>Ga0116227_10015260_pt1 | contig 11420 bp, 7 predicted proteins | sample S1TSphgellanicum_FD_89693 | JGI IMG/M metagenome (GOLD analysis project Ga0116227, IMG submission 89693) | Host-associated microbial communities from peat moss isolated from Minnesota, USA - S1T2_Fb - Sphagnum magellanicum MG | ecosystem: Host-associated > Plants > Peat moss > Unclassified... | reverse complement strand
CCCCCCCCCCCCCCCTTTTTTCATAGTGTGTTTTCACCCATAGTCAAATTAATCAATCAACAAATACACGTGTCCTTCAAACCCTTGGTCCTTAGTCAAAATGTCCATGTCCATTAGTCAAAATGACAAGTTAGTCAATTTTTAAAAACCATGAATTATAATAGTGTTTGTTTTTTTGTTAGTCCCTATCCAAAAGATAGTGGATATTCTCTTTGTTTTGGTTTAGTTCCTCTTGGAGTCCACTTTACCTCCTACGAGGGACATTAATCATCATGATCTAGATCCCCTTGGTCCTAACCTCCAACATGTTGGGGGTGTGTTATCTAGCCCTACAAGAAGTAGTTTGATTTTTTTGTATTTTTGCCCAACTCTTAAGGAAGAATGACAAGTTAGGTTATCTATGAAATGCATATATCTCTAGTTGTTGGGAAGAAATTATCAATGCATAGACTTGTTCAAAGTCATCCCAAACTAAATTATGGTCTATTGTTTTTGTACAAGCCATAGGTGTGTATAAGAAACTACAATTTCTTAAAGTTGGATAAAATCTACCGCTTTTATGACTACCTAGATTATCTCTACGAATTATAGAACTCTACACCCAACAATAATATAAAAATTTCTTGAACTTTTGGTTGTAAAGCTAATATATTTCTTAGTTATATTAGCTTCAAGTTTTCCTAGTTGTCCCTCTACATCCACCCCTAAATCTGAAATTCCTATCTCTTCTTTGATAACACTAAAATTCGATTTTTTATGTTCAAGCTATTATAAATCACCTTTGGTTACTTTATTATTTAAATTTTGCTAATATATTTATAGCTTTTGTAGCTCCTCTTTGGTTACTTCAAGATGCCCTCCTTGCTTTGGTTGATATGCTAGGACTTTTGTTTCTAATTTAGAATTTTCCACAATCCTATGTTACTCCCTTTGCTATCTAACCCATATGCTTTCAAAATGTTGATGAAAGATTTCAAACTACCTTTCTCACAGTTTGGAAGTTTTAACGTGTTAAAAAAGTTTTGCTTGTGAATTTGAAAAATAGATTGTGAATCCAAACCTTGCACCATAGCCTTATGAATTTGGGCAAGTTAATTTGGTGGGAATTGGATGTGCTTGAATTTGGGGGGAAATTGGAAATCCTTCCTAATTAATGTGGTTGTTATTCTTGCATTGGATTCTTGAAAACCTTTAATCTTTGTTTATGGTCAATTGTGTGTTATTTAACATGACCTTTGCACCCCATCACCGAAGTGGTGATGCTCATTTTAGTGTGCAATCCATTGCCTATGACCAAACACTCATTCCCACCCAGCTGTTGTAAAATTGGACCATTTTTTTTCCCATGACCAAACATTAAAAGTACCCCTCATGTTCCCCCCCTTGCAAAATGAAAATCAATTCATGGCCCATCGTTAAATTAGTTCCTTGTAAAATTATTCAATTTTTTTACAAATGTGCCCGCCTAAACCCCTTATACCAAACACTTAAATTTGATGGCTGGTCATCAATATGAAAAAACTATAAAAAAAAATAAAATTCAACCAAGCATTTGGTAATGGGCTAAAATGATAATGCCCATGAGCAATTTTTTGTTCAATATAGGTTAGTTTCTGCACTTTATGGGTGCTCAATGACCAACCTCTGTTTGGTGGTGGGCTAGTTTACCCTAATGGCAAGGACTGGGAGCAAAGGTGTATATTCTTGTGAAAAGAGATTGAACAGAAATAAGCTGACCAGGTCCCTACTACACCTTGCCAAGAAGTGTCTTCCAGACACACTTCAAGGTTATAAGTTATAACCATTGCTGGACATCTCATTCCTTGCAACATGCAATTAGTGGGTATCGGTAGGGTATATGTATGCCCTTAGCGGGTGGTTCTCAAAATCGAAGAATTAGTTTCGACCATTGACTTTTTCAGACAGATTTTGTCACTTTTTGACCTAAAAATTAGGAATATTTGAGATTTTTTTTGTTAGTGTAAATTCAACTTATTTTTCCCTTTTTTAAAAGAGGATTGCCAAGTTTTGGACTATACAAAATTAGAAAAAGAAAACCCCCTTGTTTTGACCCTTGGTGGGTGGTTTTTAAAATCACATACTGATTTTGACCCTTAACTGAAGTTCTAAAAAATCAAAGAACCAAGTCAATCAAACTACCCTGAACTGGCAGTTCTTTCATTAGAACCACCAATTTTTAAATTAAACCCTCAACCCATAACCAAAGCTTTTTTATTCTGGAAGTATTGAAGAACCCTAACTGGAGGTTCCAAGATTTTGAAAATTAAAAAAAACCCAAAACGACAAGTTCTTTGATTTCCAAAAATTTAAAAACTTGGAACCAGGGTTTTTCAAAATCAAAGAACTGACCAAATGATGTGTGGTGGTCCTTTGAACTTTACAATAATTGTTAGTTCTGGGTATTTAAAATATCACAATTAAAGAACTATTGGGTTTCATGAAAGAACCAGCAGTTTTCTGAAGTGCTTACTTTACTTTTAAATTTTTTGAAAATCATGGTTATATATAAGAACTTGCTATTTACTTTTTCAATAACCATGCCTATCAAATTTGATACCTGGTGTGATACCAAGTGGGGGGTTTGATGCAGTTTCTAATACCCACCTCGCACCAACAACAACCAGTGTTGGGTTGGGCAGTTCACTCTCTTTTTAAAAACTTGGAATCAGTGGGTGAGAATAGGGGTATATGGGCAACCCTTGGCCAACTGGTCTCAAACATCTAAGAATTGATTCTGACCCTTGACAGACAGTTCTCAAAACTCATAAAACCAGTTTTGACCCTTAATTGCCATTCTAAAAATTCAAAGAACTGGGTAAAAAACTGGCAAGAAAAGCCACAAAATTAGTCTTCTCTATTTTAAATTCACAAAAGTGTCACATTTTGCACCCAAAAAATCTCTGGTATTGGGAGTATTACTCTTGTACTTTTTGGAGGTTTGTTGGCCCTGCAGACCAAGACAAGGATATTGTGTTTAGATTCATTATAGATTATAGTAGCTAAAGGGATTTTGGCCCTAGGTAATAGGTCTATTTTTTATATGAGGATTTTTGAAATGTGATATTTTGGCTTGTTTTAAAACTTGAGATTAGTTATATAGTTATAATATCTTGAAGTATTTTGGTTTCTTTTAGAGCATTTTTTGAAAATTATATTTTTGTATGGTGAAATATTTGAGTTTCCATAATTGTTCTGTTGCCTTAAGATACTTTTTAATGTAAATGGCAAGGCCATAGTGTGACACCCATTGTTCTGAAGGTGAGATTATGGGTGGTGGTCTGCAAACTTTACTTTTGTAGGTTCATTGGTACCTAGGAGCTTAGGAGGGTACCATGGGGAATCAATGGTGCAAACATTAGTTACATTATGAATATGTTAAATACACAGGGGTTACATTAGTTGATTTTTTTATAAAAAAAGTTGAGCATGTTGTTCTTTCCATTTCTTCATAATGAATTTCTTCATTTGGCCGAAAAAAATTGAACATATGCTAAATTCACTATTATACCACCTTAGAACCTACAAAATATTTTGGTACTCTTGAAATCATTGGAAAGCCCTTGATGAGTACCTGCTAAAAAATGTTTTTAGGGTTTCCCCATCTGGTGACCCAAAAAAAGGGGGGACTACCAATCCTACAGAGGATTTCTTTAATAAAAATGGCACAAAGTCACCATATTTCAAGGAGGAAAAAGTTAAATTTGCCACATTTAGACCATAGCTTTTAGGATGTCACCAGAATATTATAGCAAGGTTCCAATATATTTTATATTGAGCTATATCCCTTACACTTGGCTAAGTCCTCTTTTGAAAGATCACCTAGCTCACAAATTTGAAAAAAAAGACCATGCTCTTAATTAATACTGTTTAAATAAAAACATAATAAAATTACAAATGGCAAAGAGTAAATTCAAGGGAACCTGAGAATGATTTCCCACATGTAAAATGGATAACAACAACATTCAACACAATTTCTAAAGTCTTGCCTTAATCTTATTTAGGCATAAGCAGTGACCTTGCTTACCTAGGAGTACCTGGATTAGATAAGGAGGCCCCTTGCTTTGAACTTGGTGTACACTGGTTCCACTAGTGACTCCTTGCAATAAGAACATGCCCTGGTTAAAGAAGGAAGTATCAAGTACTTGAAAATTTTTTGATGTACTTATGTCTTGTCCTAAGTACAAAAGCAAAAGGAATTAAATTTATGGGTCCTGTTATTAGCAATTATTACTTGATTCACTACTCATTGCTTATCCTAATATTGATGTGTGGTATGAAACCACACTAATGACATGCTGAAGTCATCACTTAGTGCTTATCAAGTAATACAGATAGATTGAAACCACATTAATGATGTATGTTTGGTTTTTGCATTATATGTCAAATTTTATTTTTTAATTTTAGAGTGATGTGATTGGTTACATATATCTCATTATGGGAATGTAAAATTGCCCAAGTTGGTAATTGTTCGCGTATTTTTCCAAGGTTTCAGTTTCTCTTATTAGTTAATTATTTTCAAATTGAATTAGTGATGTCAAATGACTCTAGTCATTGCACTTGATAAGATGCAATATCTTCAAAAGAGTTTACTATGATTTTCAAGCAATGTATTGGACTTTTTCAAGTTTTGAAAAATGAACAGATCATGCTTTGTGCAAGAGTTGTTCAATGAAGTAGTTACATGACTATGGAGTAACTAATACTTCCATCAGTACATTTGGGCCAATTGTTTAAGCATGCTTGTAGTATATATATGTTAGGTTTGCTTGAATCTTTTTCCCTTAAGGTTTACTACAATGACAATGTTGCATTCAAACTATTTTAATTTTCCAATTTCTTAATATAAGATAGTTACCAACGATGTGTATCCTAGTATAGTGATGGTTGTAATATTGGGATCAAAGTCAAGGGTTATAAAACTAAAAATATCAACTCTTCAAAAATTGAATTTGTATAATTGAAGTCAAGTAATATTTTCATGTTGTGTTTTAACATGTGATTGAAATTGCTTAGAAGATGATAAATTGGAATTGCAGACTTTTAATACCTATAGAGGTAGTTGATGGCTAGATGCCAATTTGATTGTCCAAAATTTGAAATCTTCCTTGCGCCATTTTTTCAACTAATTTTGCAATGAAACAAGGTCTACTGGTTCAACCTTGTATGATGTATGTGTAATTGGAGCTTTGCAAATAAAGCTATTGTCAAGAGCTTGAAATTATGGGCTTTCTTGTTTAATTTGGGCATGAACTACCAAATTTTGTTGAAATTATATTTTTTAAAACAATGTTGGTTTTGCTATGTTATGGCTGGATGCTTATAGTTAGGACAGTGAAATAATATCCAAGGTAGGGTAGTGAAATCTAAAAAATCATGATTTGACAATCATATTGATCTTTAGGTATGTAATGTTATATGTTTTACATTGTATCTTTCACAAATCATGACCCTAAATCTAATGAATCTAAGTAAATTACAAGATATCTAGAATATGGCATAGCACTGGAGATTTTGTAAATATGTCTATTCTTGAGGTTGTCATACATTCTTTTGGATAGTTTGCTATCCTTTGCTACAGAGGTAGTTGATGCATGTTATAGGCTTGATTTTCTATTACTTGAAATTTCAATAGCCATGTTTCTAATGTCCATGTGAATATGTAGCAAAACAAGGACTATATTAATTACCTTTTATATGGTGTATGTGTAGTTGGAATTATTTACAACATTTAAGGCTATACATCTTGAAGTTAACCAACTATGCTCACATTGTTCCAAATGTTAAAAACATGGTTTGTGCATTTGCACACACACTAGGACACATGCTATTATCGTTATCACATGGAGTTGAGGGATTTTCTATTTGCAATGAATGATGTGGGTGGATGCAAGATTGAGTGTCTCAATATTGGCAAGTTTTTAACTCCATAAAAGTCCAAAAACAACACTAGCTCTGTGATGAGCTAACAATTTGCTATTATTGGTTAAACATATGTCATGGAATGATAGGAGTCCACATTAATAGTGCCCCATCTAGATTTTGTGGAAACATTTTCTTGTGAGGGAAAAAAAATTGAAAAGTAGTACAAATTGCACCTTCTATGGACTTATGAAAATATGGTCCAATTTTGACCATTGAAAAGTCCATAACTATCATTTGGTTAAATTTTCATGGGAAGGATTTTTTATTTGAGTTTCTCATCTCATATTATAACCTATATTGAATCACTATAACACATTTAGAATGGAAATCAATACAATTTTCTCATTTTCTAATTTTGAATCTAGCTGACCAATCTTTATTTTTAGACTTTAAAAGTTCATTATTATTAACTTATTATTTTTTTTCAAAAAACAACTACATGAATGTGTTCATAATGAAGCTGTTAGTCTAAATTCAATTGCCAATTATTGTGTATATAGATATATTAATTACCATACACATTTGAACAAAAGGTGCCCATAAAAAAATGTCACTATGTCATGAAAGTGAACCATTCAACCTTGCATCTACTCGACATGTAGAGCCAAGGGAAAGGAATTCATGATAGCTGTTCTTGCATATATTCTAAAGTTTGCAACACTCAAGAAGATGAGGGCATGCAATTAATAAACACAATTAAGTGTTCTATAGACCTAAATTTCTTTAATGGCTTGACCCGAATGTGAATATTAGTGTTTTATCTTAAACATGCCCTTTTTTTTTGGCATCCAAAAGTTGCCTTGAAGGTCTATGTCTAGAATGTGGAGTTAATATTTTAAATTATGCCTAGAAAAGATTATTTATGATAAGTTAGTTCAATGGAAGAGCATTGGATATGAGGTTGTTGGGAAGACAGATGATGGTAAGGATGAAAAAGCTTAGAAACAAGAATATCATGAGTCCCAACCTAAAGCTTTGTTGGATTATTTCAAGCCACGACTTAAGGAATTTGTGCTTCATAGCTACACTATTAAGTGGCAAGAGACACAATTCAAATAGTGCTTAGAGAATTTACCCCCAAATATAGTATTGTCTTGTGTTGATTTTTCTGAGAACTACACCATGAAGTTTCAAAATGAGATTCAAAGTATGTAGTAGCATAACTTTCACGTTAATATTGTAGTGCATATTAGTTATCAGCAAAATCCTTTAGCTGACCCTATTGATCCAAGTTCTAATATCATCAAAAAGGTCCATTATTATGTTTCTGATGACTGAAATCATGATTCTTTATATGTCCAACATGCTTTCATGCTTCATTGTTTAGCATAGGTTTGACCCTTGCACATCCCCCTCTTCCAAAACTTCACATATTTAAAAAGCCCAATGTTGATCCATTTTTCCTTCTCAATTGACTTGGTGGCATCATTCCCCCATATAGGGCAAAAAGGAACATGATTTGGAAGTCTTTGTGGCAATTTCAAATGATTTGAATTGTGTGATTGCCAAAATAAAATTGGAGGTCCTTCTTTAGGACTCTAAAGGGCATCAATAGGTGATTCTTTGTATTACATAACAAGTCACCCAACATAATCAACAAAAAAATAAAACAAAAAGATGTTTGTATGCCAACCAAGATTTATGGCCCATCTTTTAAACATCCTTTAACCCAAGTCTTGAAATTTAAGATTTTTTGAATATTCAGTTAAAAAATGAAGGGATGATCATGTGAAAACATGAATGTTTTCATTAAATTAACGAAAACATAATTATTTTACTCCCTCAAATTTTTGGAAAGATATCCAAAAAAATTTTACCTCAAGTCTTTGCATTTGAAAACCCTCAGCTTACAAATGACAATGAATTCTCATGTAAGCATTTTCAAGCCCTAATGCTTTCAATAAAATTTTCATGCTTAAAATTTGTGAACCTTTCAACCCCAATTGAATTATTTCTCCAATTCTCAAAAAATGCAAAAATCACAAACTACCAATAAATTTTCAAGACCATCCCATCATAATTACTTACTTAATCCTTTGTTTCATCAATGGTCTAAAGCTGCAATGTCTCTAATGAAAATCAACCATCACCCTCCAACTTTATCCTATGTTTGGGATTTGTCCACATGTAAAACATTTGCTTGCATTTTAAAGATCATGGTTTTTCCTTCTTTCTTGTTTTTTTAGTGTTTGTTATAGATATAATGATTGTTCATAAATTCAATAATGCCTTTCAGTGATTTATATTGTTTGATTAGTTTGAAAATAGTAATACCTTTTTATTACTTTTGATATTTTTCGTTCATAGATACCATTGCTGCACTGTAAATATCAATGATAAATAAATTCCTACATTAAATATCCGCAATAAATATGTTACCCACAATAATGTCATGTGGTAAGTATTGTTTGCAATGATTCCAGATAATTATCCTTAGTATGTAAATACCTTGAAGAAATATCCTTAATAAATATTTTGAGTAAATATTTTCCCCCATAGTAAAAAAATTCAATCATTGCAAATCTCCTTTTAAAATATTTACAGTAACGTTTAACTTCTTACAACTTAAAAAAAAATCCATTTGCATTTCATCCATATTACCTATAGTACTTTTCATTTGCTCCACGTTCATGCCAAAAAATTATCAATGTACTATATAGATTCACCACCACATTCATCATCTTTACTATTGGTATTTTCATACACTATTATAATTCATGGTTCAATACCACGTGGCGCCTTGAAAATTCAGATTACGTTTTGAGGCCTCAGGCCTACCTCCACTAACAAGGAAAAGTCACCTATTTTTCACCTTAACTTCAATTACTTGTTTATGATCAGTAATTTGTAAGTTCAACATATAAAAGACCTTTGAAGATTTGAGATTAAGTCACATTTCAAATTAGTTCATCACCAACCTTTCCTCTTGAACTTGGTGATTACATTGATTGATTAAGATGCCCTTTCAAATCATCTAAAAGTGTAACTCTGTACTTCATTAAAAAAAAAATTATCCTTAAATATATTTTTTCAAAACATCCTAAGAACAACCACCTTAAGATGCAATTCCTTCCATAGTGGCAAAATAGTAATCAGATGACAATTATGAATTCTATCATTTCTTTTTTATGGACATAATGTATTTATTGGATATTAGAAGTTGTGTGACAATGGATTTTGCATCTTTTTATTTATATTCCACAATAGTGGTCAAAGATGCCTTGGCTTATTGACTAAACTTGAAATGTCTTTGTAATTGATTTGCATTTTAGTCAAATAATTAGATACCTAGTTGGATATTGTATTGGCAAGCATTGTGGTTCAAGTTGCATTGAGGATATGATGTGTGACATTTTTAATAATGTCTGATGCAAGGAATAATTCGTGAGTTAGCCCATGTTTTAATATGTTATAGAATGGTTTCGTTTAAAGATTGTGTTAATTTGGAACATTGGTTTACATTGGTTGTGGATAATAATGATGTATGTAAAACTAGTTCCAAGAAAGACCCAAGTTCCGTTACACTATTCATGTTTTTACAACCCAAATGATTTATGTAGCAAACTATTGATGATTGGAAGGTGATCTTTCCACACCAAAATTTGACCTTATATCATTACGTAAAAAACACAATTTTTTCACTAGTAGCATCTAGATTAAGATGATTTTAGAATTGAGTCCATTTGTTTGAAATGAATGATTATGTTTGATCTCATTAAAATGAACACTCGGTTTGTTCATTTTAATTGAAAATACTAGATATTTAATCAAAACAAACATTACGTTGAACATGTGGCATATGCAACACTTATGTGAAATTATTTACCTTGACCAATGTGATTGAAATAAATCATCTAGATATGATTGGTTATTATTGTAATGTTACTTTTGATAATTTGGCAATTGGAATTTTTTAAGAAAAAATTATTTTTTGAAGTGAATTATTAAAATGAATGAAAATAGATTACAAATCTTATATGTTTTCATTTCTTACTTACAACAATTCATATAAAAATGAACATAAGGGACAACAAATGAAATATAATAACATGACATGTGAAACTTGAACTAATGTAATATATTTAAACTTGAAAATAAAAATAGTAAAATTTAATTAAATTTATGAACTAAAAATCTACACATGAATTTCAATTATTTAATATCATAAGTGAAATTCATTTCATTTTGAGATTTAAAAAAATAAATTTAATAAAACTATAGAATCCAATTTTATGAAATTATAAGTAAATAAATAATAATAATAATCTTTAAATTTAATGTAATTTTCATTTTACATTTTGAAATTTAAATCCATTATAAATTTCAAGGAAAAATTAATTAAATTAAATAATGAAATTAAAAATGTACATGTGTAATCAAAAATTTTAATGAAGTTATTTAATTATCTAATAAGGTTATAATGTGTGATATTAAAAAAAAATGTGTTTATGTATTTTGTGATAACAATTTTTGTCGTTATGTGAGGTGGTGATGGGATAATAAAGGCTTAAAAAAGGTTGTGCTAAAAAAGGTAAGGGTTCAAATCTCATTTTGGACATGTCATGATCATGACATGATCATGATGATTTGTCATGGGTTCGATGAACTATTAATAATTAGTTTGAATTTTTAAAAAAAAATTGCATTGAAATTATGGGTCAATTATTGCTCTAGTATGATTACATTTTAAACACATCCATAGTTCAATCCAAAAATAAAAATAAAAATCATTAATTGATTTATTATTAAAATAATTTACCATTTAATTAGAAAAAATTCCATGTCAATTAGAGTTTCACTTATAAAAACCAATGTAAAATCCTTGTTATGTAGGAATGTATTTGATTTCATATTAATTCAAACATGTTTATCACAACTATTTAAAACTTCATAACATTAATTTAAAAATTGTATTCATTAACCTATCAATTCCTTGTGCATTATAAGTTACATACATGTATGTACACATGATCAAAAAGTTCCACTCATATTAAGTGAAACAACATTTATGGATCATTCAACACAAGCATTGGGAAACATGGAAATTGCAAATGCTTCAACATGAGGAAATGTGTTGAAAATTCATGACCTCATTTTGTTCTGCATTTTGTTAGACAATTATTTTCATTTTGCTACATGATGAAAAATATATCGAAATCATTATACATTCATTTGATCAATTTTATATGTGCGTGTTTTTTTGCACTAGTTGTCAAGTCTATTCAAACACTTAATGAAATTTACTTTTTAGCATTTTGTGGATATGTCCTATATTTGAGTAAAATAAATGAAATTTATTTGTATTTTTGTTATACTTTGAAATTTGTAGCTAATAATTTGTGTACATCATGTTGGGTGAGAAACATGACTTAAGGGCGAGGAGATGGATCACCTACAACATTCTATTAAACATATTGTTGACAATGTTAATAAGGTTGTGATCGTTTTTTGGAAGAGGCCCACAAGTTGTAAATGTT
>Ga0116227_10015258_pt1 | contig 11421 bp, 14 predicted proteins | sample S1TSphgellanicum_FD_89693 | JGI IMG/M metagenome (GOLD analysis project Ga0116227, IMG submission 89693) | Host-associated microbial communities from peat moss isolated from Minnesota, USA - S1T2_Fb - Sphagnum magellanicum MG | ecosystem: Host-associated > Plants > Peat moss > Unclassified... | reverse complement strand
GCGGCAATTCCAAAACGCAGTTCGGCCACGGTGACGGCCGACAAAAATAATGTTTCGACGGCTTGGGCATCAATCCATGCCACGACGCGCGGATCGGGCTTGGGCTTCCAAGGCTCCGAGACGAGGTTCGTATCGAGCAGGATCATTCGAATGTCATCGGCGCCGCTGGCGTTTGGTCGCGGTGCCCCTGGATTGCCTCCACATCCTTATTCGTGAGGCCGGCCTCGCGGCCCATGGCGGCCAACATCGAGCCGAGCCTGATGCGGCCCTCGGGTCTGGCGGCTTTCTCCAGGATATCGCGGATCTCGGCCTCGGTGCTTCGGCCGTGCTCGGCCGCTCGCACGCGCAGCGCCCGATGTGTTTCCTCAGGCAGGTTCCGTATTGTCAGAACGGGCATCGTCGCACCTCATTTCTATTGAAAGCAATGCCATCACTTATACGCATATGATATCGCATATTCAAGGTGGCGAACGGCAGCCTGTGCGGCCATGAATGGCTGCTCTGGAGCGACGGGACCGCTTACCTGAACGGCGCGGATAAGCGGTAAGCCTCCATTGCGCTAGCCGGCCCAGCGTAGGTGCATGACACCTTGCCTTTCCCCCCGGCCGTTTCGAAGCGAACTGAGTTCGCAGAAGTCTTGAAGTTCGGAGCGTCACCGCGCCGATGTCTCAACTGAACGCTTTAACGAGGACGTTCAAACGCGCCTCCGCGCCGGTCGCTGGGATGCGCTCGGATTGAACGAGAACGGCCAATCCATGCAAAGCACTCCATAGCACCTCGGCCGTCATGGCCGGCATGTCGCGCTTTGGCCCGAGTGCGGCAACCAGCTCAGCGAAAGCTGCTCGCAGAGCTGCCGGGGTTTCCTCGCTCGCAAATTTCAGGCCGGTCGGCAACACAAACATGGCCTGATAGATCACCGGCCGGGTGCGGGCGAAATCGAGATAGGAGGCGCAAACGTTGCGCAGGATGTTTGCCTCGCCGACGGTGCCCCCGATGGAAGTTTTTAGACGCTCGGCAAGTTCCTCAAACCCCCTAATGGCAACCGCGCCCACGATTTCGGTCTTGCCCTTGAAGTGGCTGTAGAGAACCGGCTGGCTGTAATCGATCAGTGCCGCGAGCCGGCGGGTGGTGACGGCGTCCCAGCCCTCGGCTTCGGCCAGTTCGCAAGCCGCGGAAACGATAAGTTCATAGCGTTCAGCGCGCTGGCGTTCCTTGCGTTCGGTAATCGACATACGAGCAGCATATCGACGAACTATTTTCTGTCAACGCTAGATTTCCGTTGACACAATAAACTATCATCGCTAGTAATTTTTTCGTTGATCTATTTTCTTTAATTCGCAGGAGTTCATCATGTTGTTCACCGGCTATACCCTCTCCGGCCTCATCGCCGCCGCTATCATCTTCATCGGGACACGGTTCTACTGGGGGCCCGCGGCCGCCGCCCGCGACTTCGGCATCGCCAATCCGCCCGCCCCATCGACGGGCATTACGGCCTGGCTGTCTGTAAAGGGTACGCGTGACATCGCCTCCGGACTGTTCGTGGTCCTGCTCATGGCGAATGGGTCGCCGGCTCTACTGGGCGAATTTCTGATGGTGGCGACCCTCATCCCGTTAGGCGATGCCGCGTCCGTGCTTCGATCGGACGGGAAGAAAGCCGCCGCTTTCGGCATTCATGGCGCGACCGCTCTGTTCATGCTTGCAACAGCCACGCTCCTCTTAGTCGCCGCCAAATAACAGGAGTTCATTATGTCGATCTTTCATATCTCTATAGTGAACGTTGTTGCGTGGCTGCTGGCCCTTGCCTTCACAGGCGCCAGCATCGGCAACGCCGCCGGCGGTGCTGCCATCCAGGCACAGTTTCAGCGCTGGGGTTATCCGGCCTGGTGGAATTTTGTGACCGCCGCGCTGGAGGTGCTTGACGCCGTACTCATCGTACTTCCCGAAACGCGTCTTTTCGGGTTGGCGCTCGGGGCGGTGGTGATGATTGCCGCGACGGCCACCGTCATTTGGCGCCGGGAGTACAAGCATTTGCCGCCGTGCGTGGTGTTTATTGCTCTAGTCGGAATCAACCTGGCGCTCGTGACCGTGAAGTGAGACATTCGGTAAGGCACCATGTCATCTACTCAAGCGTCGGCGGGGAGCAGCGGCCTCATGGATCAAGCAACCCCTGCCAAAGTGCATAATCCTTTGACTTGAAGAACGTCTCTCGACACGCGCGAGCCGAGGTTCCCGCTTGACAGTACGCTTCCAATATGACAGGATACTGTCATGTATAGTAAAGACGCCGCGATTGCAGAGCTGATCGTGGCGGTATTCCGGCTAAATGGACGCCTGCTCGATGCGGGGAATCAACTCGTCAGCGAGTTTGAACTGACATCGGCATGGTGGCAGGTCCTCGGTGCGGTGTCGCTGTCACCTGTACCCTTGCCGGTCGCGCATATCGCTCGAAACATGGGCCTGTCGCGGCAATCGGTTCAGCGCATCGTCGATCTCCTGGCCGAGAAAGCGCTTGTGCGGTTCGAAGCCAACCCACACCACGTTCGCGCCAAACTCGTTGTCCTGACCGCTCAGGGTGCCGCCGCGGTGAAGGCCGCGGAAGAGCGGCAGCGTCCATGGGCACGAGAGATGACCGCGGGACTGAATATGAAGCGCATTACTGCGGCGCTCGAAGTGCTGACCCACATGGACCAGCATTTGTCGAATGATAGTGGCGCGACAGAAATGAATGCAAATACAGAGAGAGGAAAGAACGATGCTAAAACTGCAAGAGCTAGATAGCATGATCTCGATTCGAGACCAGCTGATGGACGCAGGCACTGAGCCAGTCATTCTGGTCAACGTCTTTCATGCGGCACCCGATCAGACAGATGCTCTGCTGTCAGCTTGGGCGGATGATGCGCGATATTTCAAGGCACAGAAGGGCTTCATTTCGGCTCAGCTACACCGAGGGATTGCTGGGAGCGGCACATTTCTGAACTATGCGATCTGGGAGAGCGTCAGCGCCTTCAGAGCCGCTTTTGCCAACCCAGTGTTTCAGGCGAAGCTGAGCGGCTATCCGGACGGCGTGACCGGCTTTCCGCACCTATTCCGCAAGGTGGCGGTGGACGGTGTATGCGTTGCGTAAGCCGTGACACGCCGTGGTCATATTGTTCCGGTCAAATTACGGTCTCGTCTTCCGTAAAGCCCAAAGTCCTGAAATTCGATTCAGGCGGAACGGCCGCTTTCGAGCACTGGCAATCCTGCGGTGAATGGCGGGGATTAGCGCATTGCTGCCGTTCGCAACAGACTTTGGCAAGCCGTAACACCCATGCAGGCCTGATGCCGCGAAAACCTTGAAACTCTGCGACGAGGGTTCTTCGTCATCGAAGCGCACAGTAAGGTGCCTGGGAGTTATCGTGCTTGGGCGAACTAGAATCGGCTGCTAGTCGCTTTGGCCATGGCGAGAAGGGGCGCACCAATCAGGAAGAATGCGCTGCCGACGAGAATGGACGCGGTGGCCGTGCCCCAAATCTGCTGTGCCTCACCTGCCAGCCCGGGCCCCACGGCCATTACGCCATAATAGGCGGTATAAAAAAGTGCATAGCCAGGTACCCGATACTTGGGTGCCACCAGCCGCGATGGGAGCCCCATGATCGCGCCGCCGAAGCCGATGGCAAGGCCCAGGGCCACAGAGAGCATTGACGTCGGTGCCTCGGATAATGCGATCATGACAGCGCTCGCCGCAAAGCATGAAACGACGATGCCGGTGTCGGGACGCCGGGAGGCATCTAATATCCATCCACCCAGCGGCAGTGATGCAATGGTGACCCACAAGCCGAGGCTCGTTACCGATGCTGCCTCGACAGCCTGCCAGCCTAGCTCCGACAGAAGTTGGGGAGTAAAGCTATAGAAGATAACCAGACCCGCGTTGAATGAGCCCCATAGGGTGCCAGCCAGAAAGCAGGAACCGCTCTCCCGCAAAGACATCGCGGGCGTGGTAGCGCCGGATGAAACGGCATTGTTCCCGCGGGCGGAATACAGGATAGCGACACCTATCCACGCCGCCATGCAGAACGCGCTGCCGCGTACATCACCGTCTTCCAGCCGTAATGCAGCGAGAGCGCCGTCTCGCCGATCACAGTCGAGAAGGGATTGCTGGAGCGACTTTGCCCCCACCTTCTCCGCGTCGCTCAGATGCAGAGGCGTTTGCCCAACTTCGTTGCGAGGCAAACATGCATTGTCGCCGTGGAGTCGACCACGGGAATAATTCGCCTGAATCGGGGGGGAGACGATGCTACGTGGCACCAATGTCATGCGATCGGTCCAAGGCCGCCTTGTTGTCTCGGTGCCTGCGCAGACCGCGGTTCTACACGGAATGATCGCGCAGCTGTGGGCGGCGTTGGCACGTGCGGCGGGGCAGCATGATGTTGGACGGGACGCGGGGAACCCGTACCGGAGTAACGGTCACGTCGCATATTCGGCATTCGGTTGTAATCGAGGTGCCTGAAGTCCCGGTTGCCCCTGTGACAATGGCCAACCTGCAACAGGCGGCGCGGCCCGATCGCCTGGTCGGCGAAATGTTCGGCCTGACCGAGACCGGGGCGAAGCTGGCCGCCGCGGTGGGCGCAGGAAAACGGCTCCGCTTTATGGAAGCGCCACCGCGTGGCTGAGCGGCCGGGATGAGCGCATTGCTGCCGGTCCGCGAGCAGCGCGAAGACCTCTGTTAAAGAGCGAAGTTCGCGTGGACTCGATTCATCATCGTTGGCCAATCGGGATTGTGGATTTATGTTCGGGTGACCGCCTCTCGCGCTGATCTGTTGGCTTGCGCGAATAAACAGCCGATTGCTGACAACGTCTCATGGATAGCCTGGTCCAACGGCGTATGGGTTTCTTCGCCAATCACTGAGCGCAGTTTCGTGTTGTCAAGCCGGAGCGGGACTTGCCAGAGGTAACGCATTTCCAGAGCCTCTCGCATGAATGTCGAGAACGGCGCGCCAAAATAAACGAGTGCCCATGGAAACGATCGGATCGGCATGTCCGGATTGCCGGCCACGCGGGCGACAGCCGTGGCGATCTCAACACCTCGGGAGAGCCAGTGCCCGCCAAAATGAAACCGCTCAAACGCCGGCAGAGATGCTTCTTGGGCTGCCAGACGTGTAATTGTGGCGGCAAGGTCCGGCAGATAGGCCCAGGCATGGCCGACATCTGGAATCCCAGGGTAGACAACGGTACGAAGGTTGCGACCTGGCTTTACCATTGCGTTCTTGAACCAGGAGGCGGGTTGGCGGGGCCCGAAAAAATCGCCGGCACGAATGATCATCGAACGCACACCTTCTGAGCTGGCGGCTTCGAGCATCGCCTCCATCTCGACCCGGACCCGGCCCTTCCGCGTCATTGGATTTTGCGGCGTCTCTTCAGTAACTACCTCGCCGGCATCCGGACCGAAATTATACACATTACCCGGGAATATGAGGCGGGCACCGCTGGAACGCGCTGCCGCGATTGAATGACGTAGCATCGGTATCGCAAGGCCGCGCCAGTTTTTGTAGCCCGGCGGATTGGCGCCGTGGAAAATGATGGCCGCTCCCTGCGCCGCCGCGACCACATCTGCCTCTCGCATGGCATCGCCCGCGACCCACTCGATTTTCCCCACCGATCCGGCGCGCTGCGCCGCCTCAACGGGATTTCGCGCCAAGCCTCTCACTCGCCAACCGCCGGTGCGCAGAGCACGCGCCACTTCGCCGCCAATCCCGCCGGTCGCCCCAATAACCAGTGCAATTGGGTTTTTCGTCGTTCCGTTCTCGATGCCGCTCATATCCATCTCCTTAGGGGTTGGTGAAAGCCCGAAATGCCCATGGAGCCGACATAAACGTAATTGCCTAAATAGATTTAATATCTATACATTTTTGTATGGCTTATCGAGACCCCGGCTGGGAACTCTACCGAAGTTTTCTTGAGGTGATGCGTGACGGCAGCCTCTCCGCCGCCGCGCGGCGGCTGGGCGCCACGCAGCCCACGATCGGCCGGCATGTCGCCGCCCTCGAAGCCGACCTGAATTTGCCGTTGTTCACTCGTTCTCAGCGCGGTTTGCTGCCGACTGAAGCGGCGATCAATCTTTTGCCCCACGCCGAAGCCATGGCAGTTGCCGCCGCGTCCATGAGCCGTGCCGCGTCCGCCGAAGCGAGCGCCGATCATGGCACGGTGCGGCTCACCGCCAGCGAGATCGTCGGTTGCGAGGTATTGCCGCCGATTCTGGCCGGATTCCGGCGCCAGCACCCGTCTATCAAGCTGGAACTCGTACTCAGCAACCAAAATGAAGACCTGCTGCGGCGAGACGCCGATATCGCCATCCGCATGGTCCGCCCCTCGCAAAAGGCGCTGGTGGCAAGCCGGATCGGCCATGTCGCCATCGGGCTCTATGCGCATGAAAGCTACATTGCCGCGTTCGGCGCCCCGAGCAGCATGGATCAACTGGCGAAGCATTGCATCATAGGGTTTGATCGGGACGACAGGTCGTACCGGTCAATCGGCCCGAAAGCCAAGACGTTCGCAAGAGATCAGTTCAGTTTTCGTTGTGATAACGATCCCGCCCAGCTTGCGGCGTTGCGCGCCGGCGTCGGCATCGGCGGGTGCCAGACCGAAATCGCTGCCCGAACGCCGGAATTGCTTCGGATACTGCCTCATCAAATCGAATTCAGACTGGAAATGTGGCTTGCCATGCATGAGGATTCAAAGGGTACGCGACGTATCCGATTGCTGTTCGAATACCTTCGCGCCGCATTGATGGAATATGTCGCATGACCGCCTCATCGCAAGCCGGGACGGCAAGCGAAGCAATGCTTGGCGCCTTCCTGGAAGGCCGGCGGATAGGTGGGTTACACGCCATTCCATCAACATCGCCAATGTCGGCTTTAGAGACAGCGCGAAACCGCGCGAACGCCCGACATAAGCGCAAAGCGGGCATTCGGAGTCATGGGATACTCGGGTCCGCCTGGTTTTGGGGGCCAAAACTGGCGGTGCCGGAGGGGGCAGGGCTAGTGAGGACGTCCAGGCGTTGGTCTCGGGAGATCATGGCGCCGATCATCTATGGGCGACGGTAGGGGCTCAGCCTATCTTTTCCTTACTTACTGGCAAAGTTATGAGTCCGGAAGAGTGGGGTGTGGAAGGGCACCCCACCTTACAGCTTGCTTTGGCGAAGATGGGCGCGTGACGGGTTGTGCCGTGGTTGTTCGAGTTTTCGTTGCTTTATATTATTATTTTTCTAAGGTAGTGGGGACAGTGGGTAATTCGCCGTTTTGCTTTTCGCATTCCAGCAGGCCCGCTCGGATGCCGAGGAGGGCTTTTTCGGCGGCGCCTGGGTTGGGGAAGTCGCCGACGTTGAAATTGGCGAGGAGCGTGCGCCAGGACTGGCAGGGGTCGACCTTGTAGAGGGCGAGGGCATAGTAGTTGTCGCCCTTGGCGGCGTTTAATATTTTGCCGTTGAATTCGGCTGACTGCAAGGGGTTTGCGAGGTCGATCCATTTGTTGAAGACGGCGGAGACCTCGTTGGGGTCGACGCCGTCGGGGGTGATGAATTCCGAGGCAGTAATGGTTTCTGCGTCGCTCCAGGTGTCCACCCAGCCATAGTTGTTGCCGGAGTTGGTGGCGCCGTTGTCTGGTGTGCAGGCGACGAAATTGTTATCGATATACGATGATGTACCCTCGAAGAAGGCGTCGATGCTGGCTCCGCTGTCCTGTGGCGGTGGAGGGGGGATATCGGAATGGGGTGGTCCGTAGACGAAGGTGAGGGTCATGGGATTGGCGCCTGGGATGACGGTGCCGATGGAGGCCAGAAGCTCGTTTTGGTTTTGTTGGAGGAGGTTGGCGTAGTTTTGTGGCGCGATCCAGGTTTGGTTGCCGGATTGGGCGCCTGAGATGGAGAGGAAGATGTAATTGGCGGTGCCTGAGCCGGATTGGTAGACGGGTGAGGGGAGCAGTTCGGTGCCGCCGATGGGTTGGCCTTCGGTGAGGTAGATTGTGTCGCTTAGGCCTGGGATGGGGATTAGGCCGCCGGTTGGCGGGTTTGACCTTGGCCGGCGGCTATGGCCGGGGCCGCCTTGGAAGAAGAGGTAGTTTTTGGCACAGGGTGTTTCCGACATTGCGCTGCTCCCGGAATGTTTCGATAGAGGGGAAATTTGCAAAATTTGATGAGACGAGCAAGGTAAAATTGCTTAAAAATGCTAAAATTCTTGGGCGCATGGGCGGATATGAGATCGTAACGAAAATGTCATCGTGGCGCCCAGGCCAGGGTTGGTGCCGGGAGGAGGGTGGGGGGTTGGGTGACGGGGGTGAGGGTGGCGGAGAGGGTAATCGTCAATGTCCTCGGCGTTTCGAGCCATCTGAATGAGACCTAGGGCTTGCGGGATTTCGGCGACAATTGCGCCGTCGGGGGGAAACGAGGTGAAAAAACGGACGGCTGCTTTCGGGAAACCAAATTTGGCCCTGCAACGTCGTGGTTGAGCGCATTCCTGCCGTTCGCGCTTCCTATCTATCCTCTGCCGATGGACGCTACTGGCGGCGATAGTGCCGGGGGAGGGCGGGCCGTAGCATTTGGTGATCCCTCGCTGTTCGGCCGGCTCGCGGAAGAAATCGCAACTCTCGGCATGCGTCGGCCAGGGCGGATCAGTATGCCGTCCTATATAGCTCTCCATCACTGGTATGAGCATCGGCGGCCGCGCCTCCAGCCCATCGAGGCAATCGCAGCGGAACCATTTTTCAACGCCTCGGCGCCGGACGACTTCCGCGCCAGATTCCCGGGCGTCTGGGGTTGCAAAACGGCCGAAGGCTTTTCGCGTCGCGCCGTCCTCGGCCGGGGAAAGTAAAGTCCCCGTCAGATAGTCTCCCTTCCGGCACACGCTCAACATCATCGCCTCCTTCCAGCTCGGTAACGGCCAACCGATCAGGCCGCCGGCAAAGGATGGGACTGGAAAATGCGAATCGAGGCGGATTTCGCCGAAGAAATTCCGGCCATTCGCAAAATCATCCGCCATTCGCTTGTCCGCGAGGTGAATGAAAACGGAAATGACAAAGGCGAAGGAGAGATTGAAAGCCGTACCGCTTACGCCGGACGCGCCACAAGGGTCCGTCGCGCAAGCGCTCCCGCGTGCCAAGGCACGCGCCCTTGTCCCGCGCCCGCGAAGCGGTCGCCTGGGGATATTGATGGAGGAGAAAAGCCGAAAACGGCGGAGCTCCGAACCCATCGAAATCCCACGGGAGCAATCCGCTATGAACGGACAAGACGAAGAAGTCGCGCGCCTGCGCGCCACCGTGAACTGCGCCACCATTCTCGAACGCATCGGCACGGGCTGGCAACTCGATCAATCGGAAAGCAGCCGGAAGGCCCTCAAATACCGCCGCGGGCCGGGTGAGATCCTCATCGTCAACCATGAGGGCAGGGGCTGGTTCGATCCGTTTACCGACGCCAAGGGCGACATTTTCGACTTGGTGCAGCGCCTGGACCCCGATTTGAACTTCGGCCAGGTCCGCCAGCGCCTGCGTACCATCGCTAGTATCGGCTTCACCTACCCCGAATCCGAAAACAGGCCGGCGCGCCGGGCGAGCACGGCTCTGCCGGCCGAGCGCTGGGCCGCTCGCCGCCAGCTGCGCCGCGGCTCCGCCGTCTGGCGCTACCTGACCGAAGTTCGTTGCCTGCCGGAGACTGTCCTGAAAGCGGCAGCCGCCGCCGATGCCGTGCGCGAAGGCCCCTATGCCAGCGCGTGGTTTGCCCATCGCGACCATGGCGGCGCGCTGACCGGGTTCGAGATGCGTGGTCCCGACTTTCGCGGGTTTAACGCCGACGGCGGCAAGACGCTGTTTCGGTTTACGGGCGGCACTCGTCCCTTCACCCGCCTCGCCATTTTCGAAGCGCCGATCGACGCGCTCAGCATGGCCGCTTTCGAGAAGATCCGCTGCGACACAATCTACGTGGCGACCACCGGCGGCATGGGTCCGGATACCATCATCGCGCTGAACGATCTGTTTGCGGATCTCGCCAGCCAGCCCGACCCCATCGTGGCGATCTGCACGGACAACGACAATCCCGGCGAACGGCATGCCCAACGCCTCGTTGCGCTGATCGTCGCGACCAACCTTCGCTGGGAGCGGATCAAGCCGCCTGGGGGCGCCAAGGACTGGAACCAGTTTCTGCAAATCCAAGCAGGCAAAGGAGGAGAAAGAAAATGAAAGCAGAACGCGCCTGGGTGCGGCTCAGCCCTTCCGGCCGCCCATTGGACCTCCTGAAGCCCGATCCCTGGGCCTGGCAGGATAAGGATCTCGCCGTTGGTCTATCGCGCACTTATCGCTGGGGCGGCCATTCCGCGTGGGAGCTTCCGCTCTCGGTCGCGCAGCATAGCCTGACGGTCCTGGCGATCCGCATAGCGGAGCCAGGGGCAAGGCTCACCAAGGCCGAGCAGCTGCGCGAGCTCCTACATGACGCCGATGAGGGTTTTCTGTCATTTGACTGCATCACCCCGGTCAAGCCGCATCTTGGCGAAGGCTATGCCAGCCTCGTTGAACGCCTGCAGGCGGCGATCGCCTCCCGCTACCAATTGCCCGCCTGGATCGAAGAAGATTACGCGCGCCACAAACAAGCCGACCGCGCGGCCGCGGCCAGCGAAGCCATGCATGTCGTCGGGTGGAGCCGCCACGACATCCGGCACACGCTGGGCATCGAGGCCGTTCCTCTCACCCATGATCCGTCTCGCGTGCCGCGCGGGATGCGCCCCTGGCAGCCTTGGCCCCCAAACCTCGCCGCGAAATTGTTTTTGGCGGAGCTCAACCGGCTGACGGTGGACATGCAGTCCGACGCCGCGGCCGCATCGAAGGAGGCTTCCCATGCTTGATCGCCAGGACATCAACGTTCTTCACGGGTTGACAGCGAATCAGCTGAAGGCCGCCAACGCCGACGGTCCCGTGCTGGTTCTCGCCGGTGCCGGCACAGGCAAGACACGCACCCTCACCGCCGCAGTCGCCAGGCGCATCCTGGTCTCCGGCGTCGACCCATCGCGCATCCTGGCGGTTACCTTCACCAACAAGGCCGCAAAGGAGATGTCCGACCGCATCCAGGCAACGCTCGGCATAGCGGCCGGCCTGCGCTGGGTCGGCACATTCCATGGGCTTGGCGCGCGGCAACTCCGCGCCGAACCCGAGGTGGCCGGGCTGCGGAATGGCTTCGACATCCTCGATGCCGATGATAGCCGGCGGATGATCAAACGCTCGATGAAAGCCCTGAACCTGGCAGGTGGCGGCGATGAAACCTACGCTGCCGGCAAAGACCCGCTCAAAGCCGTCGTCAACGCCATCTCCAAATTCAAGGATAACCTGATCGCACCCGCGGAAGCGGCGGCCCGAGTCGAGGCCATGATCGCGCAATCTCTTAACAGCCGCCATCCGCTCGACCAGCAT
>Ga0116227_10015257_pt1 | contig 11422 bp, 5 predicted proteins | sample S1TSphgellanicum_FD_89693 | JGI IMG/M metagenome (GOLD analysis project Ga0116227, IMG submission 89693) | Host-associated microbial communities from peat moss isolated from Minnesota, USA - S1T2_Fb - Sphagnum magellanicum MG | ecosystem: Host-associated > Plants > Peat moss > Unclassified... | reverse complement strand
CAAAACACTCCACAAGGAACGGGAGCCAATGGGATTACGCCAAAGAGGTAATGAAAACGAAATGACGTCAGAGAAAAAGAAATAAATAAAAGATAAGTAAAAGACAGACAGACAGACACCATGTTTGCTTTAATCATTACGAGTGAGGGCAACCCATGGCTACGCCATTCTAGCCACCCTTGGCACCTCGCCCGGCCCCCCGTAGCGGCTGCCCTGGCCTTTTTTTTCAAAGAATAAGAAGCAAGGGGCTCTTAAGGTCTGAAATATTTAAAGGACCTGAATCGGTGGTTCTTTAAAGACTCAAAAACACCACCCAACACTGAACCGGACCTGTGTTCGGCTGTCGATTCTTCTTCAATATGTTCGAAACCAAGAACTGCCAGTTGGAGTGCATCTTCGTTTCAGGACCCTAACGACGGGTTTTCTTTCTAAGGACTTCGTTTCAGATGCCCAACGACGGATTTTCTTTCTGAGGACCTCATTTCAGATGCCCAACGACGGGTTTTCTTTCTGGGAACCTCGGTTCAGGTCCTCAAAGGTTTTGAGGACCTCGCTCATTTTAGGACCTCATGTTGTTTTTATCGCCACAGATAGACGGACAGACACCATGTTTGCTTTTATATATAGGATTGAATGGGTTAAAAAACACATGAAAAGATCAAAATATTCATGTTTTTCTTGACCTTTCAACAAAATTATCTAGATTTATCAAAAAAATTGAAAATTTCACAAATAATGAATTGACGGTGAACTAGCCCACGTACTACAACATTAGAAGTGCTCCACTGTAAATATTAGGGGTGTAAGGCCTAGACTCTCAAGACAATCCAGGTCTTCATTGTATTTGAAGGGGAAATGAAAAGTTACAGAAATAGGTAATAAGGTTTTACTGATAACTCTCCCATTAGAAAATAGTCAGTCCTTTAGTAAACATGCACTTCATCCTTACCGATGCTTTTTTTCTCTTTTCTCAAGTTTATCATGTAGAAGCTGGATGTCTTCTAAAAGAAGATTTACTAGCCAAATTTGGTTAAAAATGAGATATTACAGTTGTAAGATTTTAGCAACTTTCTATATTGTTGGCTACCTACTATAGCAATCTGGCATTTATTAATTTAAAGTAAAATAAAATTGGGGAATTTTCTTTAAATTCTTTTTTTTTTTCGCATAGGTCTAAATCAGATTTTTCAGATGAAAAGGTTACCCAAAATCTCCCAAAAAATCGCAGGATTCCTGCCAGTGTTTTTTTTCAATTTTGGGATGTTGTAACATTCATGATCATCCACAAGGAGATTTAGCCACCTTTGGTCTATAGACCAGCTATGAAAGTAGAAGTTTATTAAAATCTTTTTATATCCTGGCTATCTGCTTGAACAATGTGTAGAAAGATGACTATTTCCTGGAACTTTTTTTCGAATTTTTTGGTAAAAGGAATATTGTACACAATATTATGTTTCTAAAAAGAAAATCACCAAATGACGAAGATTCACCACAAAAAAATTATAAAAAAAAAAAAACCTGATTCCTGCCCCAGAAATTTGTGTAATGCACGGCTCTAGAATGCAGGCATTCCTCAAATAATAAAGAGCACCGTGTCCATTGGAGCCAATCATGCTCTCTCCATTTTGGGAAGTTCTCACGTGTGGACCAAAAATTAATTAATTATACCAAATCCAGAATGTAAAGCAAAAGTTCAGTCGTCCACATGACGTACGCATGCAAGAAGTGGGGTCTTTAAACTTCAAAAATAGGTTTGGTGAATAGTTCCTTTTACATGCACAAGGCGCCCAATACTGGGCCCGCCCGTATCAGTTTATCAGTTTAAACTCTTTACAAGAGCCTTAATTATTTTCCCTTTTTCCTTAGCTCCAAGATGGTCAAGAGTTATGGGGGAGGGGAGGGGAAGGAGGGGGGACCCATTTGTGAAGACTGATTTTGTCCTTCCATCTAATTTTCACTTTGTCTTTCTTTCATTAGTCCACAGTGGGGTTTTACTTCTATTGGAGAAAAAGTCACAAAAAGACATCGAAAGAAGAGAAGAAACAGGCTCCACAAAACATGAGACTCAAAAGTCTTCCATGCGAAAAAAGTTGCTTGGTTAAAAAGTTGCTTTGTTTTGTGTGAAGGAAAACAACTCCATGAGTCAGCCAGGAGTGGTTCTTAATCCCAAAGAGCTACCTTTTAATTATGAAGTTCAAATCTACTAGTCAACTTTTTTTCAAATTCAACTTGCTTTCCTAAAGAGTTTGAACTTATCTTTTCAAGAGTGTTTCTTCATGGTTTTAGAAAAAGCAAAAGACTATTTCCAAGCTCTAATTTTTGTGTCAATTCCAACAAAGGTGTGTTCACTTGAGTCGAACTCATAAGAATGTAAACCTAGACCCCCAATGTTTAACATTACAACCAAAATACTCTCACAACACTAATTTAAACCAATATTGGGGATACTCATTTTGAAAAGTTTGAATTATTGATTCCAATTAATAAGAACACAACCAAATGTTCAAAATTAAAATCAACATCAAAACTCAACCCAAAACCAAAAATACATGTCTACGAAAGTGATTAGAATTAAAATTGGGGTTAAATGAAGATGAAGAGATATTCACATCCATTATAGTCTAGGTTAGTAATAACTAGATTGGAACCAATTTTGTTTTTTTAAACTATAACGAAAGTTAGAATTTTTTATTTTTTATTTTTAAAGAACCATCATATTTGGAATCTCAAGTGTGTAGAACTAGATTCAAGATAGCTTTAATTTATTTTTAAAAACTAAAACTAGAGGCACTTATATATGCATAAAGTCCCAAAGAGACCTTGAACCAAGACCACAACGACAAGGCTCAAAAATTGGTTTAAGTTGTTGACCAAGGAAGTTGATATGGGATCATCACAAACACATGTCTAAATTGAACTCATGTTGATGCCCTAAATAATTCTATTTCTTTAGAATGTTTAAAATCTCTTTTTTCTCACATACCATTCAGAACCACAATAGTTTTTGCAAGTAAACCTTTTGTCTTTTTTATACACTAGGAAATTATGTTCATTTCCACCATGGTTGATCTCAACAATCATATTTTATGTACACTAGTGATTTGTTTAGCTTTTTTTTAAAAACAAAATTCATATGATGTTTTTGCAACAACAAGTCACGCAACACCTTAAAATTATTAGAACCTTTTTTTGGGGGTGGGAGGGAGGTGGGTGGTAATCAGCACTTGAAAAAACTTATTCCTTGCATTCACAAATTGTGGGAACATAATTGAATGGAGGGTTTCATGTGAAGCCAACTCAGGGGGTTGTATATCAAAAGAAATGTTTAAAAAGCATAGAAGTTTAAATTATTGTATATTTACTTTTTTTTATCAAACTTTGAATTGTTTTTTTGCAATGTCAAAATATTCACATGAAGGTAGGTGCAAGGTATAGTGGCTCACAAATTAAACAATAAAGATATCATTTATATTCTCTATTCGTTAACATTGACAAGGTCAAGAATTATCCAAACTAAAAACCTAAAGGCACATGTGTATATTTCTCCAAAATAAATGCATACCCTTTTGGAGGCCTTTATTCTATGTTTCATTGAAAAACGTCAACCTAGCAAACCTTAGTTTGAGTTAGATATGGATTTTATGAATTTTAGAAACTTTCTTATTGTTTAAAAGTCAATAATAAAAATTATAAAAATAATATGATGCCAATAGTTTTAAACTTATGTTGTATAAAGAAAAACTTATCATATTTCAATTCCTTATAAAAGATACTCAAATTATTTAAGTCATTTCAAAGTCCATATACAAAAATTGTTGCTAGTTGACAAATGCAAACTTTCAAGTTACAAAATCCATAACAAGTTTTTCCTTAATGATTTATGCAAAATAATTTATAGATTCATTTATATAATTAACTTGACAACTTAAACCTAAGGCATTAAAATCAAATTGAAATATATCTGCAAAACAATGAAGCTTGTAATCACAACACCCTTGTAAAATTTCTTTGTGATAGAAAAAATGAACCATTGTACTTTATAGCAACCCATGAAATTAGTAATTTTCGTATAAATGAGAATTGTTATTGCTTTCGCTTGTTTAGGTAGTGTAAATTCTTTGCACATGATTGTTGAAGTGTATTAATGTACATGAAAGCATAATTTCGAATATCATCAACATGTTTGTACAGTTTACTATAAAACTTTTGTGAGATTACATTAAGGGTATATTAAAGGTCTAAAAAAATGATTAAATTCTTTTCTTATCAATAATTATGATGTTATTAATAATTATTTAATAATGATTTAACTAATAATAATTAATTATTAATAGTTGATAATTAATAATTAATAGTTATTATTTTTAAAATTCAGAATAAAATATTAGTCAAATTTCAAAATATTAATATTGATTAATTATTAAATAACTAATAATTAACAATTGATCATTCATATTAATTAATTAATATGTATCAATTATTGGTGAATGTTTACTATTGATTAAATAATTAGTTTATAGGGTTTAGGGTTTAAATAATTAATATTTGATGCCATTATGACCTATTATTATTAATAAATAGATAGGTAATAAGTAAGAAAATAGGTAGGTAATAAGTAAATAGTAAATAAATAGGTTGTAAATAAATAGGAAGTTAATGAATTTGCTAATTAATTAATGAATTAACTAGTTAATGAATGAGTTATTTACTTATGGGGTTAACACAATCATTATGAGAAATCACATTCGTTGAAATCACACTACCTTACAACTAAAACTCAAAAAACAATTCATATACAACTATTGTGCAACTATCCCCCTAGAAATATGGTGTATTAATAAATAAATTACCATGTCAAAAAACTAGCCAATTGTATTATAGTTGCAAATGAGTTGAAAATGGGTCTTATATACGATAATTTATACACATCATACATATGTACATAATCAACCATGCTTTATTTTTTAAAAGTTACATTGTAGTTACTATGGTAACTACTTTAGATTTGTTGTAAATGTGCCACTAAAACAACAACTATTAACTAGTGTATAATGTACATACATGTAATCATGTCACATGTCCACATTTCCACCATCCATTATGGAATACATTTGCAATTAATTTTCGATTATGATTTTCATTGATACAATTAGTATAGCCATTAGTGTGTCACTATTAAAATATTACTGTTCAACTATCTTATGACTATAATATTATTATTGATAACTTAATAATGATACATATTCATTAGTTATTTATATCTTCATCATTTATGCTTCATTTTGAATGATTTAAAATGTTCTGGGAATGGTACTTCAAATTTTAAAAATTATTTTTGAAGTGCAAAGGAAAAGGAATACTGAAAAAATAATAAGAAGAAAAATAAGTTTTCCAATTTATAAAACAAGTTTTTTTTTTTTTTTTTTGGGACCCTTCCTACTTTCAAACCTCATAATTTTGGTATTTTTATTCATTTAAAATGATTTAAAGTGTTATGAGAACACCACCTAAAGTTCTACAAATCATATTTGAATTCTAATAGCCTAGGTAAATAAGTAGATCTTATTTTTTAACCTACCTATGTAGGTAGATAGGTAGGTAGGTCCTAAGTAAATACATAAATATGTAGGTTTTAAAACCTACCAACCTACCTACCTATGGTTATGTACAACCTACCTAGCTACTAAAATACATATTTATATTTATTCATTTTTTTCAAAATATAATTAATATGCCATGTGGGAAAAAAAAAATTGTGCCACATGTCACAATATCGAACCATCATTAACAATCATAATGCATAATGGAGATCAATATTTGAAAAAGTAAATAATTTTTATGTCCAAAAATTTTCATACTGCCATGTGTCATATTTCAATAGATGGATGACAGTTAACAACATTAGCATGACATCATGGGTGCAATTATAATATATTGCATAATAGTTGAAAATGAATTGTTTTAATAGAGTTTAAATTGAATTACAATGAATTACATTGTATATATGATGAGTTGCAATCCTGCAACTCATGCAACTTGTTCATTAACACTCATAATATATAAATACAATGAATTGCAAAGCCAATTGCAAAACACCATTTTTTTTCATAGTGAATTGAAAGGGAAACCAAATTGTATGGGATAAAAAATTTAGTCACAACCTAGTTGCAAACTATTTACAACTAAGTTGCAACTAGATTTTTTTTCTCATATTGTTTAGCTTCCTTTTCAAATGTGTCAACTATATAAGTAGATGCATTGTAAACATAAAAACACACAAGATTTGCCAAATGGGATGAGCTAATTGAAAAAGTTTAACCTTAATTTGGTTAAATCCAAAACAAAATAATACAAATTCAAAAATGTCCTAAGATTTACCTACCGACCTATTTCAACCTACTTACCTACCTCGGCCTATTTACCTACCTACCTACTTACTTACCTACTTATCTTAAACTTCTTTACCTACCCACCTATTTTTATTTTAAATGTTTCAAAAATCATAAATGTTGCCACGTGGCACAAATTATTTGTCCACGTGCATGAATCAAATACCTTAAAAAATGGTTGAGATTAAAATTTTTTTGGTAATATTATTTATTTATTTAATATTATTTTAATATGCCACATGGCAACATGACATTGGTCATTATAAATTGGTCACTAATTGCATGATAATTGCATAATAGTTGCATGTGTTGTATGGTCAACAAATGAAAAATACAATTAACTCAAATACATACTCCATCCATTGTCTATGTGATGACATCATCATGACATAATCATTTGCAACTAATGTCTTATGCAACTTGTCCAACACAACTACAAGTCATTTTAGTTACAAATGTCGTTTGCAATTGAAAATTAGTTATATATTGTAGTTGAAACTATGCAAATTTTCTTCTAGTGTTAAAGGAAGATGGAGATTTCTTATGAAAATAATTAATTCACCATTGAAGTTTCTATTAAAATAGTAGGATGCAAAGAAGAGAGCAACAACATGTGCGAAGAGGAGGTAGTAATGAATGAAGAACAGAGTAGCAACAACACACGAAAAGAAGAGTAGCACCATTTGTAAGAAAAAGAATAATAACGCATGTAAAAAGGACAACAGTAGTGCGCACAAAAAAAACAACAATAGCACATGAAGAAAAGAATATCATTACGAGCGTGAAAAGGAAAGTAACATTGTGAAAAAAAGGAAAATAGCACCGTGCGAAAAGGGAAACAACACCATAGGTGAAGAGGAGAACAACAATAGGTGAATAGGAGAAACGCAATTAATGCAAAGGAAAGAAGAGGAGAATAAAATCATGTGAAGAAGAAAACAACACCACGCATGAAGAATAGAGCAATAGTAAACAAATAACAAAACACTAGCGAATGTAAAAAGAAAAAGAGGATAACAACATCAAGCGAAAAGGAGAAGCCAAAAAATGATGCGCCCCCAAGTTCTTTGTTAGACCCAAAAGGGTCCAACTATGTTAAAAAGCGGAAGTAGTTGGAACTTGGTGCCGCTCCCAACTTCTAGCGCTAAAGGGGGGTAAGAGGGGTGTGTTGAAAGCCCCAGGATTAGACTAGGAAGAGTGACAAACTATTTAGTTACTCGAACCTGCATCCAAAACCAACCAACTGGTGGGTAAGTTCACATTCGGAACACTCTGGGTGTTAGGACAAGCCACGGGCAACCCTGGACTCACTTGACTCACCATAGCCCGGAGTCAAGGGAAGCCACCACCTTCCCCCATATAGTATTTTCTATGCCTTTTCGCCGCACTCACATTCGAATGGCACTTTTTTCCGAGACTCCCAAAATGGAGTCTCGAAACTGTCCCAGTTTGGACTCCTGAGACTTTGGGCGTTCATACCTTCTCGCTTTGACCTCCAATTGGGACGAGGTTTGAAGCAAACTTGTAGCACTCCTTGAGAGATTTTCAACGGTGTATTGCACTCCACCTGCACACAACAGGATCGAATCGATTCCCAACTTTTAGTGGTCGGGAGTCAAACTATCAGTTTGGCTCTCAGCCCTTCTTTCAACCATAACTTGTGCTGCATATGTCCAAATAGCTCATGCGAGGCCATTTTGGACATGTACACTTCAAGACCCGTCCCATAGTATAGAGAACACCTCAATGCGAGGTGTTTTGATTCCTGCAATTGAGTTTTGAATTTTCGAGAATCCCAGAGGACTCCCAAGTTTCATTTTCGGGAGTATGAGTGGCGACCTCACACTTCCCTCAAAGTGGGAAAACAACACCACGCATGAAGAGGAGAACAATAGTAAAAAAATAACAAAACATTAATGAATGCAAAAAGAAAAAAAGGATAGCAACATCAAGCGGAAAGAAGAAGCCAAAAAAGGTGCAACTCGAGCTTGAGCTTGTGTCCCATTTTGTTTGGTTTTAGGTCTTTTTTAGGTTTAATAGTAGCACCTAGAGCTTTTATTTCCCTTTTAATGGCCTACACCCTAAATCTAAACCCCCTCATATCCATATTTGGGTAGGGATTTAATATCCGCCCTGAATATCAAATTTTCAAATTTTTTTACTCAGTCCAAATATTATATGACCGAATCTCGTCAATTTGAGATCTGAAAATAAAGATATCACCTCGAATATCAAATTTTTTGATATCTAGAAATTTTTAAAAATGATATCCTGAGTGATATCCGGGCAAGATATCTGGATATTTAGGATATCCACCCAACACTGGTTTTTACCTTGCCTAGCAGCATGCACACAATGCCCATTAAGGTTATGTAACGTGAAAACAGGTCACTATTCTAGTATGAACACAACCTTTCGTTAAGATTTTATTTCGTTTTAACTGCCATCGTTAATTTTGGTTGCGCAGACCTCTCCATTACTCCTACAAGGAATTGCATGGCGGCTGTTTCTGGGTGGTCGTGAAAGCTGATCACGCGCGAATTATGGTATGGAATGGAGTTAAAAAATGAGGTCTGGGTCCTGAGAGTTTTGGGGGGAGGCAGATCGTGCTAGTCAGTTTAGAGAATGTATAGTTGAAGAGTAGATCTGTTTTGCTTGCGAGAGCAGAGATCAACAAAGGAGAAGTAGAGATTTTTGGAGAATGCAAAGGAGCTTAAAAGATTGCTAGTTGCTGATTTCTTCCGTTGCGTTAGTAACTAGGGGATGGCTAGCTCTTGAATCTGGTGAGAGTCAGGTCGAAAGTAAGGATCGATGCTGTAGACCGGTGAAGTTTGAAAAGTGTTTGGACATACAACTCGAGTGGTCTGTTTTTGGAGCTCAATCGTTGACTGAGTAGTTGTTAGACTGCTGATGAACGTATTGGAAAAGAGGAAGCTTGTGTTGTCGAGGGTCTTTTGAAATCTGAGCTATGAGTTTTGGTCCTTCAGGTTCTGAGTAGGAGCCGTGTCTGTAGAGGTTCGGGCGAGATCATTTTGCTCCAATAATGAATCTCTCATTTGGATTTAGACCAGTGATGTTGCTATGCTGTCTCTTTGATGTGTGATTGCCCATGTTCATTCTGTCAGAGTGAGTACAATAGAGGGGATCTGGTTGTTGTTTTGGTCCCTCTCCTTTTTGGTTACAGTTACTTTGTCAAAATCCTTCTGAAAAACACTTAGAGCATCAACAGCGGTTCACTGGAAAATGGCCTGCACGCCAGTTTTAGATGAAGCAATAAAGTGGGTGTGGGTATATCAATTTATTGTAGGATACTGGGATTTCGAGAGACATGGGAAACAAAAAAAAGACTACTGCTAGTTGGGTGTTTGCATTTACTGCCCACACACTTCCTGCTACTCATTGGCTGGTCGCAAAAATTGGTCCACGTGTGAGCTTTACATGATTCCTCAGTGTTTAAAGTCTGGTATCTGGAGTTCTCGGGTGGGGAGGAAAACACTTTTAATACAACATTTGGATGTGAAAACATGGCATGCAGGCCATTTTCCAGTGAATCGCTGGAGATGCTATTACATCCACTAGTTTACAGCCCACGGTACGATTTGAAGTATTAATTATAAAATTGACAAAGGTTGATTGTTAGTTCAGTTGTTAGGAGTGAAAGAGTTATTACTACTCTCTCATCAAGGTAGGTTACTGAGTTTCACATGTGCACAGACCTTACCCTAAGGTCAGTTTCATCATTAAATAATCCTCAAAATAGTGAAATGAAATTTTGTGAAAATATGTAGTTGACATGTTGACAATCAACATAATTATCATAGGCTACATTCTGAATAATTTAACTATTGATATCACAATATAATAATAGATGATAAAAAATATATAATTTCAAATTTTACAAACAAATTCATTTTTTAAAATAAATAGATATTCGTTTTGTCAATGTGCAAACTGACCTAAGGTAGTTCATTCATTTGTGGAAGCACTACATGAGGTTCAGTACTCTACTTTTAGACGATGGAAAAGTCGTTATTATTCTCTCATAATTTTTTAGATTTATGTTTGTCATGCAATGCACAAGTTGTGTTTATGGAATGGAGGTCTTTATGCAGTTTTGATCTCTTATTAACGGAGTTGTTTGTGTGTGCAGATCTGGAGTCCAACTGCAGCAATGCCACCTCCCTCTCCATATAAGTTTGCTGTTTTCGCTGTTTTCGCTGTTTTCAATGGATTTTTATATATGGCTATCTATAGGTAGATCCATTTTGCGATTCATAAACTCAGCTACCGCTTTTCACATGGGAAAAAGTTGTTATTATTCTCTCATCAAGCTACCGATTTTCACATGCGAAAAAGTTGTTATTATTTTCTCATCAAGCTACCGATTTTCACATGCGAACATACTCGAGAGTTGCTTGGTTTCTTTGTGAAAGCACTTCATGATCTTGAGAGTCTACTTTTATAGCACATCTCCTATAAGTCCTTGACTTTCACAGGTGCATGCACTAGAGAGGCCGTTGATTTTGCTATGAAAGTATTTAAAAACCAAGATTCATTGAATGGGTTAAAAAACACATGGAAAGATCAAAATATTCATGTTTTTTCTTGACCTTTCAACAGAATTATCTAGCATTTATCAAAAAAAGTGAAAATTTCACAAATTACATATATTAAAGGACGTCGGGATGACAAATGAAGCCTCCCCTGAATCCGCGCGTCCTGTCATCCGTCCCGTCATTCGTCCTCTGTCCATCCGTCCGGTCGTCCATGCCGATCAACACCCTGGAAGCTCCGAGGTACCTGGACACCATCCCTCTGCTAAGTCTGACAGTGCAGCTTTCTGCCCACCAAGAATGGGAAGGATCCCTCTGCTGAGTCTCACAGTGCAGCTTTCTGCCCGCCAAGAATGAGAAGGAAATAAACCAGGAATGAAATAATAATAATTTAAGATGATGATGTTGTTGTTGTTGCAGAAATGTTGCAAGTTAGCCAATAGCACCTGGGTGTTTAACCCATATGCTTTGCCCAAAGTT
>Ga0116227_10015255_pt1 | contig 11424 bp, 9 predicted proteins | sample S1TSphgellanicum_FD_89693 | JGI IMG/M metagenome (GOLD analysis project Ga0116227, IMG submission 89693) | Host-associated microbial communities from peat moss isolated from Minnesota, USA - S1T2_Fb - Sphagnum magellanicum MG | ecosystem: Host-associated > Plants > Peat moss > Unclassified... | reverse complement strand
TATTTACAAATTTAAAAATAAACTTTCTGCTAATTTGTTTTCCTTTTTTTTTTTTTTTGTGCAATTTTGTGATGTAGTCAAACTGCCAATCATCCACCAGAAAATTTAGCTATAGGCCAGATATGATCAAAATGGTGCTTATAGATGTGATGATTATTGCAACATATGAATTGTAAGCCACATGTTTAACATGTCAAAAGTAAAGAAATTAAGATTCCTTTTGTAGGAATCTAGCAATTTTTTTAATAAAAATTTGAAATCTGACAAATAAAGGCCATTTTTTTCACAAAAATCTTTTTTATGTGTCAAAATCATAATTTTTCATTACTTTGAAAGAAAATGCAAAAACTTGCCCCAAAAAATCACCATAATAGCCATTATTATCCTCCTGTTGAAACAATTTCCAACTACCTCTTTCTTTGGGTGTGTTTTGTTACTTATCAATTTTCATCCCTGTTACATCCTGTGAAGACCTTGAAAAATTCATTAAAAGAAAATCAAGAAGAACACACGGGTGGGGTAGGGAGAATTTGGGGGCCTTTATTTTTTTGTTTTGCCTAAATTTGCATTTTCCGCATCCACCAAGCCACCAAGACATTCAAAAAGTTGGAATGCACAATTATTATATCCTACACCTTGCGGTTTCAATGGATTTTCTTTTTCAAGTCCCACAATGTCACCTATATTTTAAATTAGTCGTCCAATATTCATTATCTGGTTGTGCATTCACAAGTCCAACCTATGTTCTAGATTAGTCAGCAAATATTATTATCAGGTAGGACCTAGGTCCTCATCGATGTTGTCCGAGAATCTTTTAATTATCAAAAAATTAATGTAGCCTAGGGTCAGTTTTCACATTGACAAATGAATATATATATATATATATAATGATAATGAATTCTTTTTTAATTTTGAAATTATATATTTTTCCATCACCTACTATAATATTGTGATATGAGTAGTGAAAGCATTCAGAGTGTAGCCTATGATAATTATGATGATTTTCAATATGTCAACTTCATATTTTCACAAAATTTTATTTCACTATTTTGAAGATGATTTAATGACCAAACTGGCCTTAGGGCAAGGTATATTTTGTGTGGAGTTTAGAAATTTGTCACATAACAAAGTCCTGTTTGATGAGGTTATACAATAATTCGTCACAATAAAATGCACTTCATTCTTCCCCTTACCAAGTGGTGAGAGGAGATCACTATAAACCACACCTTAGTGTAGGGTACGATGGTCATATTATAAACCTTAGATTAGGGTATGGTGGTGGTGATAATATTAGATGCTTGTACCCATATATATATAGATATACATAAGCATATTTCCTTCCAACAGTTTCTTGTATAGAATTATTTCATGGTTTCTTAAGTGATTGATGGATGATGTTATGATTTTAGTTGTAAGGATTATTACCTACCTTCCACATTCATTCATCAGCTAGACGTCTTGATAGTGAAGTTCACGCAAAGGCATTCCCCCCGCACCCAAGTTTGTTTGAGAAACAAGGAATGATGACTGCATACTCAAATTCCCAAGATTCTCTCTCTCTCTCTCTACTTCTCTCTCACAATTAGGCAAAAAGTCGTTTCTTTACCGCGTCCACAAAATTACTCCACTCCATTTATGTTGGTTTTACCCCCAAGGTAAATAAACTGACTATTGGAAGTTGTTATGTACTTAACTAGGATTTTCACACAGCATTTGTTCATGTATTGAAGAAGGTATTTTTTATAATAATAATAATTATTATTATTACATATATTTTCCTTTCTATTAGACCATTTTCATTTGAAGGAACAACTCGGTAATAAATTTTATTTTTAAAAAAAACAACCACCCAAACAAAATTCAGTAAAAATTTACTTCACTATATGGAACAGGACACAAATGACTAGTTACATGAATTTGGAATGATGTGGAGTCCGGTTATCCAAAAGAATTGAAAGCTTGTAAATAGAGTAAGGTAGTTGTTGTATTGAAAAGAGGCTTGCAAAGCTTATACTTTACACTTGGTGGGGGGATAGGGGAAGGGAAGGAAAGGGGGGTAAAACCTTTTACCTCTCTCAATTTTTTCAACTTTTTACCAAAATAACCTAGTGTGTAAAAAGTAAATGTAAAAAAGGTTTAAAAAAAAAACGTCTTCCACAGCTGATTCCTTACTAGCCCAGGAGGGAGACGTGCTGTGCTGTGCTGTGTGTCCCATTTACAATCTTCTGTTACCGGGACGCGGTATCCGGACAGCAAGCAACCGGCCCGGGACGACACCGTCACCGTCACGTGGGCCACTCGGTCCACTAGAACCGCAACCGGCCCGTCACTGTTTCGTGACTGGCCCGGTTCTGTCGCTCCATCGGGGGGGGGCGGGGCTGTACGTCTCCAGTTCCGGTCCCGCCCCCAACTTGGCGTCCGTCCCCATCCAGTACTTACTACTTATTTACCCTGTTTCTCTAATCCGTCTAGACTCTCCCAATTTCCTCCCAATGTAAAAACTCAATGTAAAAACAATTGGGATTTAGAATTATCATTTTCAAAATTTGGGATTTATAATTCTCAATTTGAAAATTTGGGTTTTAGAATTACCAATGTAAAACATTGGGATTTAGAATTATCAATGTAAAAAAATTGGGATTTAGACTTATCAATGTAAGAAAATTGGGATTTAGAATTATCAATGGAAAAAATTGGGATTTAGAATTATCAATGTAAAAATTTTGGGATTTAGAACTATCAATGTGAAAAATGGGGATTTAGAATTAACAGTGTAAAAAAATTGGGACTTAGAATTATCAATGTAAAAATTTGCGGTTTAGATTATTTATCAATGTAAAAAATTAGGATTTAGAATTATTGATGTAAAAAATTGGGATTCAGAACTATTGTGGCAATGCAAAATTGGATGTTTAAACATTGCATAAATTGTAAAATTGGATTATTTTCTTTTATATTTTCTGGAAAAGGGAGTCAGTTACAAAGAGGATTTCAATTGTCACATGTAATTTAAGTAATTAACTTGCTCACATAAATAACATAATCATTAACACCTTAATTAAAGAAAGATTTGAATAACAAGACATCAAACTGAGCACTAATTATAATTGCAATTTATAACTAAGTACCCATTTTTTATATTCTTTTATTCTTTTTTTTCAAATCCTCAATTTAATAAACTGCTGATTTTCTTGCTGAGAAATCACATTTTACAATGAAAAGAAAAGAAAAAAATCCCTAAAAAAATATAACACCAAAAACCTGCAAAATAAAGAAATCAAAGAACTTTACCATTTGACAATTTATAACTCATGAAATGTTTTTCAACATGTTTGCGTAAAGACCTATTCCAATTCTTTGGCTAAAATCAGAGGTCATGTTACATAGCTTATTTTTTCCTCCACCGTTTGTTTGGCGGCCGTTTCTAAAGAATGGAACTACGACCATTTTGTTCCACCGGTGTAAAGCATTCTGTTTTTTGAAACACCGCCCCCATTACTTTTTTGTCTTTTTATTCTCATTATACCTAGTAATCTAGCAGGTGTCACGGAAAATTATTATTATTATTATTATTATTATTAAATTATTTTAAAATTGTAAAGAAAATTGAAAAATTGAAGCATGTCTTTTGATCTTAGCCCCAAGGGCTTCTTGGACTTGGATGTTTGTGCATTCATTTTTGATTCCTAGTTCTTCAAGTAATTATTTGGTGACAATGATAGAATATGATTAGTAGTTTACCTTGCATGCACATGGTGGGAGTTGAATGCACACCATTCGCAAAGTGGCCATGCGATGTACCCATGTGTTTGTCTTTGGTGGTGACTACAATTAACTCATTTGTATATTATGTCCCTTATTAGGCTAGGACATTTTGTTTTGCCACCACCAAATGTTTGTTAAAAAAAAAGTTGGTGCCCAAAGTGAGAAAAACCAAACATCAACAAAGAAAAATAATCATAATTCAAATATATTAAAGTCACCTATGCATTGTGAATAATTAGGTCAAGGTATTACTACTTTGCTAAATAATAAATTAGCACCCATGTTGGTGGATGAACATTAGTCAAAGACCTTCTTCACTCTCAATTACCATTTCCTTCACAAAAATACCAAAGATAGATCTAAATGTTTTGCCCAACCATTATTAATATGATTCTTGATAAGGGCTATGATATTGCATTTGGCATTGTTTGGAAGAACAATTGTCTTTCTTTTTCCCATAAATGTGAACCCCATAAATCATTTCCATGTGCATATCTTAGTATCCTCCATGGCTTGTGTAGCTACTATATAAATTACAACCTTGATAATAGAGAGAACCATATAAGTAGGATGCTTCATGTAATTGTTCCCTTGTTCAAATTTTAATGATCCTTGTAGTAGATTTCTTTGTATTCAAGTCTCTTCCACCAATTATAACCACAATAACTCAAAAGAATCATTTCTTTTGCATCTACCAAGTCTTGTAACTTGTAATGTTTGTTCCATTCTAAGATACCTTTAACCTCCTTCCAGTAAACATTATGTGGATTCTATATAATGGGTAACTATGTTGCATGTAACAATAAGGTTAGGCCTTATCACATACATCGCAACACTTTCCACAGTATGGTTTTCAAAACCTTTTGTATATCCACAATTTCTTCTAGTGTTCTCAAGTTTTGACTCATTGTTAAACTTATATATCTCATTGCCAAACAAAATCTCTAATCAATTATATTTCTCCACATATTTTATTGAGATTTAAATCCCAAGAATATTTAATGATTTTTGTCTCTATCCATAATTATTATGTGAATTTCAAAGTGTCACATTCATACTTGTCCTTCATCTTAAATTTTACAAAAAAACATTTGTTGGCATTGTTAATGGAGACATTTCAAAACTCTAATAATTGTCCAAGTAAAGCAAAAAAATTCCTTTGATCTCCTTGTTCTGGATATAGAATAATTAAGGTTGGATTAAATATTATATGCTTTGAAATTGTATTTTTGAAAATGTTTGCTATCTAGTTCCACACTCAATGTAGAGATTATTTGAAAATACATACACAAAAAACTTTTGAAGCTTACAAACCAATAGTTTTTTAGTGTTTAAATGTTTGTAATTTATTAAATTATAATATATAAGCATTTGTCATGAGCTACTAGATTGATGCCCAAAATATTGAAACTAACAAAACTACAAATATAAAAACATGCACCCAATAGACAAATTTATTCATTTATAATTGCAAGAATTCAAGTTCCAAAAAAAAGACAAACTAAAAACACAAACTTTGATGTCAAACACACCTCTTATCCTTTTGGTGTGCTTTGGAATTTCATACCCCAAAAGATGAGACTACAAAGCCACCCTTTGGGATAAACCACATTAGACACAAAAAGGCCTTGTTCACATTGAAACAAATTCCACCAACATAGTAAATCCTACAATTTATTTATTTTTTAATTGACAATTTTATTGTAATGCTTCCTTGGAATGGCATATGTCACGTTCATTATTCATCTGATCATTTTCTATACAATGAACAATTTCAAAGCTTAAGATTGTGCAAGCGAGTGGAAATTTTGCTACAAGTTGAACAAAGTCTAATGATTACCTTGAATTTTGAAAACATCCTTTATTTATTATGATTTTGGGCTTTATTCATACATTCCAATATGCTTGAAGATGAACAACCACTTGTGAAGAATGCATCATGTCATTTGTAGGGAGTTCAACTTAGTTCCCAAGTGTCATTTTTCATAATCAAGGAATGCCTTCGAAATTTCTATTTTCTAACATATTGTGTTCTCTTTTCAACAAATTTTCTCAATTATAATATTCTTCATTCTTCCAAACAATGTGCAATTGTAACATAAGCATAATGAATGAATTTTGGAGGTGCCCTTTTTAACATGGACAATCTTCATGTTGCACAAGACTTGATGTGCTACACATTGCATATTTTTCTTTTCTAGTTGCAAATAAGTTGAGTCCCATCCATTTCAACTTAATTTTCAAATGTAATCACTATGTATTTTACTATTCAACCAAGGCTAACTTTTCATCCTCATCAATGTGGTGCATGTCAATATGTACTTTCACTCTTTTTTTTTTCTATTTTGTTAACTCCCACTTAAGATTTATCTTCCTTTTTATTGTACCCCAAAAAAAAAAAAAAAAAGTTCTCCCTTTATCATCAATTGCTCAAGGCCTGGTCTTCTCAACTATATGGAAACAACACATGCACTTGGAGATTTCAAGTTTTGTTTTAGTTTTACTTGCCTTAAATAACATATATATTTCATAATCATTAATTTTCAAGTGATTCAACACCTAATAATTTCTTCTAGTTTCAAACCTTTTTTATGTGTTATCTTTTTTGTTGTCATTTATGAAGACTTAATGTCATTTTCACTTAAAGTATAATATGAGTAGTTTCTACATAATACTTTGGGTTTGAGTTAAAATCTCTTTATGATAGCATGTAACATGTTGCTTGCATAATAATTTAAGTAGACGCACTTGAATACATCATGTTATTGAAGAAAATAGAGAATGTTTTTTCTTGTTGAATCCCATCAAAATTTACTAATTGTGCAAATTCCTTGGATACAAACTCAAATCCATTATAAAATCCTAGGATCTCCATTTTTTTTCCTATGTATGACTTTCACAAAAAGCCATGAATAATTTAAATCTTATTAAAGAAAGAATTCTTATTTTCAAAAGTTGAGCAATACTAAACTTTGTAGGTGAAATAATCATATGTGGACATGATATTCAAACACATACACCCAATATATACATATTGGTGAGTCCCTATACATTTAATCATTGATTTCTTTATGAATTTTCATATTTTTTGTCACAATTACTTGATTTCAACCTTTATGAAGGGTTTTTTAATGAAAAAAGGTCCATATTCACCAAATTCCAACTGGGGGGAGAGGAGGGCAAAACAAAATCAATTGAATTTTGTAATAAGTTTCTAGAGCAAAAATATAAATGGATGTTTAAATCTTTTGATTTTCATATCTAGTTTAATATGCTCAAATTTCACTAAATCTTCATGTAAATAATCACCATTTCCACTACATCACAAAATTGACAAAAATAAAAACATTGCATGTAACAAGACAAACTCCAATGTAATCTACTTGTTACAATTTCAATTTGTTTTACAAATGATTGGTGCATCCTTAAAAGAACAATGGCAAAAAAATTCACATTTCTTTTCAATGAGTCTTGTTAGGTTGAGATATTCACCTAAGCAACAACTTATGGTTAATTATCAATTTTAGTTAATTTAAGATTGAAAGCTTTGTTTCGCAAGGGGAACAATATGTGTTAATGTTGCCCACTACATGCATCAAAGAGGCATGTATTGTTTGGGGACTATTGTGTGAGGGAGCTTTAATTTTACCCACCTTATTATTTTAAAATTTTAATAACCACATATTTAATCCATTTTTAAATTAATTCAATTTTTTATTTGCATTAAATTTCAGAACCATATATTTGTTCAAATTTTTAGTTTTAGTTGAAGGCATGAGAAATGATGAATGAAGGTGAATATTGTGCATAACTAAAGAAACATTATGCATGAAATGCTTAAATTTAGTTCTAAAACATGTCAACAAACATTTATGTATTAAATCACATTGCAAATGATGAATACTATGTTTAGCACCATAAAATCATTTCAAACAATGAAAATTTGGTTTGTTTTCATGAGAATTTTTTTATAAAAAAAATGGGGCTTTTACATTCCAAAATCAAAACAAACAAAGGATGCATTACAACTCAAGTAATGGACCACCAAGTTCATTTGGGCCTTCATCAATTCCTAATATTAATTTTTAAATTTTTTTTAAAAAATAAAATCATATTATAAAACTAATTGATTTCTAATTTTTACCCAACAATCAATATATGCAACCCAATATTTTTAATATTCACATAATTTTCAACTTCAAAAAAGAATGTCCCATTAGCTTTATCATCCCTCGTGGTGTCTATTGTCACTATGATTACTTTCGGACAATGGTAGTCAATTACAAGAGGTTAGACTTTGTTAAAGTGTAATCATTGTGTTAGGATTATATTAAAGAGATGATTTAAAAACTATTTGGGGTCATTTTTTGAAGGACTAAAGAAATGTGGATGCACTCCAATTTTCTAGTACCTTAAGCAAAACAACAAAGAATCTGAGAATATGGTGTATTTTGTCGTGTATGTGTGTTGAAGTGTGTCAATAGTTGAGAATGTGAAATTGTATGTGTGTAATATTAGTTGTTAATGGTGGCTCTCTACTACATGGATTATGTGGGTATAGGTTTGTGTGTATTAAGAAATCTGAGTGAGTGTTTTCTATTGTTTCTTTATTCAAAAAAATTGGGATGAGTATCAAAGAATGAAGAAGGGTGAAGTGTAGAAATATGAGTAGTTATACTATAATTGGAAAGGTATGTGACTTAAGTGAATTGGGCATGTGGTACTTAGGTCGGTATAATGAACAAGAACCCAAGAAAAATATTTTTGAAGGGAATACACCTATAGAAAAATATAACTAGTAATTCTACAAAAAAATTCAAGAATGTTTGTATTTTTAGTTTCCACAAAATTAAAATCCTCCTTTTTTAATTTATCAACACAACTAAAATTTTGGCCCATAACCCATGGATCTTTCACATTTGATGAATCAACATAACATATTATGCTATTAGGCTAGTTGACAAACATGGAATAAATGAGGCAATCTGAAGGGCAACTATGTTTAAGATTAACAAAAGTTAATCATGCCATGGACTTCACATATTTAACACATTTATTGGTAAAAGATTTATGACATCATTTTGAAATTCTTCAAAAGTTAAAATGGGATAATAGTTCTATAACTTATGGAAGATGGTGATTTAAGAATACCAAGCATCAATATCTAGTAGAAATTGTTGATTTGGAAATAGCCCTTTTCTTAATGTTTTGAATTTTTGAATAAAAGAAGGTATTTAAGCTGGTGTTGATTTTTTTGGTTTTTCTATTGATTTCAAAGTGTATACAAAGAAAGGAACAGAAAGGGTTGTTAAATTAATTTTCATTCCAATCAATAGTCTTGTTGGACTACTTTTCCCTTTCACCAAAGTATTTAAAATCCCGCCCATTTTTTTTGGGGTTCCATAACATAAGATTAAAAACACAATTAAACGAAAATTATAAAACATCAAAAATCAAAATGAAATTTAAAGGATAGTTGGTTCCGTAACATAAGATTAAAAACACAATTAAACCAAAATTGTAAAACATCAAAAATCAAAATGAAATTGAAAGGATGGTTGGTTCCATAACATAAGATTAAAAACACAATGAAACCAGAATTGTGAAACATCAAAAATCAAAATGAGATACAAATGATGGAGCAGATCTTTGAAATGAGTGGAATATGAAGCAAGCCATTTTCCTTCCCTTGCTTCTAGAGCTTCATGTTCAAAGTACTTTAATCTTTTAAGCTAGTTTTAAGTTACTACCTATTTCTTATAGGTTTGAGTGAAGATTACCTATTTCCAACCCTAAGTAATAAGGTACAAATATAGTACTATCCTGGATTCAAAATGCCACTCAAATCTGCAGCCTCAATGCTAGCCTAGTATACAGTATATACACATGGGCAATGTAGATTTTCTTGAGGATACTGGCAAAAGTGGGTTCTTCTTCCTTCCACTTGTGACCATAGCCTTGAGTCAGGCTCAACCATGGGTGTAGAACAAGTCTAGGGTCTACTACCCAGGTCAGAGTGAACCACCAAACAACCAGTGCACCATGCATGATGCATTGGAAGCCTGTTATGACTCTGTTGTGGATGGAATCCCAAATGACTTGACATCAAGTTTCACCTTGGTAACCATTCCTGGCAAAGATAGGTCTTCCAGGTAGGTAGGTAGGTAGGTAGGTAAGTAGATAGGTAGCACGACATCTTGCTCTTGATTGAGCGAATAAATATATTGATTGGTTTTAAGTAATTTATAATTAATAGATTCTGACCTTTTTTTTCAGTCCAAGTTTCAGGCTTATGGGGTGGGGCTTGGGAAACTGTAAATGATAAATAATCTTGAATGTGAGAAATATTTTAGTAGGGCCAAATGTCAAATATGAGTGGAATTGTTCTAAGTAATGCACTTGGTGATTCCTAGATAAGAAGAAAAACATTGTTTGTTTGTTTTTTATTTATTTATTTTTAAAAGGCAAAACACATGTCACAAAAGAACATAACAATCAGGACATCACTAATACACTAATAAAATAAAAAATCATAAGCTAAAAAGGTGTCGTCTGTCACAAATCAACCAACCATGAAAGTGCACTGGCTGCAATGTGTGGAAGAGATGAGAAATGCTTTCGAAGCACGATAACACATTAAAAAAAATCATAATGGCCTACACCCATTGGAGGACTATGAACACATGCTGCTGATAATAAGAAATAAGCATAACGAGAACTAAAGAGGATGGTCGATGATGGGCTATGATGAGTCATGACCTCAGCATAGGGAGATAAAATATTAAATACATACCAATGGTTAAATATATAGCTAATACATACCAATGGTTATATATATATATATATATATAGCTAATCATTGTGGTTAGATAAATGTACAGGAATAAAACAGAAAAAGTGTTTTCAGTTCACATATCATCCATCCAGCATATCCGATGGTGTGCTGGTGCAATGCTGGTTCACTCTGGCCTGCGACTACTTAGTGCCTGTCTGGACAAGTTGAGTAACACTCAAGTAGTTTCCTCGGGCACAGTGGGATTGGCACCTCCTCCCCCGCCCCCATGCAACAAAATGTCATGCCCTTTTTCTGCATAATATTGCTTGATTACACACACCTCTTTTCGGGATTTACTGCTTAAGAATGTTGATCCCCCATCTTGACATCCGAGGGGTTAGCCCTAATTGGAGTGCAAGCACAAGCAAATAGTATTGACAATCCAATCACTCCCATGTATGTAGCCATAACCTTCACCAAAGGCAGAGGATCAGCCGTCGGCAACTGGTGTGGCCAATTGGGCTTCCGTTATTTGTTTGACAGCTCAATTAGATTCGCCCACACAAGTTCCCTTCATGCTCTGATACTTTACCATCATGAAAAAATCTGTCCTGTTGTACCCCTACAGTCCTCCTACAGCCATTTGGTTGTTTCATTTCTTTTCTTTTGGGGGCCAATTTTGTGATGTAGCCAGAGTGACCATCATCCCAAAAACACTGTAGCCAAATTTGGCTATATACCACATATGACTGTAACCAAAAAAAAATGAGGAAATTTTCTGGAAATCTGGAGAATTCAAGCTATTTTATATCTATGAATATTGGTCTAAATCATATTTTTCCTGATGGGGGGGGGGGGTTAGAGGATGGAATTTTTTTTTTTTT
>Ga0116227_10015254_pt1 | contig 11424 bp, 2 predicted proteins | sample S1TSphgellanicum_FD_89693 | JGI IMG/M metagenome (GOLD analysis project Ga0116227, IMG submission 89693) | Host-associated microbial communities from peat moss isolated from Minnesota, USA - S1T2_Fb - Sphagnum magellanicum MG | ecosystem: Host-associated > Plants > Peat moss > Unclassified... | reverse complement strand
TTGACCTAGCCATCTAGGTCGGCCTATGTACCTACCTACTTAAGTATGTACCTATATGAGTAGGTATTTAACCTAGGAAGGTAGAACCTACCTACTTAATTTTTGACCTAAGTAGGTAGGTAGGTAGCTTGACATTGTAGGCACCTATTTATGTACCTACCTAAATACCTACCAACCTAATATTATTTTTTTTATTAAATTAAAATTGTAATGCCACATGGCATATTTACATTGGGCCACATGTCATAATGTAAGATCATCCAAATATCTGAATTGAACGTCCTAAATTATTTCAAAATAATAATTATTTTATAATATATATTTTAAATAATCAAATATTAAAACATGTGGCAGCACATGATTTGCCTTCAATTGTGACCAAAATAGTTGCATCTTAGTCATATGTGACAATACGTATACAATGGAGTAAAAGGATGAAATGTATTTGTTGACTTTTTCTTTCATACAATACCCTTTGTGATTTGCGATTAGTTTATCACATGTGACTTGTCTTAGGCAACTAAAAAGATTTTAGTTGCAAAATGTTTCTTGTAACTAAAATTTAGTCACAAAGACTAGTTGAAAATACATGTTTTTCTTCTAGTGCAAGTCGTTGAAAATACAATCCACGTTATCAAAGGGCAATGCCAACCCAAGTACAAATGCCCATGTTGTGAAAAATTACACAAGGAAACAAATTTAAATTAAATCAACACTACTTGCACTACTAGGATTCTTGGTTTTTCAAATGATCCAAGTTGATTGATTGGTTTTTCTTGACTAATGAACATGTACATTTTGACTAGAGGTTAGGGGCTTGAATGACATGTGTATCTTTTGACCAATGAACATGATTGAAATGATTTATTTGACTATTTGTTAATTTGGACATTTAGTCAAATTGGACAAAAAATTGACAACCTTGGTGAAAATGACCAATGCTTCTTAATTAAATGGAATATGTAATCAAGTCAGAAAGAAACACATGACACCATTAGTAAAAATGACCAATAAAGTTTTAGTCAAATAAAACATTTCGTCAAGATGACCAATGTTATTACGACATACCTACCCACCCACCCACCTACTTACTATAATCTACCTACCTACCCAACAACCCACACACCTACCTACTTACTATAACCTACTTACCTACCCACCTATCTATTAATTATTACCTACCTACTTACCTATCCACCCACCCACCCACCTACTAAGTATTTATTACAACCTACCTACCCACTTACTTACCTATGTATTTCATAGTCTTGTAGTGATGTGTTGAAATAAACATGTGAAATAAAAAAATTGACAAAAGTTGAACATTGTTTGATGGTGTGGTCCATTGGTTAAGGACTTGGTTTATTAGTGGGGAGGTCAAGGGTTCAATTTTTTATGATTGTAACCTATGTACATGCTTAGGGGGCTAAGGTAGGTAGGTTAGGCTAAGATAAATAAGCTATACTATGTTAGGTTAAGTTAGGTGAAGTAGGTAGGTTAAGCTAGGTTAGGCTACCACCTACCTACTTGCATTTTATGACCTACCTACATACTTGCCTACAAAAAAATAATTTTGATAATAAATTTTCAAAAAAAATTATTTAAATAATTTAGCTAGTCAAATGGTCCACAATTCATTAACCAGAATGACCAATCAAAATGGTCTCTATTCTACTAATCAAAAAGACCACCCTTGTCACACTAACCATGTTGAAATCAACTTGTCCAAAATGAGAGGCCTTGTTCAAATCTGATTTTTTTTACAAGAATTTTCAGTTTGAAAAACTAAGAATTCTAGTAGTGTTGGCAATGCCATGCCCAAAGGTGAGGGCCATTGATGATCACAAGCCATAGCTTGTTGTTGTGAAGGTGACATTGTAAATTATAAGTGTGTTTGGGCTTATAGACAATTAGGCACTTGTACCCACCAAACCGCGAAGAAATGTGCAGTTTACATCTTCAAACTGAAGACAAGGTGTTAAAGCCTTGTCCCCACCAACTACAGCCATTCGAGGTTCACTCAAAACCTTGATTTGACATTTGAAAAGCAATTTCAACTCTAACATGACAGCCCAGTTGCCACACATAAAACCTTACTTCATCCCAACATTGTTCAAATACCCAAAAAAAATGCATGATCACATGTGCATGCTAAAAAATCGTTTGCATCCATGCAACAACACCATGAACATGCTAATCTAGGCTATTGTTCCAATGTTAAGCACCTTGCCAGCAGAAACAAAACATTTACGATAGATTTTTAACATAGACAATTATGATGATTTAAAATTCAATTATCATTTTCAACACATGTGGCAAATCAAAGATGTCCAAGATCATAGGCCTTTTTTTGGTTTTATATGAATGGAGGAGCTTCAATATGAAATCCCTCCTTAGTTCAACTTGATTGACATGGGAGGACAAGAGTATGGTCTAAGATTCTCCTTGTGATGGTAGATGTGGGATACAATCAAAAACAATTGCAATAATATCTTGGGGTCTACAATGCATTCAAACACCAATGGGTGCACATCACAAACTTAGCATTTTATGATTTAGTAATGGAAATCGTGCAAAATTCATTCATTCATAATTTGTATGTTTCACACACTAATATCATGCATCAAAAACACATTTGACACAAATTTATAGGAAGACATGAAATTTGTGTGACATTCATTCATTCATAGGTTCATAATTCATCCATCAACACATTTATTTGTGCATCAAATGTGTTTTCAACACATGATATTCATAAGTAAAATGCACAAATCTATGAATGAATGAACTTCACATGATTTTCATTATTAATTTGTCACATGCTAAATTTGTGATGTAAACATCCAAGAACTTACCCACTATTAAAAACCAATCATGATGAATTCAAGCATGTTGTTGGCAATTGGTTGATAAGTCTCCATTTCCTAATTTTAAGTTGGATCCCCAAAGAACTCCCAAGAAAACCAACATTTCCCTCGAAAAACTTGTGTTAGTAAATTCTCTAGGGAAATGACTGTTGTCAAGTTGTTATGGGTTTTAAATGATTAAAGCTATTGGGGTTTCTTTTATCGGGGAAAAAATGGTAAAGTTATAGGGTTTTCCCCATTATTCCCTAAAGAAACATCTACTATGATGCCATGGGGAATTGAACTTCCTCCCCAAAATTACCTCAAGGAAGAAAATAAATATTTAGGGAGACGTTTGTTGTGATTCCTTGGGAAGCTATTTTCTTCCCCATGTGAATACATGGTATGGTGGCTCACTTTTGCCATCACTAATTTGATTTTTGCAAGTTGCTTTGTATTTAAATACTTATGGTGAATACTTTAATTTTAAATACATTAAATTATGATTCATTCTAAACTAACAACTTGATTATGAAGACATTTGCAAAATTATTTTTTGAAAATAATGCCTTCATTATCAATAATGGACTTTTGAAATAAAAATATGGACTAATTAGTTAACTGGATTATTAAAAAAATCAAGAATTCATATTGAATTCCATTCCAAATTGTTTAGAGTGATTAAAAATGGGTTGAAAAATGAAATCATATTTAATTAAAAGTGAAATTGCTTTTTGTAAAACCTTAACCAAATGGTAGTTGTGACTCTAGGGGGTTCAATCATATGTGTCCTCTATGACTAGAAATGTGTCATATGATATAAATTTCCTAACTTCTAATGTTGATATTCATACTCTTCAAGAATGTGAATATGCTTTAAAGTCTCCAACATTGCTTTGCAAACCTTCTCAACTTGTTTTTGAGCACCTTTCAATTAAAAGATTTCAATCTTCCCATGGCTACAAAGTAGAGCTCATCAATCAATGCAATTTTTTTTCTTTTACAACCATGATTCTACATTTGTGTGCAATCAAAATTCAAACTTATAATGAAGCAACAAATAACAACTTCATTATTCACAAAGTCCTTGATTTCTCACGCTCAAACTTCAACCCTAACAAAAATGTTAAGCAAAGATAAATGCACCCTTTGTTTAACAATAACATTGAAAATGCATCCTTCAACAAACCTAACAAATTGTGAAGCAAGTATGTATAGTATGCACCCTCCTTACCATTCATCCTACAACCTTTATTACTTGTGTGTTCAAATCTCAAGCCTTTAGTTTCACTATGACAAACAACTTGACACCTTATGCTCACACCTCAACCTTAATGGAAATGCCAAGCAAGTATGCATGTGCACTTTGGTTTGTGCAACACCATTTGAAACTCATATTGTAACAAACAAGTAATAGACTATGAAACAAGTATGCACATTGAGGTTGGTGTTCATTCTTCAAGCTTTACTAGAGGTAAGGTTCATTGTCAATGGCTACAATGTGATAATAAGTAGCAAAATATGATCTGAACCATTGATCAAACATTAACAAAAGTCGATCAATTCATCCAAATGGCCTCATGCAATTTGAAGACTTGAACTTTTGTGGATATTTTTATTTTAATTATGCCCAAATTAATTAATTCAAATTCCAATAAACTTTCTTAATTAAATGGCATGCAAATCCTTATTATAGGTCAAATTTAATTTTTTAAATCTCATAATTAATTTATTTAAAAAATTAAATAAAAATAAAACTTTTTGTTCTATCCATAGGTATTTGAGATTTAAAATTTGAAATTATGATTAAAATTTGAAAAAATGGTAATCTAACACCAAAAGGTACATTAATCGTTGGGGTACACAAAAGGATTATCTCGCCCCAAAATTACTCTTAAGACATTACTTTGAATGATCATTACACTTACAAAATAATTTATTTGGTAAATTTTCTTTTTTCATTAGATACTCACATACTTATTGATTAAAATGGTGCTGATTTTTTATGATTTGAATGATTAAAACATGTTTTGAAATGTTTTGAAATATGGCTCAAGAACTAGCAATATTTGTTCAAATTGCTCCATATTTTGACCACAAATAAAATAAAACATGTTTTATATGATGAGACAAACTTTTTATATGATAAATCACCAAAATTTGTGGAATTGATGTTAGAATATTGGATTTTTTCATAAAATAGATGTGTTGATAAAAAATTGAATTAATTTTGTTAATTAAAAATTTATATCCAAAGGTTTGGAAAGAAATATAAGAGATGTGAGTGCAAAAAAAAGACATTATTTCATGTTTTCAATAGGATTTGGCACTCCAAATGAAAGTATATAATTATTGAATGTCAAAGTAGTCCCGCATTCCTTTTTGGTTTATACTTGAACATGACAAAATTTGTTCAATTGATTTTAATCATTCATTATAACATTTATTAATTGAAAGCTTAAACATACATATCCCCCTTTCATTGTTTAACATTTCAGAACATTCATTTTGCTAAATTCTTACTTAAAAATTTAGGACACAAGACAAATTGGTGTCATGGTTCCTTTTGTGGTACCCTAACCATGAATGCACAACAAAATTAATGTTGATTAATGATGCATTAAAAGAAAAACAAATTAGCTTCAAAAACCTTTAAAACTCATGTATATTTGTGTTATAAAAGGACTTTTAAAATTGGTTATAATCTTTAAAAAATGCTTTTGGACATGCAAAATTTATCAAAAAAACTTTAAACTTACAATAAGTTTTGTTAATACATATTAATGATAATACATAAATTTATTTCCATTTCATAATAAATTCCCCCATGATGTATTTTGAAATACACAATTTTTAACATTGGTCACCCCTATAGTGGGTCAAGAATGATAATTACTAATATTTGAACATTGTTTCATTCTAAAATTTTGTATTTTAATTTGATTTTTTCAAACATAAAGAGTCTGGTTAATAACAATTATAAAAACCAAAGCCAAAACTCAATCAAAAATGCATTACAAAATACATCTCCGCACAATTATGACCTTTACAATGATCTAAAAATAGATCAGACCATATAATATATTGGGTGGAAATAGAAAAATATGGAACAAAATCATATTGCAGTATCATTTTTTTTCATCATCAAAATTGTTCTCTGACTTTAACATGAATTCACTACACCAATATGCATTCAAATTCACTTTGTGTTTCATTAAATTTTGAGTGAAATTGGACAAATTTATCATGGTGAAAGTGGGCAACCTTTTAATAAACAAAGACAAGTTACTATAGACACATGAATTCATTAATAGTTAATTGAATTCACCAATAATTAATCAAAATCACTAATAGTTAATTACAAACCTAAATTAGGCACCTAGAAACATTCATTATGCTACCTAGCCTAAATTAGGAACCTAACCCACCTATACACCTTGCCCACCAACCTAGGGTGCAAGTGTGAAAGTCTGAAACCTTCACTTCCTTTCACCTCCATGTTTAAGGAGCAAATCTTTAACCATTGAATTATTATTTAAATGAATGACTTTTTTTGTCATCACATATTATTATGCACATTTTTTTTACCCTAGGCTATTATTAGCTATTCTACCATAGGTTATTCAATCATAAGCCATTGTTAGTTATTCTATTTTATTTTACCATAGGATATTATTGGCTTTTCTACCATAGGTTATTCAATCATATGCCATTGTTAGTTATTAAACATTATTTTACCATAGGTTACTATTGATTTTTTTTGTTGTTCTATCATAGGTTATTTTAGGGTATTGCATCATAGGCTATTGTTCACTATTTAAGGCTATTTTATCATAAGCTATTTTTTCATTAATTATCATAGGTTATTCTATCATAAACTATTGTTAATTATTTTAAATTATTTTACCCTAGGCTATTTTATCATTGGTTATTTTTGGTTATTTTATCATAGGCTATTGTTAGTTATTTTAAACTATTTCACCATTGATTATTTTTGGTTATTGTATCATACAATATTCTTAACTATTTATCATAGGTTATTTTTAGCTATTATATGATACATTATTTTTGGTTATTATATCGTAGGCCATTGTTGACTATTTTACCATAGGTTATTATTGGTCATTCTAGGCACTATTATAAAATGTAATTATTAGTCCCCATTTACTAAAACCGATGAATTCATTCAAAATTTAGTGAAATCACTTGGTGTACAAGGACATTTTTTGTTATAATGAAGTTATTTTATCATACATTACTTTTGGTTATTCTATCATAGGCTATTATTGGTTATTCTATAATAAAATATTTTTGGCTATTTAAACATAAGTTATCGTTGGTTATTCTATTGTAGTCTATTCTTGGATATTTTACCTTAGGCTATTTTTGGTTATTTTATCACAAACTATTGTTGGTTATTTTAGGTTATTTTACCATAAATTATTATTGGTTATTTTATCATAGGCTATTAATGGCTATTATAGGTTATTTTATTTTAAATTATTATATCATTGGCTATTATAAATTATTTTAAGCTATTATTGGCTATTTACTATATGTTATTTTTAGCTATTCTATCATTGGCTATTATTGGTTATTATATTATATGTTATTATTGGTTATTCTATTGTAAATTATTATTGATTATTCTAGGTTATTCTTAGTTATTTAAACCTATTTTGTTTTTTTTGACTATTTAAATTTTTTTCACCTTATGTTATTATTAATTATTTTAGGTTATTATACCACAAATTGTTCATGGTAATTTTAAGTTATTTTATTGGAATATATTTTAAGTTATTATTGATTATTCTACCATATGCCATTTTTGGCTATTTTAAATTATTTTCTCAAGGTTATTATGGATTATTTGAGATTATTCTACCTTAGGTTATGTCACTTTAAATTATTATATGCCATTTTACTTTCTAGGTTATTATATTGTATTTCACGTTATTTTAAACTATTATACCTTCGAATAAAATAACTTATAATAACACAAAATAAAATGACCTTGAATAACCTAAGGTATAGCTTAGGGCCAATTAAATAAATTAGTTTAAAATAACTTTAAGTAAAAAGTCTATAATAAGCTAGGATACCTTAAAATATAATAACTTATAATAATTTATAATAACTTATGATATAACTTTAAATAACCACGGTAGCTTAAAATGACATAGGGTATAGTTTAAAGTAACCTAGGGAATGAACCCATCCTTTGGTCATGGTAGCACTAGAAGCCACCTCAAGGAATGGTTAAGGAACCAAAAACAACCAAATCATTTTCATGGGCCCCTTACTTAAAATATTTTCACAACTAAAATTTTTTTGTTTCATGTTTATCAATTGCATGCATGAATATATGGCTTAAAGCTTATTTTGGAAATAAAAAATTAAAAATTGTCAAAAAAAAATATTCGTACTTAAAATGGTCCCTTCAAAAATTGATAGCATTAACTTTGGAAATTCATAATTAAATTATACTTACTCAATTAATTATCTAATAAAAATCTAAAAATAAAATTACTTCCAAGTTACTTTTGAAAAAAATTCCCAAGAAAATTCTCAAATCATGTTTCAAATTTGTGTTCATGACCAAAAAATTCAAAGAAAGGAACTCATATAATGCTATTGATATCTTTGAAAACCTAATAATGAATAGGGGTGCGCTGACTTGGGTTGAAATGTTTTGGAGCTACAAAGCAAAAGTTATTGATTATTGAACCATTTTCTTAATAAACATTAATAAAATTATAAATAGAAAATTTACTCGAATCCAAAGGTTTACTTGGTGTTATTGGAAAGTAATCACCGAATTAGATTTAATGAAATTTATTTCATAATTTTCATATTTAAGGTCTGGAAGATATTGAATTTTGAATGAATTTTGTTGTTGAAAATTCAAACAAATTACAACAAATTGGGTTTAGAAGGGCAAATGATTTGAATGTGTTCACATTTGGGGCCAACAACACATGCTACCTTATTTATCCATGAAGGAAGGTAGTTTGTTTTGTTTTGTCATAATGATATCTCCCAAACCACGGTGTCTTAGGTTATGCTATGGAACTTGTCATCAAAAAGTTCTCAATGAATAAGGGTGCAACAACTTGATTTAGAATGTTTAGAGCTACATTGTGAAATCTATTGATTATTGAACCATTTTTTCATTGAATTTTTTGAAAAACCAAGATAGAAAACTATATTGGAACTTGGGGGCGTTCTTGGTATTGTTGGAAAGCCCTCACCAAGTTCGATTTATAAAGTCGATTTCATAATTTTGAGGCCTAAAATGTGAACAATATTATTGAATTTTTGGTGGGAACGTATTGTTGTTGGAAATTCAAACAAATTGCAAAAAGGGGTTGGGAAGGAAAATTCAATCGAATGCATTCAAACTTGGGCCAATGACATAGGGTACATTAGTGTTTAATGAGTTTTTATCATAATTTTAAACAAATATTAAGATATCATGTGTATAAAAATGAATAAATATTATAGTTGCACAATTATATTGATTATGTATCATTACTTGATATTTTGTAATGATCTACATAGAAATAAGAAATTACATGTGTATTGACATAAACATTAGTACTAACATATTTTTAAAAATTTCTTAAACTTTACTTTGAAATTAAAGTTTAACACTTATAGGCACAAAAAAAACCCATTCATTTATACAAATAAAATTTACATGTAATTTAATGTTATCATAATTTTAAATAAATATTTCAATTATATATGTATAAAATTAAAGTTGTCTATTGATTATTTAACCTAGTTGAAAGAGATAGTTACAAACAAGGCTATATTTCATCCATCTTTTAATACATTTTATCATCCAAAATAGTTGAACACTAGTCAATGTCTTGACTATGTGCTAACTAAAGAACCTTAAATGCTAAAAATATTTTAAAAATGACCCCTTAGTTGAAACATGCTTCACATTGTTTACCAACATAATTGGAAGTTCAACTTGGAGACATTGTTGATGTTGGGAATATTCGGCAAATGACCACATAGTTGAAAAATGCTTTCAACTATATACCAATATAGTAAACGAATCAACTTAATTGGAAATTGCCATAATTTATTTATTTATTTATTTAAATCCAGTTGAAACATAGTTGCAAATGTTATGTAGTTGAAAATTTTTGGTTAAAAAAAGGGGGTTTTCTACTAATGCAATTAATGTCCTTTCCCTATTTCTCGCATACGATCCCCCTTGCTTTCGCCTTATTGATCATGCGAATGTTTGGAACTTGGGTTTGTTGGTGCGTTACCATGAACAAATTTTATATTCTAGCGATTAGTTCTTCATCATTTGTGTGGCGATATCAATATTTATTCCTATTTATGGAAGGTCCAAAGAAAGCTTTCACTTCCTCCTCCAGAATATCCCTGTGAGGTGACTTTCTGTCCCTCTATTCCCGGTTCTACAAGGTGATTATGCTTGAAAGCACAAATGCTACTAGTGAAGGAAAAAAATGCAAATGTAATTCTAGATGTTAGATTGCGTTTGTAGTTGAAATTAAGTAGCCCACCTCCTATGCATCATTTACGATTAAAACTAATAGATATATTTTTCAAGCTCACACACTACACATTCTAGGACTTCATGTCAAATTGTCATTCATTTAAACCAATGTTTAAGGACTCAACACCATGTCCAACATAGCTGCAGACCACTAGTCACTTGAAATGTTGTATGTTATTCAAATTCGACTTGCCATAGCTTTCTAGAAAGCTAACAATAAGGTGTATCTTGATACCAAATCCTAGGCTCTGCAACCACACCAGTAAGGAGTTATACTACCAAACCCGAGAGGGTTTTTGTGAAGGCAGTCGGTTCAACTTGACTGTAAACCCTCAGTCACTAAAAACCTCATTTCTAACACATACATTATTCAAATCCAGCTTGCCTTAGCTTGTTAGAAAGCTAACTACAAGACGCAACTTGCTACCAAATTTCAAGATCTGCAGCTAAACTAATAAGAAGTTATGCTATGTAACCCGAAAGGGTTTGTGAAATTTCTCTAAAGTTCCAACCTTCCAACACTATCACTACCCACCCCCATTCCTTCAAAACTATTACAAGATTTTCCTTCTACTTTCCTTCCTTTTTCCCTCTACTAAGACTAATCATTATTTTCCTCTTCAAGAAGCTTGTGGAAACAAATATTCAAGATTGCATGAAAATTATCTCCGAGGCAAAAAAAGAGCTCCTAATGATCCAAGTTCGCTTTTTAAAAAGAAAGAGAAGGGAGGTGAAGGTAAATCCAAAGCTTGGTGGCCAATGGAATGTTCCAAGCTTGGTGGCCAATGGAAGGTTCCATGCTGGGTGGCCAATGGAATGTTCCAAGCTTGGTGGCCAATGGAAGGTTCCATGCTTGGTGGCTAATGGAATGTTCCAAGCTTGGTGGCCAATGGAAGGTTTCATGCTTGGTGGCCAATGGAATGTTCCAAGCTTGGTGGCCAATGGAAAGTTCCATGCTTGGTGGCCAATGGAAAGTTCCAAGCTTGGTGGCCAATGGAAAGTTCCAAGCTTGGTGGCCAATGGAAAGTTCCAAGC
>Ga0116227_10015253_pt1 | contig 11425 bp, 8 predicted proteins | sample S1TSphgellanicum_FD_89693 | JGI IMG/M metagenome (GOLD analysis project Ga0116227, IMG submission 89693) | Host-associated microbial communities from peat moss isolated from Minnesota, USA - S1T2_Fb - Sphagnum magellanicum MG | ecosystem: Host-associated > Plants > Peat moss > Unclassified... | reverse complement strand
CGGCTTCGGCCGCCGCGCGCACGCACGGCTTCGCGGGCCGCGAAGCCCTGCTCTTCGCGGTCGACGACGATTCGGGCAAGCTGATTCCGGGTGGCATCGGCTTCGCCGCCAATGGGCAAGGAGTCGATCTGGGCGGGGTACGGTTGCGCCCGACGCTTGGGACGTACCCGGCGCTCGTCATTTCGGCGGTGCCGTACCCGCCCGCGCTCTGGCTCGGCGCCCTGCTCTTTCTCGGCGGCTTGGCCTACGGGTTTTTTCGAGGTCCCCTCGCTCGATTACCGAGTAAGCGTCCCGGTTTCTCTCAGTCCTCCAGGCAAGCGTCCGAAAACTGATGTACGGAGGTTCTTTCGCGCCTCCCCAGCGTGATTGCCATCACACTCTGCACCCCGACGCGGCGGGCGATCCCTTACACGCCGGGCTTCTTAACCAAAACTAGACCAAAAGTCCCGAAAAGTGCCCAAACTGACAGAGGACGGGTTGCTTGGTACCGCCGAAGGTTTCTGCGCCCCAATAGGACTTTTGCTCTGGGTTGCCGAGCGAATGGCGGCGGGTACGAAAGTGGAGCCGAATGAGCGGATCGACAATTAGCCGGGAATCAGCCTGTCGACTGGCCTCGTACATCGAGGACCGGCGGCGGGAAATCGTCGCGTCCGTGGTCCGTTCGTCCGTCTTGCCCCGGCCGGGTTCGTTCGCAGCCAGCGTCTTCGCCAACGCCTTCCTCGACCGCCTCTGCCAGGAGCTCGACATCGACGACCGCGAGGTCGTGGACGCCTGGGCGGATGCCGAGACCGACGCCGACGAAGCCTTCGAACATTCCCGGATCGTCGTGATCGCATGCGCCGTAATCTCCGCGGCCTTCATCGCCGACTGCGGCAATTGCGACGAGGTGATCTCCTACCTGGCGCTCCGTTCGAGCGAATTGGAGAAGCGCTTCCGAGCCGAGCGGGCACCCAAGGTCAGCAAGGCCGTCAGCCCGGCCAAGCTCGTGAGCCGCGACGAGGTCGTGGCCTCCCTCCTGTCGGCCATCGAAGCGCGCGATGCCGCGACCTGCGAACACTCGCGCGCGGTCGGCATGTGGTGCAGCCGCATCGCCAAGACGATGGGGATGAGCCCCGAGGAGCAGGCATTCGCGACCTTGGCGGGCACGCTGCACGACGTCGGCAAGATCGCCACGCCGACCGAGATTTTGCTCAAACCCGGCCCGCTGGACGTCGACGAGTGGGAAGCGATGCGCGCGCATTCGCAGATCGGCGCGAAGATGCTCGAGCGCATTCCCTCGCTCAAAGACGTCGCCCCGGCTGTCCGCTCCCACCACGAGCGCAACGACGGCCGCGGTTATCCGGACGGCCTGGTGGGCGACGCGATCCCGATCCTGGCGAAAATCATCGCGGTCTCCGACTCTTTTCACGCGATGATCAGCAAACGCGCCTTCCGCGAAGCCTTGCCCGTGCCGGCCGCCCTCGATGAACTGCGCGCCGGAATTGGAAAACAATTCGACCCGGCCGTCGTCGGCGCGTTACTCGACATCGTCCAACCCTCCAGCGCCACCCGCGCCGCCCGCCGAGTTTCGCTCTAACCCAACTCGACGGTCCGCATTCGTAGCAGGAATAGGCTGCCCGGCGCGAGCGATCCATCGCGATGAAGATCAAGGACGTCGCGTTCGTCGCCTATCCGTCCGACGATGTCGCCGCCACGCGCACGTGGTATGAGAACACGCTCGGACTGACGTTCGCCGGCGCCTACGTCGAAGATGGTGTGGAGAAGTACAACGAAGCGCACCTCGCCACGAGCTGTTTCAGCTTGATGGCTTCACCATGGGTCGGCCGTCCGCCCGGCGCCGGCGCCGGCGTGGCGTTCGAAGTCGACGACATCGACGCGGCGATGCGCGAACTGCGCGACAAGGGCGTGGCGCTCGACGACGTCTTCGATGGACCCGTTTGCAAACAGGTGTCATTCGCAGACCCAGAGGGCAATAAAATCACCCTCCACGAGTCAAAGCGCACAGGCTAGACGTCACGATCCCGGAGGGTGCACTCGCGCCCGCTGCCGAGTCCGCGCCGCTGAACCAACTAACGGACACCCTGCTGCGCAACGAAGGCGCCGGGCACCGATTCCAGCTAACGGCGCTAGAAAGCTAGAAGTCCGTCGTGCTCGTAAAGTGAAAGTTCTGAATCTTCGCCGCCGGGCTCACGATGTTATAGGAATAGCCCGCGGTGCGCGATTGGGTCGACGAGAACTCGACGTGGTTTAGCGCGTCGAGGATGCTCTGATTAAAGCGCAGGTTCCGAACGCCGCCGACAAGCCGGCCGTCGCGGATTTCGAACGTGCCGTCGCGCGTCATGCCCGTGACGATCGTTTTGCGCTGGTCGACGGAGCGGATGTACCAGAAACGCGTGATCAAGAGGCCGTGTTCGGTTTCGGCGATCAGTTGATCGACGGTTTTTTCGCCGCCTGACACGACGAGATGTTCGGGCTCGGGTCCGCTCGCGGACGGAGCCGGCCGGCCGTGGCCGGTGTTGGGCAGGCCGAGTTCCGTGGCCCAGGTCGCGTCGGTGACGACGTGTCTGGCGACGCCGCTCGCGATGAGCGGAAGCTGGCGCGTCGGGTAGCCTTCGAAATCGAATGGCCGCCCCGCGAAAAGCGGGTGCGCGAAGTCGTCGGCCAGCGTGACGTTCGGGCCCATGTAGGCACGGTCGAGGCCGTCGCACAAAAACGAGGAGCCTTCATCGAAGGCCTGGGCGGAGAAGTGTTCGGTCAAGTGCGAGAGCAGTTCGCCGAAGGCTGCGGGTTCGAGAATCACGGTCCACGGTCCAGGCTCGACTGCGGCGGGCTGCGCGCCCGAAACGGCCTTTTGCGCGGCAAGCGTGCCGAGAGCGTTGCCGTCGAGTGCGGCCACGTCGCTCGAATAACGTTCGGCGAAGCCGGTCGCGTCGGGTCCGTTCGCTTTGACGTTGAGGCCGCTGTCGGTGCCGTCGAACGAAACGAGCGTGCCGCGGGAGTTGGCGATCGTCAGCCCGGAGCGCGAGGTGGTGACGTAGCCGGCGGCCCAGAGTCCGGCGCGTGCGACGGCACCGATCGTTTCCGCGACGATGCGGGCGCGGTCCGCCGGCGACGCGTCGGCGGTGGCGGCGACGAACGCGCCTGGCGGCGCGGCTGGTTGGGAGTTGGCGACGAGCCCCTGCGGCTCGTCCTCACGCGGCGCGAAGGCGGCTACGGCGCGCGCCCGCTCGACGACAGCCCGCAGCGATGCGTCGCTCAGGTCGTTGGTGACGGCGACGCCGGTGCGGCCGTCGACGATGGCGCGCACGCGGACGCTCGTATCCCGCTCGGCGAGATTTTGATGGATCGCATTTTGCGTGAAGCGGGTCAGCGCGACCGCTTCGTCGTGCACGAGCGCTTCGAGCTGGCCCTCGCCGGCGGCGTTCAACAACCGCGTGGCGAGTGCTTCGCGCTCGAATCTATCCATCGTAGCCGACGCCGACGCGGACCTTCCGGAAGCGCGCGGGCGCCGCGCCCTGGGTCGTGCGACCCGTTTGCATCGGTTCGCCCTTACCGCAATTCGGCGTGCCCCAGGCCACCCACGAGTTCGCGTCGGCGATCGCGTCGCAAGCGTTCCAGAACTGCGGTGTGACGCCGGCGTAGGTCGGGTTCTTGACGAGCCGCGTCCGCTTGCCGTTGACGATTTCCCAGCCGATCTGGCAGCCGAATTGAAAGTTCAGACGATGGTCGTCGATCGACCAGGACCGGTTGGATTCCATGTAAATGCCGTGCGCGATGCCGTCGAAGAGTGCTTCGAACGGAACGTCTCCCGGCGCCAGGCTCAGGTTGCACATGCGGACCATCGGGACGCTGCGCCAGCTGGAAGCTCGCACGCAAGCGTTGGTTTCGCGTCCGATCGTGCGCGCGGTGTCGCGCGACATCTCGAAGCCCACCAGCAGACCGTCGCGCACGATGTCCGAGCGGACGCTGCGCGCGCCTTCGTCGTCGTACGCGACGCTGGCTAAGCCGCGCGGCATCAAGTTATCGATTTCGATCGACACCCGCTCCGAACCGTAGCGCAAGGTCCCGAGCTGCGCGGGATCGAGGAAGCTCGTGCCCGAGAAGTTCGCTTCCCAGCCCATGACCCGGTCGAGCTCGGCGGCGTGACCGCACGATTCGTGGATCTGCAGCGAAACTTGCGAACTGCCGAGCACGACGTCCAGCTCGCCCGCCGGACATTGCGGCGCCGTCAGCAGCGCGGTCGCCTCCTCACCGATCCGTTGCGCGTTCTCGGTCAACGCCGCGGCTTCGACGATCTCCCAGCCACCGGTTTGGTAGAGGCCCACGTCGCCGGGATAGGTGCGGTCCTGCGCATCGTCCGCCCCGACCGCGAGCGCCGAGATGCCGCTGCCGGTCTGATAGAGCCGCTGCATGATGCGCGACCCGGTCGTGCTGTAGAAGCGCTTGTCGGTCCGCCAGAGGTCGATCCAGGCGCGGCCGGCGCGAACCTGCGGGGTCGCACGCAGCGCCCGCTCGGCCTCGAGCAGCAGCGCGACCCTTTCGCCGAGCGGAACGCTCGCCGGATCGCGCACGACCGGGGTGGCGAACTCGTCGACGTACCGGTCCGTCGGCGCTTCGGCGAACCGCCGCGCGGCCACGGCCGCGCCGGCTTTCGCAATGGCAACCGCTTGAGCTGCCGTTGCGTCGAGGCCCGCGTCGCTGAGGTCGGAGTTCGCGGCAAAGCCCCAGGCACCGTCGTAGAAGGCGCGTATCCCATACCCGACGCTCGTGGCGTCGCTCAGCGTCGCGAGCACGCCGTTGCGAACCTCGATGCGTTCACTCCGCGCGTCTTCAAACCGGATGTCGGCGTACGTTGCGCCTGCGGCGACGGCAGTGTCGAGCGCCCGCGCCGCCACCGCATCGAAGCCAAGCATGTCGGAGCTAAGCATGTCGAGGGGTCACCATGTCGCCTTGAGCCTCTCGAAGGGCGTTTGCCGGCGCCTGCTCGCGAATCGCCTCGGCAACGCGCAGGCCGGCAAAGACGTCGGTCGTCGGCGCGACGGTCGTGGCCGCGGCGCGAGCGCGGTCGTACACGAACGAGGCCACTTTGAAATCGTCGAACGTTCCCGCGACGACCGCGCCGTCCGGATCGACTGCGAACGCGCGCCCGGCGCCGGTATCGAAAACCACGACGAACGCCCGCAGCTCGGCGGCCCGCGTTCGGGCAACCGGAACGATCCAGGCCGCATCTTCGCCGCCGGTCTGCCACAGGAAGCAGTCGAGGCCGCCGAGCCGCGCGCGCACCAGGCCGCGCGGCGAGAGCATCGTGTCGTCGTCGACGACGGCGATGCGGAGGCCATCGGCGTCGAGCACGGTCCCCGCGAGTTGCGCCGTGACCGCGAGCGCACGCAGCCCGTCGGCCGTCCCACCCTGCCCGCGCGCGACCAGGATGTCCGCGTCCGCATACCCCGCCATGAGCGCGAAGTGCGAGACGTCGGCGGTCTGCTCAGCCAGGGTGAAGGCGATCCGCGCGCGAGCGCGCGCGTCGTCCCGCGCCGCGACCGGCGCGAACTCGCCGCGCGCGGGTTCCGGGCGGCGACCCACGGTCAGCTCACCGAAGACGATCTCCTCGTGCCGTTCGCCGGCGCGCGCGACAAACGCGCCGCCGGCATCGATCAGCGCGCTCTTCCCGCAGTAGGCGACGCTCCGCAGTTCGACGCCGGCCTTGTTCGCGACCACGAACGGCAACCCGTTCTCCCGTGCGCGCACGTTGGCCATCAGGTCGGCTTGGAGATTTTCGAGGGCGGCCGGGTCGCGGCCGCTCGTGACCCAGGCCGTCGGCATCACGAGCAACTCTGCTCCGCGTTCGGCCAACGTGGCCGCGATCGTCGGGATGCGGCCGTCGGCGCAGACCAGCAAACCGAGGCGTCCGACCGGAGTGTCGATCGGGTCGAGTGTGGCGCCGGGCGCATACCAACGGCGATCGAAGTGCCACAGGAACTGCTTTGCGGCGTATCCGAGCTCCCGGCCGTCGGGCCCGAGCGCGATCGCGGCGTTGAACGTGCGCCCGTTGTGGACTTTCGCACCACCGTACACGATGGTAGCCTCGTGACGCTGTGCGACCGATCCCAAACCGGTGGCCGCTCGATCAAGCTGCTGTAAAGAAAGCGGTTGCATGCCGAGTACATAGGCAGGAACCGTACCTTCGGGGAGTACGATCAGTTTGGCCCCGCGTCTCCCGGCTTCATCGGCAAGCTCTTCGATGCGTGGCCACCGTGAGTCGAAATCAAATCGATCGTGTGCAGCGACTTGCACGACGGCGACGGGTATCTTTTGGTTCACCACGAAATGCTACTCCCCAACGACGGCTCCACGCTCCACCCAGAAGGATTCATAACGTGAAGCGAGTCATTGGGCTTGTTTTTTCGATTGGTGCCGCTTCCTGTATGGGCACGGCATCGCAGTCAGTAGCTTTCGCCGCCGGCAGCCCCGCGGCTCCGTCAGCTACCACCCCGCACCCCACGCAAAAAGCGACCGCCAAACCATCGACCGTCGTGCTCGCGCCGGCCGATGAGTATTTCGGTCCGCTCAAATTGAGCTTCATCGGGATGCGGAACACGATTCGCGACCTTGGTCTGCGTTACGACGTCAATCACGACATCGCGGCGCAAACGGTCGCGTCCGCGCAGCTCACCGAACGAGCCGTGCACGATTGGGAACGAAAGTATCCCAAGGACACGCAAATCCCCAAAACGATCTATCTCCTCCAGCGCCTTTATACAAAGGTTCTGACGCTCGATGCCCGCGCTCACGCACACGCGTGCGCGATGTGGCTTTTCGGCGATTACGGTAAGTCGGGACAGGCGCGGCAGCTGAAGCGGACGCTAGCAGTCGAGCAGCTGCAGCCGCTGTCCTCACCGGCGCCGGCGCCGGCGACCCTGACCAACGCAGGCCCCGGTTCGACCGCGACCGCGGTGAATGCGAGTCCGGCTCCGGCCTCGCTGGTGCAGCCGATGACGAGCAGCTCGGATGTGACCACGATCCACTAAGCAGCGCGGCCTGCTAAAAGTGGACTCCGAGACCCGCGTAGGCCCCGGTATGACTCTGACCGACGGGAGCGTCCTGCTTCACGAACAGCTGGTCGCCCAGGTATCCGAGGTCGAGAAACACCGGGCTCTTCCCCAAATTGAACGTGCCGCCAATGCCGTACTTCAGGATGCGATACTGCACGGAGCCCAAGGCGCCGTTGCCTTCAACCTGCGCGTCGTTGGTCGTGGCCGATGGAAAATAGTACGCGCTTCCGTAGAGCGAGAAACCCTTGTCGAGGTCGGGTAGCTTTTCGAGCCCGCCGCCGACGCCGTGAACCTGGGTAGGTAACAAGCCGCCCTCGTAATTCGTGTTCCGGAAGACGTAGCCGACGCCGACGTAGATCCGCGGGTCGCTGATCTTCAGCCCGAAGCGGCCGTCGAAGTCGTCGTCACGCGCCTCGAAGCTGGGCACGAACGCTTGACGTTGGGCCCCGATGCCGGTCACGGCACCGCTCTTGTGCGGGTAGCGGATGCTCCGGAAGTCGCCTTCGAGCATCCACGGCAGGTTAAAAAGGGCGAACTCGGCGGCGGCCGCCAGGTGGAACGACGAGCGGCCTGAGTTCCCCGGGCTCAGTTCGGTGTAGACCTTAGGCGAAAAGACGTAATCGCCGACGACGAAGCGTTCGGCCGCGGGTTTCGACTTCGACGCCGGCGTTGACGGCGGCGTGGGCGCCGGCGGAAGCGACGTGGTGGGCGGCGCAAACGGCGAAGGCGAGGGTGAGGGCTCGGGTGCGGGCGGGGCCGTCGGCGCGGGCGCCGCGAGGTACCGGACGACGACGACGCGCTTGTCGGGCAGCCACATCACGAACGCGCCCATGCCTTCGGATATGACACGCAGCGGCACGAGGACCGAGCCGCCGTCGATCTCGGGCGGAACGTCGAGTGGGCGCGTCTCGCCGTTGATCGTGACTTCGGGCTTGCCGACGGTCACCCGAACGGTCGCGCCGGCCTTCGTCACGTCGATCGTCTTGCGCGTCCGGTCGTACGCGACCGATGCGCCCATTTGCTCGAAGAGCGAGCGCAATGGGACCAGGATCGTTCCGTGGCGCACGAGCGCGGCCAGGACGCGCCCGGAACGCAGGCGATCGGGTTTCGCGTACACGTGCCGGTCGTTGAAAATGATCGGTATCTCGCCGGAGGGCGGCGCGCCAAAATCCGCTTGCGCCGCTTGCGCCTGACATGCGCGGAGCGATGCAATTTCGAGGACGGAGACAAGCGCCGTTGCGAATGCGACCGCGCCGAGTCGAGTCAAGGGTTTCCTCCGGGCGGAAATTCCAGGCCGCGTGCGACGCCGGGGCACACGCGACAACGCGTTTTACGACGATACGCGCGGCGCGGCCTATTGTTTCCCGGCCACAGTTTGCGCGGGCCGGAGCGCGCGCTCACGTACCTTTCGGTCTTGGCCCGGTACGCGTCGGCGTCGGCTTGCGGGACGGCTGCCCCGAACGTGCCGCGAAGAACACGGTTGCGCGTGCGGCGTGCCCGCTCACCGTCGCTTCACTGCCGGCGCGAGGCATAGTGTTCCGCCTTGACGCGGTACGCATCCCGGTCGGCGGCCGCGATCGCCGCATCCGCCGAACCAGAGTTCGTCGCCGCTCGGCCGACCGAGACGCCGATGCGAATCGGGTTCTCGCCGAGCGGGCGGTAACGCGCGATCTTGTCCGAGATCCGGCCGATCACGTCGGTCACGCTCGCCGGATCGAGAAAATCGACGAGTACGACGACGAACTCGTCCCCGCCGACCCGGGCAACGATGTCGGGCAGGCGTACGCATTCGCGCAGGATGTGGCCGACGGCCTTGAGCACCTCGTCGCCTGCTGCATGTCCCCCGGCGTCGTTGATGGCTTTGAATCCGTCGAGGTCGACGAAGAGCACGGTCGAGTCGACCGAGTGTAGCGCGCTCATCCGGGCCGCGAGGCCGCGGCGGTTGAAAAGACCGGTTAGCGAGTCGTGAGTCGCATCGTAGGTGGCGGTATGTAGGACGTGACGGATCCGGGTTCGCTCGACGGCGTCGAACTGGAAGCGCATCAAAATCGCTATCGAGAAGGCGAACACATCGAAGCTCGAGCCGACTTCGAAGCCCCATTGGTTTAGCGCCGGAGCCGCTATCCCCAAGAGCTTCGCCACGATCGTCGCGGCCAAGATTAGCGGAAGACCGAGTAGGCCGATACCGAGATACGTCGCGGACTCGTACCCCTGCCGGCGCCGAATGATCGCCGCCACGAAAAGCGTCACGATACCGACAAGGTCGATGACGGAGAGTGCCACGATCGAGGCCGCTACGCGCGTCACGAAGGCCTCGAGCGCGATGAAGATCGAGGGCACGACGATGACGGCAGCCGCGAGTGCGAACAAGCGCGGCGCGGCCGTTCGCAGTTTCAGATACGTCGTACTCAAGCCGAGGATGCAGAGCATGAACGACGCTCGCAGCACCAATTGCGCGGGCAGGTCCAGACCGACGGGCAACGCGTCGTTGCGCGCGAGCTCGAGGCCCAGCAACGAGAGCGTGAAGCCGAGATACCACGCGATCACCGGATCGCGCAAAACAAGAAACGCCACGATTTGCACGATCGCGAGCGTCGCGAGGATCGCGTAGTAGGCGCCGCTCGCGATGCCAACGTCGCGCGCGAGCCCCACGACGCTGCCGTCAGCGAAGCGCAGCGTGGCGTTCGAGCCTCGCACGGTGATGCTGATGCGGTCGTGAGGGCGCAGGTTGGCCAGCGTCAGGGTCGGCGCCGCGTGGCCCAAGGGTCCGACGCCAACCGACGCGCCGCCGCCGGCTTGCTGACGCACGATGCCGTTGATCTCGAGCGTCGCGTCGCGAGTGCCGGCCGGCAAGAGCACGACGACCGTGCGATCGTTCGCAACGACGCGGATGCGATAAACGTGCGCGTCGCCGGCCATATTCGAGCCGGTCACGAGCGCTAACCCCGAGTCGGCTTGCGGCGAAGCGCCGGCGCCGGCGGTACCGAAAAAGAGCCAGCTAGCCACCAGTGGCGCGACGGCCAGCACCCTGAGGAACCAAGTCACACTTAGGATGTCGGCATCGAGTGGGGCAGGCGGACCCGCGCCAAGTTAAAATTTAGGTAGTGAAGCGTTAAGGCCCTTGGCAACTCGCTCCACAAAGGAAAAGCCCCTCGCTCGATAGCGAGGGGCTTTTCCTTAGCCCGCCCGGCGCGGGGCCGCCACTCGGGTTAAAAGTGGAGGCCGAGACCGCCGTAGAGGGAGTGCTCGTCGATGTCCGACGGAGCGTTCTGTTTCACCGTGCCGCGGTCGCCGAGGTAACCGAAGTCCAGGAACAGCGGGGACTTCGGCACGTTCAGCGTGATACCGGCCTGGTACTTCAGGAGACGGTACTGGAGTTGCTGGCCGTTTCCGAAGATGTCGGTGTAGCCACCCGAGATCGATGGGTAGTAGAGGACGCTGCCGTAGACGTCGATCGGTTGATCGAAGGACGGAAGCTTCTCAAGACCGCCACCGACGCCGTTCAGGCGCGGGTAACCGTAGTCGCCCCAACGCGTGAGGTAGCTGCCGACCACGAAGATCTTCGGATTGGCGATGCCGATACCGAAGCGGCCGTCGAGGTCGGAGTCTTGTGCGTCAAACGACGGCACGTATGCGGATCCGGTGATCGGGCCGAGGGTGCTGACGCAACCCGTGTCACCGATCGGAGCCGAGAGCGGGTTGCCCGGAAGTCCGCACGGGACGTTCGGCGAGTAGAACGGTCCGCCCGTGTTCGAACCGGTCGAAGAGCGGTGCGGGTACACGAACCGGGTGTAGTCGCCTTCAGCCAAGAACGCGATGTTATCGTAGCTGAAGGTGATGCCGCCGCGGGCCGTGATGTTCGTCCGGCCGGTGTTGCCGGGGCTGAACTCATTGTAGACTTTGGGGCTGAACAACGCGTCGGCCGCGATGTAGACTTCGACCGACGGTGTTGAGACCGGAGTCGGGGTCGGGGTCGCCGTCGGTGCCGCGGTCGGAACCGGGGTCGGAGGAGCCGTCGGCGCCTCAGTCGGCGGTGGCGGGGTCGGAACCGGCGCCGGGAGATAACGAACGACCACGAGGCGCTTGTCGGCGACCCAGAGGACGTACGCGCCCATGCCTTCGGAGATGACGCGGACCGGAACCACGAGCGAACCCTTGTAGATCTCAGGCGGGACGTCCAGCGGACGGCTCTCGCCATTGATCACGACTTCGGGCTTACCGACCGTCACCTGGACGTCGGCACCGGGCTTGGAAACGTCGACGGTCTTCGTCGACGCGTTGTAAGAGACCGTCGCACCCATCTGCTCGAACATCGAGCGAAGAGGAACAAGGATCGTCTTCCCGCGTACCAATGCGGCCAGGACACGACCTTG
>Ga0116227_10015250_pt1 | contig 11427 bp, 8 predicted proteins | sample S1TSphgellanicum_FD_89693 | JGI IMG/M metagenome (GOLD analysis project Ga0116227, IMG submission 89693) | Host-associated microbial communities from peat moss isolated from Minnesota, USA - S1T2_Fb - Sphagnum magellanicum MG | ecosystem: Host-associated > Plants > Peat moss > Unclassified... | reverse complement strand
GTGTATATTATATCATCTTATTTTTTTTTTTCTCACTATATATATATATATATATATATATATATATATATATATATATATATATATATATATTCACATATATAATTAAAATTTTATGTTTGCATTGAATTTGTACATCATATATTAGTTTTAATGGAAAACATGAAGAGTGTTAAAAGAAGGAAGGTGATTGTGTGTGACTAAAAAACATCATGCATGAAATGTTCAAATTTAGTTTTAATATAGTGATTGCATGGGAAGTTTGGCATAGGTGTGACAATTGATTAAAGAAGTTCTAGGAGATTCAGAAAGTGTGCAAAATTAACTATGGACATGAAAAAACCTTGGAAGTAAGGTAATGGATTTTATTTCATTATAAATGGCATGTGCATTTATTATGTTGGTTTTACATCTAAAAGCATGTAGGTGTATGTGGGGTCAATAAATTTTTTTTTGTTATGTTTTTAAATTCACATACACATTGATCAATTTGGGCCAACTAAAAAGAATGTGTGTGTTGTATGTATGCATTACAAGTAGGTTAAATTAGTGAGGACATTGTGGAAGTTGCAAGAGATGTGAATGTGTTGTAATAAACTTGGGTATCATAAAACAATGTATGAAATTCATGAAGGGGACACTTAGTGTAAAGTTTGTGATCTATGTGCATCAAATGACCATTTTTACGGAAAAGGGGGGGGGTATTAAATAATTGTCCAACTTATTTTTTATCACTCTATTATTATTTAATTATTTAATATATACATATTAAAGCCACCATATATTAATTATAATCCATTATTACATATTATTACATACCCTATACTATAATTAAATTGATTATTTGAATAAACCTATTTTTTAACTAATTAGCTTATAATTTTTAGTCAACAATCAATATATTGCACCCTATATTTTTACTCGCATATTTTTTACTTTTTTTTTACTAGTGTTCACCCAAGGATGAAATTACTCAAGGGCTTGGGAAACATGTTAATGGTTGTTGTAGGAAATTTTATTTCCCATTTGTTTGGCACACATCTATTTTTTCCAAAAATTATGCTCATGCATAAAGACATTAGTTACAATTTGAATGACATTCTTCTTTTTAATTATGTCATTCCAATTGGTGTGCATAGATTTTTTACATTGTAGTATCATCATGTTGCTCTTATTGGCTGCAATTTGTTTTCCAATTCAACCACTTCCACAATTAAATTAATAGTCTAAAGTTGTTTTCTCCTTTGACTTTGTCAATTTCCTCCAATTTTGGCAATGGTTGAAACCATCCATTTTTTGTGTAGGTGTATTGTCTACAAGGTGGAGAAGGAATCCACACATCTAAAAACACCTTTTCAAGTCTTTGGTTGCTTGTTGTTTTCCACAAGTTGTCATCCTTTTGCCAATCCATTAAAATGTGCAACCCCATTGTCTGTTTTTGAGCCTTGACTTGCAACCCACCTTAATGTTGAAAATTTTAACTTCCTCCACACTAACACAATAGGTTGAATTGTTGGATTCACTTATCTCTTCATTCCATACTTCATGGTCGATTAGTAAATTTACATCCATTCAAGGGAAGACTTGGACATAGAACCACTCATGTTCCCTTTAACCTCAACAATTGTGACTTCATTATAATTAAACCTCCTTTCTCCATCTCATTGCAATAGTTGCATCCCCATGTTTTATTACTTGAATTTTCATATCCTTGCCATATTGTGACATGTCTCTAAGCATTATATTGTGTGTAATGTGTGAATAAGAAAAGAAACCTGAAAAAAAATAAAAGAAAAGTATACATGGACTTGTAAAAGACTATTGTTAGATTTCAATATTTTGGTGTAAAATGTCAATGAAGATTTTGAAACTTTGTATCGAATCTTGGAGGATAACCTAAGAATATTTAAGAAAGTATCTTGACAATCATATTCAATAAGCACATTACCAATTTTAAGAAATAGTGTCCAACAAACCCTAAATTCTTGAACCTTATGAATTCATAACCCTAACCTTCTTATATAGATATTATAAACTTGAATATGTTTTTTTTTTTGGTTGCAAACATATATATGTATGTTATTATAAATTACTTAAATTTAGTAATATCTTACATTACGATTATGACATCATGTATCATATATTATATATAATAATTGATTAGTTAGTCTTGCCTAAATTACAATTTTGTTATGAATTTGAGGTCATTCATAACAAGTAAATGCTAGGATTGGGACTTTGTTGTGTAAGTAAAACCTTCTTGAATATTTTGAAGTAGAAACTTAAATCGAAAAACTTACATCAAGTTTTAAATCTTATTGTTACTCTAAACATTGTTTTATTTTAAAGCAAGTGAGAAAGATGTAGGCATGAACTTTGAAGGAAGAGTAATGTGTATGTCATTCTTGAGAGGTGAAAATGAAGAAGAAATAAATGTTAAATTTGGTTGAAAAAAAATTCATGCTCAATAGCAAAGTAAAAGAAATCACAATCATAACCAAGATCTAGGTTGCACCCATTCATCTCTTAGCATAAACCATTGAGGGGAACGGAAACATTCTTATTCAATGTACATTCTCCAAATCCTAAACTTGGAAACATAGGAAAGGAAAAGAAAAGAACAATTGTTAAATCTTTAACACATTTAGTCATAAACACATTTAATAATAAAAAGGTTGGGTTGAGCCTTAGTTGAAATAGAAAAAATAATAGATGAATAAAACCAAATAAACTATTTAATATATTTTTTAAATCTTGGTCTAAACACACACATGCAATAAATAACACACGTAGAAGGGAAAGGTGTGTATGATAAATGGAAATGTTAAATTAATATTTTCAAATGAACCAATCAAGGCGTTTAGGGGGGGCTAATTTGTTTACATTGTAGGATTGTTAAATTATACAAGGGGCATGTAAAGTTGAGTAAAATGGGAGGATTAGATATACTAAATTTATTAGCAAATGATTAAAATTTGTTGATTAGACTTCAATTTCCCTCGCATCAATTGGTAAAAAACATCACCAATAACATTGATATAGTTTTGTTCCATATAACATGAGGGGGTGATAGTTGGATCTTGGGGTAAATGATTTGTAATGCCATATGTCATCAAATTTACATGCAAATGGGTTTTGTGTGTAACAAGGAGCCAAAAAGGATGTCAAATGCTGAACATAATCAATCAAAATCAAACATTTATTTTCTTATTACCATTTGAATCCATAATACTCCTAGCAAGTTAATCATTTTCCCCTTATATGAATGTCAAAGAACTTAGAATAAAAATTCATTCAATCTAATTTTAAGTTTTGGTTTTAATTTACAACATTTCAAAATGTACACCTATTATGTCAAAAGGAGTAAATTTTGCAAAGGACTATCAAAAGGATTCATATAATAAAAGAAATTTCATTGAAAAATAAAAATAAAAAAGAAGATTATATATATAGCAATTAAAATTCTTTTAGCCACATTAAAAAAACACTCATAATTTTTAAAATGTGGAATTTTAAAACTTTAAAAATTAAAAGAATGTTTCACTATTGCTTTAAAATTTCAAAGCTTCAAGAATCCTTTACCACATATAAATGCGTTATAATTATATGATGTATTAAAAAAGTTATAACTTAACATATAATAAAATCAAAAAATGTGAATATTTAATTTTTGGTGACGACTTAAATTTTTTTATCATTTTTCAAAATGAAACATTGAATTTGTAAGGAATCTATACACTTTTAAAAATTCATATTTATTCAATAATGATTAGCAAAATAAAATGTGATGCATTAGGGAAAAAAATTTAAAAATTTTAGAATAAATTTTTAAAAATTTCATTCAAAATTTTATTTGCATGTAAAAGTTATTTTATAAAATAAGCTCATCTAGGAAATAATCATCCACATGAACTAGTACTTGTAGGTCTAACCCACCTAGTTTTGATTTTAGAAAACTCTAACAATACTAGCATTGGCTTGTAATGTAGAGTTATTGTCCATTAATAATGGGAGTACAAAATTAGGATGTTGATGTCATTGGAACATTGTTAGCTTCAATATGAAGTGGAATGGGTGGAAGAGTGGGAAGCGGGGAGGTATTATGTGGAGTTAACTATCTTCACATTTGAGCTTCAATTTTCCATCATTAGGATCATTTTTATATTTTAAAAAAAAAATCTTTTACAACATTTAGTTTGTGATTTTGTATATCTCTTTTCATGGTATTAGTTTTAAAAGGTTGCTTGTAATTTTGCTTTCATGTTCTTATGTTGGAAGATGTTAGTTTTATTCATTTGTGTTTTTACCTTCGTGTGTTGGAGAAATTTAATTTTGTAATTCACTTTCTACAATAGACGAATTAATAGTTTTTGGCGTGTTGAATACAAACATTGATTTTTTCTTGACCTTTCCATTGAAAAACCTTGTGCACAACAACATATGAATCGAGGGTTCATGAATGAATAAGTGTTAAACATTGCTAATGCCATCATCATCATTCAAATGTAATTGTTGATTCCATAATAATTGAAGCTAAATAGTTTGGTTGATACAATATATGCAATTATAGATAAATGAATGCTTTTGATTTTTGCACCACTTAGCATGACCAACAATGTGGGCAAGTGTGTGATAGGGTGTTCTAACAAACTAATAATTTGCACATAGTAATAACTTGGACTAGCTTTGCAGCTTGAGGTAATTGTGTATTGTTGGTATAAATGTAGAAAGTAACTACAAATAATTTTTGTAAGACTTATTAATGCATTCAAATTTTTTAGGATGCCCACACAAATTTCAAACAATAGTCCATAAATAATAGCTTACATAAATGAAAATGTAAAATGGATAATCAAATTGCCTTGCAACATAAATGGAAAGTAGCCATCAAGTAGGCCCTAACATATTGAACTTAAATATACTATTTGGTTCAATGATTAATATGATCATGTTCTTTGACTTTGTTACAACTACATTTAAAAATCACATGTTCAAAACATGTTGAAATAGATTCATCAAAATTTAAGTAGATGCTACAATTGACAATGTAAGTTGTAAGTAGATGAAATATTGAATTTTTTTCAACTTTCAAGTTAATGACAACTAAAAATATGTACTTGTGAACTTTCAACTTTTACATATCATAATAGAAACATATTCAACTTGTAAAGGTAGTTTTGAACACTATATTGAAGAATCAATTTCAAATGAACTTGTTACCTACTTTTATTATACTAAAGTTCTTTAAAAGAAAATTTCAAATTACCATAAACTCAAGGGAGAAGATGATGTTTTCAAAATGAGATTTAAATATGTTTCGAATACATTTTTTTGTGTTTATGTTGAAATTTACCATATTAAAAACTAAATTTGAATGCATTATTTTTTTGGTTTACTTTACCATGTTTTCACCTGCATTGGATAGTGGAAATAGTTTGCATAACTTAAAACCTTTAAATTCCTATCACCCTTTGAAACTCAACTATACAATTGGTTAGACCATTTAAAAAAAAAAAATCATTGATTCATCAAATAAAAAAATCAATTACAATTGAAAGTGGATTATCCATAATAAGTGCTACCCACCGCACCATTCCCAAATATATTAATTTCAAACCTTGTTGGTATTGTCCTTGACCTAATTAATTGGCAACTTATTGTTTTTTTGTGAAAACCCCCCTTCATTCGCCTAAAGGTTGTTGCAAGCTTTATTTTCATTTAAACCCCCTTTAAAATGACATGGATTTTCTTAATCAACATGCCACTTGGAGCCTATAACCACACTCCACATGGTCTTTAAATTTGGCATCTTTTTTTTTGAAGTGTTCACTACATTGGACAATCTACCCAAACTATTTGAAACATGGCATTTTAAGGTTCTTAGTTTGGTGTGCCTATGTTTTTTTGTCTCATATTGTTTCCAACCCATGTTTCCATTATATAATGAACATGATCTAATGTGGTCAATGGTTCTCATGATACATTGATCATGTCATCTTCAATGTTAAACATTATGCAATGGGATGTGACTATAATTGTAAACTCATGGATGTGATGTGATGATAAATGAAAGTCATTAGGTGTGTGAAAAATGCAACTACCATAATATCATATCTCATAAATATTTACCAAATATTTGATAGGTTGTGAAAAATGGTTCACTTATTTCACACTATGAACAAAACGTGCTCAAAATGTTCCTAAAGGCCTTCTTATATTTCCTTTTTAGTGTAATTGGAGGGCATGTTCACCCTTCCTTTGTTGTTTGGGTCAGTTCCATTTCTTCAAAGAATGGGTAGAAAAAATGCTTAAAAAAATCGTAGCATGCCCTTGATTAAAGAAAAAGCCTTTTGGGCCTTGGGCTTTTTACAAAAATCAGACCTTTCAATTTTTTCCTAATCTTTTTCAATGGGTCTGGCTTTATAAGTGGCCAAAGATTTCTCCTATGAGCCAAGCCATTATGTGGTAGGAATCACAAAACATATTGTAGTCAAGGTTCCATTTTATTTAAATGAAGAATTCCATTTCCAAATTAGTTGAGAGCATAAAAAACTACGAAAACTATATGAAAACATGAGAGCTATGTTGATGGTAAAGCTATAAGGATTATTAAGTAGGAATTCTATTATGAAAAATGAGTAATGTGTATTGAATAATGAATAATGGGGAATGGTATGGGACAAATATATTGCCTTTTTTGTAGGGTTTTCTACCAATGGGGTGGGCTAAGTTGAGAACCCCATATACAAGGCTCATCATACATGTATGAGACTAGGGTACTACTAGGGTGTAAGAAGTAGTATGTGGCTATTTTGGTAACTTCTACCATGCCACCAACTATCCAATGCATCATAAAAAGGGCATTCATGACAATCATTACCTAAAATTTCGTTTGCAATCTTGTCATCCTTGTATTGTGCAAGTAAATTGCATTAAACTCGTGTTTGTGAGCAATTGGAGTCCTCAAAATCTAAGGATGGAAACCAACATGGTTGGATGGAGCTCCAACCATGTATCCACTCCTAAAATCAAACCACTTGGGATAAGAAGCCATGAAATACACATTGTTCAAATAATCTCTCAAATTAAAAAATTGAAAGTGTAATACATGGATAAATGAAATGGAAATTATCAAATCATTATGGCTTTGTGGTTAGCTCCTCTCCCATCCCCCAAGGAGATGAAGGTTCAATATGCATAGTGGTGAAATTGAACAAAAATGAATGGGGAGAAAGGGGGGCAAGGCCAAGGGCCAAGGCCTTTGAAAACCCCAATTGGCCCAATCTAGATATGATATTTTGCAAAAAAAATCTCTTACTTGTTGCAAATTTCAGACCTAAAATTAAATAAAATACAACTAGGGTTTCAAAGTTGAAAACACTTTAAAGGATGAAAACGAAATTTACCTTTTTTTTACATTTTGGACAAATTCAAGCTCCATTTTCCCTCTTATAGCAATGAGGTGTAGTACTTCACCATCCACCTAATTTTTTCTAGTTTTTTTCACCTTCTCCATCTTCATATTTCATCACAATTGACTTTTTCCTTGGTTTTCTTTTCTTTTGAATGGGAACCAATTTAAAGATCTCTTATAAATCCAAGTCCCCTTCAATTTGTGAAAATTGATGCTTCAACCCTTCACTTTTTGCCCCACATTTTGATTCACCTCCATTCGTGCACTTGGAATGGTTGAAAATGCACTCCTAGCAACTGCCTTGTGAAGATCCACAAAACCAGCCATGTCAACTTTAGAATTAATAAAATATGAGTGAGTTAGTGTGCTCTCACAATGTCATCAATCTTTACCATGTCTTCCATTTTCATAAATTTGAATAACAAAGGTAAAAGAAAATAGTGGAAAAGAGCAAAAAAAACAATGAATGAACAATCTTGAACCCTTGCTTACACTTTGGTTTTCCAAACCATGAGTTTTCCTTTAAGCTATTTTTTTGGTTTGGACCAATTGTTATCCTTACAAAATTATTCTTTTTAGGATAAATCAAAATTTGATTTGTCTTGGTCTTGGACCCTTATTTAAAGACCTTAGGACCAATTTAAAAATCTTGACCAATTGGAATGTTCAATTTCATTGGACCTTGCTCCTTGGACCCATGTCTAAAGTGGCCTTTAATCCAATTGTTGAATTGACTTCAATTGAATTGGAATGCATTGGAATGAACTTATTTGAATTCAAATTCAATGCAATGTCATTTAATATTTTCATATTGATTTTTTTTTTCATTATATGATTAGTTGATCATCATTGGTAGTGCGCAATAATGAACAACCCAAGTTTTTATATTTACAAGCGAAAAATAAAATTTTCATTTACACTTAGGCTGCCTCATGTAAATGTATTTGGTAAGGTAAGTGTAAACAATTAGGTTTTACAAAATGAGTGCAACATTTTTCTTTGTGATTTTGGCCATTATCATCTTGAGGTTTGAAAGTTTAGGAAGCTCATGCCCCACTTTATCTATATGTTTTTGAGTTTATGTGGTCTTTTTGTTTATGTTCAAGTGAAAGTTGTAAGCATAGAATCATTGTTGTGTATCGTCGAAGGAGTTTCATTGTGGAAACAATTCTTTAGGTGAATATATGGCTTCAAACTAAGGCAATGTACAAATGGCCTTGACAACCGGGCTTCGTTGATCATCATGGGAATTGGGTTGAAGAAGGGTTTTGAGTTTAGGGTAGTCCTCTAGGTCATATTTAAATAATCCATAACCTAGGTAGGCTTCTAGGCGATATTTAGCTACTTTTTAAGTAGCCCTTTAGGTTCTTTAGGTAGCCTCCTATATAATCCTTAAATATCCCTTAATTTAGGAAATATTTTTATCACCCCCTAGGTAGGTCTTATGTAGTCTTCTAAGTAATTCCTAAGTATCCCTTAACCTAGGTTGGACCTTTTGTAAGTCCTAGGTAATCACTAGGTAGCCTTTAAATAAGTTCTTAGGTAGGCTCTACGTTGTCACTATGTAAACTTTTTCATTGTCTCTATCCTACATAGGTAGCTAGGTAGGTATGTAGGTAGTCCATAGACAGGTAAGTAGCCTAGAGGTAGGTAAATGGGTAGCCTATAAGTAGGGAGTTAAATAGGCCCTAACCTAGTTAGCCCCTAATCTATGTGACAATAACTTAGGTAGATTGTAATTTAGTTTATGAAACAGCCTATGGTGGTGGTCTCTTTTGAGAGTTCATCCTTAGTTTTGAGGAGTGCTCCTCACTTAAGGTGTAGGACTACTTATTGCAAATTGAGAGTGCAAATTCACCCAAGTCTGGATTGCAAAAGTGGTTGATGCTCAGGGTTGTTGTGGTTATGGGAAGTGTTTGTTTGGCCTTGTCCTACAAAGGCACGAAGGATATTATTGTGTTTAGATTCATTATAGAGTATAATAGTAGCTTAAGGGATTTTGGCCCCTACTAGGTAATAATAATAATAATAATAGGTCTATTATTATTATATGAGGATTTTTGAAAGATGATATATTTTGGCTTGTGTTGAAACTTGAGGTTAGTTATAATAGAAGTTATAATAAATATCTTGAAGGATTTTGGTTTCTTTGAGACTATTTTTTGAAGATTACATTTTTTCATCCAAAGGGATGTGATTTCACATCCATGTAGGATTTAGGATACTTTTTTTTTTCATCCAAAGGGAAGAGACTTTGTTGCATCTCTGTGGGATAGGGGGGAAATCCTCCTAAAATGCACTTAAAAAAATGCACTTTCATGGTTCTTTATGGTCTGAATTGGGAACTAATTTGTGAGTAACAATTGGAGACCCACCCAATGATTTTTTTTGCTGTTGAATTTTCGCCATTTTCCAAAAAAATGTTTTGGTAAAGGATTATTTCTGTCACAAATTCTGTGTTCTTTAAAGACAATTGTTGATTTTTGTTTCTTCAAAAATCGCCGAAAATCATCACAATTTTCCTGTAATAATGAAAGGCTGCTTAAGATTTGTTTAGTTTAATATTTTGGATGTCGCCAAATTTGGCTAAATATACTTATGGATGATCGCCACTTTGAGCAACATCACAAATTTTGAAAGGAAACCAAAACACTGCAAGAGACTAGTGCGAGGAATTCAAAGTCCAGGACGGACCGACGGATGAACATCCATCTCCTCCTTTTTCATCCTGGCCTCGAAACCTTATCCAAGGAAACAAGCACACATCGAGCGAGCGAGAGAGAAGGGAGAGCGCGCGCGATAGAGAGCGAGAGAGCACGAGAGAGAGAGAGAGAGAGAGAGAGAGAGCATTCGTGTGTAATTGGGGACGCATTGTCCGTGTTATTGCGGAGGGAAAAACAAGAGGAGGAAGCGCAAGGGAACAAGCCTACAATGGCGGGTCTCGCAGCTACTCTTCTAGCACCAGCTCTGACTGCTGTCGCTTTGGGTTCCGTGGGCATCTCGCAGACTTCAGTGGCCAACAAACCCTCTCCTCCGGTTTCTCTCTCCTTCTCAGGAGCTTCTAAGGTGATGTGCTCTTGTTTCCCCCCTCTCCCCTTCCCCACCCCCCTTGGTGCCTTTCTCCCTGCCGCATATGAGAACCAAATTGGCAGAGAGAGAGAGAGAGAGAGAGAGAGAGGAGGAGGAGGAGCAAGGGTTGTAGATTCGTTTGTTGAAGGGAGGAGTTTCTTTTCAAGAGTTTTTTGAGCAAGCACATGTATCTATCTATGGACCTATAGTACAGATGTTGAAAGAAACTATGGGGTACAGCAAAGAGGAAAAAAAAAATTCTCAGAATTTGACAGCAAACCTCTGGTGATGTCTGCAGAACGGTTCAGGATATAGGGGTCTAAACATAAGAGGTGCTCGTGTGGGTGGAGTGGAGATACCGAATTCAAAGAGGATAGAAACGGCTCTACAGTACATCCATGGGGTGGGCTCTACAACAGCCCGCCAGATTCTTCTAGACATTGGCATGGAGAATAAGCTTGCTCGAGAGCTTACAGAAGAGGATCTCACTAATCTTCGTGACGAAGTCTCGAAGTACATGGTTGAGGGTGATCTTGTACGGAAAGAACCTCATTGCCTTTGGTCCCCCACTTTGCTTCATTCACGTTTTCTGCATCTTGGATTTAGGGTTTATCAGGTTTTGTGAAAGCGGCTCAGAGAAGCTCCTGATGATGTTTTGAGTCCCACACAATCCCTCAACTTTGCATTGGATTGTTTTTCAAGTTTAGTGTTTTTTGATTGGAAGCAATTGTAAATAGTGTCTCTTGAGTGCTAACCAACATCACGACTGAGTCTTCCCATTGCTTCCGGAAAGGTAACAGAAACTCAGGACACAGATTGTTTATAATGGTTTGCCCAAGTTTTTGGGAAGATTATTATATGCTTATCTACACCCACTGTTGGGAGCTGATGAACTCAGTGGGTAGTCATGGCAGCTCGTCACTGCTGTTCGTGATGAAGGTGAT
>Ga0116227_10015249_pt1 | contig 11429 bp, 14 predicted proteins | sample S1TSphgellanicum_FD_89693 | JGI IMG/M metagenome (GOLD analysis project Ga0116227, IMG submission 89693) | Host-associated microbial communities from peat moss isolated from Minnesota, USA - S1T2_Fb - Sphagnum magellanicum MG | ecosystem: Host-associated > Plants > Peat moss > Unclassified... | reverse complement strand
TTCTGTCGTTGTTCGTTTTATTTTTCTAGGTGTCACCTTATTGTAATTCTAAACACTTGTTAACACACACGTATTCTCTCGCTAGTCTCTCGACTATGGAATGTTGTTGTCACCTGCTATCAAGAGATTTTTCCATTTATAGTTAGTATATTAGATATTTTACGGTCAGTTTGATAGGCAAGTGTTGTCGTTGTATAGATTGCCACAAGCAAACATACATGTATTCAGGACAAAGAGAGATAGAGAGAAAAATTTCACCGGAGAATTTGCTAGACAATTCCGTTAATTTCTCTCAATCGGTTTTTCTTCTTTTTTTTTTGCTACAAGTCCTTTTTTCTATCTTTTTCTTTTGCCTTGTTTTTGATGATGATTAGTACTCAACTTGTTATATTTATCAAATTTGTTTCTCTTATTCTTCTTCTTCTTATTCTCTTCTTTCTTTGCCCTTCTTCTGACTTCCGGGAAAAGATACTACGAATGTATTACTTTGCTGTCCACAAGAACAAGAAGATGATCATCATCGAACTATTCACTACAATCGATCTAATCTTTCCTTATTAGATCAAACTCTTGGGAAAGAGAGGATGAGTGAGAGAGGGACACGATAAGAAGTGTATCTTTTTCTCGCTATTTTTTAGTAACATCGAGCACAGTCGAATGGAAATAACATGCATAATAATTAGAAATCGAATTACGTATTCGTCAGCATTATCTTGTTGATCAAGAACCTCTTCCTTCTCGTCAGCTATTCCAATGCTTTTGAATAAGTCGACATCTGTCCGATTAAGTGAAGAGACGGAAAAAAAAACTGAGAAGCAATTGTAAAGCAAATATATTCTCTTTTCAAGACCTACTTGATTGATCAAGTGTATGAATTCTCTAAGACAAAAAGAGAAAAAAAAAATATCACAAATTATATTATTTCATTTAGTCTAAAGACAAATCTTTTCTTCTATATCAATCAAAAAGTTAAAATGATGTTCATTCTTTACTATATTTCTTTTATCATATCAATTAAGAAATTTTTGCATCAATTAGAATGGATATCACATCAATTATTCTTGATATAAATGAATGTTAGAGGATATAAATAGTGTAACTATCAGCAATGTTAGATATTATCTAACTTTGATCATGTCAACTCTCATCTCATCTCCAGTTGTTCTTTCAAAAAACAAAACTCGACCTTCAACACCAATACGTCGTCGTTGTTTGGCACCACTTCAATGTAATATAACAAATAATATTAACATTCAAGAAGCATTACCTGATCTTATTGATCGTGTTAAAGATTCAACAGATTCATCAACACAATTACTTATACGTTTATATCATTATAAATCTCCTCGTTTAAATGATCAACCAGAAAAATTATTTTTATTTCAACAAGAAATTTATTCTGGACTTACACGTCTTCATCCATCTATTAAAAATTCTTCATCATTAAATCAAGAAAATCATTTAATTAATATTCAACAACCAATTGTTACTTGTCGATCAGCACAAGCTACTATTCGAAAACTACATTAATATTTTTTTGTTTCATTTGTATTTTTTAGTTTTAATAAGCAGTTATGTTATTGTTTTCACTTTTCATAATAAAAAAAAGTTCATCATATATTTTTTGTCTTAAGAAAAAGAGTTAATAAAACTATTTGTCCCGATCATTCTTATTTGATCACATTCTTTTTTTTGAAAAGAAAGTTTAAATATACACCTGCATCCTTTACCTTTCTAAAAAAAACATTAAGAAAAAAAGTTCGATCATCGACATCGTTATAATTTAATTCTTTTCACCTATTTTTCTTTATTCGCCCTCAAGTAAACACAAACTAACGATAATAATAATAATAATAACTATGGATGCAATACACACAAACGGTGTGAGTGTCGTTCGAATAAGTGAAAAAATCGAAATATAAACAGAAGAAAAAAGAAATATCACAATGCTTACATCTGAGGTAAAAGAATAAAAAAAAATCGAAGATTAACTTTAAGTTGTTTTTAGGTTTTAAATGATATTGTTGAAGATCCAATATCCGATTGGGGCGATGATGTCTATGCTGAAGAAGATGATGAGTTTGAGGAATTACAAATGGGAGGTACTGGTGATGAGAGTGATTTGAAAGGTAGTGTTGCTGATTCAAATGGTATAAATCAATCAAGTCGACCAACAACTACAAAATCAGTAGGTTCGTCATTACGTAGTGATGGAAAACGTGTTCGATTAAAACAACCACGACAACCATTATATAATTTTGGTGGTATACCACTTAAACGTGATCCAACTGTTGAAGCAATAATTGAATCAAGAAAATTTTCTATTATTGAAAATCCTTATACACGTTTAGCACAAGTTACATCTCAAGCACCTAGAGTTTCTCAACGTACAAATCCATCTGAAAGACTTTCTTCAACAATAGATTTAGAAAATGAAATTAAAGATACAGTATTAACTTCTCAAAGTGAAACAAAACTTCCAGTATCAACAACATCGGCATTGGATAGTGAAGGATGGGATGATGGATTAAGTGGAGAATATGAAAGAGGTAAAATAGAATGAATTGAAAAAATTAAAAAAATAAAATTGATTGTGTTTTTAATAGAAGTAACACCATCAACAGATAAATCATACGTACAATTATATGAAGAAACATGTAAACGTTTGAAGATTTGCCCTTGTTCAATGATTATACGTTCATTAAATACAACAACAATAAATCTTAGAAATTATGGACTTGGTCCAAGAGGATGTGCAGCATTAGCAGTCGTTCTTGTTGTAAGTTGTTTTTTTTTATTTGAAAAATATGATTATTAATTTGTATTTTTAAATGAATATTTAGCGTAATACAGCAATTGTATCACTTAATTTATCACACAACGATATTGGTAATAGTGGAATGTCGCATATTTATCAAATACTTATGGAAAATTCATTTATTGAGGAATATGTATGTGATATATTTTAATACAAATTTCGATTGTGATAAAGAGAAAAATTTTGTTTAGATAAGATTAAAATCCTACATATCTTTGTTTTTGAAAATTTTTTCGAAAATATTTCATTTCTTTTGAGTACATATGAAAATCGACCGCGGAATTTAGATTCATTTATTTAAATTATTAGTAATTTAGACTTTGCTCTTTGAAATACAAAGACATGTCGAATATTATTATACAATGTGTTATGTTTATGTAAATTCCATATATTTTATAGGATCTTTCATTTAATAATCTCGGTACAAAAGGTATTTGTAAATTAGCAGCTGCTATACCTACTTGTCTTCAAATAAAAACATTGAATGTAGCTGGTTAGTAAAATAAATGAATCGATTTTTAGAATAATATTATTAATTCATATAGGAAATGAATTAACGGCTAGTGATATTCAAATATTACTTTTAAAATTAGAGGTAAATTATTTTATTTCAATAATAATATAAAAAATTTCAATAGGATCATACAAATCTTAAAAATCTTGATATAAGTCATAATCAATTAGAAGAAGAAGGTGGAATAAATCTTGCTAAATGGCTAAGTAAATCCTTCTTTTTTTTTTTTAAATAAAACAAAAACTAAAAATTTAATCTATTCAGGTGATAATAATACTTTACTTAATCTCGATATTAGTTGGTGTAGTATTCGTTTAACAGGTGCAAAAGCTCTAGCGAAATCTATTGGTGATAATAATAAATTATTATCACTTAATTTATCACATAATAGTTTTACAAATGATACAATTGAATTAATAACAAAATCTTTAACACGTAATATGACATTATGTGAATTAAATTTATGTGGAAATCAATTAATAAGTAGATATGATGAAACAATAAAAGACAATCCATTAATTTTAATAACTGGAAAAGATTGTCAATTATATAAAATGATTGTAGCTGCTACAACAAATCAAACATTAAAAATATTTCGTGTAAAAAAATAAAAATAATATTTTGTTTTTTTAATTTTTATTTATTTAGTTAGGACAAAATTATATTGATGCACGATGTTTAATAATTATGTTAGAATCATTATCAAAATTAGATAATATTACATTAGAAGAACTTGATTTAACTGTATAATTTAAATAAAAATTTTATTTTGTTAAAATTATTTTGTTTTTTTCTTTCATAGGGTTTAATAATAAGTACAAATCAAATGTCGAAAATAAATTTATTATTTAAAAATCATCCTATATTAAAATGTTATGTTGGACCTGTAAGACGAACAATCGAACATTTTGTAAATAATCTTTTAAATTCAATACATAAATATTGTCAAGAAAATGATATTAATGTACCAGATATGTTTAATCCAAATGAAGGATATAGTATGACAATATCAATGGTTACTTATGAACAATTTCTTGATGGATTAAGAAAAGCAAAAATACCATTTCCAACTGCACTTATTAATGATATTATGAAATATTTTGTTCGTTAATTTCTTTTCATTATATATATATATATTTTTTTTTTATTTGTCTATGGAAAAGATAATGATCAATGATTGATATCACTCAGGTTTGAAATACAAAAAAAAAAGAAGATTTTTATTTATTATTTTATTTACAGGTCGTTAATTATTGGTTAAATAAAATGTATTGAATTATATTTTATTCAAGATATCCTTTTGCATACCTTAATAATTAATTAGTTTGTATGTTGATGTATGTAATCATTTGTTGGTCTCGTCTGAATAATTTGTTCGTTTAATTAACATATTTCAACATGCTAATAAATGTTGTCTTCTGTTTAACGAATTTTTTAATTAGAGACTTATTTTTGGCTATTACATATTTGACACGTCTTTTTCTCTTTCTCTATTTTGTTTTACATAGCATACCTTCATTTGTCATGCATTTTTTTTTCATTATTTACTCATAATGAACACATATTCAGATGTTTGGATATGCTAATTTTTTCTTCTTAATAAATCAATTAAACTTTTTTTTTTTATTGACATATTCTTCTAAAGAAAAATTTATCAGTCAATTAAATTTTTTTATTAGTATATACGATCGATAAGATTCATCATTGGCACATCTCTATTGGTATTTTAATGAAAGACATACTTATGATCGAACATGTAGGAGTAATGAAAACTATTTTTCTTTTCAATGATAAATACATAACATAAAATAGTCAAATGGAATGCGTAAAATCAGCTATGATGTCAATAGATTCCTTACAGATGCATATATACAGTTTGTCTATTAGTCTAACGAAGAATCGACCAAAAAACGACGGTAAGTAATCATGTATTTAAGAGCATTTTTCTTGCACTTTGAAGTATATTATTTTAGAATTTTTTTAAAGAATAGTTTGTTGCTTAAAACGTACTCATTGAAATTTGTATTCATATTGAAAGCAAACAATGATAGATGATGATTTATTTTTAGAATTAAAAAGAAACAAAAAAAAATAAAAGAATTCTCTCGTTTTTTTTTGTCATCGAATACAAAAAAAATACGTCATATAACATTTGTATTTAAAGAATGTTTCATTCATCATTTTATTACTAAGATCTTTTTTCTTCTCGACTAAATGTTTGTTTGATAACAGTCATAGTTAATAGAACGACGAATATGATCTTGTTTTTTTTTCCTTCTTTCACAATTTTTACTATTTATTCGTAATATTGAGTATAGACGATTGCATGCTGTTTTACGTCGTTGCCATCGATAATATTAGACATTTTTTTTTGTTTTGTTGAATATGACGCATTTTTTTTACTTGGTTATAGGTGGTATGGCATTACTTATTGTGCGTTTATCGTCTAAATCATATATATATACATATATATGTAAAGTGAGAGAGAAAAAGAGAAAGAGCAAAAGTCAGGACGAAAAAGCCTTAAAAAGAAAATAAGAGTTGACAGAGGGCAAACATGGTTCGTAGTTAAATAACTTTATTTAGTTATTCTATAAGCAAAAATTTTTGTTCTCTTTTTTTATCAGTAATAACTACGTCATAATGTCTTTGCTTTCTTTTATATCTAAACTATTTTCCTAGACTAACGAATAATATTCTTAGCCATCTATCTTCTGACTAGACTACGCTAAGAATAAGAATTATTTCAATAATGTATATATTCATCTTTTTTAGAATATTTTCAAAGATTTTGACAATGAACGGAAATAATAATCCTAACAATTCAATGTGCAATCAAAATCAGATACCAAAAAATCTTCCATTAAAAAAACGTCGAGCATATATTGTTGATACACCAACAATTGATCTTCATAATGGTCAAGATGAAAATTATTTAAATCATCGATCAACAACGAATAAACAGTAATAATAATATATAAATAAAATTATTTCTTTTTTTTTTTGTTAAAGATCATATCCTCAGGAAGATTCACTTCAAATTCATCTTCCACCTGTTATTGTTACTCCAACACCTCCATCATCTCCTCATTTAGAATTTTTACGACAACATTATGCATATTTTCTTGCTAATTCAACAAATAATCAAAATTTATTTCTTTCATCGAATTATGAATGTCTTATGGCACAAAAAGTTCTTGCTCAACAATTTCTTGATAATTATCGAACATTATTTGAACAACAATATCAAAATCAACAATGTGGTTATACATTAGTTGAAGGTATTTTATTGATTTGTTGTTGTTGTCTTATTTAAATATCTTTATTTTCTAGACAAACAAAAAGGAACAGATGTAACAATTGATGAACATTTTAGAAAATCTCTCGGTGATAATTATGATAAATTTACCGGTGGATTTTTAACACCGGAAGATTCATCATTAAATAGTTCACCGACTGAACGAACTCCAGGTTCGATTAGAAACAAAAAAAATAAATTGAAATAAAAATAAATTTTTATTGATTTAGTTGATTCAATTGAAGAACATTTTGCTCGATCACTTGGCAAATTTTGGCCATTAACAACACCATCGAATGAAATTAATGCATCATCAACGATGGGATCAGTTGTAGATGATCATTTTGCCAAAGCTTTAGGTGCAACAACATGGGAAAAATTGAAGGAAAAACCTTAAATCTAGCTGCATTTTCTTTTTGTTTGTTATTATACTTTTTCTCTCTATATCTGATGACACCCGGTGTCAATGTATACATGACAAATATGTATATATATATATAATTGTTTTAAAAACTAAAAATTTAATAAATAGATGAATAAGTTCGATTAATATTTTCAAAATTTAGATTTAGTTTTTGATGAAGAAAATTTTGTTTTATGTTTATGTGAATTAGAAAAATATGGATTGATCATTATACCAGGAAATGGTCGACCACGAAAATCCGGTTGATATAATGATGATTCACATAAATAATCACATTTTCCAGTGGTTTTATGAGAGCGATTGTGAGCTTAAATTGAAAGAAATAAAAATCGATCAATATTCTGAATAGAACACTTGAAAGTATGATTATTTATGCATACCGTTTTCAAAATTATTTCGCATATCAAGCGTATAACCAATATTATTTGGTGGTGGAATAAATCCACCAGACATCATCATATTAGGTGGAGCAAATATGGCTGAAAATTGAGATATATCTCGTCAATTAATACAAAAAAGATAAACGTACGTTGAATAGGTGGTCCAATGGGCATTTGTGGAGGACCACTACTCGAATGACACGGCATTGGATATCGAGGTGAAAAAGGTAGTTGATTATGTGAAGGCATCATGGATTGTTGTTTTTGTGGATAGGGATTCGATGGAGGAGGTGGGGGATGTTCATTTTGTACTCGTGCGAAGCCTAGAACATGAATTTTTGAAGACATTGTCTATCTATTGATATAGGTCACTTGGGAATATCAAAAAGAAAGAATTTATAGTATGATTCTAACCTTTAGCAACAATCTCAAGATTTTGAGGCATCATAATTCCTGTTGATGTAGATACTGTTTGATTCCATGGTTGTGAAGGATAACTAAAATTATCCAATCTAATTTAACTTGTTAAAAGCAAAATTAAACTAATAACAAACGGATTATTCTGAAAAGATGGTTGATTATATTGAATATTATTATTATTATTTATTTGTTGTTTTTGAGTTAATGCATTTACACTTAATGTTATTAAAATTTCATCTCCATCACGTGCCTAAATAAAATTGAATTCAATTATTATTTAATAAAGTATCAAATAAACCATTTGTGATAATAATTGTAATTGTTGTTGAACAGAAGTTTTATTTAAAATTGGATTTTGAGGATCAGTTTGTAATTGATGTTGAACATGAGAAAGATGTGCAACTTTTTATTCAATAAAAAGAAAATATGTTAAGAGATTTATTAAATATAAACACTTGCTATTTGATTGTTGTGGAACAGGTATAGAAAGTGATGGAAAACCAATTGATTCTGATGGAGATCTAGGACTAATGAGATTTATATGTGTTGGATTGATTAAAGATGGTGAATTAACAACAACATCGGAATCAGTTGTACTTGTTGATGTTGTTGTGTCTTCAATTTTTTTAGCTTTCTCTTTTGATTTTTTATTAGTCATTTGATTATCTGAAAGAATTTATTATTTTCAAAGTTTAAAGAATTAATCATTTACCAGCCTCTTTTTCTTTCTCAACAAATTTTTCTTTTCTATAAAAAAAAAATATCGAATTTTTATTTTCAAATTTAATTCTTTAACTTATTCTTTTTCTCTTTATTATTTGATAATTGAAGATTAGAATTAAATATTGATGTCAAATGATGATGATGATTATTATTCATAGCTGAATGTAAATAATAATTTTTATATTGATCAAGTTTTATTTCTTGAGCTATTTCATATAATAAATCAATTAAAACATCACTATTTTCATTTTCTAAATATTCTTGAAGAAAATTTATTGCATTTAATTGATGATTAATTGTTGTTTTTATGGAGGATCTATTTGATCGATTACGATTTATTTTACAGATATTATCAGTTGTTGTTGATACTAATGATCTGATACTGTGGTCATATTTCATATTAATATTTGATTGAAACAATTTTTCGTATCGAAGAAAATTGTTCAGTGTTATTTGAATACTAATATAAAGAAAATTATGTTTTAGATTCAGGAGTTTTTTTTTCTTGATAGGAAATGTTGAAACAACATTGAGAAAAGCAAAAGGTCGAGAGAAAAACAAAGATATTGCAGTACTAGAATAATAAATTAGAATATGATCTATAATAACATAGGAAAAAAATAAATAAATAAAACCATCTGATAATTATTATTACATCTTTTATCTCTTAAATAAATATTTTACATAAAAAATTATTTTATATATTTCGATTATAGCTCTAGTAATTGTTTACAGCAAAATCAATTAATTTTGTTTATTTGTTTCAAGGATATTATCAACTATCTAGAATTGTCATTCTAGGGTCTTATTTTTCACTGTCAAGCTTACTTAGATCTTTAATCGTTGTTAATTAATTTGAAATTATCAATTAAAATAATTATTGTCGTGCATCAACAAAATATGATAAAAAATAATTACTAATTCAAAGAATCAATCGATTTAATAGTTTCATTTTATGCGCGTTTATTCATATATTTGTTTTTAAATGCCTTTTTTCTTCTTTATTTAATGATAATGAGATCTTCAGAAGACAAAGCAGGAAGAAGAAGAAGAAGAATGAACGAAACAAAAAATGAGACATCTCGAGCGCAAAAACTGACTTTAAATGTATATGATATATGTGTGTTATATAGAAACCGATCGTCATTTTTAAAGAAACACATTATGTGTGAAAAAGAAACAAAAAAAAATGTTTTATATGTGTGAAGAATAGATATTAGAAATAAGGAAAAAAAACAGAAGGAAACATATTATCGTAAGAAAAAAACCACGACAGACAAACAAACAAAAAGATACGGATGTGTATGCTGGTGTAAACGCTTAAGATTCATTTGTGTAGGTGAAAAAAACAAAAATACCTATTGTTTTTTTTTAAAAGGAAAAAAAGAAGAAAATGTACACTGATCAACACAGTAAATCTCTCTTTTTTTCTTAGTTTAGTTTTGTGCTCTTCTATGTTTTATGGGAATGATTCTTGACAAACACTGTTTTACAAAAACAAAAAGAAGAAAACAAAACATAGCTACTAGGCTAATGAATGAGAATTAGAGAGCCTATACTTGTGTGTATCACAGTCAGACGCTTCTTCATTTCGTCTTTTTTTTTTGTGTTCATACGTCTGAACAGATTCAATTGTGATAACACATTATACACAAACATACACACACAAGCAAAGTATAAAATAGAAAAAGAAGAAACAAAGAGACATGCACACACACATACAGAACCACTCTATTATATCAATCATTCATCAAGCTCGCCTACACTACTTTCATCACCGTCCGATTGTCCATCATCATCGTCATCATCATCATCTGATTCTTCGGACATCGCATCATCATCATCCGATATATCTGGATTAAAATCAACTGCACCATGTAAGATTTGTTGATGTCCAACAGCAGCTGATAAGAAATTACCAAGATCAGTCGGATGTGAACGAAAATCAAAGCCAACAGCACCAGCTTGTAGAACCGATGGACTATGTTCATTACTACTACTACCATAACCTAATTGTTCATCTGTATACATAAAACCTTCACTAGAATTACCAAATAAAGGTTCACCAGTAATCCTACATAGAAAAAAAAACAATAGATATATCTCAATGAATAGACTCAATTCTCAGACAGTTGTCTGATAATCAATAATAATAATAACAACAACAACAACAACAACTGTCATATGAAAGATCATTATTCATAGAAAAAACAATTGGTAGATATTATTATTCACTTTCAAGGACATCAATTCATAATAATCTTACCATGGATTCATTAAACATTCAGCAGCAGTAGCACGTAGATTAACATCATAATGAAGCATTGGTTCAAGGAAATGTGTAAATTCAATCGCTTCATATGGTGGCCATTTATATTTTTCCGTTAAGACATGAAATAAATCCCATGGTTTTAATTGTTTTATATTACGTAATTGTCCTTAAAATAAGATTTTTATTTTCAATAAACAAAATATTTTTTTTTATCACCTCGTTTATTAAAAAATTCTCTTGAATATCGACCTGAATGGGCTGTTTCAATAGGTATTGGACCTAATAATTCAATAATATGTGCAATATGATCTTCATCTCGACTATAATCTTCTCCGCTATGTGGTTCAAAAAGATAATCTCCAGTAGCTAATTCAAATGCCATACAAGCAACACTCCATATATCAGCTGATGTATCATAACCAGCTCCGAGTATAACTTCAAGTGAACGATATTGTCGTGTTTGAATATCTTCTGTAAAATGTTGATACTACAAAAGAAAAAGAAAATTAAATAAAGATTTTATTTTTAAACTTACTGTCCAACAAGCATTTCCTAAATCAGCTATTTTAACTTGAAGAAT
>Ga0116227_10015247_pt1 | contig 11430 bp, 4 predicted proteins | sample S1TSphgellanicum_FD_89693 | JGI IMG/M metagenome (GOLD analysis project Ga0116227, IMG submission 89693) | Host-associated microbial communities from peat moss isolated from Minnesota, USA - S1T2_Fb - Sphagnum magellanicum MG | ecosystem: Host-associated > Plants > Peat moss > Unclassified... | reverse complement strand
GCGCCATGTTAATATTCAGGTTAAATGTGACGACGATTTACCTAATGTACGCGCCGATCTGGATAAATCAACCTGGGTATTGATCAACCTGTTATCTAACGCTATTAAATATAGCCGTGAGCATAACGAGGTTGAACTACTAGTCAAAAGAACAAAAGACACGATAGAATTTAACGTAAAAGATCATGGCCAGGGTATTGAGCAGCAATATCTATCTCGAATATTTGACCGTTATTTTAAAATACCGGGAACGAGTACCGAACAAAGCGGCACCGGTTTGGGGCTGGCCATAGCTAAAGATTTTATTGAAGCACAGGCAGGAAAAATAAGCGTAGAAAGTGAAATGGGTGAAGGGAGCAGATTTAGTTTTCTGCTCCCAATTGGATAAGATTTTATTTGCGTGTTTGAGCTTTTTTCCACAATTGCCTATTATATTCCATATTCATTCGGGTCAATCTCTTTAGATCGTCATTCCTATCGAGTACCTGTTGTACTACGTCCCGAAACGAAGTTAGCCGATAGGTTACCCCAAAAGGAAAATACTGGTTTCGAGTCAGGTTATTAGCGATTCTGATCTCAGCCTGCTGATGCCCGGAATGATATATCCTAAATATTATTTCTTCAGGAGGCATCATTATCACTTTGGGGTTATAATAAACCTCCGACCGGTCTACAGACTGGATATCATAATCGTTAAAGGCCTTAATAATATCAAGCTGATCTGCATTTGATATTCGGATGGAATCAGGGTAGGTAAAGTGCGGATCGCTAATGATCCGCACTTTCCTGCTGTTAAAATTGATTCGGATATCGGTATTGTAATCAAATTCTAAATTGTAATTCCCTTTAGAGTAGTTATTGCCAGATCTGCATCCGAAAAGCAATACGAACAAAAAACATATTCTTATTTTATCCATAATGGTATAATTTTGCCAAACTGTCGCCACGAATACTTAGCAGGATAGTAACCAATAGCATTTTTAAAATAATAGAATGTTGTTAAACCATAAGCTTTCGCATAAGCATAACTAAATGTAGAGGTAGCATGCTCGCTTACATTATACATATTATAATCAAGATTTGCGTGCCAAACATGCATAAATTCGTGTTTAAAAATCATATTTCTGATGGTAAGATCATAGCCTTTTATACCTGGCGACATATAAGTTTTACTTACAACGTGTTGTGAAAACCACCCCTCATACCTTGTAGCTGTAACCCCGCCCGCCATTTTACCGGGGGCTTCTAAAAGGCCATATTCGTTAATACTGTAGCCTGGAGGAAGATTATCATCAGTAGCAAGTGTAATATTAGCAGAAATCTTTTTCTCAACCTGATCTAGTGTCATCCCATCTTTTGCACCTATCGTTGCATCGTAATCCGTGCGCATTTCAGCATTATCTGCATATTGTTGCCCTCCGCTACCCGCGTTGGATGAAAGTGCTACATCTTCTGTACTTACACCGTTACCTGTCCAAAAATTGCGGCCATGAATAGCTGCATCAATTCCGCTCACTGCCCCTCCTAGCACACCGCCGCTAAGTGCGCCCATTGCGCCGCTTTTTAAACCTGCGCTTAAAGCAGAACCAAAAGACTCACCATCAACCAAAGCGTTGCCAAATCCGCTGGCAAAGCCGCCTGCCAAACCACCACCTGCACCAATGACCGCCCCTGATAAAAATCCGGACCCGACCGCTTTGGCGGCTGTTGATCCAATAAACCCAGCTCCGAATGAACCGCCACCAAGAGCAGAACTGATACCTGCACCAATACCCGCACCCAAGGCACCCGCGGCAGCCCCGGCACCAAAGTAAGCCAGCCCTTTCCACGAAAACTGGGCACCATGTGCAACCCGATTAACTATACCACCTATAATGGCACCGATGATAAGATTAAGGAACTCGCCATTTTCATCCGTGTACATTAGCGGATTATTCATGGCGTAGGCGAACCTATTCAAATTTTGGGTGTTGTAAAAATCCTGAACGAAATTATCCGGAGATAAGAAGCGATGAAGTTTAGGATCATAAAGCCTACCATTCATATTGATCAGACCTACGCTCAGCAGATGTTCGTGGCCAGTAAAACCACGATCAGTGATCATAAACACAGATAAAGGATTACCTACCCCATCTGTAATTTTAACTATATTGCCCCAGGCATCAAACTGGCGCTTTTCTACCGCATCGCCTTGCGCGTTGCTTATCATTACAATGCTTCCTAAATGATCACGGTGCAGATAATACAAATCGGCCGTGGTTATACCGCCACCCTGTACTTCTTTCCAGATAGCCGGTGCAGAGTACGCATCCCCGCCCAAATAGAAAACAAAGCTGGTGCTACCTGTTTGTGTATCTTCTGTTATTTCTGTTGAGCCATCTTCGGCATAATGTCTCCTATATCTTCGCATCATTTTGTCGGCTTGCTCGCCGCCATAATACATGTGCGACCGTCCAAGGCTACCATTATACTGAAAGCTCAGATGATCAACGCCCGGTTCGGTAATATCCACAGGACTCTTGAAAGCATTATAAGTAACCTGTTGTAAGTTGCGGCTCTGATAATAAGTGTTAGCCGCCGAATTAAGGTTATTTAGTTCTGTTTGCTTATAGCTGTTAGGATCATACGCATAATCTCCAAGTTGACTGTTATTATTAATGCGTCCACCTGCATCGTAACTTTGAGAGTTGTTACCGTTATTATCATTGAAAGATGTTAATCGTTTCAAATTATCATAACCAAAAGTTTCGCTCCAACCCAAAGCTGTGTTGTTCCGGCTATTTAACAAACCTTGCTGTGCATCAAAGTTGTAATTTAAACTCATTAGCGTTTGAACCCCGCTGGAAGTTTTTTCAACATTACATTGCTGCAACATGCCATAAGCATCGTATTGATAAGTTGTACGCAAATTGGAACCCTGCAATGCCGAGCTCAACCTGCCATTGTTATCAAAACTGTTAACCTTCCAGATGATCTCCCCTGTACCCTGAATGTTTTTTTGAAGAAGTTCGCCATTTTGATACTGAAACTCTACAGTTTTTTGAGCGGTACGGTTATCGGCTTTATTTGTAGCCACATAGTTTTCAGAAGCTACCCGTCCGTAACTGTCATAAGTATTGTTTTTAACAAAAATAGCGTGCAGGTTATCTTCTCTGCGACTAAGCAAACGCCTTTGGCCATCGTAGCTATAGGTATAATTTGTGTTATTACCATCTGCATTAGATAAAGACAAGCCAGTAACAAGTTTGGTAGTGGCATCATAAGAATAAGCGTATTGGAGGTTAGTACCATCGCCTACAATACTTTTGTTTGTTAGTTTGCCGGCTCTATCATAAGTATATTGTGTGATACCTTTTGGAGAAGTTTCTTTAGTTAACTGGTTAAACCCATCATATTCATAACTATAAACTCCGGCAGATGGATCAGTGAGTTTGGTGCGCCGCCCCCAGCCATCCTGCTCAATGTTTATAGTTATACCACCGTAAGCAATTGTTTTTAACTTACCGTTAGCAAAATATGTATAACCAATATAACCGCCTGGGTCTTGCACGCTTGCTGCCTCTCCCAATCCATTTTTAGTAGTAGTTGTACTTTTTGTACCATCATTAACGGTTGTGCTTAATCCGCTATAGCTTATGCTCGTGGTTTTTCCAGTGAATGCCACCGTGCGTTTTACCCTGCCAAATTCGTCATATTCGGTTGTGTTCCATTGGTTATAGCTACCCGGCTGGGCTACTTCACTTTCGGCATTTTGCCGGCCATAGGCATCATATTGCCAAGCTTTACCCGTTAGTTGATTAAGCACGTTTTTTTGCCTTACCTCGGTGTTTTGACCAAGGGCATTCATTATCGTTAATTTGAAACGACCTTCATCATCGGTTTCGCTCAATTCGGTATTACTGCCTACCTTTTGGTAACTCCGGTAGGTATGCTGACCAAGGCCATCAGTCAATATAGTTTGCCTACCCCAATCATCATAGTTATAAGTTTCAACTTGCCCGGAAGGATCAGTTTTAGATAGTAAATACCCTGTAGATGAATCTGAACTATAGCTGGTTTGTAACCCATCAGGATCAGTCTGATTGGTTAAAAAACGACCTGTAGCATCGTATTGCATCGCCATTGTACGTTGCGCTCCGCCAGGTACTGTTGTTGTTTTAGCAGTAGTATTACCAAAGCCATCGTAACTAAAATCATCAATACTAAAAGCTGTGTTGTAGCCTTTGCTCCTGACCTGACTAGTTAAGAAACCCGCATAGGAATACTGTTCTTCGCTTGAATAAACATCCGAACCGTTATTCAATGTGGTTTTACGGCTAAGCACTCTGCCAATGTAATAACCGTTCGGGTTGTTATCATAAGTCGTCTCGACTATTTTAGTACCTGTACCATTGGCATTACTGGTTTGCTTTGTTGGGTTTTGATATGCATCGTATTCATAAGCCTCGGTATTGAAGGTATTAGTTAACATATCCTTAGATGTTGCCGATAGCGGAATATTAACAAAAACCCGGTTAGGCAAAATATCGGTATGATAAAACTGATCGTTCCTGTTGATGTAATCGTATATAGAAGCACCATCAGCTACAGCCGAAGTTGGCTGCGCATCGGTAAGGGCCATATTTTTTATAGATGGATTGATGTAACCATATCTGGATGTAAAGTTGCGTACGTTTGCCCCGTGTAATTGCGGATCCTGAATATTGGTGGTGAACATTCGGTTAGCATCACCACTACCGGTATGCCAGTTACTTCTAACAACTTCACCAAAACCCATAAAGCCTAAACCTTCTGCATGGCTCACAGCGTTACCATAACCAAAAATCTGGTACAATTGATCAGACCCAAAATACCTGGTGATTTTGCTTACAACATTTAGTCCCGGCACACTGTACAAATTGATGAACGGGTAAGTTTGCTCATAATCGCTCTGATAGAGCGGGATATCGCCACTTCCTGAGCCCGAAATGAGGTTACCATACTCAAGTGTATGATAAACACCATCCTGGGAAATTGAGGTGAGTTGTGCCTCTTTCCTGAAATCTTTTTGAAACTTGAACAGCGATATGCTATTGTCGCTCATAAAACCAAATTCAAGATTATTGTTTGGCCTGGATGGATTTAAAAAGATAGGAATTGGATAATGCCTTAAGTTGGTATAGCTACTGCTGGGTGTTCCTGAACTGAACATTGGCCCCGAAGAAGATGAATTACCAATATTATGATGTATAGTAATATCAATATTACCATATGCGCTATTGTTATAAGTGGTGGTTTGTGCAGAAATGATATCGGTTTTGCCATCGCCATCCACATCATTAGCAATAATATAATGCAACTGTAACCTTTCAACACCTGGTGTACCATCCCAAGTACCAGCTACGTTAGCAAAAGGCTGGTATTGCTCTTGTTTAACGAAGCCCTTCCCTGTTGACATGAAGGTTGCGTAAAGCGAGTTATTACCTGTTGAAAACATAATATCGATCTTCCCATCGCCATTAAAATCACCCAATACGGCAGGTTGCCCGTTAGTTATACGGCTATCATTGGTTTGCCATAAATATTCGAGGTAATTGTTCTGATTAAGAGTGTAAACCGTCATCGAGCCATTTTTCACCAAAATGATATCCGTTTTACCATCGCCATTGGCGTCGGCCGCATATAGCTTATCACCCGGGGTATAATAAGGATATATTTGCCCAAGGTTGATCACAAAGTTTGAAGTTTGCCTGCGATCAAGATTAACATAATAGATAGGCGAACCAGACTGTCCGTATTCCTGCACACAATTTCCAGGGCCGGAAGGCGGCAGCATATAATCAGGACTGTTAGTTGAATTTACCTGCGGAAGCCAGGGATTGCCGCTATTATCCATATACTCGTAAGTAATTACGGTATTTGATTGGCCCACACAAATTACATCTGTTAAACCATCGCCATTAAAATCTCCGGATATAAAATCAAAATTAACCGGACTGCCATCATGAAACTGGTGATCACAATCCGAATAATATCCCTGGCCGAGCGGTATATTATTCCATTCCCGTTCGTATTGAAAATACACTGGCGCAACCGTTCCTGATGAGTAGACAGAAAACTTTAGCCCATTGTAACCGTTATCCTTAACCATACCCATTCCCTGGCCAGAAAGTATCTTGTTGTTATAGGTTAGCTCTGTAGCCGGGAAAAGTTCACGAAAAGGTCCTGTATTGATCTCGTAGCCCAATTGCATGTAAGGTGAACCAGGTTCCAAATCATAAAAGGCCCAGAATTTATCTTTGGAATTTGGATACAATAGAAAATCCATACTACCGTTACCTGTAAAATCGGCAGTTACCACCTGAGAATTATTGGCGGCTATGCCCGATAGACTAAGATTTGAAATGGTATGACTGGAGATCACATCCCCGGTATAACCATAGCTCAAGTAAATAGGATCATAAGCTTTAGCTTCGGATCCCGAAAATTCCTGGATCATGGTTAGCCGTTGGTAATTTAATATAGGTACCGCATCATAGGTTAATTTATAATGACGGAAGTTGACACCATTAGCTACTACCGAGATCTTGTTTAGTACCTGATCACGATAGAAAGACTGACCACCCACAAAAACTTGCTCGGCCCTACTTACTGAACTGTAATTAAAATAGATCTGATTAATGGCGTTTGCAGCTCCTATCCCTCCATAGGTAATTTGGGATATATATAGCACATTATTTACTTGAAGATAGCTGAAACTGATTCTGACACCAAGCGGGTTCTCGGTATAGGTAAGTGCATAGTCAGACGGCGTTCTGGAATTATAACTTTGCCCGTAATAGGATTTTGAACCATCCGGATACAGCACTTCGAAATATTCCGGACCATAGGACGCGCCATAAGACGATACGCCATGAGCCAATACACGTGCGTTGGAGAAGTTTTCGGTTTGATATTCTGAGCCATCGCTGCCGTAGGTGCCACTTTTGAGCAAAAGCCTTTGGCCATCAATAGCAAAACGATCCCGCTGGTCATAATTTACTCCGGCGATCATGTCGTCGTGATATTTAGTTGGCGGTAAGCGTACTATAGTTGAAAGTCCGCTAACGTTCCATCCGTAGCCAGCCGTACCATTGCCTGACTGGCTATTATATGCCAAGCCAATATGCGGCACAACGTTGCCGATACCTGGCGGCAAGGTAAAGGGCACATTAAAAGCTGCACCACCCATTGCAGTCACATCCAATGTGGAGGCTGTTCGGCCTGCATCTACACTGGCGGTGGGGTTTGACGGTGGATTGCCAGGGTTTCCCGGATCGCCCGGATCTGGGGGATGAACGGGACCTCCCGGGTCACCAGGGCCTCCCGGATCGTCAGGCGGTAACTGATATACAAAATCAGCGGAACGCGTGCCGCCTGCTACTGCGGGTTTTGCCTGTAGCGGCTTTGAATCATGTTGTGGAACGGCGGTTTTATCCACCTTAATAGTTTTGGATAAGGTAATAGGAACCGTATTAGTTGGCGCCTTAACATCTGTATTAGATGATTGCGCAAAAACGCCACCCATCCATAAAAAGCAAACAAAAAAGAGAGTAATTTTTCTAACGTTCATAAGCCTGTTATTTTAAAGCATCAGATCTTGATCAGTTTAATAGTTTCTGTTTTACCGTCGGAATAATGAGCAACCAGCGTATATGCTCCGGGAGCTACTTTTGACAGGGCTACCTGGTCTTCTTTACGGTCTTTTCCATAAACCGTGCTGTAAACACGCACCCCGGTAAGATTAAATATTTCGACTTTATTGATAAACAGGTTCTCGGGAACCTTCCATTGGAGATTTAGCGTTTGGCCTACAGGATTGGGGAATACCTTCAAAGAGCGCTGCGTGACTATCTCGTTCCCAAGTTCACCATCATCAATACTGGCGATCTTCTCTGTAGCAACGGCTACAGTTCCGGGTGTGGAACAATTCGCACACAACCATCTTCGCTCAGTTTGATTTCCGGATAGGTCATAACTAAATGTGAGTTTTTGGGCCGAGGCAGTGCCCGATAAAAGAACAAATAATACCCCGGCAAGGACATGGTAGATCTTTTTCATACAACTTATTAAATATTAAAATCAATCCGGAGGCGGTGCACCGGGGTTTATTACCTGGCGACGAAAACTGTCGAAATACTTATTTTTACGAACCTTATTAAAAAAGGTTACTTGTATTTTATTTTTTTAAGACAGTATTTTATTTTTCGGATTGCAATATACTTTATAAGTATTTTATTAGAAAAATATTTTGAAAAAATCAATAAGCTTTAACTTACCTGTACATAGGCAAATATAATTAAGATGTAATGCTATGGTTGTTTTGAAGTACTGAGTACTGAGAATGATTACTTCAAAATAATCACTCTTCCGCACCTACCGGCATCATTAAATAAGGCAATTTTTATTATTTGCCGGGTATGATATGGTAATGGTTTACGATAAACGGTACTATGATTATCGGGTGTACTTCCGTCTAAAGTATATCGAATTGTAAAACCAGGAAACTGTGTATTTATAATCACGAAATTGTTCTGCATAATTGCACCAACCTGCGGGATCCGGTAGTTAAATCCGTCGTGATAAGCATCAAGCCGGGCTAATTCACGTTTGCCTAGTGCATTCACAAATTTTGACCATGATTCTGTATATAATTTTACGCTCCGGGCCGAATCGGATACAACAGCCCATTCAGGTTCAGGAGCCCAGGCTCTTTCTGCCAATCCCAATAATTTAGGTAATAACATATATTCCATACGTTGCGGGCTTTTTAGCGTTTCGCCCCACAAAGCTCCTTGCAAGCCTATAATATTTGCTTTCCCTGTCGGGGTTAGTTGTTCCTTAGCTTGTAGATAAGCTTTATTTAAAGGTTTACCCATTCTATCTTCGGTGGTGTTTTTAAAATAGTTATAGGGAACAAATTTGAAAAATTTGTCAACACCAACATATCCTCCCCAGTAATAGCCAGGTTCATCAAAACTCTTTTCGTCGGCCATATCTAAGTACAAATTAGAAACACAAGATAAGATCACCTTATACCCGGCGTTAGCTTGTTTATATGCCAGGTCTTCGGCGCCCCAGCCTAATACATTATTCCAAACTTCAAGGTGCACATTGTTATTTAATAACTCATTATTAAGCACATTCATTTTTTGGTTATTCACGGTAGCTTTAACCAATCCGGTTTCTTCCCAGGCAGTAAGATATAGTTTGTGGTATGCCAACATACTATTTACACGCTTATAGTAATAAGGCCAAAGGCTATCAACCGATTTGATACTGGTATCTGCTTGCATTAATTTTTTGAATGATGGGGAACCCAGCCACACCCCTGCCGGTACTTCGTCGCCACCAAAGTGGATGGTTTGTAAAGGCGCATTGGCCTCATGGTACATTTGTGTAACAGCGGCAATTACAGCATCCATAAAACGATAAGTTGATGGCAAGGAAACATCTACCACATTATCATTATAATACTGCACCGATGTATATTTTGAGGTGTCGTTTTGATCATGCAGCAAATACTGTTCAGCTTCCTGGGTTTTACTAAGTTTCATGTAGTGAGCATACCTTGCATCCATCGCTTTTATTGCTGCACGTGCATGACCAGGACTTTCAATTTCGGGAATAACGCGAATATGTCTTTGAGTTGCGTATTTTAGTATTTCGATAAAATCCTGTTTGGTGTAATAGCCGCTTCCACTTATATTATTTACATCCGGACCAGAACCTAGACCAGGTTGTAAATAATTGTTAGTGTAGTTATGTCCGCGCCTAGTTCCAACGCTTGTTAGTTCAGGTAAGCTGGGGATTTCCAATCTCCAGCCTTCGTCATCCGTTAGGTGAAAATGCAATATATTCAGCTTGTATAGCGACATTACATCTAACAGTTTTAATATTTGAGACTTAGGTTGAAAATTACGGGCAACATCCAGCATTAATGCACGGTATCCAAAACGTGGCTCATCTTCAACTAGCACATTTTTAATAGTGATACTTTGTTGCTTGCGCTGATATGCCTTTGGTGACATTAACGTTTTTAGCGATTGTATGCCATAAAATATTCCGGCTTGTGTAGCCGCGGCTATCGTTATACCATCACTTTTTACAGTCAGTTCGTAGGCTTCGTCGCCCATTGGCTTTTGCAATAGTATGATGGTATTTCGTATATGAGCCAAGTTGCTTTTGCGGGGTTGCAACATATTTTTCAGCACCTGTGCTAGATAGTTTTTCTCTGAAGAAAATATTGGGTTTGATACTATTTGAGTATTGCCATCTAAAATAAAATTGCCTGTTATTTCTTTGTACAATAGCGGTGTGGGAAATACTTTTACCAAACTATCCGCTGGGATATTGCGAATGGTTTGATTTTGAGCAAAGATGGATTGGGAGGTAACCGTATCAACCTGATCTGTTGGGTTGCGCATGTATTGCTCCGGCTTGTTGGGCCGGAGCATTTTAATGTGATCAATACGATAAGCCTTTGCGGGATCATTATCCCAAACTAAATAAAAACCATCCGGTTGATCTGTTTGGTTAATAAGCCAGTCGATTGATGTGAAATCTGTTTCGAAAGATTTTCCGGCATCGATACCCTTAAACTCCGGCAATGGCGATATGCAGAAAAAATCGCCGTTGATATGTTTAATTTGTAAGCCACCAGTAACAGACGCTGGTAGTATCGGCCTTGCAAAGCTGAAATAAATCTTCCAGCCTGTGTTAGGTAACTTCCAATTTGGGGCTACACTGAATAATAACGATGACCTCGATTGCGGCTTACCTTCGTAATTATTGCCTATTACTCTAAACGTTATACTGAGTTGATTTAATGATAAACTCCGCTGATGCTTTTGTGCCTTTGCGAGATCTACATCTATCAACAATAACCCAATAAGGAAACTTACAAACAGGTATTTCATATCATATTCTTAATAAATGTATCTCACAAAAGCCTCCATAGCTTCATAGTCAGCCAAGCCCAATTCATCATAGCAACGGGCTGTTTCGCGGTTACGATCGCTGGCACGCTCCCAAAATTCCCGCGCATCATCACCGGGGAATACTGGTCTGTCTTTTTGCGATTGGTGTTTAAATATAGCGTTTCGTTTACGTACAACTTCTTGTGGCGAGAGTGGTACGGCCATTTCTATCTCGTAGGTATCAAACTCATGCCAGGCACCGCGGTACATCCATAACCAACAATCACTTGTCCAGCTTTCGGTTTGTTTTAAGCGGCGCAGGGCCTCAATAATAATATTAAAGCACACTACGTGGGTACCATGAGGATCGGCAAAATCGCCGGCGGCAAATATTTGCTGAGGTTTAATCTGTTGAAGCAGTGTTATAGTTTGCTCTATATCAGCTTCACTAACCGAATTCTTTTGTGTTTTACCGGTTTCGTAAAACGGCAAT
>Ga0116227_10015245_pt1 | contig 11431 bp, 9 predicted proteins | sample S1TSphgellanicum_FD_89693 | JGI IMG/M metagenome (GOLD analysis project Ga0116227, IMG submission 89693) | Host-associated microbial communities from peat moss isolated from Minnesota, USA - S1T2_Fb - Sphagnum magellanicum MG | ecosystem: Host-associated > Plants > Peat moss > Unclassified... | reverse complement strand
TATTATTCCACAAAAAGCTGCCGCTTATGGCATGTTTAACTACATTCTTATTTGTTGTGGCCATATTTGGATTTATAGATTGGAAAAAAATTATCAACGTAAGAAAGCCGCAAACGGTTTAACTAAGTCTCCGCTTTGCAAATTGGATTTAATTAATCTCTTGATCTGCTGTTAAAACACACTTATGCAAAATACATTAAATAAAAACTGGAAAGAAATAGTAGGGAAATTCGCAGTAGAATCTGAAGCCTTAGGTGCTTTACATCCCGAAATACTTGATCTTGCTTATCAGGAAAATTGGTTTAAGCTTTTTGTGCCAGAAATTTATGGAGGTGCAGGAAAGAAATTACCAGAAATTTTAAGGTTGGAAGAGGAACTGGCAAAGGCTGACGGAAGTTTAGGATGGACAGTTACACTTTGTGCAGGCGCAGCATGGTTTGCAGGGTTTCTCGATCAAAAACTGGCTGAAGAAATTTTTGCAGAAAGAGAAGTTTGTTTTGCAGGCAGTGGTGCTGTTGGAGGAACAGCAATTAAATTAGAAAACGGTTATCTTATTAACGGTCATTGGAAATATGCCAGTGGTGCTTTGCATGCTACAATTTTTACAGCAAACTGTACGATAAAGAAAATAGATGGTACTGATGTTTTAGATGAAGATGGAAATCCTGAAGTCATGTCTTTTATCCTCAAGAAAGAAGAAGTTGAAATTCTACCTGGCTGGTCATATTTTGGATTAATGGCAACAGGAAGCCATGCCTTCGAAGTAAAAGATTTACTCGTTCCGCTAAATAGAACCTTTAAGATAAATGATGATATTAAAGTAGCTGATGAAGGCTTTGATTATCCGTTTTTACAACTGGCAGAAACAACTCTAGCCGTAAATAGTTTAGGAATGAGCAGGCACTTCATCCGGTTGGTAGAAGATTCGTTTTTTGCACGTTCAGGGCTACAACGATATAGTGAAGAGCAGGTTGCTTTTTTTACTTCAGAGTTAAATGGTTGCAAAGCCGAAGTTGAATCATTAAGAGATCAATTTTATACCGCCTTTGATCAATCATGGAATCAACTTATTCAAAATGGTTCGATAGAAGAAGATCAATTGCAAATGGTTAGCCGTACAAGCAGGAAACTGGCCCATGTTTGCAGAAGAGCTGCAGATTCACTTTTTCCCTATTGTGGGCTGGAAGCAGCTAAAAAGGAATCAGAAATTAACCGTGTTTGGCGTGATCTTCATACGGCAAGTCAGCATGCACTACTCACTTTTGAAAATTAGTGTCGAACATAATTTTCAATTTGATTTAGGCCAAAAAAAAGGCAACCTTTCGATTACCTTTTCAATTATTTAATTAAGTGTTTAATCTGGATCAATTCATGATCTTCTAAATAACGCCATCTGCCACGAGGCAAATCTTTCTTCGTTAAATTACCATAAACTACGCGGTCTAATTTATCTACGCTATAACCTAAATGTTCGAAAATACGACGTACAATCCTGTTTTTACCACTGTGAATCTGAATACCGATTTCTTTTTTTGTTCCACCCGATACATAAGAAATGTTATCAGGCTTAATCAATCCATCTTCAAGCTCCAAACCGAAAGCAATTTTGTTCAAATCACCCTGTGATAAGGCTTTATCAAGCTCAACATTGTAAATTTTAGTAATCCCATTTTTCGGATGAGATAATTTATCAGCCAGTTCACCATCATTCGTCATCAACAATAATCCTGTTGTATTGCGATCCAGGCGGCCAACAGGATATATCCGTTCGCGACTAGCCTTATCAACCAATTGCATTACCGTACGGCGTTCCTGCGGATCATCTGTAGTGGTAATGTAGTCTTTTGGTTTGTTAAGCAATACGTAAACTTTTTTCTCACGTTTAAGCAACTCGCCATTGTAGCGAACTAGATCTTTTGATGGATCTACTTTATGACCTAATTCAGTAACAGCTTCGCCATTTACCGTAACTACGCCAGCAGCAATAAGTTCATCAGCCTTACGGCGTGAGCAAATCCCTGCATTGGAAATATATCTGTTTAGGCGAATTAGGCCTTTATCTTCATTTGTTTTACGCGCAGGAGCAATAACAGTTCGCTCAGGGCGGTTAAATTCAGTATCTCTTGGTTGTGTCTCTTCGCGTTTTCTAAACGGACGAGTGTCGCCTTCTCTTGGTTCTCTAGGTTTTACATCTCTTGAGCTTCCAGCACTTGGCTTAAAGTCATCAGTTCTTTCACCTCTCGATTTGTAATCCCTGTATCCGCCTTCTCTAGGTTTGAAGTCACGATCTCCACCTCTTGATTTAAAATCCCTGTCGCCAGTTCTCGGTTTAAAATCTCTCGAATCTCCATCCTTAGACTTGAAGTCTCTATTGCCTGTTCTTGGTTTATAATCTCTTCCTCCACCATCTTTTGATTTAAAGTCTCTATCACCTGTTCTTGGTTTGTAATCTCGTGATCCACCATCTTTTGATTTAAAATCACGATCTCCTGTTCTTGGTTTATAATCTCTAGATCCGCCATCTTTTGATTTAAAGTCACGGTCGCTACTTCTTGATTTATAATCTCTCGCTCCACCATCTCTTGATTTAAAACCACGATCTTCTGATTTTGAACCAGAATCTTTGGATTTAAATTCACGATCGCCAAACTTAAAGCTTTGAGGTTCCGCATCTTTAGATTTGAAATCTCGTCCGCCTGTTCTAGGTCTTGAATCTTTTCTGTCGCTAAATGATTTTGATTTAAAATCTTTACCCTCTGAACTTCTAGGTCTGAAGTTATCTTTTGAATCGGATGATTTGTTGAATTTGTTGTCTCTGTCGTCTGATCTTTTTCTGTCAGATCCGGCTGAATTATTTCTGCCATCAGTTTTCCGGCTACCCGGTTTGGACTTGTCATCCCGACTGTTCCTGTTGTTTTTATTTATCATGATACGCTTTTAACCGCATCCTGAAATGCGGGCTGCAAATTTATGAAAAAATGGTGAATATTGCAATATTGAGTAGCTGAAAAATCAGACAAAAAAATAGCCTCTAATATAGATAATATCGCTTAAAATTCAAAATCTAAAATCCACGTTTAAAGCGCTTTAGAGGGTGATTTTTAGACTTAATTATGTAACTGTTTGATAATGTGCTTATTATTTTTTAGCTTTGCCGACGTTTTTATATAAGTTCACCAAAAAAAGGAGGAAAATGTTAAAGAAACACATCGTACCAATTGCGGTAGTGGTTACACTATTTATGTTGGCAAAAGTGTTCGCTTACCAAATGCCCTTAGCACAAAAAAGTCTTTTAAAAAAAGAACAGTTACACACTACAATACCAACAACTGATAGCCTGAAAGTTGAAAAAAAAGAGGTTAAGCCACAATCTTTAATGGCTCAGTTGAATTTTGCCGATGAAACCCTGCCATTAGGCGATAAAAAGGTGGAACGCAAAATGAAAAAAATCCTTGCCGCACACACTTACGGCAATACGCAAACAAATCGTTTGCATAAAAAGGCAAAAGAATGGTTTCCTGTAATCGAGCCTATTCTTGCTGCTTATGGAATTCCTAATGATTTCAAGTATTTGGCTTTGGTTGAATCTGGAATGGCGGCTGGTGTATCTCCAAAAGGTGCAGCTGGAATATGGCAGTTTATGCCTGGTACAGCTAGATCATACGGCTTAAAAGTGAATGATCAGGTTGATGAACGCTATAATTTGCGTAAATCAACTATAGCAGCCTGTAAATACATCAAAGAAATGTACAAAGGTTTGGAAAGCTGGACATTAGTGGCTGCGGCTTATAATGTAGGCGATGGCCGTTTACGCAAACAAATTAACAATCAGAATCAGGATAACTATTATAAAATGAGGCTGAACCGGGAAACTGGTCGCTATGTTTATCAGGTGATCTCTATGAAACAGATTGTGGAACATCCGAAACGCTACGGATATCAGAAAAAGCGTGTGTTATTGGCTTATAACGCCAATTAATATAATTAAGATAAAGACAAGCATTTGGTAAGACGTTCCGAGTAATCGGGACGTTTTTTTTATTTCAGGTAAATTGCCCAGATTAATAAGCTTTTGCTGATAATGGGATGTAAAAACTTTCTGCTTTAGTCTTTTAGCTTTAATCTTTCGGCTTTGGCCTTTACGCATTAATCCTTTTCTTTGTACCATGTTTAAACTTCGCATCAATAAGATAATCAATCAACCAGGCGACAATATCACTTTTCAATTCGAAGAAGTAGATCAGGCATATCCTGAATATCTGGCAGGTCAGTTTGTTTCATTGGTTTTCGAAGGAAAAAATAGAGAAGTCCGTAGATCGTATTCGTTCAACAGTTCGCCTGATGTGGATGAACCGCTGGCCATTACCGTTAAAAGGGTTGAGAACGGAGAAATCTCCAGATTTTTGCATCATAAAACCGCTGTAAATGATGTGTTGTTTGCACAGGAGCCCCAAGGATTATTCAGCTATTTACCTAATGAATATGTAGAAAGGGATCTTTTTCTGTTTGCCGCTGGTGTGGGCATTACACCTTTGTTTTCCATTTTAAAAACAGCATTGGTAATAGAGAGAAATTCACTAATCACATTGGTTTATAGTAACCGATCAAAGGAAGATGCCTTATTTTATAATGAGCTTTTAGAATGGCAATCACGGTACCCAGAGAGATTAAAAATCGTGTGGATTTTTAGCAATAGTAAAAACCTGATGACTGCCCGCTTAAACAAGTTTTACATAGAGCAATTAATTAAAACACATTTACATTTCGGTCGCGAACATGCGCTATTCTATACCTGTGGGCCTATTATATATATGGATTTATGCAGGATTACTTTGCTAGGGATGGGCTTCGATTTAAAACAGATCAAAAGAGAAACATTCGTTTTACCAGAAGATGAAATGGATGAAGACGATGGCTCTGAAAAAGTAGTAGATAAAAGCACATATTCGGTCATCTTGAATTTCAATGGCGAAACTTATAATCTGGCAGTTCCATGGCCAAAAAGAATTTTAGATGTTGCGCTTGAAAATAAAATCAAACTCCCTTATAGTTGTAGGGGAGGCGTATGCAGCACTTGCGTAGCCACTTGTACCAAAGGGAATGTTCGGATGGATTATAATGAAGTACTTACCGATGAAGAAATAGAAAGGGGCAGGGTGCTGGTTTGCACTGGTCATCCAACAGAGAATGGAACTACGGTGGAGTGGTAAGTTAGTCTGTTAAACATCAAAACTGTTATTAAATATAGCCTTAGAAGCCAATACTGTTTAAATATTCTTCAGCTGTCATAATTGGAATAGTTGCGTGTTTAAAATCTTTCCCATTTCTGGTGATAATGATGTTGCAATTAGATTGAATTGCTGTGAAATACTGTACGGCATCTTCAAAATCTCTAAAATTTGAATTTAATCCTTTATCAATTATTTCTTCATTAACCTCACATACTTTACAAAGAATTTTAAATTTTCGCAATTTGTTCAATACAGATTCAGAAGGTTCAAACTTGGTTAAAACATATTCAATAGTTGTAAATGATAATGGTGATGCCATTAAAATGATTTTTTTCTGATCAGCCAGTGTAGCAACCTTAGCAATTGAATCAAAAAAAGGAGTCCTTTCTGCCAGTAAATCCAATATAACGTTTGTATCTAAAAATACTCTGATCATTTATGCTTTTTGTCTAAGTAATCTGCACGATCTTTTTTATAGTCATAATCATGAGGTATTTTAATGCCAGAAGTCAGGCTTTTTACAAAAGGTGAAATCTGTAGTTCATCCTTAGTTTTGTTGCTCGTTAAAGCATTAAGATAATTTTCGATTAATCTAGATAAGCTTAATTTTTTATCGGAGGCATATAACTTAGCTTTATTAATAATTTCCTGATCAAGCTTTAATGTGAGTTTAGTATCCATAATCAATATTTTGTACGTACAAATATATGAACTTTAAGGCGTATTGATAATTTTACATACTTTAAATTTTTTTTCTTTTTATTTAAAGTAGGAAATCAAAGTGCTAAATCTTGATAATGATTAGTAAATTACAAAACCATCAATCATCTCCCAACGTTTATATGGTATGATGAAAACTTTATTAACGTTTGCTTTTTCTTTTCTGTGTTTTCATCTCCTTGCGCAAGATTCCCTTATCACTAGAAAAGAGTCTGCCAATACGGAATATATAAATCTCTACAAAGAAAATGCTGATTTCTCTTATACTGCTCCAGCCGGAGAATTAGGTGCGCCATCAAAATATGTCATTAATGGGAGGTTGACCACTACCTATATGCTGCTGGGAAGTTATAAATCACCCATAGCCTTCGCCATTATTCCAGATTTTACGGTTCGGGTAAGAAATGAGTTTTCTGCAGGTGTGCGCACGCCAAGTTATCGCCTCGGCGGTGCCTTATATGCAAGGCTAAATGCCAACCCTGAAAATTATCAATACGGTGAACTGGCCTTTACCCATCATTCTAATGGCCAGGATCAGGATGCTTTAAATACAGATGGCACAGTAAATACGCTCACGGGAAACTTCAATGCCAATTATTTAACGGCATCTTATCGTTTCGGACATTTAACGGAAACAGATGCAGATGAAAGTTATTATTCCTTTAACCATCGTATAGGTTTACAGTGGTATAAGTTTTTTAGGTATGAACCTGCGCTGGATCTGGGCTTTGGATTCACAAGAATCTTATACAATTTCTCCTGGCGAAAATATGGTCAGATAGAAAGAAATGCAAGAAATAAACCGAAAGTTAAAACCGAGAAAGAAACCTGGCGTTTAAATACAGAGGTTTCTTATGCGGTAAATAAAATTCCTGCAAAGAATTTGGCAAATCTTCAAAAGCGGTTAAATGCTGAAATAAATTTTAATTATAGTCTTCCATTTATGAATAATGTGTTTTTAATGGCTGCAGTCGGTTATTATGGCGAAGATAATTACAACATCTATTTTCAGGATCATTATGGTTATTTACGTTTTGGATTATCATCTGGTTTCTTAAGAAATAGAAGTAAGCATTATGACAATTAATCCTTAATGCATTTTGAGTTACACTTTCATTTTGATAAAATTTTTAGCATTTTTGCGGATTGAAATCCGGCTATTTCACTAGCTAAATTTCTCCTCAACTTTTAAATAAAATATGAGCAATAAATCTATCGACCTCGGCGAGCAAAAAGATGTAGAAGTATATGGTGCGAGGGTACATAATTTAAAAAATATAGATGTTAGTTTCCCCCGCAACCAGTTGGTGGTTATTACTGGTTTAAGTGGTAGCGGGAAATCTTCTTTGGCTTTTGATACCATTTATGCTGAAGGCCAGCGACGCTATATGGAAACATTTAGTGCTTACAGCCGCCAGTTTATGGGTGGCATGGAACGCCCTGATGTAGATAAGGTTTCGGGTTTAAGTCCTGTAATTGCCATTGAACAAAAAACAACCAGTAAAATCCCACGTTCAACTGTTGGTACCATTACAGAGATTTACGATTTTATGCGCTTATTGTACGCCCGTGTAGCAGATGCTTTTTCATACAATACCGGAGAGAAGATGGAGCGCATGAGTGAAGATCAGATTCTGCAAAACATTTTTAATAAGTTCGACGGTACGGCTGTAAATATCCTGGCACCTGTAGTAAAAGGGAGGAAAGGGCATTACCGTGAACTCTTCGAGCAAATCCGTAAGCAAGGTTATGTAAAAGTTCGTGTAGATGGAGAAATTAAAGATATTACGGCCAAAATGCAGGTCGATCGTTATAAAATTCATGATATTGAAGTGGTTATTGATCGCCTGATTGTTGATGATAAGGATAAAAAGCGTTTGTTAGATTCCGTTCAAACGGCCATGAAGATGGGTAAGGGAGTGATTAAAATTAGTGATAAGGATAATCATGTTGCTCATTTTAGTAAATTTCTGATGTGCCCAACTACTGGGATTTCTTACGATGAACCACAACCAAATAGTTTTTCGTTTAACTCTCCTTATGGGGCATGCGACCGTTGTGATGGTTTAGGTTATATTTTTGTGGTTGATAAGGAATCCGTAATGCCAAATCCTAAGCTGAGTATTCTAAATGGTGGCCTGGCGCCGTTAGGCGAATATCGGGATATCTGGATGTTTCAGGTATTGAAATCATTGGCTAAAAAATACAGCTTTTCTTTATCTACGCCGATTGAAAAATTAAGCGATGAAGTCATCAATATTATTTTAAATGGCTCACCAGATCTGATTAAGGTAGAAGTTGAATACAACAAATGGAACGTTCAAAACTATAACATTACTTTCGATGGCATCATTAAAATGCTGGAAGAGCAGAACGAAAAGCGAAGTGAATCTGCATCTGATGATATGGATGCTTTCCGCAAGTTAAAAACATGCCCTGAATGCCATGGTGCCCGCTTAAAAAAGGAAAGCCTTCATTTTAAAGTTGATGGTAAGAATATTTTTGAACTTTCTTCCATGGATATTAATAACCTCTTTAAATGGTTTGAACATGTTGATGAGCGTCTCTCTGATCGCCAGAACATCATTGCAAAAGAAATTTTAAAAGAAATTAAAGCCCGGATTGGTTTTTTAACGGATGTGGGGTTAACTTATTTAACTTTAGACAGAACAGCACGTACCCTTTCTGGTGGCGAGGCACAACGGATTCGTTTAGCTACCCAAATTGGCTCTCAATTGATGAATGTAATGTACATTTTGGATGAGCCCAGTATTGGTTTGCACCAGCGTGATAACGAAAGGTTAATAAATGCCCTGAAAAATCTTCGTGACTTGGGGAACACTGTCTTAGTAGTGGAACATGATAAGGACATGATTCTGGAAGCTGATTGGGTAATTGATGTTGGCCCCGGAGCAGGTATTCATGGCGGGACAGTAGTAGCAGAGGGCACTGCAGCACAAATTTTAAAATCTAATACCTTAACTGCAGCCTATTTAAACGGCGATAAGAAAATTGAAACTCCAAAAGTTAGGAGAAAGGGTAATGGCCATAAGTTATCCATCACTAAGGCTACCGGACATAATTTAAAGGAAGTTTCTGTTGATTTTCCGCTGGGTAAGTTTATTGCCGTTACTGGTGTATCTGGTTCAGGGAAATCAAGCTTAATCACCGAAACCTTATATCCGATTTTGAATCATCATTTTTTCAGGGCTAAAAAGACACCGCTTCCATACGAGAAAATCACGGGTTTAAAAGAAATTGATAAGGTAATTGAAATTGATCAGGCACCTATTGGCAGAACACCGCGTTCTAATCCTTCTACTTACACTGGCGTTTTCTCAGATATCAGGAATCTTTTTGTGCAATTGCCTGAAGCCAAAATACGGGGCTATAAACCTGGTCGCTTTTCTTTCAATGTAAAAGGAGGAAGGTGTGAAACCTGTCAGGGAGCTGGACTAAAAGTGATTGAGATGAATTTCTTGCCTGATGTACAGGTTCCATGTGAAGAGTGTGGTGGTAAAAGATATAACCGCGAAACTTTAGAGGTTCGTTTTCGTGGGAAATCAATTAGTGATGTACTGGATATGAGTATTGAAGACGCCTGCGTTTTCTTTGAAAATATTCCGATTATATACAGGAAAATAAAAACCCTGAAAGATGTAGGTTTAGGCTACATCACTTTAGGGCAATCATCAGTAACTTTATCAGGCGGGGAAGCACAAAGAGTTAAACTGGCCACTGAGTTATCTAAAAAAGACACTGGAAAAACATTCTATATTTTAGATGAACCTACCACCGGATTGCATTTTGAAGATATTAATGTACTTCTGGGGGTGTTGCAGGAATTGGTAGAAAAGGGAAATACCATTTTGGTTATTGAGCATAATTTAGATGTAGTTAAAGTTGCAGACTGGGTGATTGATTTGGGAGAAGAAGGTGGAGTAGGCGGCGGAAGAATCCTTTTCGAAGGAACACCCGAAGGTTTAATTCAGAATCCAATCAGCCTAACAGGAAAGTTTTTGAAAAAAGAAATGGCTTTTGAACTTGGGGTAGGTAGTCAAGAGTCCGAAATCGATAGTCAGGAGTCTGAAGTCAAAAAATCTAAAACTACAAAACCTAAGATTTCAAAAACAACAAAGAAATAGTTAGACCATAGTCTTTACACTCACTACTTTATACTCGCTACTTGATACTCACTACTTGATAATAAACACCTCCTACTCGATATTAAAAACATGACTTTCACCGATACCCATACCCATTTATATTACGAGCAAGATCTTGAAAAGCAATCCCAGTTAATGGAGCGTTGTTTTGAAAATGATGTGAACAGGTTATTCTTGCCAAATGTAGATTTAAAATCAATCGCGATGATTGATGACCTGGTGAATAAATATCCTGAAAACTGTTTTGCTATGGCCGGCCTTCATCCTTGTGATGTAAAGGAAGATTATTTAGCTGTAATGGATGAAATTTATAATAGCATTCCGAATCGAAAAATTTATGCTATTGGTGAAATTGGCATTGATTTATATTGGGATAAAACGACTTTGGCCATTCAGCAAGACGCTTTTCGCAAGCAAATTGCCTGGGCGAAAGATTTAGGGTTACCCATTGTGATTCATTGTCGGGAAGCATTTGAAGAAGTTTTTGAAGTGCTGGAAAGTGAACGTAATGAAAAGTTGCGGGGCATATTTCATTGTTTTACAGGAAATGTTGAACAGGCAAGACAAGCCATTGATCTGAACTTTTATTTAGGAATTGGTGGTGTAGTGACCTATAAAAAAGCAGGATTAGATCTAGTTTTGAGTGAAATCTCCTTACCAAATCTGGTATTGGAAACCGATTCGCCTTATCTCGCGCCGGTTCCTTTTCGAGGTAAACCGAACGAAAGTAGTTATCTGATTTATATAGCTGAAAAACTGGCTGATATTTATGGAGTTTCTATTGAAGAAATAGCAAATATTACCACAGAAAACTCCAAGAAAATATTTGGGGTTTAAGGTTTAGACATCCTACTGAAGTTAATTAACGTTTATTTGAAGATCCTAAAATAAATTCAAGAAGACACGTTGGTTGATTGAGTTTCTTATGTCGTCCTGCTTAAATTGATCCAGCATCTTTTTAAGGTTCTTGAAAGTTACTTAATATTCATTATGGTAACAGGGCATTTATTGCAAAAAGGCTTTGTCAATTCCCCGCAAGCACAAAGCCTTCATTAAACCTGTCGTTAGGTATTAATGTCAGCATCCAAATCAATTACGATTATTAAACGTTATTGAAACAGTTATTATTAAAATGGCAATAAAGTAAATCGATTAAGTCGTTTTTCCTGATTTTTATCATTAAAAAGCCCATTAAATTGAAATTCTTTTAGTTTCTTTGTGAAGAGCAACTGAACCAACCAAATGACGAAAATCCTGATTATTTACACCGGTGGAACCATCGGCATGGTAAACGATCCCAGCAATGGGATGTTA
>Ga0116227_10015243_pt1 | contig 11432 bp, 8 predicted proteins | sample S1TSphgellanicum_FD_89693 | JGI IMG/M metagenome (GOLD analysis project Ga0116227, IMG submission 89693) | Host-associated microbial communities from peat moss isolated from Minnesota, USA - S1T2_Fb - Sphagnum magellanicum MG | ecosystem: Host-associated > Plants > Peat moss > Unclassified... | reverse complement strand
GACCAATTTAGGGATGGAAAAAAATATCCTAAATTTCATATATATATATATATATATATATATATATATATATATATATACTGTAAAATAAATTGTATGCCAAATTTAAAAATCAAAATAAAAAATCAATGCAAATGGATATACTATGGTTATATATTTGGTGTTCTTTTTTTCAAGTATACTAACTTAGGAAAGATTACATGAAGAATCACTTGGTGAAACCTTTAAAACTCAACCAATCACAATAAACAAGTGTGAATGCATTAAAATCATAGAGAATTGGTTTGAAAACATTTTCACATCAAAATACATATATTGGATGTAACCTTCCCATGTAGTATGGTACTTGTAAATCACATGTTTACCATTAAATATGGTTAAACTTGCTTCTAATGGAACCCTTAACTATCCCAACATCCATATGAGCAATTCAAGTCTTTGATCAAAAGCTTTAGAATATTTTGATCTTGCATAGAATCCACATTGTTTGTAAAATTATAATACATATATTTGTTGTACACAGAGCTTTGAGAACAAATGCAAATGAAATTGTTTCTTAAACATTAATGAAATCACCAACATGCACATTTGCACATTGCAATAAACAAGCATTGGACTTCATCTTTCCCTCAAATGAACACCATGTACTAACCATCTCACATATTTCAATTTTAGGTTTGGACATCCACCACTTGGTGATGAAAAATTTCAATCGAACAAATTCAAAGAAGTTGTGATGAAAAAATCCCCGACATGATTCAATAACCATTTGAAGGTTTGGAGATTCCAAGATAATTCAATTCAATTGCTTTCATACCTTTGTATTTCAAGTACATCAATATTCATGCATCTTGATAATATGAAACAACACTACTATTTCATGGTTGTTTCCTAGCCAAGTTCCATAGGTAAGTTTTTGTGCCAATATTGGATCCAACAATTTCAATGTGTTCAGCAATATGTCATTTGCGAAGTATGATAATCACCATAATTATTCATGGATGTACAAAATATGTTGGAATGCAATTTATAAAATGACACAATCCAACAAGGGAATGTCAATTGATGGTGGTAACATGCAACACAAAAGAATAGCAAACAAAGAACATCAAAAGGAGATACCTAATGCTTGTCATATGAACAAGGAACTTTTCAAAGGAATCCAACAAACAATTGTGAGGCACACTACTTCAATGAATAGAAAATCTATGATCAATGTCTGTACAACATGTTGAAAGTTACAAAACGTATTGCATATTTTCAATCTTGCAAAATTGGTGATGAAGCAATTGACATATGATTGCACCCCAATACTACTAAAGAAATTGCTTGACATTAATACAAAGCAAACACCATGTAAGAAAACATGGGATGTGCTTGAGAGCACACGATTGAAAGATTTCAAATGTCCAAGGTGGAGAGCACAACTAAAACTTGTGAAAGCACCACCATCCATCCGAGTATGGCTACCCAACTTGTCACCACACATCTTTAAACAATACAAGGAAATATTTGAAACTAGACCAAATCTTATAAGACCATGGAATTCACAATTGCAACATGTTTACGGAGCCATCACACATCAATTTTCTAGCATTTACTCAGTTGAAGGAAAACATGGAGCAAGGTTAATTGTATACCAAGATCGTGATGACAAAACATTGACGACATTTTGGCCATTGTTCTATTTTAGCCAAGGCCATGATCAACATGTTTTTTATGCATTGAAATTGGATTACTTGGAGACAAGGTGGGCAACAATCGACCCGAGCTATGCCGCTCAACGACATAAACCATCAACCAAACAACATCAACCATTCATTGACTCATGTATGTGTAAAAATTTTCAAGCTTCCAAATGTTGTTGTCATGTTGGACAACCTCATCATTGCCATCTTCATCAAGCATGCAAATGTAATTGCCCTTGTCAAAAATCACATAGCGATCGTCAATCTCCATACCATGCTATGTGCACGAGTCATAATCATGCACATGAAGTTGAATGTGGGTTAGAATGTCGAAAGAAAAAATTACAAAAATGTGTTGAATGGGTTGAATGACACATTGAAATAAAATGTCCAAATTGTGCAATTGCTTGATTTTTATAGATTTTTCCAATTCATGTGTATTAATCCTAATGTATATTACATGACAAAATGTTTATGTGCAAAATGTGAAACAGGATTGTGCATATAAATTGTGCATATACATCTATTGTAGAATTTTCATTGTAAATAAACTTCAAATTTATATCCAATGCAACATTATTTTAAGTATTTGGTTTTGCAATAATTTTCCTCCAACACATGTCTATAGATTATATTTCATTGAATTAATAAAAATACTCAAATGACTTTTAACATTATAAAGAAAAATCAAATTCATTTGCACACAACTCCCAAAACAATTGCAATTGATGGGTGACACAATAATTGCTCACATGCATGTATAAATAATAATACTCATCATGAGTTAGTAATTTTTTTCTTCAATTTTGTGAAATTGTCCATGATTCTAGACTATTGGGCATTAATAAAAATTCATTTCCACTATTTGAATTCCTTTTAGAATTTTTTTTTAAATTTTTTAAAAATTTGGATCTTGTTGTTTGTTTTGCATCATTTGAATGTTTTTTGTCTATTTGTATCTTATTGTGAATTTCTTTAATGAATCAGACTTTCATTATTGGCATTTTGCTTAGCAAAATTAAGAATGTAAAAAAATTATTAATGAAATAAAATAACATCTAGTGAAGTTTATAAAATATTATTTTTTGAAAGAAAAAATTATTATGTTGACAAAAAAATAATTTAATCATCATCACGAATAATGCGAAGCAATGCGGAGCCCAAATATTTATATAAGAAGTTTTAGAGTTATATTTTCTTCTTTTTTTTCTTGCTTGTAAATAAATTATAAGATTTGAAATCATTTCTCAAAAATATTTAAATTGAGTTCAAGTGCAAGTATAAAGAGGTTCTCAATAGTTTTTTTTAAATATTTATATACGTATAATACATGTAGGTATACAGTATATACTATAGGTTATTTCAACGTGAAGCCAATAGCCCAAAATGGCTGCCGCTAAATTTTGTAGCCCGCCTCCAATTTAGCTGCCGCTAAAACCTTGGCTTTCTTACGCTTGGATATCTGAAGCTTCAAATCCACTCTCTCCCTTACGGCAGGCAGCTGTTAGGCCAGTGTCCATCTCTCGCGCAGCGAACTTTGTTTGCAGCACCTTCTTCGCCTGCAATCGAACGGAACAATGCGGCAGACGAAGTACAATGCGTGTCTCGCTGCTCATGCTGTAAGCTCGTTTTTTTTTCCTTTGGTTTTCCCATACTTTTCTTTGTCATTTGACGTCATAACTTTGTGCGGGATGATGATATTATGCGTCAAGACAGGCTTCTCAGCATTCTCTCTCTCTCTCTCTCTCTCTCTCTCTCTCTCTCTGTGTCTGGACTTGCCTGAAATTTCGTGCAATATTAAAAAAAGATTCTTGAATTTGAGGGAAATTTCGTGATGGATCTAAACCTTTGAATGTCACACTTGTAGATCCGAATTTTCTGTTTATCGGCTTGAAATTCCTGCAATCTGTGGCGGTATGAGTACTAATGAGAAGTTTCTCTCGAGATTCGTGATGTCTTACACTGCTCTCTGCTTACTCTCACCAAATCGTCGAGTCTCCTTGTGATATTCCTGTGTAGATAAACAACTTGTCACTTTGAGAAAGGTTCTCTCTTTGAGAATTCATGTTTTATACTCAGCAGGTCCAAGTCATCGTCGTGTCAATCTCTTCAGTCTTCACTTTTGAGGTTTGATGACAATTTCGCGAACTGCACGAGTGCATATTTTGAAGGCGCAAAGAGAGAGCCGGGGGGACGGCTTCAAGATCACTTTTCAATTTCTGTAGAATTTTTTTCCCTGGTTGAAGATGCCTTACAGCTGATTGATTTTCATGTTTATTGCTTAGAAGGTGGTCGCACAGCCTCTCTTGGTAAGCAGGTAAACCGTGTTTTAAAGTGGAAAGCCCTGAACTGATTCATCGTTCTGACGTTGTTTGCGACTGCAGCTGATAGCAGACGCCTTGCACAGATGCATGACCTTCTCTGCTGAAACTTGCATCACTATTACTTGCCGCGAAGTTCCGGAATCGTGTTCCTCCCCTGCAGCTTTCCGATTTTCAGGTAAGAGGCTGGTGATCAATACAGAAACGCAAGCTTCTGACGGTGAAATTATTTCCTGCGTACAAATCGACTTGTTGAAGAACTTTCCTCTCCTTTACTTTTTTTACATGTTCTCCAGAACCTGCAGACTTCTGATAAACAAACTTGCTATGTCGATTTGCCACGCACTAAATATGCAAGATCTGTTGCTGGAAATCAAACAAGCTTCGAGGAGTGGGGCTCTTGTGCACTAATCCTGATGCCTTTCAGTTTCAGCAGTATTTCAATAATCTGTACTCAAGGACTCAAATTGCTGTGTGTTTACGTGTGCACTGTGCAGTTGCTGACACAGGACCTGGAATTCAAGCGGATAGGTTCCAAGACTATTTCCCACAGTACAGCAAGCCATGTTTCTCCGCACTGCATCCTAGTGCAGAACAGTGGAGCAGTGAAGTGACCTGGGGTGAGAATTGATCTCTTTGTCCCGCTCACTTCTGAAATCTGAATCTTAGCATGGCATGTTGGAAGATAGCATTCACTTCAACGAAGTTTATAAACCGGAGAAGGTTGAAAGACGCAACTGTCGGAGGACTCGAATCACATTTGCTTGTGATGCAGGTGGAGTGCTAACGCTCCGAACAACAGGTGCGACCTTCGATCATTGGAGCCGTCAGTCTTATCCCTATGTTGTTTTTTCGTTCAAAGCCCTCTTGTAGCATCAAACGCCCCGCCTCTCGCAACTCCGTTCGACGCTTTCTCAGTCTAACAACTTTCTGCTTATCTTAGCGTATTTTACGAACTTCACCAGGTAACCGCATGTGTTCAGCAATCTATTTTAGAGGAGCTTAGAGTAGCTCTAATCTGCATTTTTTCTCATTTGCTATCAAATCCACGTACTTGATAGATGCTGAGGAGCACGAGCTTCGTCATTACCAGATGAGGATGCAGCCAAATGATCAAATCCAGATTTTGCAACTTCCTCCTCCTTTTGCTAAACGGGATAAGCACTCTAGGTTACGTTCTTTGCCCTTCAACATTTATGTCTTTCATGGCCAGTAGAGCACGTCGACTACTCATCCCGGAATTCTCCGTAGACTGTAGAGAGAGCTTTCTGTTGAAGGTCACTGAGGACCATTTTGGATGCTCGGATTTCAGTGGAACAGAGGCAACATTTGTCATTGAGGGCAACGTTGAAGAGTTCGTGCACCATGTCCGATCTCTGTGTCAAAAGGTACCACAACATCGAGTATTCACAGGCTTTTAGGCCAATTCCTTCCAATTTCCGTCTGGAGTCACGAACAGCATACAGCATTGCCATTCCAGCTGTGCTACTGGAGAAGTCCCAGAGCCTTTCTTAGCATCTTTGCAGAACCACATCGTACTCAGGTCTAATTGAAAGCTGCTGCATGCCTTTATTCTCAAGGTTTTTTAAGATCATTATTTTCTGCTGCATTCTGCAACTCTTTTGACTTTAATAGCATTACCGTTTCCTGTCTACAGACAATGATGCTGAAGTTACGGGTATGTTTCCAACATTTTCCTACCATTGAGGCCAAGCTCTCTCAATATATGAAGCTGCTTTGGCTCCTGCCATTTCAATTTGTCTTTAAATTTATCAGATATGACATTCAAGCAGGGTAAGAAGTTCATGCATGTTGTTGAGCAGGGTATGATGGAATTTTGGTGCAGAATGTCTCCATTGATTTCCATTTGGGAGACTTTGATGATCCACATGCCCAACACACACAAGGTCTTTATCTATGTGATGGAGGCGGAAGCTTGTCTGAGAAGATATCATCACTGGTGTTACTGAGTGTTGGAGCTGTAGACTACCTGAGCAAATATGGATTTGGATTTCAGGAGGGATCACTGGATGACATACATTTACGGTAATTGCAAGCTTCATGCACTTTTTACATGCTATTGGAAAATGCTTCTAATACTGAACCTTGGGATTATGCAGCAAGGTCAGATAGGTTTAGCAGCCAGTGAGTAAAGCATCTCTGCAGTAATGCAGTTGTTTTGGATGCATCTTTGAAGAGTGTCAGCTAATTTGAAATATACTGCATGATTTTCATTGGAAGAAGTTGATCGATTGGTAGAGAGATACATTTTCAGAGAATGAGGCAGTTTTGGCTGTGGAGGTCCAATGCAATGATGAATTGACTCAATGTTATGGTTTTTGCAAGTCCTTGCTCCTTGGAACTTGGTGGTTGCCATTCTTCAGTTGTAGGTAGTTTACATGTGCAGAAGATGCTAAACCTAAGTGTATACAGGGAGTTGGTGCGCATTGGAAAAGGTCAGGTTGGCACAAGTGAAACAGAATGGATTCTTGATGCATGCGTTCTGGTGATTGAGAAGGAGCCAGCACTTTTGTATGGTCAACAGTGCTCACAACATGCCATGGTAAGCAACAGGAACACTAGTCTCAGATAGTCATCTTTTAGCTCTTGATGTCTGACTCTTGAGTCTTGTAAGCTCTGGGATTGGGACTTCAGGATTCCTTCCTTGAATGTTGTAAGTCAGTTGTGTAACTGCATGTGAGCCCTTTCTTGCATATTGGTGGACATATGATGTTCAAGGCTTCCTAGCAGGCTGCTCTCAAGACAGTCAGTCTACATTGGTGGGGATTTGATATTTCTCAAGATGTTTGACCGTCAGGATTCCCCCAATGAATCTCATTTCATGGCAGCTGTACCTATGTAACTGTGTGAGTCCTCTGTGATGAAGCTGGCCTTCTTCAACTTCTGCCAAACTTCTCACAGTGAAGGCTGCATTGGAGATCATGTTGCTGAAATCGATGACCAAATGCTCTTTTCTGCAGGTTACTTACTTTCAAGATGGCTCTTACACCCCAGTCTCCCAGTGCATTCTCCGGTCCCTCACTAAGGTGGACTGGTCCAGATATGGCCTTACAGTGAAGGAAGTACAGAGTGCTGACTGTATAGGTGGAGTCCTCCAGTTTCAAGAGCAAGCCAGTTTTTCATCCATGCACATCATCTTGCACACATACCACCTATATATCCAACAACTTGTAAATTCAGTTGTGCATTGCATGCTTTTTGCCTGAGAATCAGTGGGTCCATATTTGAGAGTTTCAAATTGGTGATGTAGAGATAAGAATGCATCCTTGAATTGTCAGCACATTAGTCACTCTAGTCAAACTGCTGATGTTCATGGGACATGTTGAACTTGCCAGTTTTGTCCATTCATCGTTGGCTTTTACAGAATGCCAAAGACAAGAGACTGGAAACTAACATTGTTAGGCTGACAACAACAAAAGGAGAATGTGGTTCAAACAAGCTACTTTTGCTGCTTGCAGCCAGATAATAACAGATTCATAAAAAGAGTATTGTGGTATCTTAATTCCTGGGTACCTGTTTGCCGAAGAACATTTGTGCCAGGTGAAGCTACTATGGTGAAAGCTGCTGTGGAGAAGAGTATGAATGAACTCAAAACCAGCTTTCCACACTTATTTTTCAGCCAGCATGCAACTCAGGTATGGACATGACAAACCCATGATAAATGAAGTGTGTTCCAGTCTTTCTTTCTTTCTTTCTTTCTTTTGTGTCAACCAACCATCCACCTCACCCTGGGGACCACTTCTTTAGCAATAACTTTGTTGCAAGGAGTTTGTTTCAGAACTGAAAAACGTCAACCTGATGTACATCAAGAGGCAGTATTCCTGTTTATGATTCAGGGTTTGAAAGTGTTTTGTAGCACTGTTCTTTGAAATCTCAGATGGTTCTTGTTTCAAACCCAATATTCTCCGTCCTCATCTGCCATCTTAATTTTTTTAATATTTGGACTGATTCTTAAACTGGACTTCCTGCACTAGAAACATTTGTTGGTTTAGGATATCTGTTTGCTGTTCTATAACAAACTGCTCCTCTAGTCTGAATGTTTGGGTGGATTCTCATTTGGCTGCAGATGCGAAGAGTTGTTCCCCACATCTCTAGGTGCATCGCAGGCTTGATCACATCCTCAACAGAGACCAGATTTCAAAAGGAATGTGCAGACATCATGAGCATACGTTTTTCTGACCTTGATCAAATGGAGGCCTGTATTTGTAAGCAGATGTTCAATATCATTGAGCAGCTGGATGGAAACCCAAGAAAGAGAAGCTTTCTCAAGTTTGATAGAGGTGGTGAATCCAGTGCTGTAGAAAATACCATGGATGAGACAAGGGACTCAACAGAGTCTGTTGATACTGATCCTGAGGACACCTCTGAAGAGCCCAGAAACATCTGCAGCTTCTTGTGAACATCTAATTCAAAACATCGGGAGAAGGTAAATCTACTGTTTGAATGTGTTCTGCAAGACACATAAGGGGCAGGGAGGTTTCACATGGGGCGATTTTGTTTCTTGTGAAAAGTTGAAATATCAAATCCATGCTGTGTAAATTCTCTTAGTGATGAACTTTAGGAATGAAGATCTTGTGCTACATAGTACATTTGTACATAACATCTACCGTCACCTAACACAACAGTGCTATAATCGCATCTCTGAATGAACCCCAAACAGGTATGTGTTTGTCCATAATGCATAGCGCTTGTCAAAAATTAATGTACATCAGTTATGTCATCTGTGATTGGAGCATATACATATTGCTACATGCAGTCTATTTCCTGCAGAAATTGACAATCTTTGAATGCCACTGTACAGGTTTCCAAGAGTAGCCCTTGAATTGAAGAACAATCGCATCAACGATTGTCCGCAAAGTACATGGCCTATGAGAATTTGTGATGGCTACCTAATGTCACTTGACAACACTCCAGGCACCAGTGACAGAAGATCAAGCATTGATGACCAAAATCCCTTTGGAACAGAGAATGTGAGGAACCCAAAAAAAGAGCATGAATCAGATGATGAGGTAAAAGTACTAGTCTACAAGTACAGGTCATCGTTTGTACAGCGCAATGAGCATACATTTAACACCAAGTATCATGGCATTCCTGTCCATCTCTGGGAAAGGAGATATTAGCTCAAGCTCAAAGCAGCAAAGGAGAACGCTCCAGATTGTTTTGACCTGTATTTTCATGAGCAAAAAAAATTTGATCTCCTCTGTAAGTCAATACTCTCCTCCTGAAGTCAAATTCTTAATGAGTCTTTCTTGTGACTTGAAAATTATCTGTTTTAAAAGCCCAACTGACCTGCATGTATGTAAATGTCTGCCCACGACATCCCATGCCTGCCACCAACAAAGGCAAGGTAAGAGAATGGATCTGCCTTGTTGTCCTCTTCCCTTCCAGGAGCAAATCTATCAGGATGAAAACTGTCAGGGTCTTTGTAGACAGAGGACAGGCGGTTAGCAAATGGTGGTGATGTTGCTACAATGTGGCGTTTTGGGATTGTGTACTTCTTGCCCTCTTGTGTGGTGACAGGATAATCTGCGTGGCAGTACTGGAGAAGAAAGAGGAATGGAGTGCACAGTTGCAAAGTCTCCTTTATCAATCAATGGAGCACATCATAATCAAGCTTGTCACCACGTTGCTGCATCACTGCTTTTTGCTCTTCTAACACCCAGGCCAGGTATTGCTTACAACTGCAGACAACCAGACAATAATTTCAATGCTATTGTTTTCGGGCATTAATGTTCTCATTGCTTGTAGAACAGTCTGTTTGCTTGGTGCAAACCTAAGCTGATTTCATTGAATGCATATGGAAAGGCTGAGCTGAAACACAGTTTAACAGAATCTTTCCCTAAACAACAACAACACTCGTGAGAACTTAGTGAGTTGTGGATAACTGCACAACCCAAACCCAAGGTTACTTTACAGATTTCTCTTTTATCATCGCTCGGTTTGTTTACGTTTAACATGATGTTAGGTAGAAGCTTAAGAATTGCCTCACGGTGGAAGAAGGTGGGAATCCAAATGCCAAATGATATTTAGCATTTACCTCCTTCTGGCACTCAATACACAAGTATGTAAATTGCAATGTATATAAATGATTTTAGAGCTTGCACTTGTGTCAAAGACAATGGCACTACAAGAGCATGGCAAACATATATATATATATATATATATATATATATATAACTTGCAAATGCTACCAAAAAACACGTTTAGTTAGTGCCCATGAAAAAAAAATTTAAGCACTCACACTAGTTTGATTGCTTGCAAAAAAACACAAAATGAACTCAAGACTGATTTAATCCTTGTAGAAACACATGTGAGCACTCAAATTAATTGAGTCCTTACGAAAGTAAAAGTAAGCATTCAAGACTTGTAGGAGCAATACTTTGAATTATGCAGCTGGAACTCAAGAGTTGTGTACACAAAGGCATAAGCAATAATTAAAATCAAAGTAAATGCCAAATGGTCATACCTCCAAATTGAGTCCCAATCAAGTACTCGTAAACTGAAAAGAAGTACATAGTGTATAGGTTCTGACCTCTAATGTTTGAAGGTATTGTGTAGGATGGTGTACAAAAATCCTTGACCCCTATCCTCCTTTGTACAACATCTTTCCAAATTGGGTGAAATGGAGGTTTCTTGGACCCACCAATCACTCACTTATGTCTTCACTGCCTCTGAAATCCTATCAGACCGTAAAGCTCTCTTGTAATTGAGCCAAAAAGCATCTTGTTGAGTATTAAGTTGGACACGCCCTAGCATGGAATGCCTCCAAACAACCAGAGACTTACCAGAGCAAGAGAGCATATAGTGGACACATAACAACACCCATCACACTTTGATCACTCACATCACAATTGTGTTGAAGTTCCCCAAATCAAGGTCCTGAAAAAATCTTACTTTGTTTACTCCAAGTCAGTCAAGTATGTCCTACATGGCTCTTTATTTCTGCCTCAAAAATGCTGTTAATGAAATGTGGAAGCCTATCACATTATTGGGCCATGCCTTCAGGCAAGAACTAAAGGTCTCCAACACCTTATCAATAGAAGGAGCTCAGACCTTATGAACATAAATAACTAATCTTCAACCATACCCATCTAATATAATTTAGAGCTAGTAATTAGAAGACTAAGTACTTTGGCTTTCAAAGCTTTAGACTAGTTAAGGGGAGGCAACTGATTTCACATTCCACTTATTTCAAAAATCCAATCCATTATAATGCATCTCATTTTCTTGTTCTTGTGCAATCTGGTGTAGATGTGCTTTCCATCTTATGGAACGGGGGAAAAATTGTTGTATGTAAAGGAAATGAGATAATTTGAAGTGCATTTACGTTTGAAACTAATTGGAATTAGTGTAAAATCATCACATGGACCTGGTGTATTTTACACCTTTATTCCCCCTAGCT
>Ga0116227_10015242_pt1 | contig 11432 bp, 8 predicted proteins | sample S1TSphgellanicum_FD_89693 | JGI IMG/M metagenome (GOLD analysis project Ga0116227, IMG submission 89693) | Host-associated microbial communities from peat moss isolated from Minnesota, USA - S1T2_Fb - Sphagnum magellanicum MG | ecosystem: Host-associated > Plants > Peat moss > Unclassified... | reverse complement strand
ATAGGTACCTAGTACCTACTACACTTGGGGGGGGGGGGGGCGGGGGGACCATGGTCTTGAAGGCAAGAACGTCGTGCACATAAAAGGAGTTGGGTGCAAATTTGGGTTGATTCTTGATCTTCTTCTTCGTCGCTCTGAATTTCGATTCCGATTTTGCGTTTGCAATTTTCCACTGTGTGTGTGTGTGTGTCCTCTCTCGATCGATCGATGACGAAGAATTGGTACGTGTAGTAGTAGTAGTAGTAGTAGTTGTTGTTGTTGTTGTTGTTGTTGGTGGTGGTGGTGGTGGTGGTGGTGGTGGTGGGGAAGAAACTAAGTGCTTCAGAGTTTGACAGAAATTTTGTTTTGTTTCCTTTTGAACATCTGGTTGGTTTGTTTGTTTGTTTACATTCATGCAGTTTTGTTAAAGAGTTTTGTAGAGTTTTGTTGAAGTTTTCTCTTGATCAAAGTCCATGGGGGTTGTTGAGGGTTGGATTGATTGAACTCGTGGGGTTCGTGGATGGGTGGTTCAAGAACCTCCGGGGGTGTGAAGAAATAGTGTTGAAAACATGTGTGTATCGCTTGTGTGAGCGAGTGAGTGATCGAGTGAGTGATTCCCTGCGTGCATTGCATTTGCATTTTACTTTTTTTGTTGTGGATGAAGGGGGGAAACTAGTAGCTCAGCTGAGGAAGAAGGAGAAGAAGAAGGAGGAGGAGAAGAAATATTGACGTGGGAATGAATTTGTTGTGCAGGAGCAATCAAGAGGAAGAAGTGCTGCAGCATTTAGATTTAATAACTTTGCACCAGGCGGCGAAGAGTAAGAGGAGGAGAAGGAGCGGCGACGGCGGCGGCATGTTTGGATTGTCGGGTGATGATGCAGGTCAGGTAGAAGTAGAGGAGGAGGAGGAGCGGCGGCGGAAGCTTGGAGGGGCAGGAAGAAATTCTCACGAAGTTATGTTGCATGCGTTTGCAACTCCCGAATTGTTCAAGGGCCCAGTTGGAGATGGCGGCGGGTATCCTGTGGAGTCGAGTTTGTTGATGCAGCAGCAAGGGTCGATAGCAGCAGCTAGTAGCAGTATGGTGGATTCCAGTAGCGAGTTGACGACGGAGGGGAACGTCTGCGGGATTGGTAGTGCCGGTGCAGCTAGCAGTGACGGAAGTTTGGAGCTCAGAGTTGGAGCTTCGACTACTCTGATGGATATGCTACCGGGTCAGACGATCATAGCAGCGCACGATTCCCAGCAGCTCAGCGGCCTCAGTCCGGGAGTTTCTCCCACGGTGAGCGGCTCATCGGCTTCAACGGCTTCCGGGCAAAACTCCGGACGGGTTTTCTCCCAGCTCCACCTCACTGGGCTTGATGAGAAAGCGTTCGTTTCCCAAGAACCTTCCTCCGTGTGTGCTCCAACAGATTCCATCGGATCTTCGCACGCTGCTGCTCCCTATCTAGGAGTCAAGAGCTCATGCGCGCTCACTGGCATTTCGGGACCAGCCCCAGCACCAACTCTCTTCCGATTTCCAGGCTCTCAAGCTGTCTGTGAAGAGTCCAACAACATCATGATGACAGTACCGGATCCCATGACGGCCATGCTGTTGCGAGCTTCTTTCCCCAGCAACTGTGCAGCAGGGGATTCTTCAGTCGAGATCAGTGGCAGACCCAAAAGACGGAATGTGAGAATTTCAAAAGACCCTCAGAGTGTGGCTGCCAGGCATAGAAGAGAGCGGATCAGCGACCGCATCCGCATGTTGCAAAGACTTGTCCCTGGCGGCACCAAGATGGATACTGCCTCCATGCTTGACGAAGCCATTCACTATGTCAAGTTCCTCAAGCTACAACTGCAGGTACAGGGCATCCACCTCACAAAATCCTCAACTCCTGCTGTTGTCAAAACCCATTCACAACCCTTCTCTGTGTCTGAAAATGCTTCTTCTTCATCAGGCAAAGTATCACCTCAGTAATGCAATTCATCAAATGCTTTCATCATCATGATGCAAAGTACCAGCTCTCATTGCAATTGGTCAAATCCTTCATGCAAAAGACCATATGGCTTCTTAGAATATCACTGGATGTTTGTTGTCATTTGTTTCTATTGATTTTTGTGCAGGCTCTTGAGCAATTAGGGAGCAGTTTCGATCCCACTTTTACCATGGGCATGCCAGCCTTTCAGCCATGTACTTCTCAGCCAGATTCTCATCCCAATGGTGGCACATGGAGGCCATTTGACTGGAACTGTGCAACATACAATCAACTAGCTGCTGCTGCAAGCAGTCCATCATCAGCAAATGCATCATCAAATTCTGGATCTCCAAGTCATATCACTCGCTGGTCGAGAGCCTCAAGCTCCATGTGCTTTCCAGACTATGCACAAGAGCAGTTCTGTCATTGATTTTCTTATTGCTTGACATCAGGACAAAGAGACTTGAACCCATGGACTCAAACCCTAGACTCTCAACCTTTGCGCTCAACCCTTTGATTGAAATCAGAGCTCCGAAAGTGCACTCTGTAATGTGGGCGAGACTTTAGCTTTCAGAGACAAGCTTTTCAACTCGAGCTTTCTGAGATTTTTTGTTTTTCCCCCCACAAGCTCAGACACTCCTTGTGCCATACAGATCATCCAGTTTGAACTCTGTTGGGTAAACTAAATCAACCAACAACCAATTTGGACATTGTGCAATTCCTGCTGTGTACTCATTAGCATCAAATTATAGCCTAAGATATAGCATTAAAAGTCACTGCTGCCATCTGTGCTGTACAAATGTGAGAAGGCTCTCAAATGATTCTCAATCCAGCCTGAGTAAATTTTCTAGTGCTTTTCTTTCTGAAGATTTGAAAAATACTTTTTTTTTCTTTTGTCTAGACTCAATCCTTGTTAGAGAGCTTTGTGTCTGTTTTGTTGATTCTGCATTTTGGCACCAGGGATTTGTAAACAACAGACTACTAGAGTTTTGGCTGCTACTCTAAGACACTCATGGATCACAAGTTGCTGAGACCTTTGTATGATTTGGCTTTTCTTTTTCTTTTTTCATTGGGGGGACGGGAGTTTCAACAGAGTTGCATTGGAGAAATTCGGGTTTGTTGCCTGGCTATGGTGTCTGTTGTTTGGCTTGAATGTCAAATTGATACAGAACTGTTACTCCCTAGATTTGCATTGGATCAAATGCTCACAAATCTGTTACTCCCTAGATTTGCATTGGATCAAATGCTCACAAATCTGTTATGCTGCAGCCAGATCGACTCAGTAGGTTTGTGTTTTGTTGAAGCATATAAGGGTTATCTGTAAAGCAAGGAAAACACAGCACTGCAACCCTGAGTTTGGTCATATGCAGGGTCAGATTCAAAGCAAAAAAGTACATTAGCATTAGGGGGAGGGAAGAATTGCAGAAAACCATGCATTGTGGTGGTAAATTGAGTTTCATCCCATCTTTCCTTTTTCACCTCCACTGCAACTACATACGTTTTCACTACTCCTACCTGTACAACTACGCTAATTAGTCTTGAACCTTGTTCATTAGATGCTGAGTTTCAGCATTTCATACTCAGATTTAATAAAATTTCCTTAGTTTGTGCATACCACTGAGAGAGGGGATAGGGGGTGAAAGGAGGCCCAAAGACAGGGTGACTTTAGGGATAACTCTATTGTGTAAGTTTCTGTTTCTTTGGACTCAATGAGTAAAGAGGTTAGAAATCTGACCAAGACTTGTGAGCCATGCTCATGGAAGTTTGCAAGATCTAAAGTAGAGAATATAAACTTATTTTGGAACTGCTGAGCAGTAAAGGGTTGGATGTCACTGAAATAGCGCTGAATAACAAATAGGTAAATGTTTTCAGATTCCATGCTAAAGAGAAAAACTTCTGAGGGGCTTTTAGAATATTAGGAAGCCTTTTGAACCAGAGCATTTTGAAAAGTGAAAAGCTTGCATCTACAAGTGTTTTTGCTTTATGAAATACCCACTTGCAGATTTCATCCAATAAAGGGTGCCTTCAACTACACTAGTGGAAATCATGGAGGTTTTTACATGTGCAAGTTCTTATTTCATAAACATGAAATCTTGGACTGTGTATGGTGAGGGATCAATTAAATGCCACCACAAGAGTCAATCATTGTGACCTGCCTTTAAGAGAGCATGGTAGGTGCCATGTTTGTATTTGAAGGTTTATTAAACTCATCATGTTTTTCCAGGCTTAAACTTCATCCAAATTTAACTCTTTACAGGCCATTATACTATTATTGTTGCTGGAACTGCTCTAAGTTTTGACATTGGTTTGGGTGTCCTAAATCTGGCACTTTCTTTCTTCCTAGAGAACAAGCTTGTGGAAACCAGTTACAAATTTGTGGAACAAAGCCCTGGAAGAACCAGTTAGCACCTAACAGAATGGCAGCTGATCCTACCCAGCTTGTCGCATTAGTCCTAAGTGGAATGGACAAGAGTGAACCAGCACCCACCAGTGCACACCAGGCAAGATGTTGAACAGAAAAAAACACTTTTATGTTATATTCTTGTCCCATAGCTAACCATGGTTGTTAACTATGTACTAACCAGTGTTGGGTGATTATTAGAAACAGGAATTTGACTCTGGTGGTTATGAGGGCACAACCATGGTTCTCTCAAAAATCAAAAGATCTGATTCTGGTTCATAACCACAATTCTCAATACTTGAAAGAATCAAATAAACCAGTCAGAAAACTGCCAGTTCTTGGCAGGTATGAAGCACCAAAGGCTTTTTAAAACTGCATCGCCTTCTCTCTCAAAGAAACAAGCAACCCCCTTTCACATGAATAAAAAAACAATGGGTTTTAATGCCGTGTTTCATTGGTTGTTGGGATTTTTATTTTATTTTTATTATGTACCTCCAATTTTTTCTTGCATATTATAACTCACTCCTCATCGTGAGTGTGGGTACATGTATATATGTAAGTCATTAATTTTTGTTTGGAGCAATTTAAATGAAATCAAACGGATTCTTAACTCAGATCAAATCAAGCTCCAAATACTTGGGAAGTCTCTCAAACCAAACCAAAGGTTTTTTATAAATCTAGAAAACCAACCTCAAACCCGAACTAAAGGTTCTATCTATGAAATAAAAACAAAACTAAAAACTCGAAGAAAACAAACCCAAGATTCCTTTCAAAGAAGCAAACAAAACTGGTACTTACTATACATATCACACGGGAGCCAAGTGTTTGATGATTACCCAACTTGACATGTGAAGGTTAATAGCGAGCATGTGATGGGACCAATAGGTAGCTTTAGAAAAACCGCAGGAATCCAAAAACAAAACAAAAAAGGAGACCTAATTCTTCAATCTGTCCTCATCTTGCTCATCATTATTCCAGCCTGGAAATTTTGGGTTCTGTACTTCAAAGGTTCCACCATTATCCAAACCATTTTGCTCAAAAGGATTCTCAAATGAAGACAAAAAGATGTCAAATTTGTGGCGGCAGCAGCAGCAAGCAGCAGCAAGAATTTCCTGCACCTTCTTCTTCTTCTTCTTCTTCTTCTATATCTAGAGTTTGAACAAAATGATTGAATTCATTTCATCCCTTCTTCCCTGTCTTTGTTCCTGAATGCAATCATGCAATTTGTGAGGGTGGGGACTCTCTCCTGCAAATAGCAAAACTAGTTGCTAAGAAACCCAACAGAAGGAACTGAAACAATTCAACCAAAGAAGCCCCATCCATGTATGGGTTAAAACTTACATGAGACTATTATGAGCAGCAGCCGTGTCATTCCTGAGATTTGGATGTTCTAAGTGTTGTTTGTGGACAACCAGTGTGTAGGACAAAGCTCCCATCCCCGTATATCAATCATTGCCTGACTCCAAATGCACACCACTTAAGCACATTGCAGTTTGAACTTTGAACTCTCTATTCACTATTAATTTGTCACCTGTTCCCAATTATGTTCCTATGGAAGTTTGGAATGTTGTGACTATTGTGTTCCCAATTTATTCTCTCTATGTGTTCCTCAATTTTATCCCATGTGTTTTTGCCATATGTTCCTTAAGAACTATCATATCTCCCTCACATGTGTTCTTTAATTTGATCCCATATGTTTTACGAATTTTTTTTTCTATGTAATTGTCAACTTTTCTAGGTCCAAAAGTGTTGTAAATCATTGGAAATCATGTTAACACTATAAAGTGGTTAATTTGCTAGGCGTTTCTACTCTAGTAACTTTTAGCGCACCTTAACAATTGTTAGATTCCATTAAATGGGGTTGAATTTTGTTGACTTTGAGCAATTGCTTTGTTTAGGTAGCCAACGACAATTTTTGCTTAGTCATAAGATGCATGTTTAACACACATTTTTAAATTCAAGTGCAACACCAAGTTTTCGTCAAATTGTTGTATTTGTAATGGCTTATTATATCATGTCATGCACACACTTTTCATCTTCAACCAATGTTTCTTGAAGAGAGGTTTTGACAAAACAATTTTTATCATTGTACTTGCAAAAATATTTTTTTTTTGAGATGGATTAGTAATCTTTATTCATGTGTGTGTTCATTAAAGGTGAGATCTAGTATAGGTTTAGATTTTATAGTGAGAACTAAAAGGTTTAGATGTAAGTGTTACAGAAAATATTAAAATATTTTGTACATGATTGTGCAATTGTAAATCCAAGCCCATTGGTATCTAATTGAGGTGGAATCATTTAAATTGATTATTTCAACACTTGATGATGATGCACATTGATGACAAGTAATTCAACTTTTTAATTTTATTTTGTACTTCTATGTTTTGACATAAGACATTTAATTGATTTTCCACTATTTAATCACATTTTTTAAAAACTAGTTTATAAAATTTTGAGCTTTCATTTGATAGTTTGTAACAAGGTTTGGAGTGTTTTGGGCTTCTCAAATTTGTTTAATTTATGTTATGACCATTAGAAAAATCCTAACAAGAAAAGATGAAGAGCTTGTTATTATTTAGTCCCAATACAAGAAAGCAAGATGGGCTTTCTTATGTCCACATGTCGAAGAGGCCACAATTTCTTGGTTTTGTCTCATGCAAGAACATAATGCCACAATTACAAATGATATGTTATTTGCATTGCAACAAGATTTTATGTCAAAGAAAGAAGGTGAGAGAGTTCTTAATTTCCCCATGGATGTTTATTGTTTCAAGAAGAAATTTAGCATGAGAGGCTACCTCGAGGCTACACAAAACGAGGAGGCATGGCCTCTACCAATGATTCCCTAGAGGTTCAAACACATATAGCTATAATACATGAACAAGTATGATGAGATTTGGTTATTATGTAGACTTGAACCAAACAAAATGTTGGCAACTAAAAGGTTAATGGAAAGAAATAAAGTAAGGATCACATTATCATAGCCTTGATTGCAATTGCTAATGGTAGCTGAAGTCGCCGCCTATGAGTATCAACAAATTAGCTTAACCCCATGCTTTCACATGTAGGCATGTGACATGACATCCTTCAAATTTAAGCAATATGTGATTTGTCAATAAGTTTGAGATTGGATGACTGTGATATTGTTTGAAAAATTCTTCTTGGATTTTGAAAGATAAATGTACATTGTTTGGAAGGAGAAGGTACTTAGGATGTTCGAATAAACATTTTTTTGGCCATGGTGGTTAATTTGTAAGCAGACCAATTGTGTATCAACACCATTGTTATGTTCCCTCCCAACACACAAGGAAATGACAACCTATAGATGTTAGGATCATAAAGGCTTTCAAGGTATATTATAGAATTCTTTATCAATCACCAAATTGATCACTTGCCCATCATTTGATGAAAAGTAAAAATCCTTCTATAAAACTTTCAAGGCATGTTATAAAAACTTTTTATTAAATGAATAGCAAAGATCTTTCTATTAAAGTGAGTTCTTTTGAAGCTCTTCTTGTTTGAATTCTTTTTGTTGATTTTTTTTTTAAATCTTTATTTTCAAATTTGTAGGTGTTTGTAAAAGGTCACAGCTAATGTTGGTATTTTGTTGGGGGTTGTGCTTCTTATGTTGTGTGCAAAATCACGATCAAAAAAGGCTTCAAATGGCTTGCTTGATGTGAACTATTTTTAAAGACTTTTTTTGGTTATGTATTTGTGTTGTTAAATTATGCATGAGTTTTAGGTGTTAACTTCTTTCTTCTTGTCACAAAGGAGAATAATGCCAAACATTTATGCTTCAAATGAGTTTTTTTTTTGTTCATGGTTATGAGCTTTTATGTTGAGGATTGCAAAAGAAACTAGTAGGAATGGAGTTTGTTTGATGTGAGATTATTACCTTTTATTTTATTTTATTTTTCAATTTTTTTGTGTGTATACATGTGTTCTATCTTTGAAGGGCCCTTGTTTTCATGTGGGTTGTTTGTTTTGGATTTTGAATTTGTTTTTCATTGCATTTATGATTTCTTCAAATGCTACTATGGGGAACTTTGTTTTTCCTCCTTTTCTATTCATTTTTTGTATGGTCTTATGATCATGATGTTCATATTGTTATGAAGAGCAAAAGCTTTTCACTATATGTATATTGTTGTCGTCTTCTTGGTTATCATTGTTTAATTTATCATGTTCATTGTTGATGCAAGGAATTAAATGTATTATAACCTTTACTAGTGATCATCTTAATGTTTTTATTTTCCCCTTCTTTTTCATGGTTTTGGGTGTTTGTCCCTACTATGGAGAACTAATGATATATATATTCTTCTTAGTCATCATTTTTTTTTTAAATTTTATTTTTGCACTTTTCTTGGTGGTTGTTTGCAATGTAGGGGTTCCAAATTGTTCCCCATGCAAAGAGTGATGGTTGTTGTAATGTTTTTTTTGTTTTTAAGAAACATTGTTGTTGAGATTATAATGCTTCTACCCTAGTCAACACTCTTAAAGTTTGTTTTTATTTTTTTCCTATCATCCCCCTTTGGGGTGTTCTTGTGCTCTTCATTGTGAATGTTGTGATGTTCTTGATGTTGTAGTAGGGAACCAATTCTTTCCTTGTAGTAACATTGTTATATATATAATCTTAAAAGGGGGAGCAAGAGGTTGTAGTGGTGCATTTCATATATATAATATTTTGATTTTTTTTTCCCGTTTCTAACTTCTAGACTTTGTTGTAATTTTGTGTCAAAGTAATTGGCTCAGAGGAAAGTTGGTTGACATAAGGTATTAGCACTTGAATTTTTAAATTATTATAGCTAATGGAAATGCAAAATTTGATTTGATGAAATGGTTTTGGTTAAATCGCGCTACAAGTTCAAGATTTTTTCCAATTTTTACATGGGGTTACCATAAAACCTTTACCATTTTGACAATAATTTATTTATTTCAAATAAATGCTATTTTTTCAAAATTGGATACCCACAATGCCAAAAGTTTTTTGAACTATGTTGCTACCTATTATACATGGTCATTTTTCTTATTCCAAATCTACATGCCCATGTCTTTGAAAACTTTGCCTAAATTTCAAGAAATTCTTATTGTTACTGCCAGAATGAAATATATATACATATAACAAAGATGAAAAAATGATAAAGTTATTAAACTAGTTTAAGTTATATTACATAATAGAAAAATATGATTGGCCATTTATGGTTTTTTTTTTTTAGAATTGAAAATGTACTTTTGAAATTCGGATTTTTGCAACAAATTATTTGGCCAAATATTTCTTTTTTTTTCAATAATTGTAAAATCTACCAAGATTTACCTATGTAATAAAGAAGGTTAGTTCTACTTTGGTGTATGTAGGAAGTTGTTTGCTAGGGGTTTATTCATGGTTGGGGTTTCCAAAAGGATTATGTAATTGAAAAATGATTGTAAAGGAAAATTTAGACTTTTATAATGTTCAATATATTGCAACTATGGTGTATTATTGTGTTCTTACTATTAGAACATTGAGAAAACAAGCTTTAAAATAATCCAATAATTATTGGATGTATAAAAATGTTTTTGAGTTCTTGATATATTTAGATCAATTATCCATGTTACAAATTTTTTATAAAGGAATCCAGAAATTGATGAAATTGATTTCAAACTTATCGTACAAGAAACCCCTACCTCCCTTTATTCAACTACATGTTCATTAGGTCAATCTAATTTTTTTTTAAATCATATGAAAATTTCAAAGTCTTGAAATTTTGAAACATAAAGGTTGCAAGGGAAATAATTCCTTCATTAAATTATTTGGTTAGTTTTTTTATTCATTAGGCTCAAAATCTTAAACTTTAGATGCAAGTTAGATGTCTAGGAAATAATCTTACAAAAAAAATGTCAAGCTGATTTTTAAATCCCTAAATTTTAACATTTTATGCATTTATGTTTGTAAACCAAAATATTTGTGCACAATTATGTGTTCATGTAAAAAATAACCACCACCACATGAATTATCTTATCTTGGATTATTCAAATTTTCCTACTTAAATTTGTTTCATGTACATGGTATTTGTAGAAAGTAACTTTAAGCAAGTTATGGAATTTTTTTATATTTCTTTTTTGATACCCCAACCATGAATGGACCCCTACTTTATTTGATATTCACAATTCAAATGCATGGTCTTGGTGTGCATGTAAGATGTATATATGCATCAAATTTTGCTTATGTATTTAATGGTACAATGTTAAAGGCTCATTGAACTTTTGGGGGCTATTTAGGTTAGAAAGTACTTTACCAAGTTAGGGTTAGATAACATGGACTATTTTTAACTATAAATTTCACCTTTAACCTTATTTGAGGTAAGGGTACAAACTGTGCTAATTTAGATTACCATTTTTAGGTTACTATTAGTCTATGGTTTCTAAATAACAACAATGTTGTCATGTTTGTGAACATAATTTTCAAGATTTTTGTTTTCAGCATTTTTAGATGTGCATGTTCAAATTGTAAAATAAATTTATGTAGCTAATTAGTAGATTAAATGTGTGAAGTAATATTGTTTGTTAATCTTAAATGATTGTGTTGTATATTTTTTAACTTGTTTTTATGTTCAATATATTTTGTCTTGTGTACTAATACATATGTGTGGGCTATTTTTAAGCATTGTTTTTAGAGTTGCCTATGTGTTTTTGTTGAGTATTTTGTCTTGTATTCAATTTGTTTTTTCTTTGTTGATATATGTGTGGGATGTTTTCTTATAGTATTTTCAAAGTTAATTGTTTGGTATTATGTTCTAATTAGACTCTTGACACTAGAAGAAAAACATGTATTTTCAACTACTCTTTGTGACTAAATTTTAGTCGTAAAAGACATTTTGCAACTAAAATCCTTTTAGTCACCTAAGACAAGTCGCATGTGATAAACTAGTCGCAAATCACAAAGGGTATTGTATGAAAAAAAAAGTCAACAAATACATTTCATCTTTTGACTCCATTGTATATGTATTGTCACATACGACTAAGATGCAACTATTTTGGTCACAATTGAGGGCAAATCATGTGTTGCCACGTGTCTTAATATTTGATTATTTAAAATATACATTATAAAATAATTATTATTT
>Ga0116227_10015240_pt1 | contig 11433 bp, 13 predicted proteins | sample S1TSphgellanicum_FD_89693 | JGI IMG/M metagenome (GOLD analysis project Ga0116227, IMG submission 89693) | Host-associated microbial communities from peat moss isolated from Minnesota, USA - S1T2_Fb - Sphagnum magellanicum MG | ecosystem: Host-associated > Plants > Peat moss > Unclassified... | reverse complement strand
GGCGTATACCGGGCACCTGCGCCGCATGTTGCTGGAGACGTTGCCGGCGCGCACGCCACGGACATCTCGCGCCGTCCGCGAGATCGACGACATCATCACGATCCTCTCGGAGCGGCGGGCGGCATTCCTCGCCCGCCGCTTCAGCGTCGTGAGCTTCGTCAGCGTCGCGGAAGTGGAACGCTTTCTCGAACTCGGACTGATCGGATCGCTCGCCGGTTCGGCCAGCGACCGGGAGCGGTGGCGCGAAGCGGCGCGGGTCGAGATCGCGCATATCGCAACGATCCTCGCGAACGAATCGATGGGCGTGCAGATCGGCGTGGTCGAGGGAAGCATGCCGAACTTTTCGTTCCAGTTGTTCCGTAGCGCCGACGAAACGCACCTCGGCCTCAGCCCGTTTCGGCTCGGCGAACAGCCCAACGTTCGGCTCGGCATCGCGAGCGTGACCAGTGCACCGGAACCGGTCGCGCTCTACGACCAGTTGGCGCAATCGCTCTGGAACGACAGCCTCAAAGGTGCGCGCGGTGCGAAACGCCTGCGCGAGTTGATCGCCCGTTCGAAACGAGCGGCATAATCATGCGTGCTCCGATCGCCGCGCGCACGCGCGCCGCCGAATGCGCCGCGACGGTCGTCGCCAACGATCCCGTGAATGCGGAGTACCGTTGGCTCGCCCTCGAATGTGACGCTCCGGCGACCGGCGCGCAGCCCGGTCAGTTCTTCCAACTGCTCTGCCCCGCGACCGACGCGGCCCCATTCCTGCGGCGTCCGATGAGCGTGTATCGCGCCGATGCCGCGACCCGTCGCGTAGAGTTTCTCTACAAGGTCACGGGCCTCGGCACGCGGGGATTGGCGACGCTGCGAGCGGGTGACGTTGCCGATATCTTCGGTCCGCTCGGGCAGGGGTTTCGCATCGATCCCGGCGATCGGCACATCGCGATCGTCGGCCGGGGCGTGGGCCTCGCGACACTCGCACCGCTTGCGTTGACCGCCCGCGCGCGCGGCCTCCGGGTGACGGCGGTGCTTAGTGCCCGCGAGCGCGATCTCGTCATGTCCGAAACGATCTTGGCCGACGCCGGCGTCGCGACGATCATCGTCACCGACGAATGGGGCAACAGCAACGTCGCCAACGTGGAAAGCCTGCTGCGCGATCTGGTGATCGACGGGGTCGACGCGTTCTACACCTGCGGATCCAACCGTCTGATGCTCGCCGTGCAACGCGTTGCCGCAGAATCCGGCGTCCGCGGGCAGGTTGCGCTCGAACAGCAGATGGCGTGCGGACTCGGCATGTGTTACTGCTGCGTGCGAGAGTTGCGTACGGCGGCCGGTATCGTCAACCGGCGCGTGTGCTGGGACGGCCCCGTGTTCGACATCGCGGAGGCACTCTCGTGGTAGACCTGCGCGTCGATCTCGGGGGACTGGTCGTCTGCAATCCGATCATGCCGGCCTCGGGCACGTTCTCCGAGGGCCTCGAGCAGGTCGTCGACTTCAACCAACTCGGTGCGTTCGTCACCAAGACGGTCACGCGCGAACGTCGCGGCGGCAATCCCACGCCGCGCGTGGCCGAGACGAGCAGCGGCATGATCAATTCGATCGGGATACCGTCGGATGGCATCCCGTATTTCATCGACCACACGCTACCGTTCTATCGACGGTTCGCAACGCCGCTCGTCGTGAGCATCTCGGCGCCCAGTATCGAGGGTTTCGCGAGCTTGGCCGCCGATCTCTCACGCGACGGCGTCGCGGCCATCGAAGCGAACATCTCGTGCCCGAATCTCGAGGAGGACGGTCGTGCCTTCGCCATGTCGGCCCGCGCGACGGAAGCCGTGGTGCGGCGCCTGCGCGATGCGACGGCGCTGCCGTTGTGGGTCAAGCTGACGCCGAACGTCGGCGAGATCGCCGACATCGCGCGCGCCGCGGAGTCGGCGGGCGCCGATGTCCTCACCGTCGCGAACACGATCCTCGCCATGGCGATCGACACCGAGACGTTCTTGCCGCGGGTCGGCAACGTGATGGGCGGCCTCTCGGGGCCGGCGATCAAGCCCATCATCGTTCGTCAGGTGTTCCAATGTGCGCGCGCGGTCCGGATTCCGATCATCGGCTGCGGCGGCATCATGAACGCGACCGACGCGATCGAGTACTTGTTGGCCGGCGCGTCGGCGGTGCAGGTCGGCACGGCGACCTTCGTTCACCCGGCCGCACTCACGACGATCATCGACGATCTCACCGCCTTCCTGGTGCGCCGCGGGATCGAGCGCGTCGGCGCGCTCGTCGGTGCCGTCCGCTTGACGTCGCCGGAGCCGGTCGAAACGCTGGTCGCCGCATCATGACGAACGCGCGCCGCCGTTCGCGGTTGCTGCCGAATGCGGCGCTCAGCGTGATCGGACCGCTCGCGTTCATCGCGCTCTGGTGGGTTGCCGCCGCATCGAGTCTCTTTCCGAGCGCGGTCCTTCCCGCGCCGCCGGCCGTCGTCGCCGCGCTCTACGAATGGGCGTTCGGCAATCCCGTCAATGGCCCGTACTCGGGTTCGCTCGGGGTCGCCATCGCCGCCAGTACGCAACGCGTGCTCGTTGGCTATCTGATCGCTGCGGTGCTCGGCGTTCTGATCGGTATCCCCGCCGGTTACTTTCGCGTGTTCGGGCGAATCATCGATCCGCTGATCCAACTGCTGCGGCCGATCCCGGTGACGGCGTGGGTCCCGCTCTCGCTCGTGTTCTTCGGCTTCGGTTTCAAAGGCGCGATCTTCTTGGTGGCACTCGGTTCGTTTTTCCCGATCGTCGTCAACACGATCGAAGGCGTGCGCGGCGCGAACCGCATGCTCGTGCGCGTCGGACGCATGCTCGGCGCAAATCAGTTCCAACTCCTCACGCTGTTCATATTGCCCGCGTCGTTGCCGGCGATCTTCGTCGGGCTGCGCGTCGGCATTGGCCTCGCCTGGGTGCTGGTGATCGTCGCCGAGTTGCTCAGCGTCAAGTCGGGCATCGGCTACACGCTCATCGACGCCTACGGGGTCAACCGCTACGACGTCGTGATCTCCGCGATGATCCTCCTCGGCGTGATGGGCTTTCTCTCCGATCGCATCGTCGTGGCGATCGGGAGCATTCTCTTGCGCTGGCACCGTGAAATGAGCATCCATGCCGACTGACGTCGTCATTCGCTGCGAGCACGTCGATCGAACGTTCGAAACCGACGACGGCCGCGAGCACGCGGTGCTCCAGGACATCGAGTTGGACGTCCGCACGGGTGAATTTCTCGTGCTGATCGGATCGTCCGGTTGCGGCAAATCGACGCTGCTCAACATCATGGCCGGATTCGACAAACCGAGCTCCGGCAGCGTCAGCGTGCTCGGTCGCCCGATCGCCGGGCCCGGTCCGGATCGCGCGATGGTGTTCCAAGACTATGCGCTCTTGCCGTGGCTCGATGCGATGCACAACGTCGAGATCGGCCTGCGGCTGCAAGGTCATCCGCGGAACGAACGCATGCAGACCGCGCGCGAGGTCCTCGAACTCGTCGGCCTCGGGCACGCGATGGATCGCCCGGTGTACAAGCTCTCGGGCGGCATGCAGCAACGCGTTTCGATCGCCCGCGCGCTCGCGCTCAAGCCCGCCGTGCTGCTGATGGACGAACCGTTCGGCGCACTCGATGCGTTTCAACGCGGCACCATGCACCGCGAACTCCAGCGCATCTGGAAATCGACCGGTTCATCGATCGTCTTCGTGACGCACAGCCTCGAAGAAGCGCTGGTGCTCGGCACGCGCGTCGTGGCGATGTCGCCCGGGCATCGCGGCATGCGCGGCGAGGTCGTCCTCGACCCGGAGGGCACGCGCGATCCGCTGAGCGCCGCGTTCACCGAGCTCAAGCACGAGCTGTTCGCGCTGGTGAGTGCGGACACGCCCGCGGCAAGCGCGTTCCTCGAATGAACGGAATGAACGCGTCGTTGAACCTCGCCGACCCCGAGCGGCGCAAGCGCGAACTCGCGCGCGACATCGTCGCCGCCGCCTGCGTGCACGGAGATTTCGTTTATGCGTCCGGCGTGCGCAGCAACGTGTACTTCGATAAGTACCTCTTCGTCACGCGCCCCACGATCTTACGCCGGCTCGCGTCGATCTTGGCCGAGTCGATCGCGCCGCGTGTCGATCGCCTCGCCGGCGCCGGATTCGGTGCCGCTGCGCTCGTCGCAGCGTTGGCGCTCGAGACCGGCTTACCGTTCGTGGTCGTGCGGGAGAGCGAACTCGACGACGCCGCGCTCGACCGGATCGAGGGCGAGCTGCATGCCGGCGAGCGCGTCGTCGTCGTCGACGATGTCGTGTCGACCGGTCGCCAGGCCGTCCGCGCCGCGCGGGCCGTGACCGCTCGCGGCGGTGAGGTCGGGAGCATCGTGAGCGTCATCGATCGCGAGGAAGGCGGCGCCAAGAACATCGCCTCCGCGGGCATGGAATTGCGTTCGCTGTTCACGCTTGCCGAACTCGGTGTCGTATGACGATCCGGTCGGGCCGCCGGTCGTAAGAAACGGAGAGCCATCATGGAACGAACCGCAATCATCGATCTTCTCGCGAGCGGAGGCGTGCCGGACGCCGTCCTCCACGGAACCGGCGCGGACGACCCCGAGTCGATCGCGCGCTACGACGCCTTGCGCGACCCGGCCGGCGCAAGTTTGCTTGCGTCCACGCTTGCCGCGGCGCTCCGCTCCTGCGTTGCGGATGCGATCCTGATCGGTGCGTCGGTCGAGGATGCGGTCCTGGCTGCGTTCACGGCGCGCGAACTGGGCGTGGTCGTCGTGCGCTCGTATGTCGACGAGGGTCTGCTCTTCGCGCCGAAACTGCGCTCGGACATGCGCTTGATCGTGCTGACCGACGTCTTCCGGAAACCATCGGCGCTCTACTCGCTGTGGTCGCTCGCGACCGAACGCCGCGGCCACGTCTGCGCGGTCGGAACGCTCTACGAGCTCGGTCCGACGGTGTTGCCGGATCCGGCACTGCCGATGACCACGTTGCTGCGCATCGACGCGCCGGTCACGTCGTGACCCTCTCCGCGCTCCCGCCGTCGTCCGGCCTGGCCGCCGGCGAACGGCGCTGCGACGAGCGCCGCATCGCGGAGATGCTCGATGCCATCGCCGCGATCAGCGACGCGGGCGAGGGGATCAACCGCATCGCGTACACGGCGACCGAACGTCGCGCGCACGCGCTCGTCGCGGGATGGCTCCGCGATCTGGGTGCGCGCGTGAGCGTCGACGCGGTCGGCAACACGCTCGCCGAATTCGCGGGCACCGACCCGACGCTCGGCGCGCTGGGAACCGGTTCGCATCTCGATAGCGTGCCGGAAGGCGGCGCGTTCGACGGCGTGGCCGGCGTCGTCGCCGCGATCGAGGTGATGCGCACGCTCGCCGAGGACGGCCGGCGTCTGCGCCACCCGCTGCGCGTCATCGCGTTTGCGGCAGAAGAAGGCGCGCGTTTCGGTCAGGCGTGTCTCGGGAGCAAAGCCGCGGCTGGGCTGCTCGGCACGGCCGACGCCCACGAGCTGCGCGACCTCGACGGGATATCGCTCGCGGACGCCATGTCCGGCGTCGGTTTCGATCCGGAGCGGATGGGCGATGCCGCGTGGGACCCGCGCGAGTGGTCGGCCTTCGTCGAGCTCCATATCGAGCAAGGCCGCGTGCTCGAGACCGAGGCGATCGGAATCGGCATCGTCGACGTGATCTCGGGCAGCACGCGTCTGCGCATGGACCTCGCCGGACGGCCGTCGCATACGGGCGGAACGCCGATGGATCTGCGGGCCGACGCGCTCGCCGCAGCGGCCGAGGTCGTGCTGCTGGCGGAGCGCCTCGCGAACGACGCACGCCATCGCGGCACGCGCGCCACGGTCGGGCAGCTGACCGTTAAGCCCAACGCGGTGACGACGATCCCGGGGCACGTTCGCCTCACCGTGGACGTGCGCGACGTCGACAGCGATCGGCAACGCGAGACGGCGCGCGACATCGTGCGTGAAGCGAGCGACGTTTGCGCTCGCCGCGGGATCGGGATGACGATGCGGGTGATCGGCGATATTTCGCCGGTCGTGCTGCCCGTGCGTCTGCGTGACATCACGATTCGCGCCGCCGCCGCGCTCGGGCGACCCTATCGCGTCCTCGTCTCCGGTGCGTCGCACGACGCTCAGATGATCAACGACATCATTCCGTCGGCGATGATCTTCGTGCCGAGCCGCAACGGCATCTCGCACGACTGTGCGGAATGGACGAGTTCCTCGCAGATCGCCGACGGTGCCGACGTGCTGCGCGCATCGCTGGAGCTGCTCGACCGCGAGCGCTAGGGCCGCATTTTTACGAGGTGCTGATCGAGCCGCTCGTAGCCGTGGCTTTCGTAGAACTGCGGCGCCGGCTCGTGCGTACCGCCGCTGGTCACCTCGACGCGTGTGCAGCGCGCCTGCCAGGCGAACGCTTCCGCCGCATCGAGCAGCAAGCGTCCGATACCGCGCCGGCGCTGGTGCGCGCTGACGACGAGCGCGGTGATGCGGCCGGTCCACACGTCGGCGTGGAAGAGCGGGAAGAGGTGCACGGCGACGACGCCGATCACCGTCTCGGCGGCTTCCGCGACGAGCACGCACGCATCGGGGCGGCCGTGCAGCAACGTCAGCCGGTCGAGGATGAAGCTCGGGTGGGTCGCGTACCCAAGTTCGCCGAGCAGGTCCGCGATTTTGGGCGCGTCGGACGCGATCGCACGGCGAATTTCGGGAGGGCTGGTCACGGGCGTGAGGTTGCGGCGGCGCGCCGGAGAATCCTCGGCTCGATGCAACCCCGACTCGCTCACGCCAAGGAACGCTTCTCGATCGAGGCGACCTTCGAAATGCCGCTGCCCGACGGGGCGCTGCTGCTCGCCGAATTCGCCGGACCGATCGGCCCCGGCGGGCCGGCGCTCACGTTTTGGACCTCGAGTTCGGGGCCGATCGACGGTCGCGACCGTTCGCGCATCCGGCTCACCGGCCAGGTGCCCGAGGAAGCCCCGCCCGGGCTCTACCGCGTGACGCATCTCGAGGTGCGCTGGACCGCCGACATGCCGCTCTCGTGGGAGCCGACGACGGTGCCGCTCGACGCGATCGGTGCCGACGTGCTGATCCAGGTGGAATCGTCGACGGTGCGCACGCAGCCGTCGATCCCGCGCCTGATCGCCGCCGGATAACCGGCGTGCAAGGCAAGGCGACGTTCCGCGGGCATCCGCTTCACCTCATGCTCGTGTCGTTCCCGATCGCGTTCTGGAGCGGCGCGCTCGTGACGGACGGTATCGGCGGTGCGACGCACGATGCGTTCTGGTATCACATGAGCGTTGCGCTGGTCGCGTTCGGCAGCCTCACCGCGATACCGGCGGGCATCCTCGGCTACATCGATTATCAGACGGCACCCATGTCGCGCAAAGCGAAGCGCGTCGGCGGCCAACACATGCTCTGGAGCATCGGTTCGATCGTCGTCTTTCCGGTTGCGTTCGCGCTGCGCGCGACCGACTGGTCATCGCGCGTCGGCATTCTCGCGACCGTCGCGGGATCGCTCGTGTTGCTCGTTGCCGGCTACTACGGGAGCGAGCTCGCCAACCGCTATCGCGTCGGCATTGCCGAGCGCGTTCCCGGCTCGCCCGACGACGCGGTATAAGAACGCTTCATCGCGGGTAATCGCGACGTCATGCAAAGCTCCGCGTCGATCGATCCTCCGGCGGGCCCCGATCATCAGTGTCTGAATGCCAACTGCGGGTGCAACGATCTGGTGAGTGCCGGTCCGTGTACGCTGTGGTGCGCTGAACACGGCACGGAGGCCGCCGCGCACGAGCGTGGCGATGCCGCGATCGCGCCGTGCGAATGCGGTCACGACCTCTGCCGCGAGCGCATGCCCGCACGCACCGGAATGGCCAGCGCCACGCCCGAGCGCGGCAAGAGCTAACCGAAGAGCGAGGGCATACCGCCGGTCGCGATGATCGACGCGCACAACCGGCGTGCCTCCTCGAGCGGCACGTCGCCTTTGCGCACGAAGAGCTTGCGCCAATAGGCCTTGCCCGAGAGCCGCTCGATCAGATCCGACGCGCGGCGCGCGTCGACGAGACGTTCGCCCAGGCGCACGCGCACCGTCGGCGTGCTCTCGTCGCCGCCGAGCGGCAAGCGGTGTAAGAGTTGCTCTTGTGAATCGCTCCACACCGCGTCGCCGAAGCGTGCGCGCAGTTCGCGCTCGCACGCTTCGTAGGCAACGAGATCGCGTTCGGCGTTGAATTCCGCCGCGAGCCCGTAGACGCTCACGCGCTCGCGCAAGCCGTGCGCGGCGTCGGAGTCGCTGGTGCGCAAGGCATCGAGCACGCGGAAGTCGTCCCAAGCGAGGAACTCGTCGATGTCGTCGAGCGCGCGCGGATCGGGCCAGAGTTCGCGCAAGCCCTCGCGCAGCACGCGTTCGAATGCGCGCGTGGTGTGGTGGAAGTAGATCGTCGCGAACATCCAGTAGCGTGCGAGCACGAAGCTCTCGAGCGCGACCACGCCGCGGCCATCGACGCCGAGTTCCCAGCGGCCGTCGATCGAGAAGGCGCGCAGCGATGCGATCAGTTGCTCCACGTCGTAGCGCCCGTTCACCACGCCGGTGAAGTACGCGTCGCGCAAGAGGTAATCCATGCGGTCGGCGTCGAGGTTCGGGCCGCTCACCAACTCGCGCAGCACCGGATAGCGGGTCGATCGGCCTTCGATGAGCGCGAGCACCTCGGCGCCGTCGACGCCGATGGCGCTCAGCGGCCTGGCGATCTCGTCGCGCGCGAGGATCCGTTCGGTGCGCGCTTCGTGGCGCACGCCGAGTACCGCTTCACACGCGTGGCTGAACGGCCCGTGGCCCACGTCGTGCAAGAGCAAGCTCGCGCGCAGCAGCCGGCGTTGCGTGGCGAAGTCGGCGTCGGATTCGAACGCTTCGGGCGAGTGCACGCGCAACGCGTCGAGCGCGCGCGTGCCGATCGCGAGCGCGCCGAGCGCGTGCGTGAAGCGCGAGTGCTCCGCCGACGGAAAGGCGAGATACGCGAGGCCCAACTGCCGCAAGCGGCGCAGGCGCTGCACGGCCGGCGCTTCGAGCAGCGCGACCTCCCCCGCGTCCAACTCGATGAAGCGGTGGATCGGATCGAAGATCCGCTTGGGCTTGTCCACCCGTCCACCGTTCGGCGCCGAGGAAGGGCTCCATGCGTCACGTCGAACCCGCTTCCAATGGTGACGGAGCCTGGGGCGTAGCGCCGTGATAGCAGAGGGTGTGAAGCGGGAGATTCTCGCGCGCACGGATATCGGCGAGTTCATCGGCACCGTCGTGTCGCTGCGCAAACGCGGCAACGATTTGGTCGGTCTGTGCCCGTTCCACGGTGAGAAGACGCCGTCGTTCCACGTCCATCCGGACCGCGGGTTCTTCAAGTGCTTCGGCTGCGACGCCGCGGGCGACGTGATCCGCTTCGTTCAGCTGCACGACAACCTCTCGTTCGTCGACGCGATGCGCGTGCTCGCCAAACGGGCCGGTGTCGAACTCGAAGCGGAGGATCCGCGCGCGGCGCGCGTGCGCAGCGAGAAAGAGGCGATCTATCACGCGAACGACGTCGCCGCGCGCTGGTTCCATCGCGTGCTCGTCGAGCAGCCCGAGGGCGAGGCGGCGCGCGCGTACGTCGCGCGGCGCGGCATCACCGCGGAGACGATCGCGGCGTTCGATCTCGGGTTCGCGCCCGATCGCTGGGACGGGCTCGTGCGTGAGCTCACGCGCGAGGGCGTCGACCTCACGATCGCCGAGCGCGCGGGCTTGGTGAAGGCCGGTCAGCGCGGTCACTACGATTTCTATCGCGGCCGGCTGATGATTCCGACGCGCGCCGTCACGGGCGAGACGATCGCGTTCGGCGGCCGTCTCATCGGTGAGGGCGAACCGAAGTATCTCAATACGACGACGACGCCCGTCTACACGAAGGGCCGTTTTCTCTATGCGCTCGGCGCGGCGCGCCGCGCGGCGCAACGCGAAGGTGCGATCGTCGTGGTCGAAGGCTACCTCGACTGCATCGCGCTGCACCAAGCCGGTGTGACGCACGCGGTCGCATCGCTCGGTACCGCGTTTACCACGGAGCAAGCGCGCGAACTGCGCAAGGCGACGGAGAACGTGTTCCTCTGTTTCGACGGCGATGCGGCCGGGCGCGCGGCGACGGCGAAGTCGGTGGATCTGCTCGTGGCCGAAGGGCTGCAGGCGCGGATCGTGGCGTTGCCGCCGGGCGAGGATCCCGACAGTTACGTGCGCGCGAACGGCGGCGATGCGTTCCGCGCCCGGCTCGCCGATGCGCCCAACTGGGTGCAGTTCAAACTCGACGTCGATCTCGAGGCGCTCAAGGACGGCTTTCGCTCGCGCGCCGAACTCGCGCGGCGGGCGGAAGAACGCATCGCGATCGTGCCGCAGGCCGAACGCGATCGGTGGCGCGTATACGCGGCCGGGCGACTCGGGCTCAACGTCGACGATTTGCGCAAGAGCCGCTTGCTCGTGAACAGTTCACACTTCGCACCACGCAGCGCGGGCGCGACCCGTCACGTCAACCCGGCGCTCGTCGACACGCCGACCTTCGAGCGGGATGTGATCGCGATTGCACTCGAGGAGCCGGCGTTGATCGCGGAATACGCGACGCGCATCCCGCCGGACCGCTTCGGCGATCCCGTCTGCCGGCGGATCTACGACCGCCTCTGGGAGGAAGCTGGGTCGCTGGTGCAACCAGCGGATGTCTTCGCGCTGTTCAGCGATGATGGTGACGTATCCGCGACGCTTGCGTCGATCGCGGGTGCCGAACGCTCGAAAATCGTCCGCTTTCCCGATTCCGATGCACGCCGTGCATTCCTCGATCGGCTCCTCGACCGCTTTGCGGCCGACGATCAAGAGCGCCGAGTTGCCGAGATCAAGGCGCAGATCAACGACTTATTTGAGGCCGGCCTTCCCGTTCCGTCGGAACTCATTGCGGAAGAGCAGTCGCTTCGCGCGACCCGGGCCAAACTGAAAGGATGACCCCGGCGTCGAACGAGCGAACTCGCGACGTCCGAAGGACAATCTGTTTTATCGGAAAGGGGGTGAGGTAACGATGGCACGCAGGAAAGCAGCAACCGCGACGGTTGAAGCACCGCAGATTCCGCTCGAAGAGCAGATCAAGAAATTGATCGAGCGCGGGAAGAAACGCGGTTCGCTCACATACGAAGAAATCAACGCCGTCTTCGACAACGTCGAAGACGTCACGCCCGAACGCGTCGACGAGCTGTTCGAAGAGATCGCGTCGCTCGGCATCGAGGTCGTCGAAGAGCAGGCGAAGGAAGAAAAACCGGAGACGGAAGCCGAGGAAGTTCCGATGCCGGCGGGCCTCGCGCTCGACGATCCGGTCCGGATGTACCTCAAGGAGATCGGACGCGTTCCGCTGCTCTCGATGGACGATGAGAAGC
>Ga0116227_10015239_pt1 | contig 11433 bp, 4 predicted proteins | sample S1TSphgellanicum_FD_89693 | JGI IMG/M metagenome (GOLD analysis project Ga0116227, IMG submission 89693) | Host-associated microbial communities from peat moss isolated from Minnesota, USA - S1T2_Fb - Sphagnum magellanicum MG | ecosystem: Host-associated > Plants > Peat moss > Unclassified... | reverse complement strand
CTCGCCTACGGCTTTCCGACCGGAGGCACCTCGCTGTCCATCACCAAGGGCATCGTGTCGCGCATCGAGTTCGTCGCCTACAATTTCCCGGTGTCGGGGTTGCGAATTCAAGTCGATGCCGCGATCAATCCGGGCAACAGCGGCGGCCCGGCGATCGCCGGCGACAAGATGATCGGCCTCGCCTTCTCGAAGCTCGGCGGCGACACGCAGAACATCGGCTACATCATCCCGAACGAGGAAGTGAATCTGTTCCTGAAAGATATCGCCGACGGCCGCTACGACGGCAAGCCGGCGATGTACGACGATCTGCAGACGCTCGAGAATCCCGCGCTGCGCGAGTATTTGAAGCTCGACAAATCGGTCGAGGGCATGATCGTGCACCGTCCCTACAAGGACACCGCGGGCTACCCTCTCAAGGAGTGGGACGTGATCACCCGCATCGGCGACACGCCGATCGACAACCAGGGGATGATCAAGCTCGACAAGGATCTGCGCGTGAACTTCGCCTACATGGTCCAGCATGTCGCCAAGAACGGCGCGCTGCCGCTCACCGTGGTGCGCTCCGGCAAGGCGGAGAAGATCGAGCTGCCTGTATCGACCGAGCGTCCGACGCTGGTCGGCGACCTGCACGGCAGCTATCCGTCGTACTTCATCTACGGGCCCATGGTGTTTTCGACCGCCACCTGGCAGTTCATCTCCGGCCTGGAGAGCAATGCCGGCACCATGCGCGCTCTCGGGTTCGTGAAAAGTCCGCTGATCACGCGCGCGATCGATCCGCCCGACGAGGACCACCAGGAGCTGGTGGTGGTGTCTTCGCCGTTCTTCCCGAACAAACTGGTGAACGGTTACTCGAGCCCGGCAGGCTCCGTGGTGAGCACCGTCAACGGTACGCACATCAAGAGTCTCGCGCACCTGGTGGCGCTGCTGCGCGACCTCAAAGACCCCTTCGTCTCCTTCGAGTTCGATCAAAAAAGCGGCGAGGGGTTGGTGTTCTCGAGAACCGCGATGGCCGCCTCCACGGACGACATCCTCACCGACAACGGCGTGCGCGCTCAGGGCTCGCCCGACATGCTGGCGATCTGGCAGGGCAAGTGAAGAAAAAGCCGGTGACGGCCGACCGACAGTTCGGCACGCGGCGTCTAGCGAGCAGCTACACAGGAATCGCCCGCTGAAGGGCTGCTCAGCGTCTTGAGGAATTCCATCAAATCCGCCTTTTCTGCGGAGCTCATGATGATCGGATCACGGGTTGCATCGCCGCGGTTATACAGCTCCAGATCGATTGACTCGATCAATGTCGCGGCACTCCCATCGTGGAAGTACGGGGCAGTGAGCGCCACGTTGCGTAACGACGGCGTTTTGAATAATCCGATATCCCGGGGGTCGAGCGTGACGATAAACCGGCCGAGCGCCGCAATCGCGGGGTCGCGTACCACCAAGGCATTGAGCGCGCGGGTATCGTTTTCTTGACGCAGAGCCAACACGCGATGCGTCAGCTCCACGAGAGCCGCATTGGCGGCCGCCGGGATGCCGAGCGATGAGGAGTGGAACGCTTGGTCGGTGAATAACGCAAAATCTTTGCCGATGGTATGGCAATTCTCGCAATGCCCGCGATTTCGAAAGAGCTCCAACCCCCGGATCGCAGCCGCCGATATCGCGTTCGGGTCAGCGCCATACAGGTAGCGATCGAAGGCTGAATCCCCCGAGAGCAGCGTACGCTCATAAGTAGCAATAGCCGTCGTCACATCCGCAATCGATATGCGATGCCGAGACCCCAGCCAGCGATCAAACAAGGGGCGATATTGCGGGACTTGCTGGATTCGAACCAGGACATCCGCCTCGGACCCGAGGCCGTGCTCGCGAGGATTCAGGAGCGGAAGGATTGCTTGGGATTCGAGCGAGGTGGCGCGGCCGTCCCAAAAGAGCGCAGGCGAATAAACGACATTGAGGAGGCTGGGTGTATTGCGCGTACCGGCTTGGCGACCGACGCCCGAGGCGAGTACCCGAGCGTCGGTGAATTGTTTTTCCGGCAGATGACATGAGGCGCAGCTGACGGCGCCATCGCCGCTCAAGCGTGGATCCGAGAACAATTTTTCGCCGACCAGGCAGCCGGCTAAACTCGACGCGGGTCCAGCGGGTAACGCTGGAAGTCCCAGAGGAATTCCATTTGTCGTATCGTGCGCGATCGCCGCGACGGACAGACTCAAAAGCAAAACGCCGAGGGCGCGGCGGAATTTCAATGCGAACTGGCCAATTATTCCCATCGAAGTAACTTTTGCGGGCACGGTAGAGTTTGATATATAACCGGTCTGTGAGAATTGCAAAACAACTTCACGTTCGTGACGCTGGTCCCAAATGAGAATCAGTGCCCGAGGATTGGGATGCATCAGAGAACGGACTTTCCGTGTGCCACTGCCGGGCGAATCACTCCGCACGCAAAGTATGTATGGCTTCTTCGGCCTACCGCCTCCACCTCGCGGACGGGACGAGGCATTCAAAGCCTCATCTTCCTCGTCCTCCTCGTTTTTCTAATCGTCCCGTCATCGCGGGCCGACAATATTGATTATGCCTACGACGCCCTGGGTCGCCTCATCCAGGCGACGGATTCAACGACCGGTGAATCGGTCGTTTACGCCTACGACGCCGCCGGCAACATCAGCAGCCAGACGGTCTTATCGCTCGCGAACCTCGCTCTGGCGGGTTTTAGCCCCGTTCAGGGCGGCGCCGGCAGCCAGGTAACAATTTTCGGAACGGGATTCAGCACAAAACTTTCGGCAAATACCGTCAAGTTCAACGGCACGGCCGCAACCGTGCGCGCGGCTTCGACCACTATGCTGACCGTCATGGTCCCAAGTGCCGCCACGTCAGGGACGATCAGCGTCACCGTGGGCTCGACGACGAAGACGAGCAGCCACTCCTTTACAGTTGCCAGCAACGGCGCACCCACGATCGACAAATTTTCGCCGACACAAGGCGCGGCGGGTTTGAGCGTGACGATCACGGGCACGAAATACTTGACCAATAGCGCGGAGGATAAAGTTCTGATCAACGGGATTCCCGCAGCGGTCACCGCAGCGACCTCGACCAGGCTCACGATCACCGTGCCGGCGGATGCTACCTCGGGTCCCATTCAGGTCATTACTCCGTATGGTGCAGCGGCGAGCTCGGTTGACTTTTTTGTGCCGCCGACGGGGTATACGACGGGAACGATCTCCTCGACCGGGACCATTACCGAGAACGGGTCGGCAGTTGCGGTCTTGCTCCCAACCGCCGGTGATTCATCACTGCAAGTATTCAATGGCAAGGAGGGAGACTTGCTCACGATTGGTGTCACGGCGATGACGCTTCCCAGTTGTGCGCTGCAAGTTTTTGACCCAAACGGCCAGTTGCTGGTGTCCGGCTCCGTGACTGCGGCCGGGCAGGGTCTGCAAATTCCTCCCCTACCGCGAACGGGTGCGTACACGATCGTTGTGAATCCGGGAGGCAGCACCGGAACGATCAAACTGCGCGTGGTGGCGCCGGTTACCGGCACTTTGACCGTGGGCGGCGCAGCGCTTGCCTTGGCGCTGACGCCCCCCGGCGAGCGAGGACTAGCCACATTTACAGGAACGAGCGGGCAGTATCTGACGCTCGGATTTTCATCGGATACGGTTACGAGTGCCACCCTGACGATCTTCGCTCCGGGGGGCGGCAGGTTTCTATCCACGACGATCATCCCCGGCACCCCGAGCGTTCAGTTGCCGCGGCTCTCTACCAGCGGCAGTTACACCGTACTGGTCGATCCGGGCGCGAATTCTGGAGATGTCACCCTCACACTGGTGTCGGCCCTCACGCGATCCGTCACGGTTGGTGGTTCGGCTCTATCGTTGAACCTCACCCCCGCAGGAGAGCGGGCTCTGGTGACTTTCCGCGGTACCGCAGGTCAATATTTGACGGTGTATCCAGGCGGTTACTTTAACGGGACTATTACCGTTACGGCTCCTAACGGATCACAGTTGGTCTCCGCGTCCGTCAGCGTTACAGGCAACCCCGCGAGCACCGTCGTACAGCTGCCGGTCCTACCCGCGTCCGGCACGTACACGATACTCGTCGATCCGGGTGACACAAGGCAGGCTCTACAGCTATCAGTTTTTGCAGCCGTGGCTGGAGATACGCAAACGATTCCGGATGAGTTGAACCTGAATAATCCGGTCGCGCGTGGAATTCTCACCTTTACTGGGGCACCGGGAGCTTACGTCGCGTTGACTCTGCAAGAGAGCGGCGCGAGTACCGCAGGAATCCCGAACGGCGGACTAATATCGGGCCTTCAGATCACCATCATTGCGCCCGACGGCTCAGTCGTAAATGGCACTCCGCTGATGGGTCCCGTCGAGGCTGGATTCAAGGATGAGCCGAGCTACTCGTTCAATTGTTCAACGGGATACTGCTACGGCAACTCGATCATCAACTTGGGACCGATGCCGACCTATTCGGCCGGGACGACGTTCACGGCACTCATCCAGCAGACGGGCGGCGGCGGCGGCGTTCTGACCTATTCGATAACCAATCCGATCGTCTCAACGCAGACGCTCGCGGCGAGTTCCTACACCTCGAGCTATTACCTCGCAAATCCGGGGCAGGGCATCTTGATACCGATCACCTTGACGGTGGGGCAGCCTTACAACCTCGTGATCAGCGAACAGAACGGAAACATCCCGGTGGTCGAAGCAGTGGTCCTCAACGCACAAGGGCAGGCTGTTCAGGGAGCGCAACTCATAGCTACGTGCTCGGCGACCTGTTTGTTGGGCGGAGCAGGCCAATATTCCGGCAGTCAAGGCAGTGGAATCGGTATTGGACTGACAGAGTCGTACACATTACTGCTCCAACAGGCCACTCAGACCATCGGCGCCAACGCTTATGGCCCCCTTGCCGGTGAGATTGAGATACAGCTAATCCAAGAAGATTTCTAAGGACCGGAATCTGAGCGGATCCACAAGATCGAGCGAAAAGGTCCGATGGGAAAAAGATGCGCACGGATGACAGGAAGAGTATGGCAAAAATGAGCACGACACCAAATTCGACGCATTGGTTGCCGGGGTTGTTGATCGTCATGGCCTGTCTGCCGCCGATTCCCAGCTCGTTTGCGCAGTCATCACCGAATCTCGGATCCGATTCCATCTCGGTACCGGAACATGCCGCGGGGCAGACTGCGACGCTGCTTCCGGACGGCCGCTGGTTGTTGGTGGGTGGTATCGTATCCGGAGAAGTGAGCGACACCCTGGCTGTCGTGGAGGCATCGAAGCGGCAGCCGCTCGAGCTCAACCTGCAGATTGCGCGAACGGGCCATACGACCACGACTTTGCCCGATGGCTCAGTCCTTGTTTTTGGGGGCACGGATAGCCGCGGAAAATTAATCGCAGAGGCGGAGATCATCGACCTCGCGAGCAATACCGCGGCTATTGCGGCGACGACCGGCTTGACGCGGCGTACCCGACATACCGCAACGCTCCTCACCGATGGACGTGTGCTCATCGCCGGCGGCATCGGAGGCGACGGCCGGCCGATTGCCGCGGCGCAACTCTGGAATCCACGAACAGCCACGGTGGATGTCTGGAATCCGCTGTTACAAACGCCCCGGTATGATCACAGCGCTACGCTCTCGGCAAGTGGTGAGGGACGAATTGAGGGCGGTCACGCAAGGAATCAATCCTCTCCCCCGACAGAGCTCTTTGACCCCACGGTCAACGTCTTCGAGCCGACTGTGCCAAACGAGGGCCCGCGGAATACGTCGAGCGCATCCGGAGAGGTGGAGAACCTCGCACCGGCGATAGCGGAGAGTTTGCCCGCGGCCGAAGCGGTCGATGTGCCCGTAAACACCCAGATCGCATTTCGCTTCACTCGACCACTCCGCATCGCGAGCCTCAATTCCTCGACCCTGTCCTTGATTGGTCCGAGCGGTGCCGTATCGGTCAAAGTGGTGGGCGCCGAAAGCGGCATGCTCGCATTCATGACGCCAAGTGCAGAGCTTGCGCCGGGAGCGACGTACACGGCCTTCCTTGCCGGGGCGATGGATCTCTCGGGACGGCAAGTGCCGATGGCAAGTGTGCGGTTTACGACTCATCGTTTTGAGGCGCCGACGTCCGCGGCCACGAAGCCTGAAACGGGCTCCGCCAACGTCGCGGCTCTCTCGATTCCATCTTCTGCGCGCGCGCCGAGCTTGGTGCCGGCGACGACCCCAGCCGCAACCAAATCCGCCCCACTTGCAAGACCGGAAGGAATCAACAAGTCATCCGAAGACGATGGAACCGAGGACTGGTCGCCCCGCGATGAGAACCGGCACGGTCAGTGGAAGGTTCTCGGGCTCGCCGGGGACCCGGCGCTATCGGCTGAGGGTCTTTCGACCGCGGATTTGACCGCGCCGACGGGTCATACCGCCGTCGCCGGACACGTTCTCCGCCTGAATGGCAAGCCCATAGGGGGCGTTGTCGTGAGCATCGGGAAGCACAACGCAACGACCGATGCGAAAGGTCGCTTCCTGCTTGCGAACGTTCCCTCCGGATCGAACGAATTGCTGGTTGACGGCACCGCCGTGACGAACAACGGCCGTCACTACACCAAGCACTACCTCTCCGTGCAAGCGACCGCGAACCAGACCACGACGCTCCCGCAAGCGGTGTACCTTCCGCGCGTCGATCCGGCGACCGAAACCGCCATCTCATCGCCCGCCGCGCAAGAGCTCGTGCTGACGCACCCCGCGATCCCGGGGCTCGAGGTGCACATTCCGAGAGGCACCGTCTTGCGGGAGCGCGACGGCAAGATCGTGACAACGGTGAGCATCACGCCGCTCCCGGTCAATCGAGCGCCTTACCCGACTCCACTCGGCTTCTCTGCGTATTTCACGTTGCAGCCGGGCGGCGCTTTCGTGGATGGCGATGCCTCGAAAGCCATCCGTGTAATTTATCCTAACTACTCAGGTGCCGCGCCCGGCACGAAACTCAACTTCTATAATTACGATCCCAGCCACGGCGGATGGGGCGTGTATGGCGAAGGCGTCGTGAGTAAGAACGGCAGGCAGGTCGTGCCCGCCGCGGGTGTCGGATTCCGTCAACTCATGGGATTTGGCTTGGCGATTGGCCAAGCCGGTCCGCCCGCCGGGCCCACCAACAGCTGCAAGTGCGCAGACCCCGTCGATGCCGCCACCGGCTTCTTTGTGCATTCGCAAACCGACATGGCGATTCAGGACGTAATTCCGATCACCGTAGCGCGTACCTATCAGTCGAACGATCCCAGCCAGCACGCCTTCGGCGTGGGGACGAATCTGTTCTACAACATGTACATTTACACGCCGAATGCATCTACCGACTCGGACGTCTATCTCGTGCTTTCGGATGGCAGCAAGATTCACTACTCCTTGCAATCCACGTCGCCGTATGTCTGGAAGAATCTTGATTCGCCGACGATGTTCTATGGTTCCAGCCTGCAATACGTGCCCGGGCAAAACGGCCAGATCAATACGACCAACGATTTATTGGTCTTGACGCTCGCCAACCAGATGAAGCTCAATTTCGTATCGGATTCATCACCCAACCAGTTGTTGAGCATTGTGGATGCTGCCGGAAACACCCTGATCGTCACCTTGCAGAACGGTCGCACGGGACCCATCACGCAGGTAACCTCGCCCAACGGTCGATACGTGCAATTCACTTACGACGGCTGTAACCGAATCACGCGGGCCACGGACAATTCAGGACGGACGGTAAAGTACGGTTACGTCCCGCCCGCGACCACGTGCACCAACCCTCTGCAAACGGTGACCGATCAGGACAGCTATGAGGAAACCTACGCGTACGACACCTCGAATCGAATGCGGAGCCTGACGGACAACAATGGCAACAGGGTCTTCTACAACAACTACAATTCGTCGAATCAGGTCGTCAATCAGACGCTTGCCGACGGAGCGTACTGGCAATTCGGCTATAGCCTATCGGATGGCATCGAGACAACGATCGTGACCAATCCGCGCAATTATAAGAGCCAATATACCTTCAACGCGGGCGGCTACTTGACGCGGGCGGTTCTCGCCCAGGGCGAATCCGTACAACAGACGTATACCTACCAACTCTATGGCTCGAATCTCGTTCAGAAGGTAACGGATCCGCTATCGCGCACCACCACGTACGTTTATGACGCCTACGGTAATCCGACGGGTATCACCGTTCAGCCGCCCTCGGTGAGCGCCTTTTCAGAATCCTTTCAATACGACCCCGTGTTTCACCAGTTGGCGAGCTTCACCGATATCTACGGTCACACCACTTCCTTGACTTATGACTCGACCGGAAACGTCAACAGCGTAACCAACGGCATCGGCCATATTTGGAATGTCAAGAACAACGGCGAGGGGTTGCCGGCACTGGTAACGGACCCGCTCGGCAATACTCGGCAATTTGGGTACCAGGGCGCAGATCTGGCATCGGTAACCGATGGGTTGGGGCGCACGTCCACACTCTTTACCGACGAAGTCGGCCGGGTGCTGACCTTGTCTGATCCTCTGAACAATACGAGGCAATTCGCGTACGGCAATCGCGATCAATTGTTGAAGGTGATCGATCCGCTGGGCGGTTTGACCACCTACAAGTATGACAAAAATGGCAATCTCACGTCGGTGACCGACCCGCGCCGGCTGGCGGCGCACCGCTACACTCCGGATTCGCGCAACCGCCTGCACATCTACGCCGATCCATTGGGCAAGACCGCAACGTTCGGCCACGACGGGATGAGCAACCTCATTTCTGTCAAGGATCGAAATGGCAACCTGACTCAGTACTCCTATGACCCTCTGAATCGGCTGTCTCGCGTCACCTATCAAGATGCCTCCACCATCAACATTCAATGGGACGGCGGCAATCGACCTCACATAATCACCGATTCGAAGAACGGCACGATCACGCGGACCTACGATGGACTCGATCGACTGACGGAAGAGCAATCACCCCAGGGGACGGTGCGCTACACCTACAATCTTTCGAATCCACTTCTGCAGATGACGGTGACCGGAAAACCGACGATCTCGTATGACTACGACAAGGCGAACCGGCTGACCAGCATCACACAAGGCAGCAGCTCCGTGACCTTGGCGCCGGACGCGGCCAATCGACCGGGTAAGGTGACGTATCCGAACGGCGTAGTCGGCACTTACGGATTCGATGCTGCCAACCAGTTGCTCTCGCTCGACTATGTGAGCGGGTCCACGACCATCAGTTCTTCGACTTACAAGTATGACCTTGCGGGGCGGCAGGTCGCCCGGGCCGGCAATTACTACCGTCTGGTTTTACCCGCGAATGTTTCTCAGGCGACCTACGATGCAGCAAATCGACTGACCGAATGGAATGGCGCCGCGCTCACTTATGATGACAACGGCAACCTACGAACCAACTCCGCCGGCTCATATAACTGGAATACTCGCAACCAGCTCACGGCAACGAGTGCCGGTTCGGCGTCGTTTCAATACGACGCGTTCGGGCGGCGCGTGAGTGCGACAGTGAGTGGCACGACGAATACCTACCTCTATGACGGGGCAAATCCTGCGTTGATCTCTTCCACGCAGATTCTTGGCGGGCGCGGGGTCGATGAGGTGTATGCCCAAGTCACATCCTCGGGAACGACCAGCCTGCTGCGCGATAGCGACAACAGTACTATCGCACTCTCCAACAGTTCGGCAACGACGGAGGGCAACTACTATTACTCGCCCTACGGCGCGACGACGAATGTTGGTACCTCAGCGACTCCGCTGCAGTTCACCGGCCGGGAGAACGACGGCGCTACAGGGCTTTACTACTACCGCGCAAGATACTACTCGCCGGAGCTCTCTCGATTCGTCAGCCAGGACCCAATTGGTTTGGCCGGGGGACTGAACACCTATGCATATGTCGGTGATAACCCCCTCTCGAATCTCGACCCCCTTGGATTGTGGTCCATTACGATTGGGGGCTACTACATAGTAGGAGGAGAAGTAACGATCGGAACCGACGATGGCCATTTATTTGTTACCACCCGAGTCGGCTTCGGCATCGGGGGGGGAGTTGACGTAGATCCGGATGGAGGAATTCCCGGTATCACAAAGGCTACCGGCTGTGCTGGGGGATTTGTACTGTCGGCCTCTGTAAAGGGAGACCTGGGCTTCGGGCCGCTTTGGAATGGGGGATTCGAAGCTGGCGCATTTAATAATGTTATCGCCAACGTCCAGAATTTCTATGGCGAAGGGCACGCCGGCACAGTAGACCTTTCCAAGGAAGCGTTCCTATTGAACGAGGGATTCCATGGGAGCATCTCGATCGGAGCGCAAACAACACTTTACAGATAGGATCTCAAACAATGAGCCTCAAGCCTCGTACTTGGATCCTGTGCATTGTTTGCTTTGGGGTGCTTCTTTATGTGGGGCTACGCGTCTCAGCTGAGTCAAGTGACGGCTATAAGTTCTTGGACCAAACCATTCGACGAGCCCCTCAGGTTCAATCTCGTTTGGGAGAGGTTGAGGGGGTGAAACTAAGCTATTTCGGTGCCTACAGACAGAGGTTTGTGGGATCCGATAGGTGGTTAACAATGACCTTCAACGTAACGGGTAACCGAAGGGGAGCGACTATCGTGGCTTCGGCTAAAAAGGTTGGCGGCTCTTGGTTGGTTACGAGTTCATCGATTGATGGAGAGCCGATCAGCCTCAACTAAATTAGCTTAACTACGGTGTGCATATGATTTTGCATGTGGATTTGGGTGTGGAGTCGAGCGGCGGTGCTTTTTCTCGGAGCACTTGGCGCGAACTCCTTTGTTCCCGGTCCATGATGCTAAGCTGGACCTAACTAACGCTCGATGGGATTGCGTTGAAGTCGAAGCAGGCAGCGTGCCCATGATCACGCAAGTGAAGAAAACAAGAAAACGCCGGCGAACGGCACGCTCGCTCATCTCGCGCGTTGCATGGCCGGCTATGCTGTGGCGCGCCGACAACACTGCCGAAGTTCCCGCAGTAGCCCTGAAACGACCCCCTAGCGTTATCCTTTGGCTGTGCAGGGTGCAGTTATTGAATTGATAGTTAATCCATGCTTTGCTCTGGCAAGCCAAAGCATGGCCTGCGGTGGAGCGATGGATCGTCTCTCCGGCGCGGAAGTAGGTACAAGCAAGTAATTACAAGCAAGCAATGGAAGTCCAAGGAGGGGAGGACATGCACAATCCTACGAATATATTGCAGGGCGAAGGTCATTCGCGCCGCGCACTGAGCGCACAAAAACTTCGATTGGTCATCGAGTACATGGAAAGCCACCTGGATCGCAACGTCAGCCTCGCGGAGCTTGCGGCGCTCGTGGATCTAACCCCGAGGTATTTTTGCGCCGTGTTCAAGCAGGCCATCGGACGACCGCCGCACCAATTTCAAATCGAGCAGCGCATCGAGCGAGCCAAGTCTTTGCT
>Ga0116227_10015238_pt1 | contig 11433 bp, 8 predicted proteins | sample S1TSphgellanicum_FD_89693 | JGI IMG/M metagenome (GOLD analysis project Ga0116227, IMG submission 89693) | Host-associated microbial communities from peat moss isolated from Minnesota, USA - S1T2_Fb - Sphagnum magellanicum MG | ecosystem: Host-associated > Plants > Peat moss > Unclassified... | reverse complement strand
TCAAGAAACTCATTTCGAGCCAGCCCCAAATCAAGATGGCGCAAGTGAATCCGATATAGGCGCCGCTGACGGTGGTGTCATTCGCATTGATCGGCAGTATGTAGGCGCAGACCAGAAGCAGGACGGTGGCCCCGGCCATGCTCCAAGCAAAAGTTCGCCGTGGCAATCCATCCAGCAGCAGAATGAGCCCAGTGGTAAACCACCAGGCCACCATCGCATAAGTAGCCGGTGCGGCGATGGCTGGCATTACGCTTACCAGGCCGGCGCCATTCGCACTTGACTGGGCAGGCCGTGGTGGTGCACGGGAAGCAGGTACAGACGCGCGAAGGTCAGCGCGGCGGCGGCGCCCAGCCCAACTCGTTGCAGCGCGCCGACGATGCCGCCCCGTGCTTTCGCCGCGGCGGAACGCACTGCAATCTTTCGCAGCCGTTCAAGCCCCCGGTGAAACTTGGGGTTTTCAATATCGAGCGTCAGAGGGAACACCTGCTTGGAGATCTCGGTGGTAATCCGGAACACCGTGAAGTCGTATTCCGTGGGGTCCATATCGAAGGCCGAATGCATCAGGGGCCGGTCGTGATCGCGAACGTACATGGTGGCGAATACAGCCAATAGAAAAAAACGAATCCACAACTTGTTATGACCGCGCAGCAGATGAGGATTGGCCCGCATGATCAACGCAAAGGCTTCTCCATGACGAAATTCGTCATTGCACCAACGTTCGAACCATCGAAAAATAGGGTGGAAGCGTTTATCGGGATGCCGCTCCAGATGCCGATAGATGGTGATGTAGCGCGCGTAGCCGATCTTCTCCGACAGGTAGGTGGCGTAGTAAATGAACTTGGGACGAAAGTGGGTGTATTTCTTATCGCGCCGGAGAAAGCCCAAGTCGACGCCGACTCCAAAATCCTTCAATGCCTGATTGATGAAGCCCGCGTGGCGCGCCTCATCCCGTGCCATGAAACCCATCAATTCGCGCATATCGGGATTCGCCACGCGCCGTTTGATTTCGCTGTAGAGGACGCAACCGGAAAATTCCGCAGTCACCGAGCTGATCAAGAAATCCAAGAACTCCTGATGCAGGTCGGCCGGCAGCTGCTTGACCTCTGAGTCGAACTGCGCGTTTCGCTCGAAGTGATCGCGATTCACGTCGCGCTTGAATTCGCTGATCATTTGATCCCACTCGCTGCGGACCGGGCTGGCATCGAATTTCTCCAAGGCGGCATAATCGGTCTTGTAGAAGCGCGGACTGAGCAGCGTGTTTGACTCGGCCTTTCGAGTGGCGTCCGAGGCGGAATCGATGCCAATGACTTCATCGATCATGATTTTTCCTTCGACTGATTGCTGGCAATCAAAATATCGGCGAATGCACCGGCGTTGGTCTGCCCGAACACTTCAAGATCCACATGTCTTCCGGTGGAAGGATCGTCGAGTGACAAGCGCCCGTCGGCCCATCGCGTCAGACGAAACGGCGGGGTGGGGCCGATATGATCGGCTCGCCTCTCTCGCACCAAGCCGCGCAATACGCCGCGCACGAAACCATTGGTGCCGGGGGCGAGCGTGTCGAGGAGCTGATTATTTTCCGGCGCGTAGATCAGCACGGCACCATCGGCTCTGTCTTCGAAGCGCAGGTCTAATCGTTCGACCACGGTACTCGGGGGCGGTTGTGCCGGCCCGTAACCGGTGATCCTCGCAGTGGCCACCAGCAGCAACGAGGCCAGCACCAGGGTGCTGGCGCCAATGACCGCACCGCGCGGCAAAGAGGCTTGGACGACGGTTGGTTGCATGTCGACTCCTTAGACTGCAGCCGCGACTCGTGGCGATGAACCCTGGACCGGCGCACGCGATGGCGATTCGACGCGCGCCGCCGCCTGACCCGCATCGGCCGCGAGCGCCTGGGCGAGGATTTGTGCCGCGGCCTGGGCATCGGACAGCGCTCTGAAGCTGGGCTGTGGCTGCGTGATGAATCCAGGACGCAAGTGCGGCCAGGTGATGAGGTAACCCACCCGCTGGTCGGTTCGCACCTTCAGGGCGAGGTCACCGGTCTTGTCGCCAAAGGAGCTCATATCAGCGGCCTCGATGCTTTTGAAAGGGATATTCATCGTCATCGGCACAGCGACGCCATGCCGCAATAACACGCGTCGGCTGGTGATGCTGTAAACGGTCTCGCGGCTGGTGTAATACGCCAGCAACGACAGCACGCCAATGGCTACCGCTCCCAAGCCAACCAGAACAACGCAGGACAGTGCAATGGCGGAAATGCTATGGCCGTTGCTCAGCCCAAAGCCGATACGACACGCCACCAAGATCGAGAAGTAGATGGCTACCTTGCGAACATGGTACGCACGCACGGCCAGAGAGCGCCAATTCGGCGAGCCCTGCCACAGCAAAGTTTCTCCCTCGGGCAGCGGCGCGGGCAACCCCTTCTGCGGTTCAAAATCGAAATCATCGTGGCTCATAGCAGCGGTTCCGAACGGCTGGCCGTGGCATAGAGGTTTCCGCCGGCGAAGTAGGCGGTAATTTGATCCTCCTCCCTGCGCGTGATCTGCTGCGGATTCGACAGACCTGGCACTGTCGCAAACTGCGAGCCCAGGATCGATTTGACGTTGACCCGCCGCCGGCCGCCGTCGATTTTGGCGTAATTGATCGGCAGCAACACACGGCGTGCACCGGTATCCACTTCGAGATAGCGGATTTGCGGTTCCGCGCGATCGACCCACAATTCGAGAACCGTTCCACCCCGTTCCTGGTCGGCCCCGTAGACGCCCATGCCGCGTGGATCCGGATCGTTGCTCGATACGGTAAATCCCGGTGCGACACGCAATGGCACGATCATCGGTTCACCATCGATGGTGTGATCCGGGATATTGGCCCGCTCGGCGTAGGCCGCCGGGCCCACCGCATCCAACATGGGGTTGCCGTCGGGAATCAACGGAGCGCCCAAATAAGGACCCATGGGATGCGCGAGGATGACCCGCGAATCCTTTTCCACTCGGGGCGCCTTGACGACCGTTCCGTCCATCAGGCGGAATGTCTTGGGGGCCGGGAGGCCGGGAAAACCTCGCACTTCGATTCGCCCGCCGGAGCGATCGGACTCGAGCGGATATCCCTCTCGCTTATCCTCGCGGCGCAAGTAAATAATCAAACCCGCAAAGAAAATCCAAAACGCATAAAGCACTATTTGTGCCACATCGAAATAACCCGTCACTGCACCCGTGTTCATTACGCGATCCTCTTCGAAAGTACGTTCATGATAAAACTCAAGCCATTTCCAAGCCCGTCGTCCGGCTGGGGATCGTTCGACTCCCCGACCTGACCAACGGACCGATAGCGACCAATGTCGCGAACAACAAAATGATTTCGATTTGGTACACCGCGGTGTATCCGCTCGATGCGCCGGTCAGCGTCGGGCCCAACGAGCCGTGCAACGCCAAACTCGTGATGCCATCGCGCACCGCACCACCCAAGGCGATGGCGACGCCGGCGCTGGTGGCTTGAACCGCTCCCCAGGCTCCCAGCGCCAATCCGTTCTCGCCATTGCGCTCTCGGGCCATTGCACCGGCCAGAGTACCCACCAAGAAAAATCCGCCGCCGAAGCCGATCAACAGCACGCCCATGCGGAACATCAAAGCAGAGTCCATGGGGGCCGCGAAGATCACCGCCGCAAAGGCGATGAGGCCGACCAGTGCGCCATAGGCCGCCACGCGATACGGATCGGCGCCATGCACCAGGAATCGAGCCGCCAGCAAGAACGCAGCCAGCATGCCGCCCGCGAGCATGGCGGTCAGCGTCGTGGTAGCCGCCACGGGCAGGTGCAGTATTTCGCCGCCATAGGGTTCCAAAACGATATCCTGCATGTTGAACGCAGCCGTGCCAAGGCCCACGGTGACCAGAAAACGAACTGCGCGCGCATGCCGGGTGAATTCACGCCACGAATCGAGGAATTTCGCGCTCGATTCCATGACCACGGTGCGCACGGTGCCGCGCGCTTCCTGCTTCCACAGGGCGGCGATATTCAATGCCATGGTCACCATGGCGGATCCTTGCACCACTTGGATCAACCGGATCTCGCTGAAATTCGCGAGCAGCCGACCGAATGTCAAACCGGCCGCCACCATCCCCACCAACAGCATGACGTACATGAGCGATACGACGCTGGGCCGGGTTTCGGGCGTAGCCAAGTCGGTGGCCAACGCCAGGCCCGCGGTCTGGGTGGTTTGCAGCCCCGCGCCCACCAGCAAGAAAGCCAATGCCGAGGCGAACTGGCCGATCCAAATCGGTCCATGGGTGTCCCCCGATAGGATCAGTAGCGCGAACGGCATGATGGCCAACCCGCCGAACTGCAGCAAGGTGCCCATCCATATGTAAGGAACGCGGCGCCAACCCAGAGCCGAGCGGTGATTGTCCGAGCGAAAACCTATGAAGGCGCGGAACGGCGCGAACACCAGCGGCAATCCCACCATGAGCGACACCAGCCATGCGGGAACATGCAACTCGACGATCAAAACGCGATTCAGCGTTCCGATCAACAGCACCATGGCCATACCCACCGACACTTGAAACAGCGACAGTCGCAGCAGGCGCCCCACCGGCAGTTGCGTGCTGGCAGCATCCGCAAACGGCAGGAATTCGGTACTGATGCGCATCCAGCGGCGCGCGAGTTTGCCACTGATGAAGTTCATTGTCTGACGAGCTCCATGGCTTGGGATTTATAGAAACCGCTGGCGATGCGCCGGGTCGAGGCGACCCGCCACTGCTTCAGACCGGGTTCCGCGGCCACTGCGCGGCGGATGGCCTGTTCGGATATCGGTACGATGGCAGGGGCTCGGTCTTGGCGTGGAAACAGGCGTCCGCCTGCCCACATCAGGGTCAGTGCCGGGGTCTTCGGCGCAAACGTAAAGGCGATGGAGTGCCGAGTGCGGGCTGCGAAGCCGGCCAAGACGCGCACCACATCGGCGAGGGAGTAGTGGATCAATGAATCCATCGCCACCACATGATCGAAGTCCCCCAAGTTCGGATCGAACATATCGCCGACCCGAAAGTCAATTTCTCCCTGTCCCAGTTGCGCCGGCAGTCTTTCCCGTGCCAAACCCACCAGCGTCGGTGACAGGTCGATGGCCACTACTGAAGCGCCGCGCTGTGCGGCAGCGACGCTCAATGCACCCGTTCCACATCCGGCATCGAGAAGGCGTCGGCCGACCAGATCCACCGATAACAGCGACAACAACGTGGTTCGCATCTCGTCTCGGCCGGCACGCACGGTGGCGCGGATTCTGCTGACCGGCGCAGAGGACGTCAGCCTGGCCCAGGCCTCCACGGCCGTGCGGTCGAAATAGGTCTGCAATTCGCCGCGTCGCTGCTGGTAGCTGAGCTGGCCCATCAGTCGAATCCCAACAAGTCGAAAATATCCCGATCCTTCATCGATTCGGCAATCAGCGGGTCGGTGCCGTCCCATAGCGCTTGGGCCAAACGCATGTATTCGGCCTTTACGGCGTCGAGCTCCGGTGAGTCTTCCATTTCGAACAACGTCGCCTTCTTCAGGCGGCTACGCCTGATGACGTCCAGATCAGGAAAACGCGCCATGGTTTTCAAACCGACTCTGTTGTTGAACTTGTCGATTTGATCGGTCCCCGCGCTGCGATTGGCGATCACTCCGCCGAGACGAACCGCATAGTTTTTTGATTTTGCCTGAATTGCCGCAACGATGCGATTCATCGCAAAGATCGAATCGAAGTCGTTGGCCGTGACGATCAATGCGCGATCGGCATGCTGCAGCGGGGCGGCGAAACCGCCGCACACCACATCGCCCAATACATCGAATATCACGACGTCGGTATCCTCGAGCAGGTGATGCTCCTTGAGCAGCTTGACCGTCTGACCGACCACATAGCCGCCGCAACCGGTACCGGCGGGCGGGCCGCCGGCCTCGACACACATCACGCCGTTGTATCCCTGATAGACGAAATCCTCGATGCGCAACTCTTCGGAATGAAAATTGACGGTTTCGAGCACGTCGATGACGGTGGGAAGCAACTTCTTGGTCAGCGTGAAAGTCGAGTCGTGCTTGGGGTCACAGCCGATCTGCAGCACCCGCTTGCCCAGCTTGGAAAACGCCACCGACAGATTGGAGGAGGTGGTGCTTTTGCCGATGCCGCCTTTGCCGTACACGGCAAACACCTTGGCATTGCCGATTTTCAAATTCGGGTCGAGTGGAACCTGCACGCTGCCCTCGCCATCCGGCGGCCGAATTGCGCGACTTTTGAATGCCGGAACCGGTACGGTTGCGGTGGCGATTGTCATGCGGCTACCCCTTGATAAATACCTTCGAGTCGATCTTCCAATTCTTCGCTGGCCGAACGCAGCGCAGCCAACATCGCCGCATCCGGTTGCCAGTACTTGCGCTCAGACGCCTCCAGCAAGCGGTTGGCCACTTTGGTTGAGGCGGTGGGATTGAGCTTGGCGAGCCGTGCACGCATTTCGGGATCCAAAATGAACGTCTGCGTAATCTGCTGATAGACCCAGGGCTGCACTTCGCCGGTGGTTGCCGACCAGCCCATCGTATTGGTCACGTGAACCTCGATCTGCCGCACGCCTTCATAGCCGTGCTCCAACATCCCTTCATACCACTTGGGATTCAAGGTTCGGGTACGGGTTTCCAGCCCGACTTGTTCGGCAAGCGTGCGCACCGTCCCGGCGCCGCTCGTATGATCGGCGATGTAGACCGGGGTCGCGGCGCCACCCTTGGCCCGACGAACGGCGCTGTTGATTCCGCCCAAAGTGTCGAAATATGTGTCCACCGTGGTGACACCCAGTTCGACCGAGTCAAGATTTTGATAAGTCAGCTGCACGTCAGCCAAGACGCTGTTCAACAGCTTGGTGTGCTGCACCGGTCGGCCTGAGCGGCCATAGGCGAAGCTCTTGCGGCGCGTGTAGGTTTCGGCCAATTCGTCTTCTTGGTCCCAACGACCATTCTCGATGAGATGATTGACGTTCGATCCATAAGTGCTCTCGGCGTTGCCGTAGACACGCAGCGATGCGGTTTCCAGATCGCAGTTGTGTTCCTGTTGATATTGCAAGGCGTGCTTGCGAACGAAGTTCTGCTCCAGCGGCTCGTCGGCGGAGGCTGCGAGGAACGCGGTTTCGGCCAGCAACTTGATTTGCAGCGGCAGCAAATCGCGGAAGATGCCCGACAAGGTCACCATGACGTCGATGCGCGGCCGTCCAAGATCCGCCAGATCAATCAAGGTCGCACCCGCGATGCGGCCGTAGGCATCGAAGCGGGGCCTTGCGCCCATCAACGCCATTGCCTGGCCGATGGGGCTGCCCTCGGTCTTCAAATTATCCGTACCCCAGAGAACCAGCGCGATCGACTCCGGAAAATCATGGCCTGACGACAAGTGCTTCTCCAGCAATTGTTTGGCCTGCAGAGCGCCTTGCATGACCGCAAAATGACTCGGAATCTTGAAAGGATCGAATCCATGCAGGTTTCGTCCCGTGGGCAACACGCTGGGTGTGCGCACCACATCGCCACCGGGCGCGGGACGCAGGAACCCGCCGTCCAAGGCGTGCACGATGGCGTTGATTTCCGAGTTCTCGGCCAGCCAATGACGGGACCGCGACAGCTCGGTCAGATATTCAACAATCTCGGGCGAACTCGGCAAGGCCGATCGTGCCAAAGCCTCCTGCGGCGTGTGACCGTCGACCAGTGCTTGAACGGCCGCCTGAAAGCGTTGCGGATCCGCGGCCAACTGCGGCGCGCTGTCCGAGGATTCAGTCATGGCCAGCAGGAAATCCAACTGTTCACGCGCAGAGGGCGCCTTGCCCACCACGTGCAGTCCATGCGGGATCAAGGTGTATTCCAATTCTAAAATCTGCGTACCCAGCCGGCTCACGAATGATTCCGCATCGCTGCCCCACGCGGGTTCAGCCTTCGCCAAATCCAGCGCCGCCGCCTGCGACTGGATCAGTGCAATCAAATCGTCCTGGCCGCTGTCCCCGCTACCCAGAGCCCGCCAACTGTCGAGCGAACTCTTCAAATCGACGAGACCACGATACAAGCCGGCGCGCGCCAGCGGCGGGGTCAAGTAGCTGATCAGCGTGGCGCCGATGCGGCGCTTGGCGATGGTACCCTCCGACGGATTGTTGGAGGCATATAGATATAGATTCGGCAGATCGCCGATCAGGCGATCTGGCCAGCAGGCGGCGCTCATGCCGGACTGCTTGCCCGGCATGAACTCCAGCGCTCCATGGGTGCCGAAATGCAGCACCGCGTGGGCGGCAAAATCCTCGCGAAGATAACGGTAGAAGGCCGAGAAGGCGTGCGTGGGCGCGAAGCCTTTCTCGAACAGCAACCGCATGGGGTCGCCTTCGAAACCAAACGCAGGTTGAATGCCGACCAATACATTGCCGAATTGCTCGCCGAGCACGAATATCGAGGAGCCGTCGCTTTGCTGCTTGCCCGGGGCAGGTCCCCATTGCGCTTCGATTTCCTTGAGATAACGCTCGCGCCGCACGTGGTCATTCGCGGCAATGCGCTTGTGAACGTTGGCGATGGCGCCCAATTGCCCGGCGTTGCCATTGATGACGCGCTCGCGCAGTTCATCTACGCTGGCCGGCAATTCGACGCTGTAGCCCTCGCGCTTCAGCGAACTCAAGGTGCAATACAGAGACTCGAATACCGAGAGAAATGCGGCCGTGCCGGTATTGCCGGCGTTCGGCGGAAAGTTGAACAACACGATGCCGATTTTGCGCGCGCTGCGAGGCGTGCGCCGCAGCGCAACCAATTTGGCCACTCGCGCGGCCAAAGTCCCGGCGCGCTCCTCATGGGCAATCATGTCCTTCGGCGATGTCGCGGAGTGCGAGCGGCCTCCGAATACCAGGGGACCCGTGGCTCCGTCGAGTTCGGGTATGGCAACCATGATGGTGGATTCCACCGGCAACAAGCCCCGCTCGGAGTCCTCCCACTGCTGCAGGGTTTGAAATTCCACCGGATGCGCGGCGAGATATGGGACATCGAGATCGGCCAGAGTATTTTCCGCCGACTTGGAATCGTTGTAGGCAGGACCGCCTACCAGGGAGAATCCGGTCAACGATACCAAGGCGTCGATCGTTGCCTTGCCATCGCGGGTGAAGAACTTCTCGATGGCGGGTCTTGAGTCGAGTCCCGCAGCGAAGGCTGGCACCACCCGCAGACCGCGGGCCTCGAGCGCGGCGATGACACCATCGTAGTGACCCGCGTTGCCCGCCAATAGATAGGAGCGCAGCAACAGCACGCCAACCGTGCCGTGCTCACCGGCGGCAGGAAGATCTTGGACGCGATCGCTGAAGCGATTGGCGAGCTTCGGATGGTAAACGCCCACCTCCGGATAATTGATTGGAAGGGGGACTTTGACCTCGGAGCGAAGTGCCGCGCGCGCGCCGCTCGAGAAGCGCCCGATCAAAAATCGCACCATGTTCAGAAGATTGTCCTCGGAACCGGCCAGCCAGTACTGCAATGTCAGAAAGTAGGCGCGCACGTCTTGCGCGGTACCGGGAATGAAACGCAGGAACTGCGGTATCCGCCGCAGCATTTTCATTTGGTCGGCACCGGCGGTGCGGCTGTCTTTCTTGCCGCCGCGCAGGCGCTTGAGCAGCGCCAGCGGCCCGCTTTGCTTGCCATCCATGTTGAAACGGCCCATGCGCGTCAAACGCACGACCTCCGCCGCCGACATTGCACAAATCATGGCGTCGCAGTGCTCGCGACGGGCCTGCAGAGCCGGCAGCAGCGGTTGGAAATGATCTTCGATGAAAAGCATGGTGCAGACGATGATGTCGCCGCTGGCGATGTCATCGAGGCAGCGTTGCAAGGAATGAGGATCGCTGCCCCATTCGTCGGCTGCATGAATCGCGAGCGTCAGGCCAGGCATCGTCGTTGCCAATCGCTGCGCGGCGCGTGCAGTCGCGCTGGACAAGTGACTGTCCATCGTCACCATGACGAAGCGAATCGGGGTCGACTCAGCGGCTGTAGTGCGCTTTGGCATCGTATAACGTCTCCACGGTGATCAAACTGACGGCGCGCTCGGCAGCAAAGCGTTCTGTGTTGCGGCGTGCCTTGCCTCGGACGAAGAAAGGAATTTTCCCCAGCTCTTTTTCCGCCTCCGGCGCCCATACGTAAGACTGCGCACTCGCCGCCGGAGCCGCTTGGGCGGGTACGGCGGTGCTCGAACCCAAGTGCGATGCGGGAGCGGCATCATTGAATTCAAAGTCGCCGCGGAACATGGTCAGCAAGTGTTCTTCCAAGCCCATCATCAACGGATGGACCCAGGTGTCGAAAATCACGTTCGCGCCTTCGAATCCCATTTGTGGCGAGTAGCGCGCCGGGTAATCCTGGACGTGGACCGGCGCGGAAATGACGGCGCAGGGAATGGCCAACCGCTTGGCGATGTGCCTTTCCATCTGGGTACCGAGCACCAACTCGGGCTGCAGTTCGGCGACTTTCGCCTCGACCTCCAGATAGTCCTCGGTGATCAGCGCTTCGATCCCGTATTGCTTGGCCGCATCGCGTACCTCGCGGGCCAGCTCTCGGCTATAGGTTCCTAATCCGACCACCGTAAAGCCCAGTTCGTCGCGGGCGATTCGCGCCGCGGCGATTGCATGAGTGGCATCGCCAAACACGAAAACACGCTTGCCGGTCAGGTACGTCGAATCCACGGAGTGTGAATACCAACCCGAATGCGATGGCGCGCCGTCGAGCGCCGCGGACGGATCGCTGCCGGCCAGCGCCGCCACTTCGGCGATGAATTCCCGGGTCGCATGCAGACCAATGGGCACGGTCTTGACAGTGGGCTGGTCGAAATTGCGGCCGAGCCATTGTGCCGCGACGCCGCCCGTTTCCGGGTACAGCAGAACATTGAAGTCCGCATCACCCAATCTCGCAAGATCGGCTGGAGTCGCTCCCAAGGGCGCAACGACGTTTATGTCGACTTGCAACTGATCGAGGATCTGCGTGATGGCCAACAGATCGTCGCGATGGCGAAAACCCAAGGCCGTCGGCCCCAAGATATTGCAGCATGCGCGCACGCCGGGCGCTCTCGCGGTGCGTTTGAAACCGGTGGGCTTCACGTGTGGCGCGCACAGCGTGCGCACCAGTTGGTAGAAGGTCTCCGCAGCGCCCCAGTTTTCTTTCTTTTGGTAAGACGGCAGTTCCAGCGCAATCACGGGGACTGGCAGGTTCAATGCCTTGGCCAGTCCGCCCGGATCGTCCTGGATGAGTTCGGCCGTGCAAGAGGCACCGACCAACATGGCTTGCGGCTTGAATCGCTCATAAGCTTCGGCGACGGCGCCCTGCAACAAGCCTGCGGTGTCGCCCCCCAAATCTCGTGCTTGAAACGTGGTGTAGGTGACCGGCGGGCGGCGGGGCAGCCTTTCAATCATGGTAAAAAGCAGGTCGGCATAGGT
>Ga0116227_10015237_pt1 | contig 11434 bp, 9 predicted proteins | sample S1TSphgellanicum_FD_89693 | JGI IMG/M metagenome (GOLD analysis project Ga0116227, IMG submission 89693) | Host-associated microbial communities from peat moss isolated from Minnesota, USA - S1T2_Fb - Sphagnum magellanicum MG | ecosystem: Host-associated > Plants > Peat moss > Unclassified... | reverse complement strand
TCGCTGATAACGCCGTGGATTTCGCGCATTTCCGCTACGTCCACGGCACCACGAACCTGCCCACCTATGATATCAAATATGATGGCCGGGCACGCTCGGTCATCGCCCGCGCCAAGCTCGGCACGCCGCGCGGCCTCGTGGACGCCGCCATCAGCTCCTACAGCTTCGGCCCAGGCCAGGGCTATGTAAAATTCTCCGGCCTCTCTGACACGATGCTGGTGCCAGCCGTGACACCCGTGGATCGCGATCATGTAAAGGCGTTCTATGCCTTCACCCAGCCCCGCGCAGAAGCCGAAGGCCCAATGGCAGGGCTTGCCAAAGCGTTGATCAAGGACATCTGCAAACAATTCGATCAGGACAAGGTGATCCTCGACCGGCACCGCCGCGTGGAGCCGCCCTTGGTCTGCAATGGCGATGGCCCGTTTGGCCGCAACCGCGTCTATTATAGCCAGTTCTACGCCGGGCATGCGCGGACGCCGATCCCGGAGGCGGCAGAATAATGGATTCGCTGGCTACCGTGCCGGATCTGGAAGCGTTTCGCGCGGAGATACGAGCCTGGCTTGCAGAAAACGCGCCGCCGGGCATTCGGAATATGCCGGAAGGCGAAGCAAGCGTCTGTTGGGGTGGCCGTAACTGGGTCTTCGCCTCTGAGGACCAACGCCTATGGCTGGCGCGAATGGCGGAGAAAGGCTGGACAGTGCCGGAATGGCCGAAGGCCTATGGCGGCGGTGGGTTGAACAAAGACGAGGCCCGAATTCTCCGGCAGGAAATGAAACGCATCAATGCCAAGGAGCCATTGGAGAGCCTCGGCATCTGGATGCTGGGTCCGGCACTTTTGAAGTATGGCACCGAGGAACAAAAGCTCGAACATCTCACAAAAATCGCGCGCGGCGAAATCCGCTGGGCGCAGGGCTATTCGGAACCTGGCGCAGGATCAGACCTAGCGAACATCCAAACCAAAGCCGTCGATGACGGAGATGATTTCATCGTCAACGGCTCCAAAATCTGGACGTCCTATGGCGATAAATGCGACTGGATTTTCGCTCTGGTGCGTTCCGAGCCGAATGCGCCAAAACATCTCGGCATCAGTTTTCTGTTGATCGACATGGCCGATCCCGGTGTCACCACGCGGCCAATAAAGCTGATCGCTGGCGACAGCCCGTTCACCCAGACGTTTTTCGACAATGTGCGGGTGCCCAAGAAGAACATCGTGGGAGAGCGCGGCCGCGGCTGGGACGTGACCAAATACCTGCTGCAGCATGAGCGCGCGATGATCGGGTCACGGCCGCAATCCAGCCTCGGGGACGAGACGATCTCGCAGCTCGCCTTGCGTACGCTCGGGCGTGAAGCCCTTGCAGGAGAGTCCGCCTTACGCAACGAAATCATCGAGGTGGAAATGGATAGCTGGCTCATCGGCATCGCGCTGGAGCGCCTGCACGACCAGACGAAAGCCGGTACCGCAAATGCAGCCTCTGCTTCGATCCTGAAACTGGTCGGCACCGAGCTCAACAAGCGCCGCTGTGAGCTGGCGCTCTCGCTCGGCGGCGTTGACGGGTTGAATGCGCATAGCGCGGCCGCGCATGATTGGCTGCACGCGCCGGCAAATTGCATCGCCGGCGGCTCCAACGAAATTCAGTTGAACATTCTGTCGAAACGCGTCCTCGGCCTGCCTGGAGCCTAACACATGCCCTTAGTCCTGACCGAGGAGGAGAGCCTTCTCGCCGAGTCTGCCAACCGCCTGTTTTCCCGCGCTGCGCCGGTCAGCGCCTTCCGCCGCCTGCGCGATTGCGGGGCACCAAAGCGTTATGCGCCAGAATTATGGGCCGAAATGGCCGAAGCGGGATTCGCAGGTATTCTGATCCCGGAAGAGTTTGGCGGCACCGGCTTCGGCTATGCCGCGGCTGGACTCATTTTCGAGCAAATCGGCCATGTACTGGCTGCCTGCCCCCTGATGTCGGCGACCCTGGCGAGTGAAATTTTGCTGCGAGATGGCAATGACGCTCAAAAGGCGCTGCTCGCCAATGTCGCCGAGGGCACGCTGATCATCGCCTTTGCCATCGACGAGCAAGTCCGCCACCAACCAACCCAGTTGGCCACGCATGCCAGCATGGACGGCCCTGGATACAGGCTGAACGGCACCAAGCGTTTCGTATTGGATGGCGGCAATGCGGCGAAGCTGATCGTCACAGCCGGCACGGAACACGGCCCGACGCTGTTTCTGCTCGACAGCATCACACCAGGCGTCAGCATCAAGCCATTGGACCTGGTGGACAGCCGTAACGCTGCAGACATCAGCTTAATCGACGTTAGACTGACTGCGGAAGCGCAAATCGGCAAACCCGGCCACGCAGCAGCCACCATCGATCGCGCGCTCGATGTCGGGCGCGCCTTGCTGGCAGCGGAACTGTTGGGAATTGCGCAGGAGGCCTTCGACCGCACGGTTGCCTATCTAAAGGAACGTGAGCAGTTCGGGGCAAAAATCGGCAGCTTTCAGGCGCTGCAGCATCGCGCCTCCCGCATGTACGCGAATCTGGATCTCGCCCGCGGCGTGGTTCTGAAGGCCTTGCGCGCCATTGACGAAAATGATCGCGCCGCCAGCGCGCTGGCCAGCCTCGCGAAAGCCACCCTCACCAAAACCGCCCGCGATGTGCTGAACGAAGCGCTGCAAATGCATGGCGGCATTGGCGTCACCGATGATTTCGATATCGGGCTGTTCTTCAAGCGCGCCAGGGTCGCTGGCGACACGTTTGGCGACGACTATTTCCACAAGGAACAGCTGGCGCGTCTGGTCTGGCGTATTTGAGGGCTAAGCGGCCGCTTCCAGAATCATATCCGCGGCCTTTTCCGCGATCATGACCACCGGTGCGTTGGTATTGCCGGAAATCAATCGCGGCATGATCGAGGCGTCAACGACCCTTACACCGTCCAGCCCGCGAATCCGGAGCTCGGGATCCACCACCGCGCGATCATCGCTCCCCATTCGGCAAGTGCCGACCGGGTGATGCACCGTGGTCCCGGTTTCTTGTGCATAGGCCAGCATTTCTTCATCCGTGTTCAAATCGCCCGCTGGGACAAGCCGGCGGTCAATCATCCCAGCCAGCTTCTCGGTCGCGACGACCTGCTTCACCAGCCGCATGGCGGCAATCTGCGCCTCGCCATCTTCCCGCGCCTGCAGATAATTAAATGTTATTGCGGGTGGCGTGGTTAAATCGGCAGACCGGATATGCACATGCCCGCGTGATTCCGGGCGCAGCTGGCACGGGGCGAAGCTCAAACCCGGAAAATCATCGGCAACCATACGCTTTGCAGTATACGATTCCGGCTTCATCGAGGCCGGAGAAATGTGCATTTGAATGTCAGGGCTGGCGAGTTCGCGCCGCGAACGGATGAAAGCCACCAGCTGCGCGGAGGATTGCCCGAACAGTCCGCGCCGCGACGTTGCGAATTTCAGCGCCTGCCGCAGCAGCGCCAACCCCTTCGTCATCTCGTTGATCGAGAAATTTCCAGCCCGTAATCGGAAGCTCGCAATCGTCATGTAATGGTCCTGCAGGTTTTCCCCGACCTGCGGGAGATCGTGGACCGGGTTGATCCCAAACCCCGCCAGCCGTTCCGCGCCACCGATTCCGGAAAGCTCCAGCAATTGCGGAGAGTTGAAAGCGCCAGCTGCCACAAGCACCTCTCGGTTGGCCTTCACCTTCAGCTTCGTTTCACTCCGCGTCACGGCAACGCCGCAGGCCCGAGTTCCCTCAAACAAAATTCTTTCCGCAACCGTATCCGTCAAGATCCGCAAATTGGACCTCCGCCGCGCAGGATTTAGGTAGGCAGTGGCAGTTGAATGGCGCAGCCCATTGCGGATCGTGAGTTGCGGCCATCCGACGCCTTCTTGAACGGCGCCGTTAAAATCGCCAATTTCTGGAATGCCGATCGCCGCAAACGCGTCAATGACCGCTTGGGAAACGGCCAAGCCGTCTCGCGTATCGCTCACATTCAACGGGCCGCCGACCCCATGCCATTCGCTCTCCCCGCGCTCCTGGTGCTCGGAGCGCCGAAAGTATGGCAGCACATCATCCCAGCTCCAGCCCGTCGCGCCCAGCTGGCGCCAGAGGTCGTAATCCTCCCTCTGGCCGCGTACATAGAGCATGGCGTTGATCGCCGAACAGCCGCCGAGCACCCGCCCACGCGGCACGGCGTGCCGGCGCCCGCCTGTGCCAGCCTCCGGTTCCGTTTGGTAATCCCAGATCACTTGTTTGTTTTTGAGGTTTTCCGCGAACCCGACGGGAACGTGGATCAGCGCATTGGCGCGGAATTGCCGCGGATTATGCAGCGGCCGATCGTCCCCCCCAGCCTCTAGTAGCACCACGGAATGCCGGCCATTTGCGCTCAGCCGGTTGGCAAGCACGCAACCGGCGCTGCCGGCGCCGACCACTACATAGTCCGCTTCCACCACCGCACCGGTCATGAGCCGGCCCAAGCCCGGATCGAGATCTTTTGCATTTTGTTTCCCCCCTGATGCTATTTTCCGGCGGCGGATTAGCGTCCCTTACCATGGACAACATGATATACTAAGTTATATGTATAGCATAGTACGGTGAAGCATGGTTTAATCCAGGGAGATTTCCTCAAAATGTCCACACAGATTCTTTTGCCGAAAATCGGCTTCTCGATGAATGAAGGCACGCTCGCGGAATGGCTGGCGGTCGATGGCGCCCATGTGTCCGAAGGCCAACCCCTCTACGCGCTGGAGAGCGAAAAAGCGACGGAGGAAGTGGAGGCCCCGGCCAGCGGCATTCTGAAAATCATCGCGCAGCCAGGGCAGCTCTATCAGGTCGGCGACGTGCTTGGTGAAATCGGTTGAGCATCGGCCCGGAATCGAAGCCATTTGGCGCAGATCTGCCGGCATGGCCAGATTTGGACTTCTCCGCGATCGGCGCAACGGAAATTCGGACGCTCCCCCGATTTCAAAAATTCGTCAGTGCGACGCTTGCGCGCAACTGGGTTCATATTCCCCACGTAACCCACCATGACGAGGCCGATATCACGCAGCTGGAGGCCAGGCGTCAGGACCTAAATAAAGGCCGCCCAGTCGGGAAAATCACGCTACTGGCATTTTTGGTGAAGGCGCTCGTAACGACGCTGCGGCGCTATCCCCAGTTCAACGCCTCTCTCGACCTCAAAAACAACAGCTTAATTCTCAAGAAATATTTCAATATCGGGATCGCCGTTGATACGCCGAATGGTTTGCTGGTGCCGGTAATCCGGGCTTGCGATCAAAAAAACATCCAGGACATCTCAGCAGAGATTGCCGCTGTCAGTGAACGGGCACGAACCAAGGGCCTGCCGGTCAGCGACATGCAGGGTGGCTGCATCACCATCAGCTCACTCGGCGGCATCGGCGGCACCGCGTTCACGCCCATCATCAATGCGCCCGAAGTCGCGATACTCGGCACCACGAAATCGCGCTGGACGCCGCAACGCGCGGCTGACGGTGCTTTGGATTGGCGCCTGATGCTACCGCTGGATCTCAGCTACGACCATCGCGCAATCAATGGCGCGGACGCCGCCCGATTTCTCGTCGCCATTGCGGCTGCACTGGCCGATCCAGAGGCATTACGCGCCGCCTGAGCTCAGGGCTCGTCCATGATGTCGATGACGGTCGCGGCGGCGAGCCAGCCGCTCATGGCCCGTTTCACGAACTCGGTATGCTTACGCCAATGCGCCTCGGTTGCGTCGCCATCGCCACTTTCGATCAATGTGATCAGCTTCTCGATCGAGCGCAGACCGCGCCTTTTGGCCTGGCTGTTGTCGATCTGCCGGCCCGCGGCAACCGTGGCACTCGCCCAATACGATTCAAAAATGCTATTGAGCATGCCCATTAAGAGCGATAGCGGTGGAATGTCGGCAAGTTCGATCAACTTATTGCGAAACCGGGCCGCCGCCGCACCATAGTCAAAATCGCTATCGAAATTATCAATCCCGTCGGCAATGCAAGCACGTAGAATGGCCGGCGCCGTCTTGCTGAATTTCTCCGCCACAACACGCGCCGCGGCGGGTTCCACCAGCATATGTACGCGGTACACGTCGGATAACGTCGTACCACTTGCTTGCAATAACAGGCTGACATAGCGAGTCGCAACATCAACGCTCGGACGGCGCACGATGGCACCGCCGCGAGCGCCGCGCGAGACGGTGATCAGCCCTTCAGACTCGAGAATGCGTATCGCCTCGCGTAAAGTCGGCCGAGACACGCCAAAGCGCTCCATCATCTCACTCTCGGGCAACAGCGAGGATCCTTCTTTCACCTCGCCGCGCACGATTTGCTTACGCAGATCGCGCGACACAAGCTCCGCTGCCTTCGGAACACGCACCAGGTGTTTTCGCGTCAGTTTCAGAGCTTTGTTGTCCAGGCTCGCCGCAACCGTTTTACTCATGATATCAACCCTGGTCCTGCGTAGCTTTCTTCGACCGGTCGGGAACGAGTCCGAAGTTCCAATCGTTAGATAAGTAAAAGCATTCCTAGCGTAACTTATGCAACAACACAACTACGGGATATACGCAGAATAGCATAATTCGGCATATTAGTTTTATTAATCAATAGCTTGCGACCTACCCGCCAGCAACAGGCGCCATCAGTCTGGGCCAGCGCGTGCGACACGCGGGTGGTCGATTCTTATGGATTATCGCCGCGATCGGCGTAATCCACCAAAGTTTTCTGCCGCGGCGTAATCATATTCGGCGTCAGCTCGGCAAAGTTGAACACAACACCATCCGGCAACTCAAGGATGTTGATCATCGCCTCGCCGACCACCGCCGGGCTCATGCTTCCGTCATAGGTCGGCGCGCGGCTGAGCCATTCATTGAATGCCTGGGCGGCAATCTCCGGCTCCCAGCCCGAACCGAATGAAGATGCGGTGCTACCCGGGCTGAACAAAGTGACAGTTATATTGTCGTGTTTTACCTCCTGGCGCAGTTCCAGCGTAAATCGCTCGATCGCCGCTTTGGTCGACGAATAGATCGAAATATATGCAAACTCATCGAGGGCGCGAACCGTGACCGAGCTGACATTCACGATCCGTCCGCCGCCGCGCCGCCGCAAATGCGGTATCGCCGCCTGGCAACCATAAACCTGTGCCAGAAAATTGACACTCAGCTGCTGGTTCACATCCTCGGGACGCAGCTGCTCGATACGCCCCGCTAGCGCCATGCCCGCGTTATTAATGATGCCATCCAACCCGCCGAACGCTGTGGCCGCGCGATCGACTGCCTCGAACAGTGCCTTACGATCCGCAAGATCAACCGCAATCGGCAAAGCGCCATCGCCGATTTCCGCTGCCGCCTTTTCAAGCGCGGCCGTGTCGCGGCCGATCAGGGCAACCTGCGCGCCACGCCTGCCCAAACTCCGCGCGGCGGCGAGGCCGATGCCGCGCGACGCACCGGTGACGACATAATTTTTATCCTTCAAAAACGAATGCATGATGGACCGCCTCAGCTTGATGATGTTTTTGGTTGTCGGTAGCGCGCCATGACGCTGGCTTCCAGGTTACTGGCACGATGGCATAATTTATTGTCATCCATGATGCGTTCAGGCATTTCCGGGTCGAACCAACGGTCGACATACGCCCAGCGATACGGGCTGGTCATATAGGGGCTGGTCAAACCGCCGCGCGGATTGACCGTTTCGCTGATCGCCCAGCAGAGAATTTCGGGAATTTGGACCGACATTCCGGCGACGTCATTCGTCAGCGCGCAAATATCCGCTGCGCCGGCATATCGCAGATACAAAACTCACTTACGTTACGGAAACGATCAATTACAACCGCTCGCATATAGTCTCCCTTATCAGCGTCAATGCCGCACTATCACCGATCTAGAAATTTTTATCATTAAGACCTTCAAGACCTTCCAAATGGTGCATATTCACTATAGCACTTCGCCAGCTTGGCTGGGTACGAGAATTCGTATTAAAATCGGACATAATTGCGTCCTTAAAACCGAGCGCGCATTATCATGGATGGTTTCGCTTGCGTCGTCTGCGCCGCCAAACAAACTATTTGGCACGACCTGACAGATTGGCAATCCATTTCCAATGGGGGCTTGCAAGGTCGAGACGATAAGCGGGTTACGCCGCTTCGCCGTAAACAGTCCCCCGATTCTTAATGCGCGCCGTCGGCACCACCGGTACCCCGTTTCAGCAATGTCACCGAAAGTACGGTTAGCATCATCACCGCCCCCAAAAGCCCGAAACAATCGGCATATCCCATGATTGTCGCCTGCGCCTTTATCGTGGCTCCCACGACATCAACGGCACGCCCCATCGCATCGGCCAGATTGGCCGAGCCATTCAGCATGAAGTAATGCTGCAAGCCCGCGAGCCTAGACTGCGTCGCCGGATCGTAAAGCGAGACATGCGCATTAATGATAAACGAATGATACTGCTCGCGCTTGGTAAAATACGTCTCCAGGGCGGCAGTCCCGATGGCACCGCCGAGATTGCGCGTCATGTTGAACAGGCCGGAGGCGTCGCCCGCCTCCTCCTTGGATATCCCGACCATCGCCACGGCGGAGAGCGGCGTCATCGCCAGCGCCTGTCCAATCGCCCGGATGACGTCGGAGACGAACAGTTGCGGGCCGGCGACATTCGGGTCGAGATACAAGTCCATGAAGCAGCTTGTGGCAAAAATCGAGAAGCCGACGCCCACCATCAGGCGGAGGTCGAATTTGCGCATCAAAAACGGCACAAAGGGAATCACCAAAAGCTGCGGCAGCCCGGTCCAGGCAACCACCTCGCCACTATGCTGCGCATCGAAACCCTGGGCGATCGCAAGATATTGCGGCAGCAAATAGGCGGCCCCGTAGAGCCCGAAACCCAGCATGAAATTGCTCAAGGTGGCCAAGCCGAAGTTGCGCCGCGCGAGCAGCCGCAACCGCACCAACGGCGCCTTGACGCGCAGCTCGACGACGAGAAACGCGCCGAGGGCGAGCGCCGAAATGATGCTGAGATGGACGATCTCGGGTGAGCCGAACCAGTCATCCACATTGCCCTCATCCAGAATGGTCTGGAACGTCGCCAGCCCGATCGCCATCAGTCCGATGCCAAGCCAGTCCCCGTGCCATAGCAGGCCGGGCTTCGCCTCAGAGCGCGGCAGCGCATAAATCAACCCGGCCAGCATCAGCGCGCCGGGCAACAGATTCATATAGAAAATTGTTTGCCAGCCATACGTATCGGTCAGCCAGCCGCCGATCGTCGGCCCGATCGATGGCGCGAAGGTGGCGGTCACTGCGAAACCGGCGAAACCCATCGGCCGCTTGGCTGCAGGCAGCATCGAGACGATGATGGTAAAGGCCATCGGGATCAGCACGCCGCCAAAAAATCCCTGCAATCCGCGCAAGGCGATCATCTCGGGCAGGCTTGTCGCCTGGCCGCAAGCCACCGAAAGCAGTAGAAACATGACGGTGCTGCCGATCATGTAGCGGCGCAGTGAAAACATCTCGCTCAAAAACACCGTCATCGGAATGACCACGATCTCGCCGATCAGATAGGCCGTGCTGATCCACGTGCCATTCACCCCGCCGGTGCCGAGCCCGCCCTCGATATCGGGCAGCGAAGAATTGGTGACCTGAATGTTCAATACCGCCATGAACGCGCCGAGCAGCGCCGCCCCCACCGCGATCCAGGTTTTTACCGACACCGCCGGTTTGGACTGGGCCGCGCCGCCAACACCTTCTCCGCTACCCTCCCCGCTCATGAACCGGCCTTCGTGTCGGCCGCCTTCGTGTCAATGGAGGGCTCAACGGACATGCCCGGCCGCAACTCGCCCAGCAACGGATCGTGCGGATCAATGGTGATTTTGACCGGAACGCGCTGGACGATTTTGGTGAAGTTGCCGGTTGCGTTATCCGGCGGCAGCAGCGCGAATTCCTGGCCGCTGGCAGGGGCGATGCTGTTCACCACGCCATGCACGACCGCTCCGGGGAATGTGTCCACGCTGATCGCAACCTTCTGCCCTGGCCGTACATCGGTCAGCTGCGTCTCCTTGTAGTTGGCAGTGATATAAACCGCCTGCAGCGGCACCACGGCCATCAGCGGCGTCGCGGCCTGTACATATTGGCCAACCCTCAGACTGCGCTCGCCGACTACGCCCGCGATCGGCGAGGTGATGAGGGTGTAGCCGAGGTTCAACTGGGCCTGACTCAGCGCCGCTTGCGCCAGCGCGGCTTCGGCTCGGGCTTTCACCAGCTGGGCACCCAACACCGCCATCTGGGTGCGCGCGACGCCGAGTGCAGCCGTATCTCGCTGCAGATTGGCTTGGGCAGTCCGCGCACTAGTGCCCGAAAGCTGGGCCTGCTGCACAGTGGCGGCGCCGCTTTGCGCCAGGGTAGCGTAGCGGCCGTAATCCTGGCGCGCAAATGCCAGCGACGCCTGGTCGCTTGTCACCGCGGCCTGCGCTTGCGCAATCGAATAGGTCTGCTGGGCCATTTGCTGGACCAGCACATCCACCCCCGCCACCGCCGCATCCGCATTGGCCTGCGCCGAGGCGAGCGCCGAGCGATAATCCCGGTCATCTATGCGTGCCAGCACCTGTCCTGAGGCCACCTGCTCGTTATCCTGCACCGGCACTGCCGCAACATAGCCCGCAACCTCCGGGCTGATGGCCACGCTGTCGGCCTGCAAATAGGCATCATCGGTCGAGACCATGAAGCGGCCGGACGTCCACCAGCTATGGCCATAGACCCCGGCCGCCACCAGCAGCGCGAAGCCGCCGGCGCCGAACAGAGCGAGACGAAGACGGCGTTTATTGCGCCCGGCTAAAAGCTGGGCAGCCTCTTCCGCGCGTGTGGAAACGCGGCGCTCCAGCTCGGGTACAACGTTCTGATCCATGGTTCACCTTGCCTTTTTGCCGGTTGGCGCGCGGGTCGTACGAATATTGCCGGCTGGACATAATACGTACTGTACGATACAGTACGTATTATGTCCGAAGATGTCAACGCCAGGAGAAACCGGATAAGATGTCTGAAATGACCGCGTTGAAAATGACCGCGCCGCGAATGACTGAGCAAACCGAAGCTTCCGCGCGCTCGCGGCTGGAGGCGCGTCGGCGCGCCTTCCTGAATGCAGCAAATGCCGCTTTTCTTGAGAAGGGCTATGCCAACACCACGCTTGGCGATATCATCGCCAGATCCGGCGGTTCCCGGCAAACGCTCTATGCGCTGTTCGGGGGCAAGCAAGGTCTGTTCGAGGCCATCGTGTCCGAACGCAATGCGGAACTCTTTCGCCCGCTGCGCGCCGATGGCCAGCTGGACCGGGCGCCGGAAGATGTTCTGGTCGAAATCGGCACCCATTTTCTGCGGACGGTTTTAGCGCCCGAGGCGCTTAGCCTTTTTCGCCTCGTGGTCGCCGAAGGGCCAACCATGCCGGAATTGTCAGAGCGGTTCTGGG
>Ga0116227_10015236_pt1 | contig 11434 bp, 7 predicted proteins | sample S1TSphgellanicum_FD_89693 | JGI IMG/M metagenome (GOLD analysis project Ga0116227, IMG submission 89693) | Host-associated microbial communities from peat moss isolated from Minnesota, USA - S1T2_Fb - Sphagnum magellanicum MG | ecosystem: Host-associated > Plants > Peat moss > Unclassified... | reverse complement strand
CTTTCTATTTCTTGTCAAGAGAAATAATACCTGGAACTCGTCTTGGAAACCCGTGAGAAGAAAAGCTCATCTTGAAGACCACGACGTTCTCATCACCATATCACCGTCGCCCCCTTTTTTTTTCTTCTTCTTCTTCCTCTCCTACGCCCTCGCGCACTCCGCCACGGAAGAAAAACAAACACACAAAAGACAAAAAGAAAAACAAGAAAAACAAACACTGAAAATTAGGAACAAGAAGGCCCTGGGAAGGGGGGGGGGAACCAAAAATAAATAATTGTCCGTCCGGCTGGATGGATGACGATTCAGGCGAAGGTTGGAACTTGGAACTTGGTAGCGTTCTGCAGCAGAACGTCACGTCACAGATGGACGGGAAGACATAGTGAATTTATATATAAGATCTGTTTCTTTTTGTTTGGTGGAGGGATGGGGAAAGAGTGGGGGCAGGAATTTCAGATGGGGCACTAATAATTTTTTAATGAGCCTCTTGATTATGCACCCCTAAAATATTAAATTAAAATTTATGAAGATAAAAAGATTATCTGTGAGCACCTTTTGCAAATTTGAACCAAAACAGACAAATTAAGCTATGACAAAAAAAAATTGGTCTTGTTTGGAATAGCTTGGGAATTTAATGATATCATGTTCTAAACATATGAGGATTGCTTTAGGAACTTAATAAAAATTTTATAGGAACACAATGAAAACAACAATTCTTTGGAAAACATTTTTTTGACCCCACCATTCATTACACATGGTGGAAGTGGGACCATGTTGAATCTTTTGATTGGCTGAAGAATTTTTTATTGAATTAAAACCTCGTCATAAAGGATATATATTGTTCATATTGAGTTATATATATATATATATATATTATAACACATGCCTCTTTGATTGGCCTATTGGAAAGAAAGGCTCCTCCCCCAAACAATGGGGCCCTCTGGCCCATAGTGGGTTGTTGATTTTTTTCTCCTTGCTTTCTTGGCAAATTTTCACAAATTTGAAAAAAAAGGGTCCATTGACATCATCCAAGGATTTTTATAAAGAAGTATCAGAATTCTAGAGTATACTTTAGGATTTAACCATAATAAATGGCTATTTAATGAGTGGACGATAGCTAAAGAGTTACCTCCGATTATACCCATGGTGTGACTAACACAAACCACCAGGGCTTTTATTCTACTCTCAAGCTTCCAATTAAACATTGCTAAAGCATTTCCAATCACACAACACCATGAAATAATTATTGTTGGCATTTTACACAACATTTCCAATTTGCATCCAAGGTTGATCAAGTAAACAAACACAAACTTGGATCCTATGAATATAAAAATATTTGATTCTCATGCAAAATCTAAAACACAAGGAAAAACCTAAAGTGGTTTGCCCAATGCACCTAAGGTCTTGGTAAAGCAACCTAAAAATATATTGGAATTTCAGTAAAGCCCTAAAGTTAGGGGGCAAGATCAGGGAGTTAAGGGGCAAGATTGTGAGGTTAGAGGACAAAATGCATGCTGATAGGGGATGACTTTAAGGATAACTTTAATTTTTTGTCAATTTAACACATTGAAACTCCATGACAAAAACAATGTAATTCTCTGAACCATCTAGGGACATGAAAGCCAAGTCATAAGCATTGATGGGAGCGTGTTTCAAAACCATGAGGAATGTTGGAAAGTAAAAGGCTACTACAGTACCCCTCGTGCTATAAAAGTCTCCAGAAATACACATTTGGTAACTTTCTCAACTAGAAACTAATCCCAAAACTTATGTATTAGTTTGCTAATGAATAACCACTAACCAATTCTAAATTGATAGGCTTCAAACTGAACACCAATGCATCGTGAAGTAACAAATTGAAATTCTGGTTCAAAATTAGTGACAACAAAAAGAAATGGGTGCATCTCATTACTTGATCCTACTTGCAGGGACAGTTCTGTGAACAGGTTGCAACAATACGTATATATCCATGAAATAACAAAAACTCAAATGTAATCAGCCCCTCTTTACACTATGATGAGGGTTTAGTTTAGTTTAAAATATATTGTAATTTAACCTAGTCTAACTTAAATACTTTGATTAAAAACCTAATTTAGGCAAAACCAATCAAGTTTAACCAATTTTAGCTTATGTGCCCAAGCTTAACCAAATTTAATCAAGCTTAATAATTTAGCTTTTTAATCAATCATGAATTTTTACAACCCTGTCTTCACACACTTCAAGAAAACACAATTTAAAAAGTTTTGAAAAAATATTATGACCATATTTGATTTTTTGAGCTCATGGCATAACCAACGTTTGTGCCCATCTAACATTCTATTGAAATAAATTCAGACCAGTGCGGTTTTTATGGGGAATGGTCTAATAGACTTTAGGCCAAAGCCACATATATGCAGTGACCTTGTCTTGAAGTTAGACCATGGAACACAATTTGTAAACTGCCATTCAGGATTCCATGTCAAGTTTTCATCCACATTCATTTCATCAGTCCATGAGGCTTTCAAGTTTTGTGTAAAATAAATTATACTTCAACAATCCTTTTCCTCCAAACGTGGATTTTTTTATTTCAATGGTCATTGGCTATCAAGCTCTTGTGTAAAGGGGGTGGGACGTATAAATATTACAATTAAACACAACTTCCATGTACCCCATGTTTAACTTGTCTTCCTTCTGTCTCACAATGCAATGGATTTGGCAAGTGCAAAAAATGCACATTAGGTTTGAAAGAAATAGCCCTATTCATGCCACCAACATCACAAACATTGCACCATAAACATGGTTGCCAAGTAAAATTAACTCAACTGTTGGATTGGATCCTTGTCACAATTCCTAGATTATGTTTGGAATAATGTTTGGAATCATTTCTAGAATTGTCCAAGGACAAAACATATGACAAGAATCGTCTTTGGAATTGTCTAGGGATGACCGTACAATAGATTCTACAAAACCACCCATATACAAGTTCCTTGAATTTATTGTCATTGGAATTTTACGATTTTTCTCTTCATAGCAAAATTTCACTTCATATTGAAAATGGCCAAACAAATCTACATACTTTCGCTGAATCAAAACACGCTAATTACAATAGAGTGTTCCAGCCACAGTCGTTGAGATTGCGTGAATTAAAACTAGTCATGTAGGTAAAGTAGACCCCATCCCCAGGACATGATGAACCAAACTCCAAACAAAAATCAAGAAACTTGATGAGTAACCAAGTTGTGTTGGGGCCACAACCCAAATGTGTTATTTAAATTACCACTTTGGAAAATCTATTAACAAAAGGGGAAAAAACCCTTATCGATAACCTAGGAATGTGATGAACTTAGTACTTGGCCAATATTATTGTATGATTCTTGCGACATTTCATGGTAAATTGAATCCCTCTCTCTTCTCCTCTTTGCACCAAGGCTAATTCCATATACAAATACCAAAAACTTTTGGATTCAATACCATACTATTTTCACCACTACAATAGATGATGTCAAAGAAAACAAATTGTTTTCAACTTTTCAATTAGACAAATAATTATTTTGAAATCCAATCCTATGAGGTTTTGATGAACAATAATTTTTATTAATACGCTACTTTTTTGACACAATGGGGATTGTGGGGGGTGGGTACAAATGCATATTGTTGTCATAGATTGTTGTTGTAAAATAATTATTTCATGGACACCTATTCCTTGTTAATTCTACTTCTCCCCCCCTCCCACCCCCCCTCTCATTATTCAAGCTTTCACTTAATCTAGCTTGCTCCTCCATCACTCCATTGTAAGTTTTCATCTATTTTTTATATCATGGACATGGAAAAGTTTCATAAGTCCTTTGTTGTGAACCTTAACAACATGAAGCAATAAGAAAATGTGGACACCATCATATGATTCCACGGGTGGCTTCCAAAAGTTCCAAAGTCATAGCTCCTAGGAAACATTGTTCAATTGGAAATTCACATGCCCAAGAGTTACTTCCAAACAAGGAGGGTGTCAATGTTGTGTACTTTGGCAAGGAGGCAACAATTGGTGATGCCTTTTCTTGGGTCCCTTTCAATGTTGAACATACATGTGTTCTTGGTGAAAGGAGTGCAAGTGATTTCACCATCCTTTACCAACATGTAAGCACTATGTCAGATGTTGATAGAGGTGAACATGCGGTAACTAGCTACAGAGAAATAAAAAAAAACCAATCTATTTTTTTATTAGATTTTGAAAGGTTTTAGTTTTGGTGGGTGGTGGCATCTTCCAAAAACCTAGACAAACATTGTTGACCTACCTTGGATGATATTTATTTAAGCAACTTGTTTGTTACCTTCAGTGTATGTACATAACTTAAAGTCTTGCCACACTTGATGGTAGAGTCCTAGTGTTAAGGAATGGCCTACACCCTACCATCATAACTTGGCACCTTGGCTAGCTTTAACATCATGAAAAGCTTAACACTGCCTTTTACTTTTCTACAATCTATCCACATCAAGTAATGGCTAGTAACTACCTTCACTTTTGTCAAGGTTATGTGTTGTGAGTCCAAACCTATGTCAACCCTTTTATCTTTTCTCCCAACTTTTCTTGCATGCTCTGTGTTTGTCTCTTGTGTTTTGTGTTCTTGAGCTCTTGTTTTGTGAGCTTCTCTCTCTCTCAGAGCTTCTTGGGTGTTATTCATGTTTCATTGCACAAAACCAAAGCTTCTTGGAAGTTGATGTTACTCCAATCTTCTATGCACAAAGCTCAAGGAAGGCTACTTGAGGTCTATTTCCCAACCCTTTTTCTGACAATTTTTTTGCACATTGATTTGTTGGTGTTGATTATTTATTTGGTGTATGCACATGTAGTAGATTCCAACATTTCTTTTTTGGAATTTTTATAGGTCAATTTTTTGTGTACAAAACATGGATTCTTGTAAGTGGTCACTGTTGTTGGGTAGTCTTGTGCTTATGATCAAAATCCTACAAGAGACAATGGTGTTCAATGATTCAAGCTTGCCACTCTTTTCTACAATCAATGCATTGGAGCAAAATCTTCAAGCATTGTTGACATCAATTGCACTACATCACCACGTGATGTCTTATATTTCCTTAGTAATTGGTAGTGAACTTGGGCATTGGGTGAAGCCTCATTCGACCACATGGTTTAGCCACTTTTTGTTGACAAAATACGAGAACACCAGGTGGATCCAACACTTTCATATGTCAAAGGTGACATTTTTTGACATCTAACCAAGTGAGACCTTTCATTACAAAACTTGATACCAAGTACAAGAAGGCGATTCTTGTTGAGATTAAGGTTTCTTGTGCAATCTACAAGCTTGCACAAGGTGCAAACATCTTGACTTATAGTGAACACTTTGCTATTAGGAGATCCATTGTAACACTTTGTGCTTCGAGAAGTGGTGATGGTGATCAACGTGTTGTTCAAAAAACTCATAACATGGCATGTTGGTGAAAAATTACAAGGTGTGATGATAAATTTCAAAACTTGGTGTGATGGGTGCTATTGACAACATTCACATTGCCATAACAAAACCATCTTGTGTTTTTGCTAAAGATTACTTTTATCACAAGACAATAGGCTACAACATAGTTGTGCAGGCAATGGTTAATAGCCATAAAAGGTTTATTGATTTATACATGGGATTGCATGGGAGTGTGGATAATTCCCGTGTGTTGAAGAAGTCTAGGATGTACTATTGCACATTACATGGTGGACTTTTTGATATGGCTACATGTTCATAAGATGGAATACCACCTTATCAACTTGGAGTAAGGGCTACCCATTACTTTTTTGGCTCATGACACCACATAAAGAAGATGAAGAACATCACTCAATTTTAGAACTATTGTACAATCAAAAACACAAATGAGGGAGGTTAGTGGTCAAAAATGCATTTGGCATACTAAAACAAACATTCATAGAACTTCTAAAAAAGATGGAGCTACACATAACCATTGTAACTAATGTGTTTATTGCATGTTGTTTGCTCCACAATTTGATAGTCAGCAAAAAAAAAAAGGATGTTAAGGAGTTAATGTAGGTGATTTAATTTGAAAGCATGCAAGATGATGCACTAAATGCAATTGGATTATATCAAAAGGGGAATGTTTGCATTCAAGGCAAAAAACTCTTTGGGCAACATAGTTGCCACAACTTGGAGGTTTACCTTGTAGCTCAGTGCCATTGAAAAAAATCAAAAACTGCAAATTGTAGTTAAATCAGGTAATAAAATCCTCTATACTAACATATCATCCTATCAATTGAAGTTTATTTCAAACTTGATGTAACCTTCATTTTTGTGGATTTAGAAAATATTGACCTAGAAAAAAGCTTATCACTACACCAACTTGTGGGAATATAAATCCATTCCTATGCATCCTTCATACCTATGAATGTGGAAAATTTTGTGACCAATTATGAGCTTACTCAAATTCATTATCATGCACATTGTCATCAATGTTTGGTGTTTGATCATTTTGATGTACAACACATGGTGCAGATGTTGATGATGCATTGTTTTAGTCCTTATTGAATGCCAACCCCATGATAGTAATAAGGTTGGTTATTGTTTATACCATTCCTTGTTATGTTTGATTCAATTTTGTGTTTCGCACTTTGAAATATTCCAATTGTTTTTAAAGAATATTTTATTATGCTTCTATTTGTTTCTTTTCAATTTATAAGTTTACTTCATGGATATGGTTGATTGATTCAACCAATGCCACGTTCTCCTTCTCAATGGCTTTAATGAAACTTTTGTGAGTTGAAGAAGATTTCATTTTCACTCTTGTGTTCCCAATAGAATGTTGAGGTTGCCCAATAACATTATCTACACCATCAAGTTTCATGGTATTAGTTGTGTTGTTACATAGTAAGGGAATATGTGGACCTTCTTTTCTTGAAGTTTGAAATGTTGATTGCACAGATTAGCTTGGGAATGGATTTTTTGTTGTCTGCCCAACATCTACATTCAGATTGGAAAATGTAGGCTAGAATGTTGGGCTGGGATTGTTGCATGCAACACTTGTTGATGGTGTTTTTTGCCCAGTTGCGGGGGTAATAAAACTAACTAGTGTGTTTTGGCTAGGAATCTGAGGATTGGGAAGCACTACCTAACTATATATTTCCTATAATGCCTATCCATAGTGTAGGATGGGATCAAGATCAAGTGGGAGAAGAGATCCAATTGTCTTAGTGGCATATTTGGTACACAAGTGTATTTCTTCATTGAAGTCAAGGTCGTTGTCATATGGTGAAGATTCTTGTAAGCAAGGTTGTGCATGTTAGATGTCATCTTTTGGATCCATGAAATCTCGTGAATGTAGAGGATTGAAACACGGTCTACTATGCATGAAATCATGAATGAGGTCAAAATACAGTTTGTTAAAGTTCTTGGGCAATCCTTGTGCAAGCTTGTCTTCTATGGACATCTCCCAATAATTTTCATTATGACTTGTAACACTTCTAAAATCATTGATCTTCTTGTAGTCTCCATATAGAGACCCCCATTTGTCCTTACAAGCTACTCCATTGCAAAAATGTTCAAAATGACCACTAACCATTACAATTATTGAGATGTGTTCCACTTGTTGATGGATGTTTCCATGTTATCCCTTGAATAAACCATTACTAAAATGGCCTCATGTTCTACTTTCTTTGTTTTGATTAGTTCTAGGATCTTGAAATTCTCCCAATTTTATTGTTGAGGTTTTCTTGGTCTAACTTCAACAAAATTTGAAATTTCATGAACTTTCTACTTGCCTTTGTCTTTTCAAAATGTTTCTGATGTTCTTTTGTTATCATCATTAAGGTTTATGATATCTGCAATTGAGTAAAATTCCTCAACATTATTCTTAATGCATTTCAATTTTAAGTTAAGAATTATGATGTTTGAATTTTGATTGATCCTTCATGTTGTTTTCCAAAAAAATTGATGTGGCTTGTTTTTCTTAATTAAAGATGCACACAAGAAAGTGTACAAGAAAGGGATTCAAAAGTTCAACTGTACTTGTTAGAGCAACACTTGTAGTGTTATTTGCTAGTGTTGGCTTTGGTTGTGAATCTGGTTGAAGTTGTTATGCTCATCATTAGAGGGTAGCAAGATGACTATTGGTGTTGTTGCTTGACTAAAGCTCTTGAACACATTTTGTTTGTTGCTATTAGAGGGCCACATCCTGACTACAATCTTGATGAAACCTTACTTGGAACTTATTTTGGACACTAATTCTTCATGATAGAAAGAAATGCAAGATTGGAAAATTACTCTAAAAACATATCACTTCTTGGAAATTGTGGTAGGAATAGAACTTTGAACATTGAATATTCAAGATAGAAAAAATAAAGGATTGGAAAATTACAATAGAAACAAAAAAATTCTTGGAAATTTTGGTAGAGATAAAACTTTGAACATTGAATCTTGGAATTTGTGGTAGAGATAGAGCTTTTCTTGGAGCATAATTCTTTGAATTTTCATGATTGAAAAAATGTTGAAAGTTTGGATTGCAATAGAATAAAAAAATTCTTGAAAAAAAATTAGACATTGAAAAAAATGAATCCAAGTACATGCATCTATGTAACCAGAGTGTGAAACTTAAGCTTGGATGCAAGAAATGGGAGGTAGGAACGAGTGAAAAGAGAGAAGGGCACAAGAAGAGAGAAGGGGAGAGAGAAAGAAAGGGGGGGAGGGGGAGAGGGGGGTTAGGTTAATTTACATTGAGTTATACCCCCATTTTTTGAGGCCCTACATAACACCAAAAGAATCCAAAATCTACCTATTTTGAAGATTAGTTGTTAGTAAACATTTGGCATTAACATTGACTTAACACTAGTGTTATGTCATTTGCCATGTCAATTTGTTGTTAACTAACATTCATAATGTGGACTAACCCATTTTTTTATCATCCTAAACATTGTCCTAACACCACTACTACCATAAGATGTGGCAAGACTTTTATATAATTAACCCAACAAAAAATATTGCAATGTCATGCTCATTTTGGGAAGCTAAAACAAATTATGTTGTGCTTTTGTGGGGGGTGGAGGGGGAGGTTCAGGCACAACAATAATAAAAAGAAGATTAAAATGCAAGCCTTCTTTTTGTGCCTTTCTTCACCTTGTTTGGTTTTTCTTTTTATTTCATTTAACTTAATCTCATGGGTTTGTTTTTTGTTTTTTTTTCTTTGGGCTTAGATAGTTTACCTCAACCTTGCCATTTTGCTTGTGCTTTTACTAACCAGTGTTCAAGGCTTTTTGTGTAGCTAACAAAAAATAAAATAAAAGGTGTAATTAATTGGCTATGATAGTAATAAACATTGGTTGGGCTTTTAAAACCTTGAACATTTCATATTTGACCCTTTTCATATTTCCTTTTTTTCATTTTGATTACCTTCATACAATGAACTTTGGATTATGTTGCATTTTTTCACTTTTAATGAAATTCTTGCATGTAAAAACCCTTGTGTAATTTGTATTTCATTTAGATTAGAAACAATTAACAGAAAATGAAAGTGGTGGCGGTGGTGGTTGTTATGGTTTCCAAGAAAAGAGGATAAAAGATTTGATGAGCTTTTCAAATTTTTAGGCTTGAAAGAAGGGAGTGGTTTGCAAATTTTGGAGTGATGGATTCTTTAAAGGTGAAGAAATAGTGGGGGTATTAGTTGGTTTTAAATTTAAAAAAGCAAGAAAGGAAAGGAGGCAAACAAATTTAGGGTCGGGAAAGAGGAAAGGGAGGGAAAAGGAATCAATCAATCAATCATGCACAAAACAAATTTCCATTTGTTGCGATTTGTTTGTGTTAATGCGATTTCTTGCCATTGGATCACCAAGGGCCATGAGACATGATCGAGCAATTGGTGTATGACACCAATGGTGTTGTGAGTAATGGTAGTGGTGATGGTAGTAGTAGCATCCCGATGGGAGCACATGGGAAAAATATGTCCTTTGTTTCTACATCATGTAATGGATGACTATTGTTATGCATTGGGAGGCATTTGCCCAAGTCAAAGTATCTTGGTTACCAACAATGGAATGGCGGAAGTCAAGTTCATCCAAACATCAAGTCATGGGTTTATCAATTGTTTCAAGTGGAGAGAGCTATGTTGTTGGTGGCCATGGCTACTTCTAAAGACATGAAAATCAATGCCAAACATGTGGATGAATGGGTACCTTAAATTTCATTTTTAAAAAATATTATGTTGGAAGGTTTATTGTGGCGGGAACATAGATTTAACTATAACAACATGAACCACATAGGTTGTGTTCCTTTTCTTATTTTTGACTTGTAATATTGTGGGTGTAGGTGGAGCACCTAGTCATTGGATGGATTGTTGAATTAAATCTACCTACAATTTAGCTTGGTGTGTCCATGGGCATTCCCTTTTGGTGGATGCCTTGGATAGTTTTCTTTGCTTTCCTGTAGTTGAACCTCAAATTGAACTAGAACTAGTGTGGCATGTGCCATTGGCCCAAGTGTTAACACTTTCTTCAACTAATTTTTCCTTCCAACTGGTTTTTTGGAATTTATTTCAATTTTCAGCAGCATAAATCATTTAAATATCAATTTCTCCCACATTATGAATCCAAATCTTACCAAATAAATTCCATTAAATCCTACTCATCAAGATCTTTCCAAGAACAGGTGGGACATGAATTGGGGCACACCATGGTTTGCCCATTGAAACATGTTCATGTCTAAGATGCAACTTTTTTTGTTTTGATGCCCAAAACTCAATAAGGTTTTGGGAATGTAATGGATGTCATGGCAAGGTTACATACCATGGGCAACGTGGGAAAATACATTGAGAGAATGAAAAATAACAAAGATGTTCCTTGCCAATTCGTATGGTGGCAGTATGATCAACTAGAAGCTAACTTGAAAAAGCCAACCATTGATAGTCACCTCGGTCATCATTGATAAGTAGTGCATGTTCACAAATGGACTTGAAATGTGGATCACTAGTAGAAATCAGGCAAAATGTAACCATTCAATTTACGACTACATGCGACTTATAGTTGTTTGCGATTAGATTTGAGAATATTTGCAAGTACAAGACAAACTTTCAACTATTTTGGTCATTTTCACAATTATGATGCAACTATTAAAATTTTCATCTTATTGGTTATATCAATTTTACATTTATTTTCATCCATTAATAGGTTGATATGTCCCATTAGTCGCAATAGTCACCAAATTAGTTGCATCTTAAAGGTATTCTACAATGACATAGGGGTATATTTTAATGTATGTATTAAAAAATTATATATATATAATATGCATACATATGTATATTGTTCATATAATGAATTGCAAAATTAATATTTGAACTTTGAATCTTTTTATTCAAATCTGAAAATTGTTATTTCAATTGTTTAAAACATTATTTAAATTTGAAAATTTTGATTTGAATATGATATTTTCAATTCAAAAAGACTGATTTGATCTAAAAATTGATTTTG
>Ga0116227_10015235_pt1 | contig 11435 bp, 8 predicted proteins | sample S1TSphgellanicum_FD_89693 | JGI IMG/M metagenome (GOLD analysis project Ga0116227, IMG submission 89693) | Host-associated microbial communities from peat moss isolated from Minnesota, USA - S1T2_Fb - Sphagnum magellanicum MG | ecosystem: Host-associated > Plants > Peat moss > Unclassified... | reverse complement strand
TGATGTATTTGCTTCTTTTTTTATCTTTTTTCTTTTGGATTGGTTTTTTTGAAAAAATCTAAGGCTATGTATTTGCTTCTTTTTTTTTATCTTTTTTTTGGATTAAAAAATAAAAAACAAGAAATGGGCAGAAAAATCTAAGGCTACATATTTGCTTCTTTTTTTATCTTTTTTTTTTGGATGACGTCTGGCCAGACAGCTCCGGGGAGCATTCACAACAACCGTTGCAGGAGAAGTAAGTAACGGCGGGGGGGGGCCCACGGGTCCATTATGCACCGGGTACACACTAGTATATAATAATCCTATTGTGCTTTCACCTTGATGTTTATCCTATAATTTAAAAAGACAACACAATAGTAAGATCAACTTTTCAACTATGTGTTTAATAATATTAGGTGTGAATATGGTTTTAGACATACCCTTCATGCAAGTGTAAATGAAAATTTAAAACTTATTTACATTCTATGTAAATGTAAATGCCTAATTGTGGATGTGTAAGTTGTAGTTTATTTACACTTACCCACCATGTAAACCAATGTTTAAAAAATATTCATGCAAAAAGATGACAACATGGGTGCCAATGAATAGAGCACTCCCAAAGTTTCATAATTTTTTTAATCATGGGCCAATCAAAGTGGTCCATTCCAACCAATAAACAAATAAATAGAGATGCATTGCAACTAATTAAACTAATTAATATGAATCACCATAGATACCCAAGCTCTTGTAAAAGGGTAAACCAAAAATGTTGAACAAAGTTAAGAATGGAAATTCAACCCAAACAATGAGGTGGGGCAACATGCACTCAAGAGCGTGTGTCCAACAAATTCCTCAATAGCAACACAATTTGTTTAATATCCTTTGCCCAAAAGTGTGCACTTGTATTGCATATTCATGTACTAAATGAACATTAATGGTAGTAAAAGCTTCCATTTGGGGGAGCATTAGACGTATTAGAATTCTTTTTGAAGGGCCAATCAAAGTGGCCCATTACAACCCTAAATAAATAAAAATTTAAAATGTTGAACTTTGGGAGGCACCCACAACTAACTAATGTGGATTGCAAATAGGCATAGTCATTATGGGTATAAGATATATACACTTACACTTCCCAAAAACATTTACATCAGCTGGTGTGGTGTAATTCTTCCCTGTGTACATATTTATAAAAAAAATTATTTACACAACAAGTAGGCACAAAAGGATATTTTAATAATAGGATTGAGTTGAATTATCAGTTGTGCTCTGGAAAATCACTATTGCCAAGAATTTCAATGCTACAATGAATGGGAGACGTTCAGAGCATGTGATCTGGTAAGATTAGCATACCTCAGGTGTGACTTGGGTTCAGGGTTCAGCAGGAAAGACCTTTGCTTTTAAGTTCAGCAGGAAAACAAAGTTCCAAGACATTGCCAATGGCTGTTTCTACAGCTACCATGTTTTCACACATCCCAGAATCATGTTAATCCAAGCACAAGGCATGGCAACATGCTATTGAACACTCCCCCAAATAGCATCTTCTATGTTCCTACTTTTGACACACATTGTGAAGAGATCAGATTCGCAACCACTTCTGGTAGTTTGTTAATAAACATAAATTTGTTGATATCTATCACACTTGGGCATGTGCATCAAATGAACCATTAAAGTGAAAGACCTTGGCAAGGACAGATAGAATCACAAGCATCCCAACAAAATTAGGGCCTTTGTGGAATATCTTCTCGAACACACTCTCCTTCAACCTCCTAAGGTGTCAACAAAAGCACTGGGAATGCTTCTCCCCAATCCACCAAGACAAGTGGTTTGCATTCACACATCCACCAATCTGACCTTTCTGTGGCAAATTCTTGCCAATTTTGTGAAAATTATTTTTTTAAGGAATACTCTGTCACAAATTGACTGTTAAAAAAATTGCCAAAAATTGCCACAACTGCCTACAACATGAAAGTGTGCTTAAGTTTTTTCTACTTCCATATTTTGAATATTGCCAAATTTGGCTAAATATTTTTATGGATGATTGCCACTTGAGCAACATTGCAAAATTGAAAAAATAAAACCCTGTTTTGTGTGTATATATTCATTTTTACATTTACTGTATTGATTAATTGCAATATCAGTTCATTTAGGGTAAGAGGTTAAAATGGAATTATGTCCTCATGCATTGTATGTAAACATGTACATGTTGAGGTAGAAGGGGTGGTAGCTAATTTGAACTATTGTTATAAGGAGAAATGGGGAGTAGTGGCAATTCTCTAAAACTTAATTGTCTTTCATGTCCAAGATTAGCTCATCCAACAGATATCCAATTTTTTTTAGAAATAGTGATTTCAAGTGACCTCCATGCCTAGTGATTTCATGGTGGTCCTAGGTCACATTCACCCATATGAAATGGAATTCAATCGATGAATCTGATAAAATCTATATACATCCATGACCAAGAATACAATTGACTCCCTTGGAGGAATATCATAATGTGAGAAAACAATTGACACCAACAAGATGGTGGTTGCAATGAAAGTGATGTTGGTTTGGAATAAGTTTGGGATAGGCCTCTATGAATTCTTATCAAACCAAAACTTTTGGTTTGTTGTGTGTAATTTTATAATGGTTGATCTTCATTAGGCACCACAACATCTGTTGTAAATGAACTAACGATCTTGACATGCAACAAGTTAATGAACTTTTTCTTGGGTTTTTCTTAACCTCAAAATTATTTCATTGGATTGGATCAATTCATCAATGTTGTTTCCACATCATTACTCAATCAAATAGGAAATGCCACTTCATTTGCTGCAATTATATGTATCCTCAATGGATTATGGAAGTAGATTCATTCCATGGGATGCTAAAGAAATAACAAATTGCATTCCATTTAACTGAGAACATTTGAAGCTAATCGATGCTAAGGATCTTATGGGAACTTTGAAACTTATAGATAACTCACCTTGGAATTGTGTATTATCCTTGGGATCTATCAAGGAGTTACAATGAGGTTAATTCTTCACAATCATAGGATTTAAAGATTTGCCTTGAACATCGAAATCAATCAAGTTCACTATTGCCATTTTGAAGAAAGCATGCAGACATGAAATGGCTCTACTTAGTAGTATGTACTCACATTTGGTGATTATATTGTTTTTGATTGTAATAGATCCAAACAAGTTGGGCCCTATCACTTAGTGTAATCTTATTGATCTTGAAGTTGAGATGTTCATGAACTAGTTCAAATGCAAGCTAGTCAAGTGAAACATCATGAAACATCCTAAATCAGAAACTTGCACTGAAACCATAACTGTTCATCTTCTACATCTGGCAGAAATGGTCTGTTGGGTAACAAGCAGATGGCCCAAGGCTGCTAGCATCACACCCAGAACAGTATCTTCAGAGGTCCCTTCTACACAACCTTCCAACTATGATTGTCAACCATCTTTCAGCAGACCTTATAACATGGAAAGACATTCTTGAACCGATTCCTCTTAACAGAGCAATTTACACCCTCAAACTATGAAACACAATAGAGTTATCTGTAAAGTCATGCCCCGTTGGGCCTGAGTTGCACCCCTCGTTTGATGCTTCATCCCCTCTTGGCTGTTGTCTGCAAAGTCATGAATTTTATTAAAAAAAAGGGTATGAAATACTGAGACTCAGGATTAAATGCCAGAGGTGTGAAAACGTTTATAGCTACAGTGCACAAACCAGCAGCAGTGATTGGTTGAAGGCATTCACAAAAAGCAAGGACAGGGCAAACTCAGTTTAGCACCAAATTTGCTGCTAAACTGAGTTTCATGCCCCCTTAAAGCCTAGTGTACTTTCCTTTTCTGTTTTTTGAAATCTCATCCCTTACATGACCAAATAGGGGGTTCTGGTGCCTTCTTTTCATCACTTTACAGATAACTCTAATGTAATACTTATACATTAGTAAAGTTTTCTGTAAATCCATCCTGTATTTGGTCCTTAGTTTGACCCTCTAATCCCTAGTTTGATTGTAGCTATAAAGCAAGCAAATTGGGCGCTGTTTCCATGAAACTGGGTATCAGTTCAGAAGATTTGCAGGATTTTATTTTGACAAGGCAAAAACATGAGCAGCATCAAGGTGCAGGTAGGGCAAATCCAAAACTGGGTGTGAAACTTCCCAGAGGACAAATTTGGGTGAGATAATCTAATTTACTTCCCTGTTTTTCATGTGTCATATTTTCATCCTGAAATCTCATTTCGTCCCAAGTTTTGGTGAAACTGGGTCCCAGTACCCACAGTTTAGGGTACTCTATGGATAACTGTAAAATTGTAATCAAATAAGGTTATACGCCCAAAGTCATCATTGCAAAATTAAAAGATTAGTTAGCATTGAATATCAAGTCCCCTTTACACTAAAACCTGAAAGCCCATGACCATTCAAATAGAAAATCTATGATCGGAGGAATAGGACTATTAAGATATGAGTTCACTTTACACAAAGCTTGCATGGCAAAGGGACCAAAGAAATGGAAGCAAATGAAAATTTGACATAGAATCTTACTTAAGTGATAGCTTATGGATAATGTTTCATGGTCTAACGAACTTCACCTATCTCATGTTCTAATGTTAAGTTACCTTAACAAAGTCTATTTTCACTATACACTGCACTTGAGAGGTGGGCTCACACCTAAATGATTATTGAATTTCTGATGGGATGAGCTTTGAGGGCTCTCAGGTTTCCCATGGTCAGGGGCCCTCATTATGTTAAGCAAGCCTCAGCGACAAGTATTGTATACATTGTTATCATATACGTCCACATTGCAAATTAAACAAAGTTTCAGTAGAAGCAAAACAAAAGGACCCTTCCACAAGCAGCACTGAACTTTCCGAAGTATTTTCTCCAAGGTAGAGCCAAAAATGGGTTTAGAATCATCACCAAAAAGTGGGCTCGACAGTTTCACACCCATCACCCTTGGACTTGTGAAGTTATTTTTTTCTGAGTTTAGGTTTCTTATAAAAAAATAAAAAATTACATCATGTGTTTCACAGTTTTATGCACTAACATCATTTTAAGTCAATCACATGAGATCGTTTTGGTTTTTCTAATCCATGGTTTGGAGGGGACACTTGAAAACTAGATTGACCAGAAGGAAACCAAGTGGCCTTGTGCCTTGAACTTGGACTTTTATGCTTGTGAAGCATCTCTACAACCTTCCAATTCAATATTAGTGCACATATCCTTGTGCTGCTGCAGTGGTGCCGAATTTATCTTAATGCAAATGGAAACTCTAATATGTCACCATGCAAAAAATAATCTTCAAAAAATTCTCTAAAAGAAACCAAAAATTCCTTCAAGATATTATAACTCTAAAACTAATTTCAAGTTTCAACACAAGCCAAAATATCATCTTTCAAAATTCCGCATATACAAATAGACCTGTAACCTAGGGGCCAAAATCCCTTAAGCTACTATACTCTATAATGAATTTAAACACAATCCCCTTGCCTTGGTAGGCACAGCCAACAACACTCCATCTAAGTATATTGTTCACCATAATACTACTTTTGGAATGACTGTGGAAATGTCATCCACATGCTTTTTCACTCTTTGTTTTGCCATTACCATAGCCTAGGGTCAATTTCCACATTGACAAAATGAATAAATTTTTTTTTCAAGAAATTAATGCGTTTTTTTAATTTGAAAATTTTGAATATTCCATTATCTATTATGATATTGTCACATGAGTAGTGAAATCATTCAGAGTGTAAGCCTATGATAATTATGATGATTTTCAATATGTCAACTTCATATTTTCGACAAAAATTCATTTCGTTGTTTTGAGGATTATTTAATGATGAAACTGACCTTAGGGTAAGGTATCACAGCTGGTCATTGTTGTGTTTTGGGGTACAGACTCCCAGATACAAAAGACATGCTGAAACAATGCAAAGCACTCCAAGAAATCTTCCCTCTTCAGAGGACACTTTAGGTATCCTGCAGAAACTCATTATCCTACACTTTAGGTAACCGAAAGTAGTATTATGGTGAGTACAGGATAGCCTGCACAGGTTACCATGAATACCATACATACAACTAACAATGAGTAGTTCTTGCCAAATTATTTATTTATTAAAATGAGTTTTGGGAGTCTCAAATTTAATATTTGAAAATTTCAACAATTGAAGAATGAGTACACAAAGTATGCCTTATATTATGTGTTTGTAATAGTAACTTAGAGGCTGGGGATAGTGGACCAATCCCCGGGTCCCCACCCCCCCCCCAAATAGAGTTAAATTCTCAAATATTTCAGCATGCACTAGTAATTTCTTATTTATTTTTGGGCTAGACATTTTGTGAATTATTTTGTGTTGAATATTATTACAATATTATTCAGTACAAGCACAAAGTATGATAGCCAAGGGGTGGGAGCACAGAGACTATTCATGGTATGGGAAATGTAGGGTGCAAAGGGGGAACAAGGCCATCATGTTTGACAACAATGGCTCGTGCCAAATGTGAAGAGAAATGCAGGGTGCAAAGGGAAAGAATGTCATCATATTTAACAACAATGGCTTGCACCAAAGTTTATTATTTCATAAGTTTGTATTGTTTTAACAAAGATATCAAGTGTTGAAAGCATGTATAAGTAAGATGAAATTTTTTCATGTTTTTAACTACCTTAATAGATAGATGTATTGTCATGCTCCCTTGTCAAGGGGAGTTCACAAATGTAGGCCCCCTCCCACTAGCCTCCCATTCATGTTTTGAAGTACATCCACAAACCAAAGGGAATTTTGAGCCTAAGTAGTGGTTTACATGTGATTATGATTACTCTACTCTTGTGTTACATGCGAATTGCTACAAATCCTCTTATGAACTTAATTACTAAGGATTCCACTATGGTATCTTGGCCTCTCACCATCAGCCTTTTTTTTACCAATGCAACTTCACCATACAGCAAAGTTCAAATTTAAATTTAAAAAATGAAGTGATTTTTGGTATTTTCAATCACCAAAATCCAAAATGAATTAAGAAAAATTGCCAAAAATCTACACTTGTTTCAAAGGTTGCAAAAAAATAGGAGCGCTTTAAAATTCTAACTTCCATATCTCACTTATAAATAAATTTGGCTAAATCTTCTTGTGGTTGATTGCCACTTTGACTCCAACACAAAATTGATCAAGGAAACATTGGTCATTATACATTTTTCAATCTTAAAATAAGAATATTTTTATGTGGAAACTTAACAAAGCATACTCCTTATAATGATTTGTAAGTTCTTAAACCAAACAAAAATAGGGTAGTAGATAAGCTGGTGAGTGAACATTTAAGAACTCACACATTGTTCCTCTGCATCTGAAGTTCAAAGAACATTTGTAGTCCTTCACTTAGCAATTCCAGCGCCACAAAAATTGCTCAATTGGATAGAGGAATGGAGAACATATGGGGTGTTTGATGTAAGGGAGTTCAGTGTTTCGTGATGGGCAAATTAAAACAGATGAGAATTTAGAGCTTAAAAGTTTTTGATTGTTGCATCTTTTGCCCTGGAATAGAAATAAGTTTTTTAAAGCCCTAGTTGGGGCACTCATCAGGTTTTAAATCACTCAAAACGGACTAAAAATGATGAAGATATGGGGGCAGAACTAGAGGGGTCTAGAGCTATTTTTTCAAAAGATTTGAAGCAAATCATCACTCATAGTCTCCCCTGTTTTCTGCATTGCTCCCTTACTTCTGACGCTCAAAAGAACATTTGCAAGTCCAATGGCACAAAGTCACTCAATTTGGTTAATGAATGAGGAAAATATAGGAAATTGTTCGGTGATAAGTACGTGTTTGGTGATGGGCGGTTCTACCTTTCAGGTCCAGAAATTTCATAAATCAAGGAATAACAAGTGGAATGGTTATGGGGTAGGTAAGGGGAGTTACTAGAAGAACGCACCCGCCCTAATATACTAGGAAATCATCCATCCAGAAATGGATGATAGCCTCCAGTGTCAGGGAAAATTATGGATTTAAGGCGCCCTCCAAATCTCTGACAGGTCATTGTGAGGACGTGAAAGAGATTCCAGGCACATAATTGATTGGCCTGCACACTTTCTTTGAGCTCCAACACGTGTGACTGGAAAACTGACATGTGTGACAGATATAAATAAATGATTCGCACCTAAACGCCTGATAAGCCAAAAGCTGGCTTTTTGGAAAGTGTTTCTGCCACGTGGAGGGTGCTCATACGCTCTCTACATGGCATGCTCAAGTCCATGTTAAATTTTTAGCGTGTAGTTTGATGAAAAAAAGTAAAGGCGTGCAATGACCTCTCAAATGTAGGGGTGCGTCCCTAAAGAGGATCACATGAAAGGACAATAAGGTACAGTTTGTGGTAAAAATGGGCGGCAGAGGGAATAGGTGGGCAGCATGCATCATGCTAATCCACCTCTCATTGGTTGATTCACTTGTTTCATGCATTAGTGTACAAATTTTTAGAATCTTTTACACTGACACTGATCCAATTCTATTATTAATCTCTTAGAGCATCTCCAATGCTTAGTACGTGACTCCAGACAATAAAATTTATTGTGAAAAAATCAAAATGTGCCGGTTTAGCTCAGGAAATTGGTTTTTCTGCACCAAACTTGTACAGCTTGCCGTGGCTGGTGAAAGGCACAACACAGTTGTGCACCTCCAAAAAAGAGTGTAAGAAATTGGACCTGACTGCGGCTCAGTATTTCTGATTTGTCAATCATATGATTGGTCCAGGTGGCTTGCTACTAGTAGTTCCCACGTATATGCAGTTCCAGAGTTTTATTGGTGGGGTTGCCAAAAAAAAAAACAGCTAAACTTAGACATTTAATTTTATTATCCAGAGTGACATACTGAGCACTGGTGGAGATGCTCTTAAGGGGTTTATCAATAGAATTGGATCAGTGTCATTGTAAAAAATTCTAAAATTTTTCACACTAATGCATGCAACAAGTGAATTTGTACACACAACATGTCCACTGGTGCTCAGTATGTGACCCTGCAAAAATATTTCTCACATCCAAGTTTGGTTATTTACTTTTCCAACCCCATCCATAAAACTAAAATTGGAACTACATGTAGGTGGGAGCAGTGTTTCTTCATTCTTTTGGCAAATTTTTGCATTGTAATGACAAAAAAAAATCAGTATGAATTCTACAAAAGCATTTTTTGGAAAAAACATACAAAAGTCACCAGCTTTAGAAAGAAGATAATTTCAAATTCCCCAGATATAGATAGTGATTTCCTATAGGTCACGAGAACTAGGCAGGATTCCAAAATATTTACTGTCCTTTCTGACCTGTAGCCAACTGTGGCTCATGTCTTTGGTATCCAGTCCACCTACTTGACAAAATTTTGGAAAGAATACAGTGGGTGGGCGATTACTAACAACAAACCACATAGACCGATCATTATGATTAGCCAATCAGAAACAGAGATTACACTCTTCTCTGGCAGGTGTTAGCTTCTGTTGGACCCTTGATTGGCCTCTGCAAACTGTGTAAAAATGTTGGGGCAAAACCATTTTGCTGAGCCAAACAAGCATCTTTTAACTTTTCTTCATCTAATTTTAATTTGCAGGATGATGTACTATGAAGCACTGGTGGAGTTAGGGACACGTAGGTAGCATTAAAAAATAAACTTAAATAACATACTCCGCCAAGCCAAAATCAAAGCACCTTTGAGGAGGCTTATCACTTGGCAGCCAAGGCACATTCTTTTTCCAGGGCCTCTAAGCCAAGAGGAGATTCCGAGAGCAGTGGGCCATGAAATGTTGGGCCAGCAGTTAAAATTGACTGTTGTGACACGAGGGATCAAAAGCATTTCCCTGAGGTGCTCAGCATTTAGGGTCCATTTCCATCAGGTTGATGTGATCACAAATTCTGCCTCAATAGCAGCTTCCACTTCTTCGATAGTCATTTTCAACCTTGAGTTCTTGATGTCTCATGTAAGTATAGCCCCACCCACCAAATAACAGAATTGTCAATTCCCCAGAGGCAGGGTTGGAAATGGGCAGAAACTTCATTAGTGTTAGGGTAGCATCAACTTTCAACTTAGCTGAATGTCGACGCACCGAAGGTTTGCGCACTTCACAGTTGGTGCTCTTTCACCTGTTGCAGCTTTGGACCTTTTTGGGACCTCATCATGTTATTGGAACATATATTGCTATGCAAGTGTGCTCACCACTACGGTACCACCCAAGTTGAAGCTTTCTTAATACATGTGCCCATTGCCCAATGACTTTTCCCCAGAGTTGAAGAAGTTCCAGCCAATAGCCATAGTGCGAATGAAACCTTTTTTCCCCAAACGAGGCCCACTTCCGAAACACCTGACCAAAAAGAACTGATTTTTTTGGTAGGCTGCCCATAACTCGTTCACCACATGTTTACTACTGATCATTGGTTGGTCACCCTTATTGGCCCACTTCTGGCCTTTAACTGCTAATTAAGAGTACCCTACAATGTATAGTTGGGTATTATATTATTTCAGAGGTGCCAAAAATTTTGATATAGAAAATTTTCCCCTCCAAAGTTTTGTGAAGGAAAATGTTTTGGGAATATTTTATGTGCCAAACCTTATTTTTCCAACTTAATTAATTACTTGACAGATACCTGCTGAACCTGCTATTTGCATTCGTTATATAGTGTAGTCTTCATTGTTCATGGATGGGGGAGAGGCAAATAGTTAAAATAACACTACATGTTAAAATTAGTGACCAATATTTCCATTTTGTCATGCTGCTAGAAATGCATTTAGATTGAAACTTTAGTAAGAAGACTTTTTACCTCACCTCCTTAGACCTAAACCCATCCTCATTTTTTCTTCATTCAAACATGTCATAGAGACTAGGTAGAATAATGTTTTCTCAATTTACTCAATTGATGGTTAAATTTAGTGTTGGGTAAGTATCAACTTTTGAACATACAAGCTAGTAGTGTTGTTAGATCTTTTAAAAAAAAATCATACCAGCATTTAAGCATGTTAAGAGGAGCAAAAAACAATTGTAATCATTCTTATATTTCATGTATTAACTTGGTAACAAAAGTTGATGTTGAAATTTTTGAATTTATTTATATAGCAACATCATTCATAATATACCATAGGAACATATATATAATTTGAAAATAGTCTAAATGAATAGAAAATATTCAAGAATATTTTGAAAGTAGTTATAACTAATGTTTTAAAGACTTGTAAAAGGATTTGACACTAATTTTGGAAAACAATTAGTGTAAAATTTAACATATTAGTATAATATACATTGTTACAAAATTTTAAGGATTTTTTCAAATGTTTCTATAATATTTCAATAATATCTCAAAATAAAGTCACCTAACTATTAACAAATAGGAGATCTACTCAAGTGCAAACATAAATCTTTATTGAAAGGAAAGTACAACATAATGCTCACAACACAAAACACAACATCAAGAACTCTCCAAGGTTCTTGTCACAAGAAATA
>Ga0116227_10015234_pt1 | contig 11435 bp, 12 predicted proteins | sample S1TSphgellanicum_FD_89693 | JGI IMG/M metagenome (GOLD analysis project Ga0116227, IMG submission 89693) | Host-associated microbial communities from peat moss isolated from Minnesota, USA - S1T2_Fb - Sphagnum magellanicum MG | ecosystem: Host-associated > Plants > Peat moss > Unclassified... | reverse complement strand
GATAGCATAAATGGTGATTATTTCATTAAGCATATACCCCTCCACATTTTCTGACTCGAGGGGATTTTATTACTTAAGGGACGACACGCGATCGCCTGAATCTATAACTAGCAACTTGGGTTATTACAGAACAAATTCAGTCTCGTGGTTCTGAACTTGCCAAACTAGGGTTTAAAGGCTACGATGCGCTGCATATCGCTTGTGCAGAAGCAGGATACGCCAATGTTTTGTTAACAAATGATGACAGGATGTTGCGATTGGCTGTACGACATAGAAACTTGCTACAAGTGAGAGTAGAAAACCCACTGCAATGGCTAATAGAGGTAAAAGATGATAGACGTGACTAAGCTGGCACAGGATGACATTACGCGACTGGGAATAGACACGCTTGCCTTAGCCCTTGGACCTGCTGGAATGGCACGATTTATGCAGCAATTCACAATAGGTAGTGGAGATTACACGCGAGATCGGGACAAAATTTTGGGAAATCCTACTGTTGAGGAAATAGTTGCCGAAATTAAAAAACGACGTGAATCACAGGTACAAAGTCCAGATACTCTACCCAAATTCACAAGCATGAAAATGATAGATGTGACAAAGTTTACTCCAGTGCAGATTAGGCAACTGGGAGTGGAGGCTTTGACTAAAGTGCTTGGTCATACTGGCATGGCGCGATTCATGCAGCAATTAGAGATGGGCGCTGAAGATGACTCGCAAGATAGAGACAAAATATTAGGGAATCTTAACATTGAGGAAATAGTTGCCGAAATCAAGGAAATGCGGAGAGAGTAGCAAAAGGGTTGATTCACAACGCTTTCTTCGACAGGAATTTCTTGAAAAACTACCGAGACAGGCTGAAAACTCATGAAATTGCGTTATTATCGGGACACAGATACGTTTGCTATCAAACTAAAAGACGGTTTCAGTGTCAACACTGAAGAAATAGCTGATGATGTGATCGTGGATTTTGATGCCGATGGTAATGTCATCAGTATTGACATTGATCTAGCTTCAAAAAAGCTTGATTTGCAAACTTGTAAATAAATTGACGGTGCCTGCGACTTCTAGCGTTTTAACATATCGAGATGCTAGTTCCTCAAGAAGTTTGTATTCACTATCATATGCCCGTGAGTGCCCTGGGTGTAAAGGTTAGAGAATAGAGAGCCGCTGTCCGACGAAGGCGATCGCGTAACGGGGTGGTTAACCAATTGTCAAGGTGAAAGAACACGAGTTTAGGGTCCAAAAAGAGCCTCAAGAGAGAGACCGAGGGGTTGGTCGAGCGAGAAATGACAAAATTGCTGAACGGGAAAGCCCCAAAAATGGATAAATAGCAAGCGGTGAAGGGGATGACAACTGCTTTGGGGACGGAGTAACGTTATTTCAACCGGGTTGCACTAGGTATCAAAGGGATTGATCAACCTTAAATCCTCAAACTTAACAAAGTCATCTTGATTACGAGTGACGAATTGGAGCGAGTACTCCAGAGCGGTAGCAGCAATAATAGCATCAGGAACTTTAATCCTGAAACGCTTACGAAGTATGATTGTGCGTTCCGCAATTTCAGAAGTAAGGGGCAACTCGATCAACCTAGAAAGAACTCGCTTTGCTTGAGTGTCAGCAGCCTCAGACTGCTCAAAACCTAGTACCTCAATCCTCGAAATGACCGAATAAGCACCCTGCCCTGACAGCCCTTGCCTTAAAAGATCTGTTTCAGGCTCATTCAGCCGACCGTTGAGATGATAAATGAGAATGTTGGTATCAAAAAGCAGTTCCACAGACCCAATTCCTACTCGCCCCAATCGATCTGCCGTTGCCGCTTCAGATCAGTATCGATTTCCTCAATACTGAGATGTCCCCAGCTTCCACTCGTTTCTGCTAGTAGTGCATCAACACTCACCGACCCAACGGAAGGTTGAACCTCTGGCTGTGGCCTCGTCACCAAACGGACACTAGCCTGAAGCTGATTCATTAAGTACCCCAGCAGTTTCCACTGTTCCTCCGGGGTTAGCTGTTTTAGTTCGCTCATCACTCGCTGTAAAGCTGGGCTCATCGGCTAATTTTCACCAGTAACTGGGAGTTATTCATTGAACATATTTTATATAAAAAGTTCCCAATCAAGTGTAAAAAAGAACTTCAAAACATTCATAAAATGAAGACAGGCAATGCCAAGTGCGAAAAGTAACTTAACAGATAGTATCAATTTCCGCAACGAGACTAACCAATGCCGTAGAGAGAGGCTAAATTAGTTGTTAATTTAAACCCGCACCTCAGCCGCTATGGGAAAAGAACTGGCAATTTGCACCTGTGGACTGACTAAGCAATTTGACAGACACGTTGCCGTGAATGATGTTGATTTAGAGATACAATCTGGTGAAGTTTACGGACTGATAGGTCCTAATGGTGCAGGTAAAACGACGCTGATTAGAATGCTAGCCTCAGATGAGGAACCAACTACAGGTGAGATTTATCTCAACGGCGATCGCCTACGACGCGACAAAAGCAACCCCACCATCAAACGTCGCTTAGGCTACTTACCCGATGACTATCCGCTGTATGAAGAACTCACAGTCTGGGACTATCTAGATTATTTTGCGCGTCTGTACCGGTTACGAGAACCGCGTCGCACACAGCGCCTGTATGAAGTTTTAGAACTCATACAATTAGGCAATAAACGCAATAGCCTGATATCTACCTTATCGCGGGGAATGAAGCAGCGCTTGTGTCTAGCGCGAACGATTATCCACGAACCGATTGTACTACTGTTAGATGAACCAGTTTCAGGACTTGATCCAATTGCTCGGATGCAGTTTCGTGAAATCATCAAAGTCTTGCAAGAAGCAGGGATGACAATACTCATTTCTTCCCACATTCTTAATGACCTGGCAGAATTGTGTACCTCAGTGGGAATTATGGAACTGGGATTTTTGGTAGAAAGTGCCTCGCTACAACAACTTTACCAGCGTCTTTCCCGTCAGCAAATTGTGCTTTCAACCCTAGGGAAGTTAGAAGAACTTTTAGGTGAACTCAAAAATAATCCCTTAGTTGAAGAGTGGGAGGTATTATCAACGAAAAATAGTGTGCAAGTGAATTTTTCAGGCAAACAGGAAGACTGTGCTGATTTGTTGCGATCGCTCATCCAAGCTGATATTCCCTTAACTGATTTTCACGCTTCCCAAGAAAACCTAGAAACTATTTTCCTCAAAATGGATCACAAACAAGCATCTTGAGGATTTGCTAATTGTTGATTGCCATGAGCTTATTCATCAATTTTGGAGAGTTTTGCTACAATGGTCGATTTCGTAGACAAATTAGGCGACTGGAATCCGCAACTGTTACGAGAACTTAAAGGGCGACTGAAAGTTTTTTCTGTATGTACAGCAATTGCTACATCACTAATTGGTCAATTACTGATTTTACTCGTTCAGTTGAGTGGGATTCCCAATGAAAAGTACCCATTTTATGGAGAATACTGCGGTTTGCGGGCATCTTACGAACAGCAACGCATCCAACTACAAGGGCAATATCACGAACTGCAAAACCAATTCTTTATCTACAGTGAGTCTACAAAATTTGATGTAGCAAAAATTCAGGAATTGAGAAACAAAATTTCACAAACTCACTCACAAATAAATGAAATTAATGGAAATTTTAGTCAGGAGTTTTGCCCACTTGATGCAATTGATATGCAGAAATGGTGGCTAGACCATTATAGCTCTTTATTTCTGATACTCAGTGTAATTTTTATATTTACACTGTTAGTGGGAGGAACTTATTTACTCATCAACGATTTAGCCAAGGAAGAGCGTCGCGGTACGCTGACTTTTATTCGCCTTAGTCCCCAGACAGCAACAAGTATTTTCACTGGAAAGCTGCTAGGAGTTCCAAGTTTAATCTATCTTTTGATTGCAACAGCAGTTCCTTTACATTTTTGCGCAGGAATTAGGTCAGAAATTCCCTTAAGTTATATTTTTAGCTTCTGGGCTGTTCTGATTGCTAGCGGCATTTTATTCTACAGTACCGCTCTACTATTCAGCTTATGTAACTCTTGGCTAAGTGGTTTTCAACCTTGGTTAGGCAGTGGTTCACTTTTAGTGTTCTTGACAATAACAATGCATTTGTCTGATTTGTCTGACAGCTACTCAAATTATGTAACCAGTTGGTTGATGCTGTTGAGTCCCTTTAGTTCAGTCGTGCATTTGTTTCCGAACTTAGCACATACATACAACAACTCAGGCTTAGGTCAATTACAGTGGTTTTACTTACCAATCGGTGCTACTAAAGTCGGTTTTGTGGCTTTTACTCTCATAAATTATGCTCTATTTACTTTTTGGGTTTGGCAAGCAATCAAGCGTTGCTTCCATAACCCAAATGCCACAATTTTGAGTAAGGAACAGAGTTATAAACTGGTGTTTTGCTTTGAGGCAATGATTGTAGGATTCGCTGTGCAGCAGGTAAAAGGCGGTAATCAATGGCAAAATGTTGTGTCAGCAAATTTTGTTTTCTTATCTTTCTACAACTTGGTGTTGGTTGTAGCTTTAATTGCAATGCTCTTACCTCATCGCCAAGCTGTACAGGATTGGGCCCGCTACCGACATCAAGACGTTTCTGGTCGCCAGGGTTTTTGGCATAAGTCTTTGTTGCAAGATTTACTGAAGGGTGAAAAAAGTCCAGCTTTGATGGCGATCACCATTAACCTTTTCATCGCAACAATCCCGTTACTGATTGGGATTGTTTTACTACCGATAGATAATCTCAATAGTGATATTTTTCATACGCTTGACAAAACCCAGCTAATTTTAGCTGTGGCTTTATTCTTCAGCTTAATGATGATCTACGCAACCATAGCTCAGATGATATGGATGCTCAAAACTTCCAAGCGGCTTGTGTGGGTAAGTGTAACTGTAGCAACGATGATCTTGCCACCGATCATTCTCTTAATCCTGGGTGTACGACCAAACAACAATCCCCTGCCGTGGCTATTTTCAACTTTTCCCTGGGTAAGTATAGGATATACCGAGACAACAACAATTTTTGCAGCTTTATTAGGTGAATTTAGTGTCTTAGCTTTGTTAATGTTTAGGTTAACAAAACAATTAAGATCTGCAGGAGATTCTGCTACCAAAGTACTGCTTGGGTCGTCAGTAACTCAGGTCTAAAGACGCTGAGCTTGTCTCAGAGTTTTAGCCACACTAGCTGACCCGATGCGAGTACCTCGTGTACTACGTTATCGGTAAGTGTTTAAGTTCCTACCTTGAGATGCATTCGCCAGTTTCAAGCTCTAGAACTGGGTGATTAAACAGGTTTATATTGAGTTAACACTCCTTGTTGCCCAGATAGTACCGTCCGATAACTTTGGCATTAGCGCAGCGTTAGCGAGTACTCGAGCGTCGGCTAACATCACCCAGTAATGGAGGGAATTTATGTCCAAAGTACTAGTAATTGACACCAACAAAAAACCGCAAAATCCAATTCATCCCTCCCTGGCGAGACAGCTTTTAAATAACGGTAAAGCCGCAATATTTAGAAAATACCCGTTTACAGGCTATGAAACGCGAGAATACCTGTTAGAAAAGTGGAACAGAAAATGTGCTTACTGCGATATCAAAGATGTCCCGTTGCAGATAGAACACATTCATTCGAGAGCAAAAGGAGGGTCAAATCGCATTTCTAATCTAACTTTAAGTTGTGAGAAATGCAATATTTTGCAAAAAAACGATCAGTAGTGTGAGCCGGAAAGCCAACGCGAGACTACAAGCGAGCTTTCCGGCTCGCACTACGAATTTACGCTCATTGGGATGCACCCCCTAATTCCTTTATTTTCATTTCGTCAGGTTAAAAGTGGGAAAAATTAAGTTGTCGGTTTTGGCAATAGTCAGTTTGGGAATGTTATTTTGGTTAGGTGTGCGTTTTTCTTCGCCATCTATACCTTCTGCTGTGCGAACTGTTACGCCCTCACCACCAAAAAGCATCCACTACATAGAGCGCAACTTGCCCCAAGGGATAGCCCATATTTTGTGGATTCCAGCTAATAAGCAATTTTTGGTAACTCCTGCATTATCAACTAAAGTACGCACTGTAGAAGAATTTGCTAAAAAGCATCGAGCCATTGCTATCTTCAATGCAGGCTTTTTTGACCCAGTCAACCAAAAATCTACATCCTATATTGTTGTTGGTGGTCAACTGGTGGCTGACCCTAAAGATAATGAGCGGCTAGTCAACAATCCCAAATTAAAGCCTTACCTGAATCTAATTTTTAATCGCAGCGAATTTCGCCGCTACTTATGCGGGCAGACTACCCGCTATTCGATAGCCTTGCATAATGAATCACCACCAGCAGATTGTCACACTGTTGATGCCATTGGCGCTGGTCCACGACTATTACCACAAATAACATCAATGCAAGAGGGCTTTGTGAATAATGCACTAGAACGCGATACACTAGGGAGTAAACAGCCCAACGCTAGAACGGCTTTTGGCATTACCTATGACGGTAGCATCATTTTAGTAATGGTAGCTCAAAAACCTTCACAACCAAATAATTCTGGGATATCTTTACCGCAACTAGCAGATTTGATGAAAAGCCTTGGTGCTTCCGAAGCGATGAACTTGGATGGGGGTAGTTCGTCTTCGCTTTATTTACCAGAAGAAACCTTTTACGGAAAAGTTGATCAACAAGGAAATCCCATCAAACGACCTGTCAAATCAGTCTTACTGGTTCAACAAAACTAGTGAAAGAAGGCAGCTATGCTGAAGGAAAGAAAGCTTGGACAGTTAGCTTTTTGGCTCTACCGATCCCCTTAAGTTATGTAATACGCTGGACTCACAGATAGAGTGCGATTGGCGATCGCATGATTGCAGTGACAAATGATCGCATTTGTAGCAAAAACCATTGCAGATTTGCTGGAATTCACTCAGGCTGATCTATCCCACGGCTTATAGCCGTGGGTGCTGACTTTTATCTCATTGCTTTTCTCACCAATTCTGGAATCTGAGAAGGGCGAGCAGCTACGGGAACTCTGACTTCACTGAAGGCGGCTAGTTTACTCTTTGCTGTACCAAAGTCAGGATCGCGTCCTACAACTGCTGCTAAAGTCCCAGTTTGACGCCAATGCTGTACTGGTGGTACTTTTGTACCTGCAATGTAGGCAACTACTGGCTTATCGATCGCTTCGGCAATGTACCGTGCTGCGGCTTCTTCACGACCACCACCAGGTTGACCAACTAAAACGATTACCTGTGTAGTTTCATCCTCATCAAGAATTTGCAGCCACTGAATAAACGATGAACCTACAACTGCATCGCTACCAATACTGACACTAATTGACTGTCCCAAACCAGCTTGAGTTAGTTCTCTAGCAACTTCATAGGTGAGTGTGGTGCTGCGACTCAAGATTCCCACAAAACCAGGAGTATAAAATTCACTAGGTTGAGTACCTAAGAGGATTTTATTAGGTACGATGATACCTGGACTATTTGGTCCCACCACTAAGGTTTCTGTTGCCTCAGCTTTACGAATTAATTGCACCATATCTAAAGGCGGTACACCAGGAGAGATAATAATGATTTGGCGAATACCAGATGCGATCGCTTCTAATGCCGCATCCAGTACTTGGTAAGGGTGTACACAGATAATTGTGGTATCGATCATTCCAAATTGCCCTATGACTTCCTCTACCAAATCAAATACCGGAAGATCGTACAGGATCTGTTGTCCACCACTGCCTGGATTAACCCAAGCTACCAAATTTGTGCCATAAGCTTTCATTTGAGCAACATGAGTTGCTGTGATAAATTCAAAGAAGCCTTGGATTAATACTTTGCTGTCTGGCATTAAGTTCATAAAAAAGCATCGTGATGAGTGCGAACCCAGCGGCTTAATACACTGCGAAAAAAAGACACAGTACAGCGATCAAAAAATGTCACTCGCTTTCCCCCTGCTTCAAAATTCACGCATTGAAGACCCCTGAGCGAATTGAAACAATGGTCAGTAATTAAGTATAAACTCTGTATAAATTGAGTGTGAAGTAGAAATTGATACCCCCTTTCCTGGATTTTCATCTATGAACTCTGACAGGATTATAGTCATTAGAGTTCGGATAAAATACAATTCGGGTCAGGGGAAAGAGTATAGTCTCGTAGTTAATATTTGTAAGGTACTTGCTATTTGGAGCGGGGGTGGTTCTGCCTAAATGCCTATTAGGAGTGCAAAGAAACCCTTTTGTCAGCAGGTTGCTGCGCAAGACGGACTGCTTCGGCCACTGCCTCATCTAAATTTTCTACCACTATGAGCCCATCACCGTGAGTTTTGAGTTTTGCTAAATATTTTCTAGCTTCAGAGAACTCAGAACCGACAAGGCGGACAACCAAGCGTGGGAATTGGTTCTCTTGACGGCTTTTGCTACCATTAGAGCGTACAGCCTGTTGCTTGTGTGCGCTCTTGTGATGTTGGATAAAATTCTCGATGACTTCCACTACTTCTTTAGTCAGGGCAATGCTACCTAGGAAGTTAATGAGTATGACTTGAATGCTTTTGTCAGCATCCAGGTTTTTCAAAGTTTCTTCTAGGCGACTCCTGAAGGTGGTCGGTGAGGTATCGATGGGAGAAGCATGGCGCAGATTTAGACAAACACCAGGTTTACCACCAGCATTGACCACTAAATCTAAAGTTGCCATCACTGAACCAGCACCATTACCCAAAATTCCGATTTTACCGTGCAACTCTATCTCGTCCCAATCGCCCACGTTCCTGATGATCTCACTACTCGTATAACGATTGACCATTTTTTTTGCCATTTCGGTAATATCTGGATGACGGCTGATTGCTCGTTCATTAACGCTGACACTACCATTGAGAGCCATCACTTGGCCAGAAACATTTACTGCCAAGGGATTAATTTCCACCAAGTCTAAGTCCTTTTCCACAAAGATATGGTACATTTTTTCCACAACGGCGCTTACTGACTGCATGAGAGCACCTTGTAAGCCCATTTTCAAAGCCAGTTGCCGCGCATAAAATGGCGAGAATTCCTGTTCAACGACAACATGCTGCATTTTCTCTCCACCGGATTCCCAATCAACGTCAGCTTCTTGGCAACCTAAAAGTATTGGTCGGCAAACAGCAGTATCTAAAACCACCGCCAGATAAAATTCCTGCTCGGCGTTATACTTAGCTTCTGCTAGTAATACTTCTGGAAATTCGCCCAGAATTGGTAAATTGAAGATGTTTTGGGCAGTTGCGATCGCATCAATAGTTGTTTGTACACACTTGACTCCACCAGCTTTTGCTCGTCCAGCCCCATGCACCTGAGATTTCAATACAATTGGATAGTTAATTTTTAAACGTTTTAAATCTGTAGGATGGTCAATTTTTTGGGAGGGCAATACGGGAATGCCTATATTCCTAAACCATTCTTTTACTTGGTACTCCAGCAAATCCATAGAGGTACACCTTTTTTTGTCAAATTTCAAGGGTTGCGGTGGTGCTGCCGCCGACCGCACCACCGCACCTCGGTCGCAATGTAAAGCTTTAGAAAGCTTTTAAAAATTGTTTTTTCTTTTATCAATTTTATCTGCTTTGGAAGATGAGGTTAATTATTTACAAAATTACCTCAATCTCGCCTAGTTAATCAAGACCTAATTAATTACTGTTTATTTTATAGGTACTTAGTGATGATGAACACAACGCTCTTGCTAGTTTTTTCAAACATCGTGGTCACTTATCTTGGATAAATAAAATGGATGACCAATTAGAAGTTGCAGTACAGTCTTTAGTATACAAATCAACCAGAATATTCACCATTAGTGAAATTACGCAAAAATGACGTTATTCCCATTTTATCTTTATAATTTATACTGCATAATTTATACTGCAAATTAAGTTGGACAAAAACGACGACTGTTCTTCTGTCGTTTCATCTGGCGTTCAAAAGAGCAATCGCCTTTCCAATTAGGGACTTCCAATTAAAAAAATATCCCATCGTAGGGGCGCAAGGCCTTGCGCCCCTACTACAAATTAATTTTGGATTTTCGATAATTTATTTTCTGGTGTTCCCTTAATAACTCTGCGACAGCCAGCATCACTTCTTATTATATATAAATAACTTTCCGGTGGGAACTCTTGAGAAAAATTCTTATTCAAAAAGCGTGTTATAAGCCAAGAAATAGCGTGTTGTGAAGTATTATCGTGCTAAGATAAGCTGTTCCACATCTAGTTTGCACATTTAGACAGCAGGGGGCAGGGAGAAAGAGGGTTTGAGGCTTTTCTCAAAAAATAGGAAAATGCAATTTAAATGTGGAACAGCTTAACTAGGAAAATAAAGTTTATCAACTTGATAGTATCCTTGATCAAGGCATACCATCTTTTCTGGAGAAACTCCAGCTAGTTGCAATGATTCTTTTTGAAATGCATTTAATTCTTTATGAAGAATCAATGGAATCTGCTCAAGTTGATCGAATTGTTCAAGTAAAGATAGTTTGGGAAGAATTTCAAGTACCCAATGGTAATAATTAAAAGACCAATTTGGTGTCGAAAGTAGACAATAATCTCCAGGGTAATATCTTAATCTTGGCGTAAATGGTGGGAAAAATATTGTATTTAATATGCCTTCTTGTTCAACAAAAGTATCGTTACAAGGAACATCATGACAAAAATGATTATCTTCAAAAGATAGAGGGAAAAAGCCGTTATAATTATTTTTATTGATAATTTTTGCTTTACTAAGACAAGACAAAAAAACTTCAGGTGTTTTCTTGTAATGAGTGGCGTTGGAATAATATTCTTGAAATTTCTTAACTTCTATGTCATCTAAACTAATTGGAAGTTTTCTTTGATTTATTTCAGATGATCGGATTAGAAGATACCAATCTTGAGAGTTCATTTCTTCATTAGTTGGAAAGCTTTCAATCTCAGTACACCATTTTTTAAACGTAGTAGACTTAGTGCTTAAAGTATATTTTTGAATAATTGGCAAAGAAAATATCAATTTCAATAATCTTGTTCTAAGTTTAATTTTTATCCTAATTTTTTTTCAGAAAGGTCATTTTATTATCTCCATTTTTTATAGGACTTACGCACTGTACAAATTGACTATTGTATGCGTAATGATATTTGGTTGTCTCAGAGTGTTGGCAAGTGCTAAGTGCTGACTCGTCAGTCCAGGCGCAAATAAGCCAGGACTTACACATTGACAAAATCAATGTGAGTTGAGTACTGACTTTTAAATAATAAACACATATCAACAATATATTTGATAAATTTTTGATGAATAATTGCTGGGTGGGAATCAGAATGGTTCTTCGGTACGTGTTATGCTGAGATTTTAACTAAACCCCAAAATTTTCCTTTAAAATCAAGGCTTACAGGCTGTTATGGACTCAAATTCAGCGCCAAGACTCAAACGGTAAGGGTAACGCCTGTTATTATTGCCCAATAAGGG
>Ga0116227_10015232_pt1 | contig 11437 bp, 11 predicted proteins | sample S1TSphgellanicum_FD_89693 | JGI IMG/M metagenome (GOLD analysis project Ga0116227, IMG submission 89693) | Host-associated microbial communities from peat moss isolated from Minnesota, USA - S1T2_Fb - Sphagnum magellanicum MG | ecosystem: Host-associated > Plants > Peat moss > Unclassified... | reverse complement strand
TCAAAGGCGGCGATTTCCGGTCGCGCGAGGCCAATGTTTATCGCCTTGCCGAATGCTCATCCAGTTTAATCGATCAGGCGGTAGCGCAGGGTGTACCGTTTGCCAGGGAATATGGAGGTTATTTAAACAACCGCTCGTTTGGAGGTGTACAGGTATCACGTACCTTTTATGCGCGTGGGCAAACCGGGCAGCAGCTGTTGTTAGGCGCTTACCAAGCCCTCATGCGGCAGGTAGCCGCAGGCAAAGTAAAGACCTATACCCGCCATGAGATGCTGGAGTTGGTATTGGTAGATGGCAAAGCCAAAGGAATAATTACCCGCGACCTGGTTACCGGGGAAATTGAACGCCATGCAGCTAATGCGGTTATAATTGCCAGTGGCGGGTATGGTAAAGTGTATTACCTGTCTACACTGGCCATGGGCTGCAATTCTTCAGCCATTTGGCGGGCGCACAAAAAGGGTGCATTAATGTCGGCAGTGAGTTGGATTCAGTTTCATTTTACTTGTTTACCACAATCGGGGGAACATCAGTCTAAATTAACCTTAATGTCGGAATCATTACGAAATGACGGCCGCATCTGGGTACCTAAAAAAGCGCATGACGAGCGAAAACCCAATGATATCCCCGAAGAGGAACGCGATTACTATCTCGAACGCCGTTACCCCACATTCGGCAACTTAGCCCCGAGGGATATTTCTTCCAGAGCAGCGAAAGAGCGAATAGATGCCGGCTGTGGAGTTGGCGTGATGAAAAATGCTGTATTCCTTGATTTTTCGAAAGCTATTAAGGAGCAAGGCAAGGAAAAGATCAAAGAAAAGTACAGCAATCTTTTTAAAATGTATGATAAGATCAATGCCGTAAATGCTTATGAAGAGCCGATGCTGATCTCGCCTGCAGCGCATTTTACAATGGGAGGGCTTTGGGTAGATTACGAATTGATGACTACGATACCCGGTTTGTTTGCTTTAGGCGAGGCTAATTTTGCAGACCACGGCGCCAACCGCCTCGGCGCAAACTCACTGCTACAGGCATCAGTTGATGGTTATTTTATAGCTCCGTACAGTATCCCCAATTATCTCGCGGGTGAACTAAAGGCCGAAAAGATAACGACAGATCACCCTGCTTTTGTTGAAGCAGAACATGCCGTTAAAGAACAGTTACAGCAATTTCTGAATATCAACGGTCATCTTTCAGCCGATCACTTTCATAAAACTTTAGGTAAGCTACTTTACGATGGCTGCGGTTTATCGCGAAGCAAAGCCAGTTTGGAAACTGCTATCACAGCTATCAAAGAGTTGCGAACGGAATTTTACAAAGAATTAAAAATTACGGGCGACCATGCCGTCAACAGCGAATTGGAAAAGGCAGGCCGTGTGGCAGATTACCTTGACCTCGGCATATTGATGTGCGAAGATGCCTTAAGCCGGGAAGAATCTTGCGGAGCACATTTCAGGGAGGAATACCAGACCCCCGATGGCGAAGCCTTGCGTAATGACAAGGACTATTGCTATGTATCCGCCTGGGAATGGAAAGGTCAGGATGAACCTCATGAGCTGCATAAAGAACCGCTTGTATTTGAAAACGTATCCTTAACTGTTAGAAGCTATAAATAATCCAATCATGAAAATATACTTAAAGATTTGGCGTCAGGACAGTCCTGGCGTAAAAGGTGCGATGAAGGATTATACGCTGGATGATGTGTCGTCAGATATGTCATTTCTCGAGATGATGGATTTGCTTAATGAATCGTTGATCCAAAAAAGTGAGCGGGTAGTTGAATTTGACCATGATTGCCGCGAAGGTATTTGCGGACAATGCGGTATGATGATTAACGGCAGGGCACATGGCCCGCTTAGCCATACGACTACATGCCAGCTACACATGCGGAGCTTTAAAGATGGCGATACTATTTATATAGAACCTTTCCGCGCTGCGGCATTCCCCATTGTGCGGGATTTAAAAGTGGATCGGAAAGCATTTGACAAGATCATACAAGCGGGTGGCTTTACATCTGCTTCCACAGGTGAAACACCCGAAGCCAATGGGATCCTGATACCGCATGCGATAGCTGAAGCTGCTTTTGATGCTGCCGCTTGTATTGGCTGCGGGGCTTGTGTGGCAACTTGTAAAAATTCGAGTGCAGAGCTATTTACCTCTGCAAAGATTACTCAATTAGCATTGTTGCCCCAGGGAGGCATAGAGCGAACGGAAAGGGTAATTGCGATGGTGGACCAGATGGATGCCGAAGGTTTTGGGCATTGCACCAATACCGAAGCTTGTGAAGTGGAATGCCCACAGGAAATTTCGGTGCTGCATATCGCCCGGATGAATTATGAATATAACAAGGCGTTGATGATACGCCCCTAATTCTTATTAAAAAACAAACGTCATGTCAAACAATAAAACAATACTGGTATTAACCGATTTTACCAAAAAAGCACAACGGGCGGCAGAGTTGGCTTTGGAGCTTGCCCTTGCCAATAAGGCCAACCTCTTTTTGTATCATTCTGTAATCGAGCTGGAATCAGATATCTCGAATGGAGAAAAAATGTCTTCGGCAGATGAGTTAAAGCGTATCAGGGAGAGGAGCGAAAAGCGGTTAATTGAACTTTCAGATCATTTAAGGTCAACATTAACAGCTGATCAAAAGGCAAATATCGGTGTCACTTATAAACAAGGATCAGGTGGGATCACTAAAACTATCCTGACGCTGGTTGAAGAAAATAAAATCTGGATCGTGGTAATGGGGGCGCAAGTAGAAAAGGATCTCGCTAATTATAACCTGAGTACTAACGTATCTTCCGTATTAAATAATTGCGGCTGCCCTCTATTGCTGGTGCCTTAAACCAGGCGAATTAAAGTCAAACGATATTAAATTGATAAAGATGCCATACCTACAGTTAGAAATAAACAAAAACTATCCCACAGCTACCAAACAGCTGTTAGCTAAACGCATGGGCGAGATTTATTCGGGTGTGATGATCGCAGATGTCAGACGAGTTACCGTTGTGATCAGAGAACTTGGTGAAGGTTCGGTTTGGCGCTGCAGTGATGGAGAGCCCTGGCCCGCAGCCATCCTGATGTGTGATGTGAGGGCGGGCAGAACTAAAGAGGTACGTGAGGACTTGGCCAGAGCACTCATTGCGGTTTGCAATGAAATTCTGGAGCTCGAAATCAATCAGCTGAATGTGGAGTTTACCCAGCATGCCGGGGATGAAATGTATCACCAATGGATGGGACACCTGAGCGAAAATTGGTCGCCGGATGAGCAAAAAACAAATTAGTGACCAGCCTCACATGGTAACGGGACGCAGGTCATATTTAACAGGGGCGGTTTGGATAGCTTTGATGATAACGAAACTAACAACATGGAAAAATCAGTCAATGTCAATCAGGACCGTAAAGTCCATTTGGTCGGTGGTGGGATCGCTTCTTTAGCAAGTGCAGCCTATTTTATACGTGACGGGCATATTTCTGCCGATCAAATTTATATTTATGAAGAACTCTCTATCGCGGGTGGTAGCCTGGATGGTTCGGGTTCTGCAAGAAACGGTTATGTGATGCGCGGTGGGCGTATGCTCAATTTTAGCTATGTATGTACCTATGACCTGTTTTCTTTTATTCCTTCCTATACCAATACCCAGATCACTGTTTTGGATGAAATAAAATCCTTTAATGAAAAAGTGAAAACGCATGCCCAGGCAAGGGTTGTAGCGGATGGGAAAATTGTTGATGTGTCTTCTATGGGGTTTAGTGCCAAAGACCGCCTGGATTTGATAGAAATGATGGCGGTATCTGAAGATCACCTCGGCATTAAGCGGATCGATGAATGGTTTGAACCTGATTTTTTTAAAACCAATTTCTGGTTTATGTGGGATACCATGTTTGCTTTCCAACCCTGGCATAGTGCCGTGGAGTTTAAAAGATACCTGCACCGTTTTATCCACGAATTTATACGTATCAATACCCTGGCAGGGGTTGACCGCACCCCCTATAATCAATTTGACTCTTTAGCGCTTCCCTTAATACAATGGTTGAAACGCCAGGGTGTAAACTTTAGGATGGGGGTTAGGGTAACTGACCTTGATTTTAACTCGTCAGGAGATCAGCAAGTAGTGAGTCGGATCCATTATATTGAAAATGGAAAACATCAGGATGTTGCGCTTGAAGAAAATGATCTGGCATTAGTTACCATTGGTTCTATGACAGCCGATAGCCGATTGGGATCAATGAGTGCTGCTCCAAAACTGGAAACCAGTAAGGCTGACGGTAGCTGGGCTTTATGGGAAAGTATCGCGAAAAAAAGCAAGGAGTTCGGGCGTCCTTTCGTCTTTGATAACAGGGTAGATGAATCTAAATGGGAGTCTTTTACGGTTACCTGCCAGGGGCATCTGTTCTTTAAATTAATGGAAGAATTTTCTGGGAACCCTGCAGGTACGGGTGGCCTGGTCACTTTTAAAGATTCCAACTGGCTGATGTCAATTGTGCTTGCTTACCAGCCACATTTTATTGGTCAGCCGGAAGATGTAACCGTATTCTGGGGTTACGGACTATTCCCTGATCAACCGGGCAATTTTGTAAAAAAGAAAATGTCGGAATGTACGGGCGCAGAAATTATGACCGAACTGGTCAGCCATTTAAAATTCGACCTGGTTTTGGATGAGATTATTAAAAGCTCGAATTGTATCCCCTGTATGTTGCCTTATATCACCAGTCAATTCCTGACCCGTTCCAAGGGAGATCGTCCCCAGGTTGTACCCGCAGTCTCTAAAAACCTGGCCTTTATCGGTCAGTTTGCAGAGGTGCCGGATGATACCGTGTTTACGGTAGAGTATTCTGTAAGAACAGCACAGATGGCTGTTTATGAACTTCTACAACTGGATAAAAAACCTACGCCTATGTATCGGGGGGACCATGATCTGGCTGTTCTTTTTGACGCGGCAGAAACTATGTTCGGTTAATTGATTGTCTATTTAAAACTATCGCGCTGTTAAAGGGGTTATTATTCGGCTGATAGCGACAGCTTTTGATATTATGGAAATTTATCTGCAAATACTCTGGCTTTTTCTACTTGCTATACCCATAGCATGTGTCGCCTGGACGGTTACCCATGAAGAGGTTTTTCGGGAACCGAGGGAATATTGTTTGAAACGCAGCCAGCGGGGGAGAACGTTACTTGAACGAAAGTTCTTTTACCTGTTTACCTGTGAATATTGCTTTAGTCACTATGTTACTATCTTTTTTCTTTGTTTAACGGGGTATAAATTACTGATGGTCGATTGGAGAGGATACCTCATTGCGGGCTTCTCCTTAGTCTGGATTGCCAATACTTATATGAGTTTATTTGGACTGATCCGGCAGGATATTGTCAAAGAGAAAGCAGAAATTAAGAACATGGAAGTGATTGCTGAAAAAAAGTAAAAATCACGGGCAATTTGATTGATAAATATCCGTAATACTGACCTTAAACATATCCGGATGTGATGGGTGTCATTCTATTGGTAATGAATAGTTTGCATTTTTGACCTATACTTTGAGTGCATTTAAAATGCTCATTTAAAACATCGAAAATGAAAACAAACGAAGAATTACAAGAAGATGTTCAGGACGCGATCAAATGGGAAGCGTTACTGAATGCAGCAGAAATTGGTGTTACCGCTAAAGATGGCGTTATTACCCTGACAGGTGTGGTAAACAGTTTTGCAAAAAAAGAGGAAGCGGAAGAAGCGGCGAAAAATGTGGCGGGCGTGAAGGTCGTGGTCGAAAAAATTGCTATTCAGTTTTCCAGCTCATTTAAGAAAACAGACGGCGATATCGCCAAAGAAATTATCGAGGCTTTGACCGCCAGCTGGATCCCTGATAATAAGGTAAAAGTAAGGGTAGAAGACGGCTGGGTAACATTGGAAGGTGAACTGGAGTGGAATTTCCAGAAAGATGAGGCCTATAATTCAGTTCGGCATTTGGACGGTATTAAAGGCGTGAGTAATATCATCAGTATTAAGCCTACAATACAAGATTATGTGGAACAACAGGATATTAAAAGAGCCCTTGCACGTAACTGGTCTATAGATAGCAAGGATATTCAGGTTAAGGTTGCAGGGAATAAAGTAACCTTAAATGGCACGGTCAGGTCTTTTTATCAAAAAGATGAAGCCAACCGGATCGCATGGAATGCCCCGGGTGTTAGTGTGGTAGATAACGAGTTGGTTATAGATTACTACGCAAATTAAAAACTATTTTAAAGGATGGTTGGATAACCCTTCCATCCTTTAAACCATTCGAAATTAGCTTACACCAGCCTATTTAATCCGTTTTCCAATGATCATTTATTATAAAGAGGTCCCAAAAGCTGCCATTGATTATAAAGTTCATCAATGGGGGAACAGGCAGGACAATTGGCGAAATAAAAGTTATGATGAGCGTGCAGCTTCTTTGCATCACATTGCAGGTCAGCTCAGAAACCAAACAGATCAGCTTTCCAGGTTAATTACTTTGGAAATAGATGATCTGCTGGCTCAGAATCATCCGGAAATAGCGCCCGGATAAACGATGAGCTAATTACAGTTAGGTGTAATTGACTCAAACCAGATTAATTTTTCAAAAGCAATACGAACGTTCGACATGAAACAGACCACGAATTTAAAAACACATAAACATCAAAGTCGTGATCTGCTTTTAACCGGTCAGGATGATATTGTGGAAAGACGAATGGTAAATAAGAAGATGCATTTAATGAGCGGGGAGATTTCCACATTGAAAAAAGAGAAAACAGACCTTCAGGAATTACTTGCCGAAGAGCGGCAGGCGAACCAGTTGCAAAATCAATTTCTGGCGGCGGCATCCCATGACCTGAGATCTCCTTTAACGAGTATGCAGCTTTCAGCATCCATAGTCGAAAAATATTATGATCGCCTGGAGAAACAAAAATTATTTGGCCATCTGGAAAGAATAAGGGCGGGCATCGCACAATTTACCACGATTCTGGATAGCTTTTTTCCGGAATAAAACTGACGCGGGCTACCGTCCACCGAGCAGATAGCTACCATCAAATAGCTCCACAGTGGTTAAGGAAAGTCGGCGTAAATAAGCAAATGTGTGAATGATGTAAGCAATTACGGGATTTGTGTAATACAAAATTTTTGCAAAGTTGTCACCTTTACTAATACATAAACAAGAATAAACATGTCCATTCAAACGATAAACCCTACTACGAATCAAGTCATCAGATCTTTTGATGAAATGTCGGATGATGCAGTATTTACTGCGGTAACACAGGCTGCTGAAGCTTATAATTCCTGGAGACATACTTCCTATGTGCACCGGGCCAAATTATTACACCAGGTTGCGGTATTGATGAGAGCCAAAAAAGAAGCATTAGCCAAACTGATTACGTTAGAAATGGGGAAATTATTTTCCCAGGCTGAAGGTGAAATAACCCTGAGTGCTGATATTATAGATTATTATGCAGACAATGGTGCTACATTTTTGGCCGACAAGCACCTTGAACCGAAATTCGGAGCTGCTTTTATACGCCATAGCCCTATAGGCGTACTTTTAGGCGTTGAGCCCTGGAACTTTCCCTTTTACCAGGTGGCTCGATTTGCCGCGCCAAACATTATGATCGGCAACACGGTACTGGTGAAGCATGCATCAAATGTACCGCAATGTGCTTTAGCTATAGAAGAATTATTTAACGAAGCTAAAGCCCCGGCTGGTGTTTACACCAATCTTTTTATCTCGGGTAAACGAGCTTCGGCATTGGTTGCAGATGAGCGCATTAAAGGCGTATCGCTCACAGGCAGTGAGGCGGCCGGTGCCAGTTTAGCTGCTGAGGCAGGTAAATACTTAAAAAAATCAGTGCTGGAATTGGGGGGCAGTGATGCTTTTATCATTTTGGAAGATGCTGACATCGATAAAACGGTGGATTGGGCGGTTGTAGGAAGGATGAATAATAATGGGGAGTGCTGCGTTGCAGCCAAACGCTTTATTGCTGTTGAAGCCATAGCAGATGAATTCATAAAAAAATTCACAGATAAATTATCCAAACTAAAGGTTGGAGATCCGATGGACCCTTTAACAGAGTTAGGCCCTTTGTGTAATGAAGCGGCTGCTGTACAAATTGCAGACCAGGTGAACAGGTCTGTGGCAGCAGGTGCCCGTGTATTATTGGGTGGTAACAGGGTTAAACGCGAAGGCGCTTTTATGGAGCCAACCATATTGACTGATTTACATCCTGCCATCCCAGCCTACAGGGAAGAGCTTTTCGGGCCGGTTGCTTCATTTTACCGGGTGAAAGATGAGCAGGCGGCAATTACGCTCGCCAATGACTCGGACTTCGGTTTGGGCGGCTCGGTGTTTACCAGTGATATAGAGCGTGGAAAAAGGGTGGCAGATCAGATCGATACCGGTATGGTATTTATTAATCACCCTACCTGGACACAGGCAGACCTGCCTTTTGGTGGAACCAAAGGTTCCGGCTATGGCCGCGAGCTATCTGAATTAGGTATTGATGAGTTTGTCAATAAAAAATTGATCCGGACCAGCGCGCTTTCAGATCCTTTTTAAGATAAGTGTAAGTGATGTGTTTTATAGCCCGGCTTAAGGTAAATTTACCTGGAGTCGGGTTTTTTGTTGGAGGGTGGTAAGAAAACTGTACGGTCATCCTGCGTGTGAAATACTGACAGGAGGTTATGGATAGTGTTGCGGAACTTTAGTATCCCGTGTCGGAAATGGTCATTCAAAGCATCTGGTATGTCTACAGTTGGGATGTGTTAAATTGACTGAATAATGATATAAGGCCTGGTAAAACTATTAGGAGTAAGAAATATGCTCCAATTAAAGAATTTTCAGATGTACGATTATTACGCTGCCTGTCATTAAATAGCAGGGCATCAGGTTGTTAACACATAATACTTTTATGCCTTGCATTTAAAATTCTTAAAACAAGCTGATGTGTAGACATTCAAGACCTTTAAGGATGGTAATGGAGTTGCTTTCAGCCGCTTTTGTTCTTATATTGAAGTATATTTTCCGATCCTTAGTTACATGTCTGAGCACTTTTTTATTGTGGCAATAGGTGCCCCCTCCGGGGGACTTGAAGAAATTAATTCTTTTTTTGATTACACAGCCCCATCCGGTTTAGCTTATGTCATCATCCACCATTTGTCGCTGGAAAACGCGGATAGCTTAATCGGATTGATCTCCAGGCACAGTAAACTACCCGTCCGTTTGGCAGGCAACGGGATGAGGGTGAAAAAAGATACGGTTTATCTTTTACCTGTTGATCAGGTCGTAACCATTGAAAGCTATTGTTTTCTTTTTCAGCCGGCTGATAAAGCCCAATCATTAAATTCAACCATAGATGTATTTTTCAAATCATTGGCCGCGTGTTGCGGAAGCAAGGGTATCGGGGTTGTTTTATCCGGCGCTGGTCGGGATGGTACGGCATATCTAAAAGAAATAAAAAATGCGGGGGGAGCAGTTATCGTACGCAACCCTAAAACGACAGTCTATTGCGAAACACCTGAAATCGCCATTGCATCAGGAGCGGCAGACTATATCGTAGAGCCGGAACTGATGCCAGCAGTGATAGCAGCGATTATTAATGAAAGCATCTAAGCATATTTAAACAGAAACCCAAACAGATCAAACATGAGAGAGGAGCTCAGATTACAGGCGGTTAAACAATTTGAGCAGTTGAGCTTAAAAAGTGATCATGACTTGCAATATACGGTAGCACTGGCTGCCGAACTCTGTCAGACATCCATAGCATTCGTCAGTATCATAGATGATCAAACGGAATGGATTAAAGTAAGCAGGGGGACGGATATCGAGGAAGTGCCGCTGGCCTATTCTTTTTGCCAGTATACAATGAAAAGTAACCGGCTTTTTATTGTTAAAGACACGCTCAAAGATGCGCGCTTTCGTCATTATCCCAACGTAACGTCCGGCCCAAAGATCAGGTTTTATGCATCTTTCCCCCTGATCACAATGGAAGGCTTCCGGATAGGCACCTTATGTGTCGTCGATACCAAAGCGCATAGCTTATCAAACAAACAAAAATCAACTTTAAAATTACTTAGCAAACATGCCACCGGTATAATGGAACTCAAATTAAGTCTGGCGCAATTAGATCAGAGTTTTGTTGACATTAAATTGGTGAGGGAAAGCAAGATAGATAATGAGATCAAACTGCGTTCCATGTTCGAGAGCCTGACTGACTCCTATTACTTATTGGGAAAAAACGGGGAGATGATCGATTTTAACCGTACGGCTTATAATTTTGTACATACCATGTTTGGGGCAAAATTAACCTATGGTGCCATGATGAATGATTATTTAACCAAAGCATACGTGGACACTTTTGCATTTCATTACCAGAATGCATTACTGGGCCAGAAGGTGCAGATCGAACGGCAGGCAGACTTTGGGATCAAAGGAAAAATGTGGTGGGAATGTGTTTTTGAACCGGTCCGTAATGACAGGAGTGAAATTATCGGGGTATCCTACGTAGCCCGCAATATTGATCGCAGGAAACTGCAGGAAGAAAAGATATTGGCACAAAATCGTTCGCTGGCGAAAATCGGTGAAATCCAGGCTCACGATTACCGGGCCCCTTTAGCAACCATTTTAGGTTTATTACACCTGATCGAGATCGAAGATTATAAGGCGACGAAAGAATATGTAATGTTATTGCAGGCAGCCGCCAGCCAGCTGGATCGAAAAATTACGGATGTTATCAATATAGTAAATAACGAAATCGAAATAGATCTGGAGATCTTGTCCGCTAAATAAACAGCTTATCCGGTCCGGAAATAATTGGTGAGTAGTAGGGTAGAATTTGGGAACTGGCACCTGTAAGGCTGTTTATTGGTTTGAAATCATGATACAAGCTATGAAATTGATTTGGGCACTGGTATTTCTAGTTAGATGTATCATTCATGAACATACTTAACAGTAACCAAGTAAATTATTTATAGGTTTTCGCCGATAAAACTGGGCCGTTCACCGGGTAAAATAACCTGTTTACATATTAACTGCCTTATTGGGATATTGGGGCTGTAACGTTTTGAAAATGAGTGCGTCTTATTATCGTAATTAGCACAGAGGCTTTTACAAATAACAGATCATCAAAACATTACATATTATGAAAACTCAAATATTAACCATTGCAACCGTGTTATCATTAGCATTAGCAAGTAGTACAAATACATTCGCCGCCACTCATAGCAGCAGCGTTAGCACTGTATTAACAGATGTAAAACACATCAACAAAATAGAAGTTCGTGGCAACGTAGAATTATATGTATCAGCCGGTACAACAGACAATGTTAAAGTATATGACAAGTATTACAGCGAAAGCGCTTTGGTACAAAACCAAAATGGTGTATTGCGCATCTCATCATACAAAAACGAAAAACTGGTAGTTTGGGTAACC
>Ga0116227_10015231_pt1 | contig 11437 bp, 9 predicted proteins | sample S1TSphgellanicum_FD_89693 | JGI IMG/M metagenome (GOLD analysis project Ga0116227, IMG submission 89693) | Host-associated microbial communities from peat moss isolated from Minnesota, USA - S1T2_Fb - Sphagnum magellanicum MG | ecosystem: Host-associated > Plants > Peat moss > Unclassified... | reverse complement strand
GGGAGATGGGGGTGTTTGGGTGGGATTTGTGAGTTTCAAAGCTTACATCCATCCGAATGGAATTGGGGGGGGCTATATGAATGCATTTGTTTTTTGTGGAGTGGCCAATTCTTACCTTGGGTATTTGTTTCCAACAAGAGCAACAAATATTATAATTATAATGCCAATGGGACTAATGTGAAAGGTAAGGTTTCCATTCATCTTCCTTGTTGCATAACCTCTAGGTTCATGTATTAGGAAGAAAACAAACCTAGCCTTAACTATCACCATTTCAATATGAACACAATTAAAAATCTTTTGCAAACCAATGTTGCAAATAGTTCCAACATCAAAAACACTTTTGTAGGCATGAAATTAAATAAATAAATAAATAAATATATATATATATATTTCAAAAATTGATGTGATGAATCTTTATTTCATGTGGTGCAAGACCCAACAAATAGGAAAATTAAGATGGGGGAGGAGGTGGAAAGGTATGGTACCACTAAATTGTTTCAAGTCATATTGTGGCAATATTCATATTTTTAATTTTATGTATAGGATAAGAAATTATTTAGAGTTTCTTCCTAGTTTCAAATTTTTGGTCATTTTCTTGTATTAGAAATCGTGCAGAACTTTTCTTAATGCATGATGTCCATTACACCCCATCTATATGTTGTAAAGGATGTTTGAAAATTTGAAAGCTTGAAAAATATATTGAATTTTTTAATTTTAGGATTTCACATTTATGAAATTGTGAATGTTTTTATCATTTAAATTTTTTTACCATCACAATGGTTTTATCATATCAGTCATTTTGAAATTTTTTTCCATTTGACACAACAATTATTCATTTAAAAATGTCCATAACTTAAACCAAAGCCTATAATTGATTTAAATGAATTTTAAATTTAAATTTCTTGATATTCATATGAATAAAAAAAAAAAATTTGCCATGGTTACCATGGTTTCAAATGAAAAAATACAAATAAATCTTTGATTTTGAATGGTAATCACTAACATCCAATACCCTTTTAGCTCCTTTGAACATGTTTCAACCCTTTGATGTGATAAGAATAAAACAACAAAAAACTTGGAAACTACCAACACCAACACATTTCATTGTAGCTCAATAGGTTCCTTGAAAACATTAGTAGCACATTTACTTTCAATTTGTGATGTAAACTAAATGATAATCATCCATAAAAAAAATGAGACAAAAATGATGAATCATAATTGATAAAAAGATGAAATAAAAAATGTCAATCATTCATAACAAAAAATGAGAAATATTTTTCTATTTTTACTACCTAGAGAAGTATTGAAAATTTTTTAAATGAAAAAAAAGAACCTTTGGCAATAAAAGCCACCCAAAATCAATGATTTTTAACACTTTCTATTTTCAACACAAAACAAAATTGCCCACTTAAATAAAATCACCAACCAATAATACTAGTGCATAAACCCCATGCTATTATATGTTACACCATCCATGTATTATTACCATATTACTATATAAAGGTTTGTTTAGACATATAAACATTGTGTGAGAAAGAAGTGTGAATATTTTAGTTATTAGTTAGTGCTTTGCGTCTTTACCTAGTTATTGATACATTATCATCTCATTAATTTTCACATAGAAAATAAAAAAATAAAAAAAATAAACTCATAAAATTTAAGAAAGTTGCATGGATGCATAATCATAATAAACATAGATTGCAATGCACAAATAATAGTAAATATACATTCCATGCAAAAAAGAAAAAGAAAAAAAGAATTGCATCAACTAATAATAGTTATGAATAAAAATGATTTTTTAATTTTTTTTCAAAGAAAGGAAAAGCATCTCTCCATGCCAATTACCCACCCCTTCCTTAAATCTTATGTTTCTTATTGTTATGCAAATTATAACATTTATCAACATAATAAACTACATTCAATCTCATAATAATTACTAATTACTTGTTGGTATGACAATATATTGTCATTTTCTTTTTATAAAGAGAAAAAAAAATTAAAAAATTGACAAATAATTGCATGAAATTACAATAATAATAATAATAATAATAATAAATAATGCATTTTTTCTTTTAAAAAAAAGGGAAAAGACTTCAACCCAAAAATTAAATTTAAAAGAAAATGATTTATCATCTGTTGTGAGCATCCTAAGAAGGGCTTTCTTGGATTTGTTCTCACCCTTGGCCCCGTCAAGGGGGGGTCCCTTATTCCAGCAAAGTCTTGCCCCTTGGGCTTTACACTACCCCAAAAACTGCTCCAAAATAGAAAATTGAATTACAAAATGAGGGAATCTTTTCAAAAAATCTCTAAATTCAGTGTTTTTTTTTCCTGGAAAAATTTCGCCATTTTTCGACAAAAAAATGGCGAAAATTTTGGAAATTTTGGTTTCTCAAGTGAAAATTTTAAACTAAAATTTATTTTTTTGGGGTTTAAATTTCGCCAAAATTTCGATATTAAAAATGAAAATAAAAAAGCCGAATATTTTGGAGAAAAATTGTTTTTCAACTGTAAATTCGACTAATTTTTCTTTCCCTCTGGGGGGGGGGGGAAACTTGGTTACAATTTCGATATAAAAAATGAAAATGAAAATAAAAATGGCGAATATTTTGTTTTTCAAGTGTAAATTCGACTTTTTTTTTTGGTGGGGTTAAATTTCGCCAAAATTTCGACATCAAAAAAATAAAAATAAAAACACTGCTCTAAATATGATGAATTATTTCTTTAAAAAAAACTGTATTGCGACAGAGAAACTCTCTCTCTCTTTCGCAATTGTGCAAAATTTTGCCAAAATTTAAAAAAAAAGTAAAAGAAAAAAAAGAAAAAAAATAAAGAAAGCGCATGCCAGCCCCCGCCCCTTTGTCGATTCTACTAGTAGATAAAATCGTTGGATGTTTTTGGACCACTAAACTCTCGTTTCCCTTTCTTCTTCGAAAACGGTCGCCGTGGTTTGCTTTCTTTGTCTCCTTGCTTCCGAGAGAGAGAGAGAGAGAGAGAGATCGTCTTGTGTGGTTTCCTTCCTCGCCGGCTCCATGGATTTCCTCATGTCGTCGTCCTACGATGCCGTTCTGCGTCTCGGTATACAAGCACTGGAGGCCAATGTGTTGCCGGATTTTGTGTTGAGACGTGCCACTCGTGCATTGCTCAAAAGCCGCCTCAAAACTCTCTACAAGTCGACCGGCGAAGAGCAGTTGCAAGCGCTTATGTCCTTCGTGCAATGTGCGTTCTCTTTCCTACTTTGCTTATCTCAATATTTCTGTTTCTCGAGTTATAATGTGATTGGTTGGTTGGTTGCTGCTCGGGGCTGCCTTTTTGCGTTGGAAAGGAATAAAAAAACACAAGGTCCTTTATGTCTATTTTAGCCTTGGATTGCATCTGGTTCAGTAGCTTCTATGTAGAGCTACCGATCCTGTTATATGTTCTTCTTATTTCCTTCTTTTCTAGTCTCACTATTTCTGTTTCCCGAGTTATAATGTGGCTGCTTGCTTGCTGCTGCTCCGGGCTGCCTTTTTTGTTAGGGGAGGGGAAAAAAAAAAACAGGGGCCTTTATGTCTATTTCAGTCTTGGATTCCATCCAGTTTGGTGGCTTCTGTGCAGAGCTACTGATATTGTTGTATGTCCTTTTTCTTTCCTTCTTTCGAAATCTTTTTATTGAGTTATATATGTCTACTTGCTTGCTGCTCAGAGCTATTTTCTTTGGAGGAAAAAAAAAAGGGGAAAACAACAAGTTCCTTTATGTCTATTTTAGTCTTCAATTGCATCTGGTTCAGTGGCTTCTATGTAGAGATACTGATCTTGTTAGATAGGGATACAACAGCTGAGTTAAGGTTAGCTATGAGGGAGTTATGGCAGCAACCTGTGTTGGGAATGTGACTGTCTCTTTGCCTCAAATGTTCCTCTATTTGAACTTCATGCTTCAAAGGTGTGAGCTTTAACATGCACATTTTCAAGCTTTTGGCTGGAAATAAGCTGCTTTCACATAGGGCATAGTTTAACTTCTAGGTCAACAAGCTCATGAAAGAAGTGTTGCAGTATTATCACATTCTTAATGGTGTAAGGACAGGGATGTCGAGGTTGATGCTTGGTTATTCTGCCGACAGCTTTGAAGGAAATGCCAATAGCAGTCAACACCGAGTCTGCAAATTCCCAACACTATGAAGTTCCAACTGAGTTTCATCAGCTTGTGCTCGGCAAACGTCTCAAGTACAGGTGCACCTCCTCCTATGCTTTTTTTGTTACGGTCAGAAACTGTGGACACATGAAGCATGAGATAGAGTTCAAAAGCACTCTAGACTGGGCTGATTTGTAATGCTGAAACCATGAGAAGTTGTGCTGCTGAAGAAACCTGTCTCTTCATCACTTTGGTACGGGGATTTCCCTTAAGATTTTCCCACCTCTGATGACATGCATTCTCTTCACAAGTTGGTGGACAGTGTCTAGCTGGTTCTTGAAACAATTAAACTCCATGATGTGTGAGACTTGGCTGTGCAATTTAAAGAAGAACAAAACTCTGAATTTTTACTGTTATCAATGTTTGCTTCATAGTACTTCTAGTCCCTGCTTCCAGAGTTGGGGGCTCTTTTGATATGGAGAAACAAACCAATGTTTGACATTGTTGGTGGGCACCACTCTCCTTTTATCAGCAAGTCTCTCATTATGTCTTCCTGCCATGCTGGTTTTGCAGTTCATCGTACTTTCCCAACCCTTCCAGCTCCCTTGATGAAGCTGAGGAAGCAATGATGGCACTTTACAGTGAGAGATCACAACTGCAAGATGGGCAAGAGGTCCTTGATCTGGGCTGTGGATGGGGCTCACTTTCCATCTACCTTGCAGAGCATTATCCCAACAGCAAAATCACATCTGTTTCTAACTCTGAGACACAAAGGGCATTCATTATAGAAGAATGCAGGTCAGTGATCTTGTGGCTTGCTTCTATCTCAGTTCTTCCCCTGTGACATGTCTCAGAAGCCCAAGTTGAAGGAGGTGTGGTGCACTTCCTCATATTTTGTGTGCTCCATGGTGTGTCAAAGCATTCCCATAATGATCATCTCTTTGGTCTCATGAAGGTTAAATGGTCTGCATCAGTAGATGTTCAGGCCACACATGAAACCAAATGTACACATCTGAAGATGGGAACTGTCTTCAACTACTACCATATCAATAAATGGGGTAGGTAAGGTAATTCATAAATATAATTTTTTGTTGCCAGTTGATGACCGATCTCTTTTGAGGATCTAGCTGTTGTGAAGAGAGCCTGATCACCACCTTCACACCACATGGATGTGAAGGAAGAAAAGTTTCTTGTGTGATTTGTGGACGAGAAAGGGAATCACGAAGGGGTCCTCAAGGGGTGCTGATTTTGTAGGAAGCGAGGTCTATCAAATGTGACAGTTATCACCTGTGACATCAACACCTTCAACATTGATAAGACATTTGACCGCATACTGTCTATTGAAATGTTTGAGGTGAGCCATCTGTCTTCTTGTGTCTCTGGTTGGCATTTTGGATCTTGGCAGGAAATCCAGAATCTCTTGAATTTAAATGCTGTCTTGTTTACTTCAGAAGACTTTTTATTGCAATGATGCAGCACATGAAGAACTACCAGAAGCTTCTTAGGAATATTTCCTCTTGGCTGAAGCCTGATGGCCTCCTGTTCATACACTATTTTTGCCACCGCAGTGCTCCATACCATTTTGAGGTATATAGATCTACCTTGTGAGGTGACATTTCACCCTAATGCTGGCAGTCTCCCCCTGGCACTTTTGAATGCTCTAATGCTCTTGCTTGCAATGTTCGCATTCTCTCTTCTCTCTATCATTATCTTTGTTTTGGGGGATTTTTCCTTTTCTTGTCTTTTCCCTTCGTCTTTGTCTTTATTTTTCCCCCTTTTTGTTGGGTTCTTTTGTTGTCTCTTTCTCTTTTCAGTCTTGTTGAGCTAGTCAGTATCACAGCTGAGTTTTGCTGTTACTGTGGTTCTTGTGACAGTATCTCAGTATTTTAGTTAATGTTTAACATTAACCTGCACCCATGCCAGGAACTAATGGAGTCAGTGAGAATGTTATGGTAGGTGTCAATACCATATATGTTGCTGTTGAAGGTCCCTGAACATGCATATGTCCATCGCTGTCATTCAAACTGCTCCTCAATTTTGTTTTGTGGTATGACTGTCACTATCATTCAAACTGCTCCTCAATTGAGATGGAGAGTGTCTTCTTGACTACTATTTCAGTGTCTTTGAAGAGGTGTGGGAATCCTAATGCAAAGTTATTGTTTTGAACCTGCAGGATGAAGGTGAAGAGGATTGGATGTCCCGGACATTTTTTACAGGAGGGACAATGGCCTCTGCTTCATTGCTTCTTTACTTCCAGGTACTAGTTCAAAGATATACTGAGGCAAACTTTTGACATGGTCATCTGTTCCATTGCAGTAGCTGATGTGTGATGTTTAATCTTTCCAAAATTTCTGTCATATTTTAGGTGGTAAGCATGTTCATGGATTGGGTGTGTAGGATGATGTATCAATCTTGAACCAATGGTATGTAAATGGCAAGCATTATGCACAAACCAGGTATGGAATCTTTGTAAACACCTGTAATGGCTTGTCTTAAGGTGCTGAGCTCAATTTGATGAAGGAAGAAAAGCTTGCTTTCTTACTAACAATCATAAACCAAGCCTGTTCAAGAGTTCTTGAGTTGAGAGCTGGTGCAAAGATTGCTAGATTGTAATTTGCTGGATCCATGTGATTTAGGGGACAAAGAAAGATCATGCTTCAAAGATTTCAGTCCACATAGTGATGTATTCTTCTGCACCACAATTTGATTGCTGTCTTAAAAGCAAATCTTGGTTACTGTTTCTAACAACATGTTCTAGCTCACGTTTCTCTTTCTTTCAACAGTGAGGAGTGGCTGAAAAAGTTGGACAGAGAAGTCAAAACTATTCGACCAATATTTGCAAAAGCCTATGGTGAAGCTGATGTGAACAAGTGGATTGCCAACTGGCGCACATTTTTTATAGCAGTGGCTGAGTTGTTTGGCTATAACAACGGTGAGGAGTGGGGAGTCTCACACTACTTGTTCAAGAAAAAATAAGACAGCAGCAGCATTTGACCTTGAACATTGTGCATAGAGCATTGTCACATCCACCGTTCATAAACAACTATACCTGCCTTGGTAGTGTGCTTGCACCTACTTGTTAAGGGCAGTGAGAAATAAGGAGAAGCTTCACAAAAGGGCGATAGATGGGGCTTTGGTTTGCAGATATAGCACTGCAAACTCTCATGGAACAAAGTCCTTGAAAGTAGATTTGGACATAATTTCCCTCTATGAAATTCCAAGGTCACTGCCATCCAGTTTAGGTACGTCCGGTCTTATCTATTCGTTAGTTTTCTCCATCACTAAACCAACTATGCCATGTGAATGGGGTAGCATTTGAGAATGCCATGGAAGAATTTTTTTGGAAACAGGTTCGTCATATGTTTTCATCTCAAAATTGACCAGCATTTGACATTGCAATTTTCAAGGTGGTTTACTGATGAGGTTTCCTGCATGAAGCTTGGGGGAAAGCCATTGTGGATTCTTCTGCTTGTTCTCCGTACCTTGCAAGGTAAAGTGGAATCTCTGAAAGGCTTGTTCCCATATTGAGCTAAACATATGGTTGTGGATTAAGAAATTCTGTGTCAAGAACATATAATTATGTCCTGAGTCAAAGCTCGGTAGGCTGATTTCTCCACTTGCCTAATGTCATGGTACCTGAATGCTTGTGTTCAAGTTTGAAGTCTGTAATACTTGTCCAAACTGTGCATGTGGAAGCTCACAAAAGATCTTTCAAAGTCTTCTTGTGATGCAGAATTGTGACGTGCTAATCATGGCTACCCTAAGTTTTGGCATTGAACTCTTGAGAGGATCACTCTGGAGGACAAGGCCACAGATCTGTGTGCAAGTGCACATAATACTTACAATATGAGAGAGACATTCAGAGTGCAATAGCTTGCCCTGGTTGCAGTATCCCAGCCTGGGTGCATATTATGGCTCTAATCATCATGGGATCCTAGTTGGTAAGTACAAGCCCTCTTCTTGCCTGTGAGGAAATAAGCATAGTGATAAGGATTTCAGACAAATTGCACCTGTGCCCATTTGCCTTATCACTAAGATTGATTAGATCTTGTTGGTGACTTCCAATGGGAGAGTCATTGAATCACTTCTGTTACTGATATGCTTGGAGAATGAGAACCGATATGGGTAGTTTGAACAGTTCAAAAACATATAGAGTTTTTGGGTTGTTGCACCTCAACTTATCAGACAAGATATTAGTCCTCTTACAATGCGGTGTTTGAACATTGTTGGGATTTGTCCATTCTGAATCCCCTATGTGATCATCAAGTGTGAGGTGATGGTTTAGTTATATATCGGGAAGCTCCTTGTAAACCTAAAGTAGGTAATTGAGCCTCTCAATGAAGCCTTGACTTGGAGGCCTTGTTGAGCTTACCTACCATCTTGCAAGTGGTATGAGTCATAGGACTTCACACCTTCCTGCTCTTGCTTTTTTGCTACACCTTTTTCCATTGCTGTCTAATTTATGAAACCTGATGTCATTTGAGTTGAGCAGCAAATGACATGACAGGAGCAAGGGTCAGGCTCCATAGTTTTGCATAAACCATTAAAGCACTTGGAAAAATTTCCTAGTGTATTTGGAGGCCACCTTGTATGTGTGAACATCCCCGCCTAGAAATGTGGAGGGATATCACTGCCTAAGATTAGGTGTAAGAACCCTCCCCCATATGCCTCATGATCGACCTACGTTTAGGATCATGATAACCTTGGCCTTGTGCTTCATGATAGGTGAAGTGCAAGGGTGGAGGACATTCCCAAAATGCAGGGACAGACTTAGCTACTTCCTTGTCCTAGATTGACAATGTCTTGCAAGAATTAGGGGGTTTCATTTTAGTGGGAATGTTCTGAGTGAAGAAATTTGGATAAAGATGATGAGTCATGGATTGGGTAGTTAGTTAGCATACTACTAATTGGGAAGACTTGAATCCATCATATTGGCTTCATTCAATTGAAAAGTTCCTCTTATGGGACAGTCTTGTTCAAGTGTATTTTTTTGGCTTCTTGGGGCTTTTGATTTGGAATGCATTACTTAGGGTGCAAGATTATGTGCCATAGTGGAATGTGTGTGAGAGGTTATCATCATGAATAACCACGTGAGGTTGTGATTCTGTGAAGTAATTATGGGGTGACATAAGGGATAGGGAATGAGGACAAAGTAATGAACATGTTGTTTGGTTTTGCTCAAGACATTGGGAGCTCAATATGGTGGTGCCACGGAAATGCTTCAAGCTTGAAATATTGTTATTGTTCAATTGACACTGGAATGCACTCTCTCAATGCTGTTGACATTTAGTGGGCCTTCTTCTAAACTATTGTCTTTATTTTGTTGCTGTTTTCCACGCACTCAAAAGTTAAAGGTTATGGTATAGGGTGGATTGCACCTGGTGTTTTAAATGTTTTCTGGTGGAAATTGGCAAACAAAAGAAAATCGAGTGTGACTTTGGCACATTTATTTGGGTGAGACAAGAAAAAATGAGAGAAGATTGGAAATATGTGTATTTCCAGTGTAAATTCTATTTTCTTTTCAGCAGCAAATTTTTGTTTGTGAAAATTTTAGAAATTAAAAGAAAAATTTAAAAAAGGAAAAAAAGAAAAAAAAGAAAAGAAAGGGGCCAGGTGCAGGGGCAGGATCTTTTGGAATCTATCAAAACCAATAGAAGAAGAATGATGGGTCATGGACTCAAAAAGCTTATAACTTGTGCCCCTCCTTACCAGGACTATTTTCCAAGGAAATTCAAGGAAGTATGGTGTAGGTGACGAACCAGTAGTAGTTTCCAAGGAAATTGAAGGAAGAATGGTGTAGGTAAAGCCGTAGTAGTTTCCAAGGAAATTCAAGGGAAGAATGGTGTAGTAAGTTTATGGGTTGTAGGTCGGCTTTTGCTCGTACATTGTTCAAACAAGAAAACCAACCCGAAAAAATCCTGGAATTCTGCAGGGCCAGAAATCTCTGTGGCAATTTATGCTTGCTACTCCTGGCAAGCATTTTTGCCCACCAGCTCTCAAAACCATTTGTCACTCATCTTCGTGTTCTGACTAGTCTGTGTGTTTTCCCATGCTCCTTACTCCCCGTGAGAGACACCTCACTTGACATTTGAAGCTTCTTAAGCCCATACCTCATTCTGTGTTTTGTCAGCTTGGAATAGTTACGGGGGTTCTTTTTATTTATTTATTTATTTTCTGCTGGCCAAAGAAAAATCAAAACCAATGGAATGCTTTAAAAAAAAACCAGTCTAGAAGAACCATGGGAAGTGCAATAACTGAAAAAGGAGTTTTTGGGGAGTTGTTGTACTTGGATGCAAAGAAATGACTAATTATTCCCCATAAGCCAAAGGTGGGGGAGGGGATGGGGTTTGAGATCTTTTGGGTTTTTTGGTGTTCCTCTCATGTTCCCCACAAGGATGGGGTTTGAGATCTTTTGGGGTTTTTGGTGTTCCCCTCAAGTTCCTCACAAAGGCACTCCCTTAGACTCCAGACATCATAGAATACAATTGAGGTGGTGGAACATGATTGCTACTTATTGCGTAGTACATACTGTTCTGCTGGATATCTTTTTAATGTAAAGAACAAAGTCCACCATGATTTTTTATAATGCCTCTCACTCAGTGCTCACTCACTCACTCACTCACTCACTCACCATATCATATGTGACAAATTTCACACAATCTGTGACTTGTTTGTCAGGTACATGTTATCTATCTTGGTATTTGAGAGCTTTGACAGCAGACTATTAGATCAGATAGCCAGCACCTTTTTCAAATTGCAACTTCATAAATTGTTGGGGATGATGGGTAGGATTTATTTTCCCTGCCTTTTTTAGTGGGGGTGGGGAGAAATGTTTTACTCTTAAACATGAGGTAAAAGCACGAGAAGCTATGTGGGCTTCTCTTGCTCCTGGGTTTGCTAAGCTTTTTGAATGCAGCACATATACTATATACATGGAATAATGCTGTTTGCTTGAAGTTGGGCAGCTTTAAAGTGCATTCGGGCGGTTCACCAGAGATGATGTGGACTCGACAATTTTGGCAAACTGGAGTTGGCAACTTGGTGAGCTGTTGAAGTGGATTGTGGAATATGGACCCAGCAATTTGGCAAAATGGATTTGGCAACGACACAAAATCAACTTGGCAATTTAGCTGAGCAAACAATGTTTCATTCATTTAAAATGGGGTTCTTCTCAGAGTTAGTTTTCAATTTTGCAATCACACATTGGCCATCATCCTGCAAGAGGAATTAGCCAAATTTGGTTATAGGTCAGAGGTTCCTCTCAGGGGGATTCTTTTTTTTTTTTTTTTTTTTCCCCCATTTTTGTGATAACAACCTGGAAATCATAAG
>Ga0116227_10015230_pt1 | contig 11438 bp, 8 predicted proteins | sample S1TSphgellanicum_FD_89693 | JGI IMG/M metagenome (GOLD analysis project Ga0116227, IMG submission 89693) | Host-associated microbial communities from peat moss isolated from Minnesota, USA - S1T2_Fb - Sphagnum magellanicum MG | ecosystem: Host-associated > Plants > Peat moss > Unclassified... | reverse complement strand
GCCCCTCCGCCCCTCTGCTGTCTTAATAATAAGTGTTTAACCGGACACGATATGACCCAACTATATAAGGAATACGTAGGGCTTGCTGAATTACATGAAAAAAGATGCTGAAAGGGGTGAATCCAATCACTCTAAGCGTACAAAAAAAATGGTAATTTGATTTCAAATAAGAAATGCCCCAGTGTATGCTGGGGCTTAGTTGCTTAAACGTTTCCTAAGACACTGTAGGCTACTGAGTGTCATTCAGGGAAGTGGGATTTTCACCCAAGAACTTAGGTACTATAAGTAACCCCGATGACCGGGGTTTTTTCTTCAGAGTCAGGCTAAGACTGCTTCTCAAAAATCCATGACAGCAATCACTTCCTCAACAACAAAGCTCAATGAGAATATTTATTTATTCACTGTATAAAAAAGATTACGACATAAAAAACCCTAATAACCATACCTTAATCTTGAAACAATTAGCGCTATGGGGGGTGGGATCAGAGAGCTTGTCATTTGCCGCCACTTAACTCTCAAAAGTCTTGACAGCTAAAGCTTCTAGAAAAAAAATCTCACTTTTACGGAATTGTGTTGATTGTAAAAGAATTACTTAGAGGTATTGGGTAAATAGATTGATCTTCCATTACAGCTTTTACCGCCTCAGATTCAGCTAAGGCATTGACACCAGCGACTGTAATTTCGATTGGAATAGAACCTAACAAATCAGGATGTTCGGTAAGCTGTTGACCGCTAAAGCTGTGGATAATTCCAACAATGTCTCCTAAAGCTTCTTCAGCTAAATCGCGCACAGCTTTGATTGCGGCTTGGCGTTCACTACGAGATAGATGCTTGTTCATCAGGCTTTGAGCATCTTGAATTTGAAGTAAGACAATGACACGGACTTTTTGTTGAGGTTCAAGATTAGTTAACCGGGCCGCAAACTCAGGACTAATCTTGTTTGGATTGGGTGCATCGTGCTTAGGCATCGTGCTTATCCCCAGTGTATGTTTAGGTGAGAACTTTTAATGCCTCAATGGGTTGAATTAATCCATTTCCCCATCGGTTACAAGGGCGGTCAGAACCGTTTGGATGAGAAGCTGTTTCTTTCAGTACTCTTAATTATATCGGTATAAAAGTCTAAAACCTGATTATCGACAGAAGACAACATATTAAGTTTTTATTTTATATTGCTAAGTCGCCCAAAAACTATTTTGGCATAGGTCAAATTAAAAGAGTACGAGGAAGAAAATATACAGCTACCCTTGCCACTTTTCATCTTTAAGGTTGTTGACTGCTGACGGTTAACAGTGAACGGTCAACTGTCAACTTTCAACCATGAGAATTGGAAGTCGTCAAGATTTGCAGACAAGCATGAGCGATCGCATTTTGTGGGTCAAACTTGAGTGTTCGTTGCCAAGAAGCGATCGCACCTTGAAAGTTTCCTTGCAAAGCCAATAATTTACCAGCTAAGGCGTGGAAGTCTGCATTACCAGCATACAAAGCTAGGGCCTGATCGTTGTTTGCCTTGGCTTCGGTATAACACCCTTGTTGCAATAAAAGCAGCGCTTGTCTGTGATACCAAATAGCTTGGTCATGAAGGCGTATCAAGTCAGACAAGTCTGCTTTGCAGCGCCTGCAAGTTAGGGAGTGGCTATTTGCCATTACCAGACGATAAACTGCGCCACAGACAGGACATTTCATATTTTCTTACCCTTCCTCATCGGTACTGACGTAGTAAAGAAAATCTGACAATTCTTCTTGCAACTGGGGTATTTCTGCACTGTCCTCAGCGATAGCATCTTCAATTTGGTCTAACAAGGTTTGCAATTCCTCAGCTTGCTCTTCATCTAGAGATAAGAGGACTTGTTGAGCGCGGTCTAAAAGTGCTGCCAATTCTGGAGCGACTTTTACTGCATCAATTGTAACCTCCGAAGAGATTTCAATTGTTTCATCACTTTCAAACAATGCATCTAATTCTGCCTTTGCTTGCTTCAACTCATGGCTAGAAAGTCGCTGCATACCTGCATTGTTTACTACTAGCGTTCCTTGTTGCCCTTTGCCTTTTTCGGTAGTGGTGACGGTGAGAATGCCATTGAGGTCAAAGTCAAAGTGAACCTCAACTTGGACGCCTCCTGCTGGTTTGAGTGGTAAGTTTTCAACTTTAAAGGAACCCAAAGGAACATTTTCTTGGGCGAGCGCATTCTCTCCCTGAAAAACTTCGATTTCCACCGCTTCTTGATCGTCCAATAGAGTAGAATAAACTTCGGAGCGAGAGACAGGAACAACGCTATTGCGGGGAATAATGACGCTAAAGTATCCCGGCATAATTCCCCTTGGCGTATTCACAGCAGCAGCAATGCCCAGAGAATGGGGAATCACATCCACGAGAATGGCATCCACTGATTCACCAACCAGCACCCCAGCTTGCAAAGCTGCTCCCAAAGCTACACAAAGGTCAGGTTGAATCCCATCGGTAGGAGTTTGTCCCAAATGCTCCTGTATCATTTGTTGCACCAATGGAATTCGTGTTGAACCACCGACCAGGATAACGCGGTCAATCTTGTTTGGTTCGAGGCTAGCATCTGCCAATGCTCGGTCAATTGCCTCTAGGGTTTCTTCCAAAAGCGGGCGGATCAGCACCTCAAAATCAGTTCGTGCTACCTCTGCCTCTAAATGTAATGCAGTCTTACCCTTACTCGCCAAAAAAGCTTCCCGTACTGTGGCAAAGGCGTGGGAACTCATCTCAATTTTTAACTGCTCCGCTGCTCGGAGGAGACGCGCCTGAGTAACTGCATCATCCGGCACATCTACACCATGTTCTTTGCGGAATATACTTGCTAGATGGAGTTGCAAAAGCCTGTCAAAATCGTCTCCACCCAAGCGGTTGTTACCATGACTAGCTAGGACTTCCGTAACATCACCTGTAATTTCCACTACCGAAACATCAAAAGTACCGCCTCCCAAATCATAAACCAAAACCCGTTCTGTCTCTTCTGAACGCAAGTCATAAGCTAAAGCCGCCGCTGTTGGTTCATTGATAATTTGCAGTACCTCAAAACCAGCTATCTCTCCAGCAGTTTTAGTCCCCTGCCGTTGAGCATCCGTAAAGTATGCTGGAACAGTAATCACTGCTTGGGTAACTGGTTCTCCCAAAGCACTCTCAGCCCGTTGTTTGAGAGCGCGGAGAATAATCGCAGAAATTTCATGGGGCAAATATTCCCGAGTCTCCTCAGAAGAGGCTCCGCTAACGCCCAAAGTCGTTTTGTGGTCAGTCCCCATCCACCGCTTAATCGACTTCACAGTGCGCTCAGGAGCAGCAGCATACTGACGAAGTGCATCTCGCCCCACCAAAAGTTTACCCGTATCGCTAAACCCAACACAAGAAGGTAAAATCAGGTCACCATCTTCTCCTGGCAACACCCGTACCTGTCCATTTTCGACAATCGCTACTTCAGAATTAGTTGTCCCTAAGTCAATACCAACTGCTCTCATAATTTAAAGTTGTTAGTTGTTAGTTGTTAGTTGTTAGTTGTTAGCTGTTAGCTGTTAGCTGTTAGCTGTTAGTTCTTAGTTATTCTCCCCCTTCCCCCCTGCCCCCCTGCTCCCCTGCCCCCGGCCTGACACAATCACCTGTGCCTCTCTAAGTACGCGATCGCCCCACCAATAACCTCGTACTACTTCCTGAAGCACGGTATTCTCGGTTGCATCTGCACTTTCCTGGCGTCCTACAGCATACATCGTCTGGGGGTTAAAGGGTTGTCCTTGAGCTTCCATGGGAACAACACGCCGTTGTCGCAGTATATCTAAAAGCGATCGCCTAATTAACTCCACTCCCTGTTGATTACTGATTAAAATTTCACTTAAAGATGCTGACATTGAAGATGTTGCAGGTGCTGGCGAATGAGCATCTTTGGGAGCAAACCACTGTCTTAGCTTTCCCCAAAAGCTTTCTTGCTCTGGCGATTTTAAGGTTGAGGTGGTAGATAATGCTTCTAGTTCCTCTTGCCAGTAAGCACAAGCGCGATCTAAAGCATCTTGGATCAAGAGCAAATCTCGTAGCAGTTTCTCCTGCTGTTGCTCAAATTGGCTCAAGGCACGTTTTTGGCTCTCTTCCAAACGTGTTTGTAGTTGTTCTGCCTCTTTGCGAGTTACTTCCAATGCTTGCTGGAGAGCATCTTGAGCAGAACGCAATAATTTCCCCTGCTGCTTAACTTCATGACGCAAGGCGATCCATTCTGCCACCAGTTGGTAGGGGTCGTAGGGATTAGCAATTTCAGGTGGTTCACCCAAATACTCAGGCAGTGTTTGTTCTGACTGTAAATAATCTAAAAATTTGGCAAATAAAGCTTCTTCGTCATTTGTCATTTGTCATTTGTTAGTTGTTAGTTGTTAGTTGTGTAGGGTGGGCACTGCCCACCAGATCCGGGTTTTGGTGGGCAGTGCCCACCCTACGTGTATTTTTGTAATTTTCACTCTTGTAATAGGATTGCTATAGTTGTTAGTTGTTTGTTGTTATTACTAACCGTCAACCGTCAACCATTAAAATGTTCCACGAATTAAATTATTTAGACTAACTTCTAGTTGCAAAATCGCTTTTTCTCGCACCTTTTCCAACACCTCTGGATCAAGTTCTGCTTCCAGGGGGCGAATTTTCCAAAAATCCTCACGTTGAGTTGTTTCTCCTTTGCGGAGTGCCTCGTAAGCTGCTCGAATTGCCTTAAACTCCTCTGGATAATTATGGGCAGGAAATTCACGTAATTTGGCATGATACGCCGCTTTTATCTCGGTGGAGGTAGCTCCTGGAGAAATTCCTAAGCGTTCATAATTGGAAGTCATAAATCATTCAAAATTATAGGGGTTTTTAAGGGCGCTGCAATACACTTTTGATTAAAGAATCAGAAGTTTTTCAAAAATTACTGAAAACCTTTTTTTCTCCCCTTTTGTTTCCTGGAAGTTGGGGGAAAGTTTCCGAAGATAGAGTCTATGTCTAGCTCATCATCATCATATTCATCATCATCATCATCATCCTCATCCTCATCTTCTAAGAAGTTGGGCATACTGCTCAACATCATCTGTTTTAGTTCTGGAAGCATTCGCTCAAATTCAGCTTTGGGAATTTTGCTACCGAGTAGTTTCCGGATCATCTTTTCCAGGAAGTCATCAATATCTGAGATATTTAAATTGTCAAAGTCCTCTGGGTCTGGCATCATGCTCTGAGTTTCTTGAGCGGAAAGAAATGCCTGTTCTTCTCGAAAGGCTTGTAATGCTTTGGCATCTTGAAGGCGACGGGCTAATTCAAATCCCTGTTGCTTCAACTGCTCGTAGTTTGGGTGATCGACAGGATAGGTAGTAGCTCTAGCTAATAGAAGTAGGGGGTTTTGGGGTTCTCGACGTAGTGCTTCATCAAGGGGAGGTATCAGGGTTCTAATGCTGCCAAAACGGCGCACTTGAAACTGAATGTTTGCTAGAGTATTTCCTGGTTGGGGCATGGTATCGAGGTAGGCACGCAAAGGAACATCTAGTTTTTGGGGACTATTTTCTTTAACAGCTAAGACAACAAGATGAGCAACTCTGGCTTCTGGATGTTCTGCTGATAGCTGGAACAGCTTTTGAACATACTGATTTGTTAAAGCTGCGATGCCTTTTTCGCGTTTGGCGAAGAGGTGGATAGAAAGAGCGATCGCCTGTAATACTGGAATTTGTTCATTTCCAGATAATTTTTGCAGCAGAGTCTCCCATTCTTGGGCTGCTGCTACCTGGTTTAACGACACTCGACCGCCGGAGTTGGGAGGACTTTGTACTGCTTTGACAAACATCTGACAGGCACGCAAGGCTGGATCTTGCTGATCTTTACCCTGCACCAGACGGCTAAAGAAGGGATAACTTTGTGTAGATAGAGCTTCCACCCAAGGCAACACCTGTATCTCCGTGTCAAAACTGAAGTCGTCAAAGTATTTGCCAAAGCGGCGACGTGCTTCATTACGTGCTTGTTTGTCCCCGAGTTCGTCCCAACAATTCAGTAAAATACCGTAAACTTCTTCATACCGACACCCACCTTCTATTGCCTGGGTGAGTAGTGCGATTGCTTCTTGATAGTTTTCTTGTGAGGCAGCAATGAGTCCCTTACGCCCAATGACATCTGGAGATGTTGGACAGATGCGTTCTGCCTGTTGCACAGATCCTAAAGCGGCGCGATCACGATTCAGTGCCATGTAAGTATCTGCCATCCGGCAATGGAGATCAGCTAGAGTTGGTTTCAATCGATCTGTTGGCCATGCTTGGGGATTTTGTTTACCTTCTTGCTCCAACCACTTTAACAAACGAGTTAACAGGCGTTGACGTTCTTGCCAAGAATCATTAACTGCAAATACTTCTAACAGGTTGACTGCTAGTTGTGGGTTAAAAGGTTGTTCTGTCAACAATTGCTGCCAGAATAGTTCCACACATTCTAGTTCTCCTTCGGTGAGTGCCTGTTGACCTGCTAGGCTCAATAGCGATGGACGAAGACTTTCTAGTTCTCTGAAACCAGGGGAACGCCGCTCAATTTTCAACAGCGCATGTGCGGCATCATGGTGATTGCCTTCGTCAATCAGGTGCAAGACTTGCATCACCATCATTGCCTCTTGGGCAACCTTATCTACTGATTGAAGATGTTCGACAGCCAAAGGTAGAAGTCTTGTCTTTGCCTGCTGAAAAGTTGCTAATCGCTCTAAAATTGGATGTTCTAAGTACTTTGGTCTGCCATAGTGTAATCCGGATAACTGCTGAGATAACTTCAACCCTAAAATATTAGCGGCTGCATCCCAATTACTAAGCTGCTGTTGGGTGTAAGCAATCCAAGCGGTCGGCACATCTCCTGGCGTTATCGGATGCTTAATTTTCTGAAAAGATGCCAAAGCTGTTTCCGATTGCCCATTCTTGAGGGAAAGAACTCCCTGCACCCAGTGAAGTTGGGCGGCGCTAAACCGTTTGGATTGTTGGTTGATTAACTGCTCAACCGTGGCAGTATCTCCCTTAAGTAATAGAAGCTTGAGATAACAGATGCTGTAGTCTTTGGTCAGGGTGTCGGCAACAAAAGCATCACGGAGCAAATTAAGAGCTGCATCCAATTGATTCAACTCCAGCAGACACCTAGCTTGCCAGTAGTAAGTCTCTCCAGCCTGACCCAATTCTATAGCACGCCTAAATGATTTTTCTGCCTGTTTAAAATCTTGCTTTTGGAATTCCTGCTGACCTCGCAGCAACCAAATCTCTGATTCTTTGGGAGTCAATGTAATATCAGGCTGCGATCGCTGAACTTTTTTGATTTCTTCCAATGCCTGACGATATTTTTTCTGCTTCAGCAATTCTTGCAGTTGGATCTCAAAGGAGTTTTCAGCTTTTGACCCTGTGCTGGAGACGTGCTGTTTTGATCGCTGTTTTGACTGATCCTTAGCCACTGGGCTTTCCTCCTGATTGTGTTCCAGTTTCCCCTCTCATCGGAAAGGGTGGCTTTAACAATTTACTTAGTTTCAATCTTAATGTAGATATTAGATTAATTTTACAACTTACCGTTTGCGTAATCCGCTTCTGAATAAGACGAATAAGCTACCAAGAAATATAAGTAGGGTGGGCAGTGCCCACCCTACTTAAAATTTTTCACGCTCTCCTCCGGGTTTAGTTAACAGTTTCAATCCCCAAATATACTTAACTGTAACCATTGGGATAAAGCCTCAACAAAGGCAAGTGCTGCTACGGGATTACCCGCACTGTCTAAGGCAGGACTGTAGCAGGCGATCGCTCCCTGACCTGGTACTACGGCTAGGAGTGTACCACTAATGCCTGATTTCATCGGCAGACCAATCCGGAGGGTAAAATAGGGAGAAGCCTCGTACAGTCCACAGCTTAACATTAAAGCGTTGACACTACAGCGGTGCTGTGGTGTCAGCAACCCACTTTCACAAGCTAGGAGTTGTCCCAAAAGAGCTAAGTCTTCAACTCGCCCAGACAGACAGCATATATGTTCGTAAGTGTCAAGGGCTATTTCTGGATTCTCCAAATACCCGGATGTAACAAGATACTGGGCGATCACTCGATTGGCTTGAGAGGTGGCTGAGCGCACAGAAGCCAACATTTCCTCATCCAACAGGAGCTTGCAACCTGCTGTTTGGTTCAGCCATTGACACAGTTGCTGAGTGCGATCGCTGGCGTTTCGTCCTGGCAACATCTCAGCAAGAGTAATGGCTCCACTATTAATCATCGGATTGCGGGGTCGTCCACCATCAGCAATCAATTGCTCTAAGGAATTGAAGCTTGCACCTGATGGTTCAACCCCAACCCGCTGAAAAACGGTCTTTGCTCCCAGATATTCTAGGAGATAGAGTAGCAAAAACGGCTTAATCACGCTCATAAGTGGAAAGACACAAGCTGTATCGCCAAGGCTGATACTTTGCCCGAGTTTGCAGCAGATGTGAACTGCAAACCACTCTCGATCAGCCACAGCTAATCCTGGGATGCGGCCAGCGACTCGTCCTTGATGTGCTTGGGCTTTGGCTAGTTGCACCCAGTCTGATAACTCTGTGGTAGTTAATGTTTCGAGTCCGCTCATTGTAAGGTAGGGGGTTGGGAGGTAGGTGAGGAAGCTTATAGCAATCCTATTTAAGATCGGCACAAGGGGGACAAGGGGAAATTACAACCTTACCCAATGCCCAATGCCCCATGCCCTCGTCAAAACAGAGAATTAGTATAAAATTTAACCTTGTCACCCTCTATTCCTTAGTTGTTTACCTTGCAGGACAACTAGTAGGAGTATTCACCGAGATGGCGTTGGGTACTCTAGAGATGAGCGTGACTTCTCCTTTACCATTGAACACCCAACCAGTAGCAGGTATGATTACCGCTCTTTCATCACTTTCGTCAGAGAAAAATACAAACCCTTGATCCACAATCATATTTGACCGATCAGGCTTTGTTTAGAGGTTTCCCACGTTCGCGTAGACGCGCAGCGGCTTGCCGTTAGGCATCGCCAACCCTCACACCAAATCTGATTTTCATCGTTTAGCATTGATTATTATCTCACCAGAGTGATAAAAGAGCATTACTATTGGTTTGGGCTTGGGCTTTGCAGCGTGTGTTTTGTCAATATCGGGTGTGCCGATAACTGATCTTCCTGTCCTTCCCGATACTTTTGATAAATTTCCCCCCGTCGTCCATGAAACACCACTCTGGCAATTTTATGACGACCCTCACCTCGATTTAATTGAATTAAAATCCTACGCCGATAAGCTTCATCATCAATTTGTAAAACGTTTAGATAATTCTATACAGCATAACTTACAAATGTATTTCCAGATATATAGCGATCCTATTTAAGTTATAAACAGGGTCTATACTGATGCAGCTTAGAAAAATCAAATTCTTGATGATTGGTAAAGAACTTTGTCTTGGTACAAATATACCATTTGTTTTGATTTCATTTAGGATTGCTATATATTCAACATAAACTTAGATCTGATCTTCTCCGGCATGACTAATGAAACAGAGAGAAAGTATTTTTAGATAACCTAGACATATTTTCCAAATATACATAGGGATATATTGATGATTTGTAATCATAGCAATACATTAATAAAAGAAAGCTTGATTAAGTCAGCTTAATTCAGTATTCCCCAACTAAAATCTTTACCATGTGTGAAAGTCCAGTTAGTTATGGCGCTCAGACATAAAATTATAGTTGATCACATTAATTGTTGATTTACCCAGCACAATTGATTGTATAAAAGTTATGGCGCTCATAGTTCAGAAATACGGTGGTACATCTGTCGGTTCAGCAGAGCGGATTCAAGCTGTGGCACAGCGCGTCTGTAAGACTGTTAAAGCAGGGAACTCGCTAGTACCGTGTGGCGTAAATACACATACCATTTTTAAGCCTAGCCAGCAATCAATTTTTCGTAGCTTTTAATGGTCTGCTTATTTCCGCCGTGTTGTACTAGTAGTGGTAGTTTCCGCGATGGGTAAAACCACTGATGGACTCGTCAAACTAGCGCACCTCATCTCTCAAAATCCTCATCGCCGAGAAGTGGATATGCTGCTTTCAACTGGTGAGCAAGTATCCATGGCCTTAGTTAGTATGGCATTGCAAGAGTTGGGACAACCAGCCATTTCCCTCACAGGCGCTCAAGTAAAAATTATTACTGAAACGTCACCCACCTGCGCTCGGATTTTGCATATTGAAACTGAGCGTATTATGCGGCATCTTTTGCAGGACAAAGTGGTTGTTGTGGCTGGCTTTCAAGGTATAACCAACGCTGCAGAATGGGAAATAACTACCTTGGGACGTGGCGGTTCTGACACTTCAGCAGTAGCGTTGGCAGCAGCATTACGTGCAAATTATTGTGAAATTTATACAGATGTCCCAGGCATTTTCACCACAGACCCCCGTTTGATTCCAGAGGCACAGCTCATGGATGAAATCACCAGCGATGAAATGCTGGAACTTGCCAGCTTGGGGGCAAAAGTACTACATCCCCGTGCAGTGGAAATTGCCCGAAACTATGGTGTTCCTTTGGTGGTCCGTTCTAGCTGGACAGATGACCCTGGTACTTGGGTCCTTTCCCCAAAACCACAGCCGCGCTCATTAATTAATCTAGAGATTGATCGCTCAGTAGATCATATCACATTTGATCCTCACCAAGTCAGGGTAGCACTGCTACAAGTACCAGACAAACCAGGCATAGCAGCGCGGTTGTTCGGAAAAATTGTCCGTCAGAATGTGGACGTAGATTTAATTATCCAGTCGATACATGAAGGTAATACAAACGACATTGCTTTTACCGTGAGGACACCGTGTTTAAAACGGGCAGAAGCTGTCGCCGCGGCAATAGTCGCTGTTCTGCGCTCTGATCAAGGAGCCGAAGCAGAACTCGCCGAGGTCACGGTACAGCCAGATATTGCCAAAGTTAGCATTGCTGGCGTCGGAATGATCGGACGTCCTGGCGTGGCTGCCAAGATGTTCGCCACACTCGCAGACGCCGGGGTGAATATTCGGATGATTTCCACTAGTGAAGTGAAAGTTAGTTGCGTGATTGATGCACTTTTATGCGATCGCGCCATTGTCGCACTCCGTCAAGCCTTTGAGAGCGAAGTCAGGGCAGTGGAAACCCCGAGTTCCCCTCTGCCCCTAATCCCCAGAGGGGAACTCGGGGCCCCCAGGTCATGGGGAGTAGGGGAGGTAACATCTTTCTCATCCTCCTCATCTTCTCATCTCTCCACTGCCCCCACTCCCCCCGCTCACAGGTGTAGGTTTTTTACACCTGGGTGTTGGCTAGACTTGGAGGACAAGGAAGGAAAGTGGACAAGGGGGAATAACCGAACCATACATGGTACGGCTACAAAAATACAAACTACCTAAAAAGCCGATTTTTTCGTTCAAAAATCTTCCTTGTCTACCTGTCTTCTCATCCCCCAAGTCTTGCCTC
>Ga0116227_10015229_pt1 | contig 11439 bp, 5 predicted proteins | sample S1TSphgellanicum_FD_89693 | JGI IMG/M metagenome (GOLD analysis project Ga0116227, IMG submission 89693) | Host-associated microbial communities from peat moss isolated from Minnesota, USA - S1T2_Fb - Sphagnum magellanicum MG | ecosystem: Host-associated > Plants > Peat moss > Unclassified... | reverse complement strand
GACGTTGCCGAGGTAGCCCCCGACCAGCGCCAGGACGGCCAGCCCCAGTCCACCCAGCACCAGGCCGAGCTGGCTGCGCAGGCTCAACGGCGCCTTCACGCAGCCGCTCCGGGTCGGCACGCGCCATCGGCGCGGGAAGGAACGCTGTGGGGCTGGCAATGCATCGTGTCGGGTCGCTGGAGCCGCGGGCAGCAAAAGTCTAGCGGTGCCCGGCGCTGGTGCGGAACCCGGTGGCGCCTCAGCCCGCCTGCGGGAGTGTCAAGCGCATCACGGTTCCGAGTGATCCGGTGCGGACCATCTCCGCGCTGCCGCCGTGCAGGTCCATCACGCGGCGCACGATGTACAGGCCCAGGCCGTGCGCCGCCTCGGTGCCGGTGCCGCCGCGGGCGCCGCGCGTGAACAGCCGCGGCAACAGCTCGCGCGAGATGCCGGGGCCGGCGTCGACCACCTCGAACTGCAGCGCCGCGGGCTCGTCGAAGTCCATCACGTGCAGCGTCACCGGCGTCGCGCCGGGCGAGTACTTCAGCGCGTTGGACAGCAGGTTGCGCAGCGCCAGGCGCAGCAGGCTCATGTCCATCAGCGCCGTGCGCGTGGCCGTGTGGCGGCGCAGCACGATGCGGTCGCGCTGCTCGCGCGGCAGGTCGGCGATGGTCACGGCGATCAACGTGTCGATGTCGGTGTCCAGCCGCGCCACGCTGCCACCGCCGGCCAGCAGGCTGGCCGCGGCCAGCGTGTTGTCCACGCCGGCCAGCACCGTGCCCAGCACGGCCTGCGCGCGCGTGAGCCGCTCCTGCGCCTGGCGCTCACCGCGCCCGGCCAGGCTGGCCGCGGCGCTCTGCAAGGCGGCGCTGGCATTGTTCAGCGGCTGGCGCACCTCGTGCGCCAGCACGTCCAGCATCTCGGAGCGCTCGCTGAGCAACTGGTCCAGCTCCTGAACGTGGCGCTCGGTCTGGCGGCGCATCTGCTGCTCCTGGGCCAGCTCGGCGCGGTAGCGCAGGTCGTCGGTGATGTCGTCCACCAGCGCCAGCGCGCGCAGCGGCCGGCCCTGGGCGTCGTACTCGGCGACGGCCGAGACCAGCACGTCGCGCAGGCTGCCGTCGGCACAGATGAGCTGCACCGGGCGGTCGCTGAGCTGGCCGTCGCGCCACAGGGCCGGGCGGTCGATCTCGCGCACCTGCTGCGCGCACTCGGGTGTCATGAAGTCTTCCAGCGCCCGGCCGATGACCTGCGGGCGCTGGTAGCCCAGGCGCTCCAGCCAGCGGTCCGACACGCTGAGCAGCCGGCCGCCCGCGTCCACCGAGTGCATCAGCGCCGGCGTGGACTCGTACAGCACGCGCAACCGCTGGCGGCTTTGCTCCAGCTCGATGGCGGCGCGGTGCTGCTCCGTGACGTCCTGGAACGCCCCCACCAGCCGCACGGGCACGCCGTCCTGCCAGTCGACCTGGCCCTGCGCCAGCACCCAGATCTCGCGGCCCTTGGCGGTGATGAGCGGCAGCTCCAGGCTCCAGCCCTCGCCATGCTGGATGCCGCGTTGCACGGCCGACTCGATGGCCGGGCGCGCCTCGTCCTTGTAGTAGCCGAACGCCTCCTGCAGCGTGGGCCGGTGGCCGGGCGGGAGGTCGAGGATGCGGCAGACCTGGTCGCTCCAGACCAGCTCCTCGGTCTGCAGGTCCAGGCTCCAGCCGCCGATGCCCGCCAGGCGGCCCGTGCGGTCCAGCAGGGCCCGGCTGTCGCGCAGCTCGCGCTCGACGCTGATGCGCTCCGTCACGTCCTCGACGATGCCGACGAAGCAGCGCAGCACGCCCTCGCCGCACAGCACCGGACGCGCCCGCGCCCAGACCTGGCGCGGCCCGCCGCCGCGGCGCAGGCGGTAGCGCATCTCGAAGGGCAGCCGCTGCTCGACGCAGCGCTGCCACTGCTGGCGCACCGCGGCCGCATCCTCGGGCTCGACCATCGACATCCAGCCAGCGCCGAGGCCGGCCTCGCCCGCCACACCGTAGATGCGCTGCCAGCTCGCATTCGTGTAGGTGACCTGGCCCGCCGCGTCGGCACGGAAGATGCCGAGCGGCGCCACCTCGGCCAGCGCATGGAACGACGGCTCGTCGGGCGCGGCGCGCGCCAGGGCGCGCTCACGCATCATCAGCGCCTCGGCGGCGGCGCCGGCCAGCCGCGTCAGCGCCTCGCGCTGCGCGTCGCTGAGCTGGCGTGCCTGGAAGTCCACGACGCACAGCGTGCCCGGGTGGCTGCCGTCATCCAGCCGGATCGGCACGCCCGCGTAGAAGCGCAGCGAAGGGTTCGCCAGCACGTCGGGGTGATTCCTGAAGCGCTCGTCCAGCCGCGCGTCGTTGACCTCGAACAGCCCGTCCGACAACAGCGCATGCGCGCAGAACGTCTGCGTTCGCGGGGTCTCGCTGCGGCCGATGCCCACCGCGGCCTTGAACCATTGACGGCGCTCGTCCAGCAGGCCCAGCAGCGCCACCGGCGTGCCGCAGATCTGCGCGGCCAGCGCGGTGATGTGGTCGAACAGCGGCTCGGGCTCGCTGTCCATGACCGCCAGCGCGGCCAGGCGGGCCAGGCGGCGGTCTTCGTCGGCAGGCAGTTCGGGCGTCACCATGGGTGACAGCTTAGGGCCTGTTCACGCGGAGTGCGGCAAGATGCAGGCATGGACGAGCACGAAGTCGATGCGCTGATCGCCCGCGTCAACGCCGGTGAAGCCGGCGCACAGGACGCGCTGTTCGCGACCGCCTACCCGGCGCTGCGCGAACTCGCGCGCACCCGGCTGCGCGACGGCGGCGGCCATGCCGGTGGCCTGCACACCACGCAGCTGGTACACGAAAGCTACCTGCGCCTGGCGCGCAGCCAGCGCCTGAAGCCGGAGAACCGGCGCGAGTTCTTCGCCTACGCGGCACGCGTCATGCGCGAGTTCATCGTCGACACGCTGCGCCGCCGCGAGGGCAGCGGGGCCGGCGAGGCGTTGACGCTGGACACGCGCATCGAAGGCGAGCAGCCGCATGGCCAGGACGAGGTGCTGAAGGTGCACGAGGCGCTGGCCTCGCTGCAGGCCGTGGAGCCGCGCCTGGCGCAGGTGGTCGAGATGCGCTACTTCGGCGGCTACACCGAGGTCGAGATCGGCGAGGTGCTGGGCCTGACCGAGCGCACCGTGCGCCGGGATTGGGACAAGGCCCGCCTCATGTTGCTGGCCCTGCTGCGCTGAGATGAAGCTGCCCCTCGCCCCCTCGCGCCACGCTGAACGCGGGCGTGCCCGGTCGGTCTTGCAGGCCGCGCAGCCGACACAGCGGCTGCTCTTCGGCAGGCATGGCAAGTCCACTGGACTTGTCGTGTCCGGCCTCAGCCCCCGAGGGGACGGCGCTGCTCGCGGCGTCGAGCCGCGAGCACATCGCCTGACGGGCCGGCTCGGGAGCGGCCCGGCGCTCGTCCCGAGATCACCCACATGGCTTCGTTGACGCCCGCCGACCTCGCCGCGCTCAGCCCGCTGCTGGACGAGGCGCTGGCATTGCCGCCGGGCGAGCGCGCAGCCTGGCTGGCGCAACTCGACAACCCGCGCTGGCGCGACGAGCTGGCCCGCATGCTGGCCGACCATGCGCGGCTGGACGACAGTGGCGCTTTCGCCACCCTGCCGCGCCGGCCTGCGTCGAACGAGGCACCGGCCGCGCCGGGCGACCACGTCGGCCCTTGGCGGCTGATCGAGGAGATCGGACGCGGCGGCATGGGCAGCGTCTGGCGCGCCGAGCGGAACGACGGGGTGTACGACCGCGAGGTGGCGCTGAAGCTGCCGCGCCGCTCGCGCAGCGGCGACACCGCGCTGGCCGAGCGGCTGGCCGCCGAGCTGCGTATCGCCGCACGGCTGGAGCACCCGCACATCGCGCGCCTGTACGACGCCGGCATCGATGTGCTGGGCCGGCCCTACCTGGCGATGGAGCATGTCACCGGCCTGCCCATCCACCTGCACGTCAAGCAGCAGCGGCTGGACGTGGCCGCCACGCTGGCGCTGCTGGCGCAGGTCGCGCGCGCCGTGGCGCATGCGCATGCGCACGGCGTCATCCACCGTGACCTGAAGCCGGGCAATGTGCTGGTGGCCGAAGACGGCACGCCACGCCTCGTGGACTTCGGCATCGCGACGCTGCGCGCCGGCGCTGCCACGACGCCGGCCTCAGGCGGCCTGACGCCCGCCCATGCGGCGCCCGAGCAGCTCGCCGGAAAACCGGCCACCGAGGCCAGCGACGTGTACTCGCTGGGCGTGCTCGCCTACGAACTGCTCTGCGGCGAACTGCCGCATGGCATGACCGGCGCTCGCGCTGGCGCGGTTGCCGTGCAGCCGCCCAGCGCGCACTGCGGCGACCCGGCGCGCCGCCGGGCATTGCGCGGCAGGCTGGACGCACTGCTGCTGCAGGCCTTGTCGACGGACCCCAGGCATCGGCCCGCCAGTGCCGCTGCCTTCGCCACCGCACTGGAGCGCGAGCAGCAGCGACTGGGACCGGCCGGGCAGCGGCACCGGCGCGCGGTGGCGGCGGCCAGCGGCGTCTTCGTCGTGCTGTGCCTGGGGGCCGGCGTTGCCGTCGTGCAGGCCCAGCGCGCCGCCGCGGCCAACGACCGCGAGCAGGCGGCGCGTGCCTTCGTGACCGAAGTCTTCAAGCTGCAGGCCCCCGCCTCGGCCACAGGCCAGACGCCCGACGAGCTGCTGGCGCGCAGCACGGCGCTCATCGAGCCGCGCTTCGAGCCCGCCGTGCGCGCCGAGCTGTACGGCGGCCTGAGCCACCTGCTGGTGGACATGGGCGCACCGCGGCTGGCCGTGGCAGTCGGCATCCGCCGCCTGGCTGCGCTGGACAGTGCCAACGCCGCGCCTGCCGAGCGCGGCCAGGCACTGCGCCAGCAGGCCGCGGCCCAGCTCGACGCACGCGAGCCCGGGGCGGCCGAAGCCAGCGCGCGGCAGGCGCTGGCCTTGCAGCCTGCCGACATCCAGGCCCAGCTGCTGCTGGTGCGCAGCCTGGTCGCCCGCCACCGCTTTGCCGATGCCGCGCCGCTGCTCGCCGCCATCGAGGCGCACCTGCCCCAGGGCACGCCCACGCTGCCGGCCGCCTGGGCGCAATCCTTGCGCGGCCGCCTGCTGATGGCAGAGAACCGCCGCGACGAGGCATTGCCGCTGCTGCGCCGCGCCGTGTCGACCGGCCTCGCCGCCGCCGGCCCCAACGCGCTGGACGTCGTCGCGCTGCGCCTGGCCGCGGTCGAGGCGCTGCTGACCGCCGACCAGTCACGCGCGCTGCAGGCGCAGCTCGATGCCGCGCTCGCGACGCTGGAGCGGCTGGGTGGCGCGCATGCCGTGCGCGCATCGCTCGTGGCGGCGCGCATTGCCGTGGCCCGCTACACGGGCTTCTTCCAGATCGATGGCGATGACGCGCTGGCGACGATACGCGCCAGCCGCGCGCGCCTGGCGGCCCGCGGCGAGACGCTGCCCGACGAGGTCACCGCGCCGCTGGACCTCTACGAAGCCACGGTACTCGCGCAGATGGGCGACATCGCCGCAGCGCTGCCCCTCATCGAGCGCAGCCGCCAGGCGCTGGAGGCGGACGCACGCACACCGGCCGAACGGCTGCGGCTGGGCCACACGGTGGGCGAGATCTACCAGGCGGTGGGCCGGCATGCCGACGCCGACCGCTACTACCGCATGGCGCTGCAGGCCCGCATCGACGGCGGCTACGCACGGCACCCGATGACGGCCTTCCAGTACGCCAGCGCGGCCACCAACCTGTCGGCCGGCGGCCGCGCCGCCGACGCCCTGGCGCTGCTGGCGCAGGCGCCGGACTTCCCGGCCGCGCGCGATGGCGGCACGGCCAACCCGCTGCACTACGCGCAGATGGTGACGCTGGCCAAGGCCCGGGTGCTGCTGGATGCCGGCCGGGCCACCGAGGCCGCCGCCGCGATACCCGCGGCGTTGCTGACGCCGGCCGGCGACGACCGCATCAGCCGCATCGACACGCAGATGGCGCTGGCGCTGCGCGGCGAGGCCCGCTGCGCAGGGCGCCAGCACGCGGGCGGCCTGGCCGACCTGCAGGCCAGCCTGGCGATGGCGGCACGCGACCCCGACGATGCGCTGGACACCGAGCAGGCCCGGCTGCATGCGCTGGCCGGCCTCTGTGCGCTGGCGCAGGGCGAGACCGCCACAGCCCGCCACCAGGAGAGTCTGGCGCGCCAGGCCTTTGCCGCCCGCGCCTGGGCGAGCGACTACCGGCAGGCGCCCTGGCGGCGGCTGCAGGCGGCGCTGAGGTGAGGCCTGATCGTGCGGGCCGCATCGAACACGCTCAGCGCCCTTCGCCCAGCGTGCGCACCCAGAACGCCTCGTACTTGCGGTGCAGCGACGCGGGCTTCACCACGCCGCCCAGCCCGTGCTCGCCGTCCGGGTCGAGGAAGAGCTCGACGAGCGATTCCTTGCCGGTGTCCAGCAGCTCCCGGTAGACGTTGACGGTGTCCTGGTAGAGCACGTTCGGGTCCTGCATGCCGTGCACCAGCAGCAGCGGCTTCTTCAGGCCGCGCGCCAGCGGCAGCAGCGAGTACTTGCGCAGGTTGGGCTTGCTGCGGTCCACCTTGCCGATGGTGCGGCCGCTGTACCAGCTGTTGTAGTTCTCCCATTCCGTCGGGCCCGCGCCGGCGATGCCGGCCGCGAACACGTCAGGCCGTGTGTACATCGTGTACTGCGTCTGGAAGCCGCCGAAGCTCCAGCCGGTCAGGCCGACCCGCGCACCGTCCACGCCGAACTGCATGGGCAGCAGCTTGGCCAGGTCTTCCAGGTCCTCGGCCTGCGGCTCACCGGGGCGCTCCCAGTTCGCGTCCGAGAACTTGCGGCCGTAGTTGCTGTGGCCACGCGGGTCCACCGCCACCACCACGTAGCCGTGCTTCGCGGCCATGTACATGCTGAACAGGTAGGCGGTGTTGTGGAAGCTGTCGACCTCGACGATGTGGCGGTCGTTCAGCGGGCCGCCGTAGACGTAGACGATGGCCGGGCGCTTGTCGGCCGCGGTCCAGCCGGCCGGCTTGAAGGCGTAGGCCTCGATGCGGTCGCCATGGCGGTTGGTGAAGTTGAAGCGCTGGGGCTGCATCACGTTCACGGCCGCCCAGGCCTTGTCGCTGCTGTCGGTCAGCACCTGCGGCTGGCCCTTGCCTTCGCCGGAGATCAGCTTCAGCTCGGGGCGCTGCGCCCAGTTGCCGGCGTTGGCGCTGACCCAGCGGCCGTCCTCCGACGCCGCCGCACCGCGGTGGAACTCGCCGGCCCGGCCCAGCGCCTGCATGGCGCCGCTGGCCATGTCGACGCGGAAGACGTTCATCGCCGCGGTGTCGCCCTGGTTGGCCAGCACGAACATCGCCTTGCTGTCGGCCGTGAAGCCGATGACCTGGTGGGCCTCGAACTCGCCCTTGACCAGCGGGCGCAGCGCCTGCGTGGCCACGTCGATGGCATAGGGCTGGCGCCAGCCGGCCTCGTCCAGCGCCAGCACCAGCGTCCTGCCGTCGGGCGTGAAGCGCGGCTGCAGCACGTTGACCACCTCGTGGCCCACATCGCCGCGACGCTCCAGCACGACCTGGGGCTTGGCGTTCTCATCCGCCTGGCCCATGTAGACGCGCAGCAGCTCCTTCTCTCGCTCCCAGGTCGTGAACGCGTAGCGGCTGCCGTCGCGCGCCCAGGCGATGGGGCTGATCTCGAACCAGACGTCGCCACCCTTGTTCGTGAAGACCGGCTCGGGCTGCCTGCGCGGCGCCTCGCCCGCGGCGGGCACCTGGCGGATGTACAGCGCCAGCGGCTTCTCGGTGCGCTTGTCGTCCGACACCTCGCGGTTGACCTTCTTGGCCGTGGCCCAGCGGTCGTTGTAATTCATGATCTCGACCTGCTTGGCCGCGGGCGGCGGCGGCACCTTGCCGTCGGCGCCCGGCGGGTTCACCGGCGCGCGGGCCAGCAGCGACATCCAGCGGCCGTCCTCGCTGATGGCGGTCTGGTCGATGCGGTACTTCTTCTGCTCCTCGTCCGGAATGATCAGCTCGCGGTTCAGCACCTGCACGCCGGCCTGCCGGAAGTGGCTGCGCAGCACGCGGCTGTCGTCCATGTAGACGATGCCGGCGTCGTCCGGCGTGTAGGCCACCACGCGCAGGTCGCGCTGCGTCGCCAGCAGCGCCGTGGGCGCCTTGTCGTCCGCCTTCCAGCGGTACAGGCCGCCGCGGTACTGGAACACCAGCTCGTCGGCCTTGCGTGCCCAGACGAACTGCGCCACGCCCGGATACAGGTCGGCGTTCTTGAGCTTCTCGCGCACCAGCTTCTTCTTCAGCTCGTCGCGCAGCTCCCAGAGCTCCTTGTCCTTGTCGTCCTTCTTGGTGTCGTCCTTCTTGTCGGTGGCAGACGCGGCCGACGCCGGTGCGGCAGCGGGCACCGGCTTGCCGCCGCGCTTCGCGGCCAGCGCCGCCATCGCCAGCTTCTCGGCGTCGGCCTCGGCCTTGTCGGCGGCCTTCTGCGCGTCGTCCTTGGCCTTCTTCTCGGCCAGTTCCTTCTTCAGCACCTCGATCTGCGCGGTTTCCCACTGCGACAGGTCGACCTTGTCGCCCCGCAGGTAGGCCTGCTGCGCGACCTCCCTGGTCTGACGGTCGGCGTACTCGGTGTTGCGCTGCTTGAGCTTCTTGTCGAAGCGCGCGAGGTCCTCCGGCGCGTCGAACGCCGCCATCGCCTGCGGCGACGTGATGCGCTGCGTCTTGCCGGTGCGGGTGTCATGCACCCACAGGTCCGTGCCGGGCTCGCCGAACGGGTTCCACAGGTAGGCCAGGTAACGGCCGCTGCGACTGAAGGCGGCGTCCTTGGCGTCCGTGCCCTTGTAGGGTTCGGCGCGGAAGATCTGTTCCAGCGTCGGGGTCGTGGCTGTAGCGGTTTGCGCTTGCAGTGGCGCTGCGGTCGACAAGGCGAGCGCAAAGGCCAGGCTGCCGAGGGCAGCGAAGGTGGCGGGCTTCAAGGGGGTCTCCTGAACTACCCCCTAGGGTTAGGGGCGACAAATTCTATGGAGCCGTTTTGCGAGTTCCATTCGTAACGCTTGGCCGGTTCCGCTTTCTGCCACGGCCCATGCCGGGAGTCCCGCCCGGCGGCGGGGTAACTTTCTTCTGCGGGGCCAGAAGAAAGTCACCAAAGAAGAGGCCCTGAACCGCACACCAGCGCCACTTGCACGAGCTGCGCCGTGCAACAGCCGAAGGGCTGCTGCGGAGACGCGACCCGCTTCGCTCTCGCTGCTGTCTCTATCACCAACAGCGTCCATCGCACCACCTGCCCGCTGAACGCGCGGCTGCACGCCGGGCTCACCAGCAATACCGAAGGCAGCGTCGCTCGGGCGACGCGACGGCTCGTTCTCCTGGTAGGTTGGGGTAAGCGCAGCGAACCCCAACACCCGGTCACTCACCCCGTGACATCACCGAGCGACGCCGTATTGACTGGTAAGCCCGGCGTGCAGCCGGCGTTAATGGGCGTGAAGCGGCGAACCATGGCGCTCGTCATAGGGACAGCAGCGAGAGCACAGCGGGTCGCGTCTGGGCGCAACACCAAAGCAGCTTTGACCCCTGCCCACGGCACTTGGTGCTCGTGTGCGGTTCAGCGCCTCTTCTTTGGTGACTTTCTTCTGGCGCCGCAGAAGAAAGTTACCCGCCCGCCGGGGCGGAATCCCGGCAACTCAGCGCCGGATCATGAGGACCTTCGCAAAGGCAATCCTCAGCTCACCCCCCGGAGGTACCACGGTGTATGAGCAAAGCCTCACAGAGAAAGTCCCACGTCCAAGAGTGCGCCTCAGGCCCATCGTCGGTGAGCACGGCAATCTCAAATGATGTCCCGTCATCACTTCGACGTCCTTTTGCTCGGACACCGGGGGAATCCGCAGGCAATTCCAACCGCACAAGAATGTCGACCTCATCGCCCGGCTGAGCGCGTTCAATTCGACCAAAGCTATCCGATTTCCGAAAATCGACGACGTAGACGGGGTCCGAATGGTTCATGGAGGCTCCTGATAGTGAGGAGTCTCAATTTTTGAGAAACGTAGCGCTACTCAACCAGCAGAATTTTTAACCACGTCGCAGAACCGGTTCCAACGCCACACCCGTATGGCTTCCTGATGACACCACTTCCTCAGGAGTTCCCTCTATCACCACACGCCCGCCGGCATCGCCACCTTCCGGCCCCAGGTCCAGCACCCAGTCGGCTTCAGCAATCACATCCAGGTCATGCTCGATGACCACCACCGAGTGCCCGCCCGCCACCAGGCGGTGCAGCACCCGGATCAGCTTCTCCACGTCCGCCATGTGCAGCCCCACCGTCGGCTCGTCCAGCACGTACAGCGTGTGCGGCGCCTTCTGCCCGCGCCGGGCCACGTCGTCGCGCACCTTGACCAGCTCCGACACCAGCTTGATGCGCTGCGCCTCCCCGCCCGACAGCGTCGGTGACGGCTGGCCCAGCGTCAGGTAGCCCAGGCCGACGTCCTTGAGCAACTGCAGCGGATGCGCGATGGACGGCATCGCCGCGAAGAACTCCACCGCCTCGTCCACCTCCATCGCCAGCACGTCGCCGATGCTCTTGCCGCGCCAGGTCACGCCCAGCGTCTCGGGGTTGAAACGCTGGCCGTGGCATTGGTCGCACGGCACCTTCACGTCCGGCAGGAAGCTCATCTCGATGGTCTTCATGCCCTGACCCTCGCAGCCCGGGCAGCGGCCCGCGCCGGTGTTGAAGCTGAAGCGGGCCGGCGCATAGCCGCGCGCCTTGGCCTCCAGCGTCTCGGCAAAGAGCTTGCGGATGGCGTCCCAGAAGCCGATGTAAGTCGCCGGGCAGGAGCGCGGCGTCTTGCCGATCGGGGTCTGGTCGACCTCCAGCACGCGGTCCACCTGCTCGTGGCCCTCGATGCCGTCGCACCCGGTCCACCGGGCCGGTGCCTTGCGCAGCGGCACGGCCACGGCGATGTTGGCCAGCAGCACGTCGCGCGCCAGCGTGGACTTGCCGGAGCCGGACACGCCCGTCACGGCCACCAGCCGGTGCAGCGGCACGTCCACCGTCACGCCCTTGAGGTTGTGCAGCGACGCGTTCAGCACGGTCAGCCGGGGGGCATCCGCCTCGATGGCGCGCCGGGCCTGCAGCGGGTGGATCAACGGATGGGCCAGCATGCGGCCGGTGACTGAATCCGGCGCCAGCGCCAGCTCCGCCGCCGTGCCCTGGGCCACCACACGCCCGCCGCGTTTGCCGGCACCCGGGCCGATGTCGATGATGTGGTCGGCGCGGCGGATGGTGTCCTCGTCATGCTCCACCACGACCAGCGTGTTGCCCTTGTCGCCCAGCGTCGCCAGCGCCTTCAGCAGGATCTGGTTGTCGCGCGGGTGCAGGCCGATGGTGGGCTCGTCCAGCACGTAGCAGACACCCTGCAGGTT
>Ga0116227_10015228_pt1 | contig 11439 bp, 10 predicted proteins | sample S1TSphgellanicum_FD_89693 | JGI IMG/M metagenome (GOLD analysis project Ga0116227, IMG submission 89693) | Host-associated microbial communities from peat moss isolated from Minnesota, USA - S1T2_Fb - Sphagnum magellanicum MG | ecosystem: Host-associated > Plants > Peat moss > Unclassified... | reverse complement strand
GGTCGGTGGATGCGCAGCGAGCAGCGGCGCGCGCGGCTCTGGAGTTGTACCGAATCGACGATGCCGCCGTGCATTATCGAGCCGTCGTGACGAATACGCCGAGCGGGGTGGATGCGGCATTCGCCGATGTCGAGGGCGACTTGACGGGAGATGACGATAGCTTCGGTGCACGAGCCCTGGCGGACCGTCTGGCGGCGTCATTTCCCGCATCGCCGGCGGCCATGCGCGTTCAGGGGCTGGCGGCGCTGCGCGCCGATGATCCGGCGGCGGCGGTGCGGCCGCTGACGTTGGCGCTCGGGTCGGAATCCACGGCGGCATCCGCACGGCGGGAGTTGACGCAGACATTGCTGCGCGCCCGGATACTGGCAGGGGATGTCGAGGGGCCGCTTTCCCAGGCGCAGGCGCTCATCAAGAGCGATGATAGCCCGGACAACCGTTTCGAATATGCGGTGCTGTTAATGACTGCGCAGCGTGACGACGCCGCGGCCGAGCAGCTGGAGATGTTGGCGGCAAACTCGCAGACCAAACCTGCAGCGCTTCGCATGCTCGGGCTGTTGGAATTTCAACAGGGTCATTTCGACGCTGCCGACGCGCGTTTCAAGCAGGTGTTGCGCACCACTCAATTCCTCGACGACGCCTTCTATTATCTGGCGGTGATTGCCGACCACAACGGCGACGCGGAGCGGGCGCTGCGCCTGTATTCGCAGGTACAGCACGGCGACAGCGTGCTGCCGGCGTTGCTGCGAGCATCGGCACTCCTCTATATGCATGGTGCGCCGGTGGCCGCGGACGAGCTGCTCGACCGGCTCGGGGAGGACGAGCCGCAGCGTGCGCCGGAGATCATCAATACCCGGGCCAGAATCTACGCGGACTCCGGGGAATTACCGAAGGCTTACGAGGTGTTGCGCAGGGGCTTGGAGGACTATCCGGACAGCGTCGAATTGCGTTACGCCCGCGCTTCCGTATTCGAAGAGGAGGGAAAGGTCGGCAGCGCGTTGCGCGAGCTGGCATCGGTATTGAAAGACCGCCCCGAGGATCCTGCTGCCATGAACGCGCTCGGATTTACTTTGGCGGATCACTTCAAGAGTCTATCCAAGGCGCGCCGGCTGATCGAGCGCGCGCACACGGCGGCGCCCAAGAACGCTGCGATTCTGGACAGTCTTGGCTGGGTGCTGTTCCGCCAGGGACACGATGCCGAGGCGCTGCCGTATCTACGCTCGGCTTATAACGACGATCGCGGCGCAGATATCGCGGCGCATCTGGGGGAGGTCTTGTGGCAACAGGGCAGGCGCGATGAAGCGCAGCGCATCTGGAGCGAAGCCAGCATCGAGGACGCCGACAACAAACTGTTGAAGTCGACACGGCAGCGGCTGCAAGCCGAGCATTGAGCAAAATGCAGCGCTCATTGGCGATGTTTCGCTCATTGACGGCGGCGTGTTGCCTGGTTGCCATGAGCGCCTGCGTGAGCACCCGCACGCAACTGCCGGGCGAGTGGACGACGCGCGTACAAGAGCTGCAGCATGCTGGTACCTGGACCCTGGAGGGCCGCGCCGCCGTGGCGGCCGGCTCACAAGGCTGGCAGGCTTCGCTCGATTGGCGCCAAAGAGCCGCTTCTTCGGAGCTGCATCTGTCGGGGCCGCTCGGCATCGGCGCGCAGGTGATCTCGCAAACGCCCAGTGGGCTGTCCATCAATGGCGCTGCCCCAAGCGCGGACGCGCTCGCGCAGCTGCAGGATCGGCTGGGTTTTGCCTTGCCGTTGGGAGATCTGCGTTATTGGCTGCTCGGTGTACCGGCTCCGAATGATACGTTCGATCTCACGCGCAACGAGCAGGACCGGGCGCAGCACCTGGTTCAGGACGGGTGGAGCATCGACTACGATCGATACGTTGCGGCTTCCGGAGACGTTTTGCCTGCACACATCGTGCTGACGCGCGACAATGTGCGGGTGCGCATCGTCGTCGATCATTGGGACATTCGCCCATGAGTGCTTGTCGCTCATGAGGGCCATTCGCTCATGAATGCCGCGCCGTCGCGGCCCTGGCCTGCACCGGCCAAGCTCAACCTGTTTTTGCATATTCTGGGGCGACGGCCCGACGGCTATCACGAGCTGCAGTCCTGCTTCCAATTCGTGGATCTGTGCGACGAGATCGCCATCGAGGTGCGGACGGACCGCGAGATCCGCCGCCTCACGCCCATCGCCGGCGTGCCCGAGGAGGCTGATTTGTGCGTGCGCGCGGCGCTCGCGCTGCAGAAGGCCGCCGGTGTCTCCCGTGGGGCCAACATCAGTTTGCGCAAGCGTATCCCCATCGGCGGCGGGCTCGGCGGGGGCAGCTCGGATGCGGCAACGGTATTGGTGGCCCTGAATCATCTGTGGGGCGCGAACCTTGCGCCGGATGAGCTCGCTGCCCTGGGCCTCAAGCTCGGGGCAGATGTGCCCGTTTTCGTACGGGGCCGGGTCGCCTGGGCCGAGGGAGTCGGGGAGCGGATCACGCCGTTGTATCCGCCGCAGGCGCCGTTGGAGACCAACTACTTGATAATAAAGCCAAATGTCTTTGTGAGCACGGCTGAGGTATTCCAGGACCCTGAATTGACAAGAAATTCTGCGCCGATCACAATTAGCGGTTTCCTGATGGGTGGTGGAAGGAACGACTGCTGGAACGTGGTGCGGCGCCGGTATGTGGAGGTTGCACGGGCGTTCGAGTGGCTGTCGGGCTTCGGGCCTGCGCGCCTGACTGGCACGGGAGCCTGCGTTTTTTTGGCCTGCGAGAGCGAAGCTCGCGGCCGTGAAATATTGCGCGAGGTGCCGCCTGCGTGGACGGGGTTTTTGGCTCGCGGACTGAATGACTCGCCCTTGCTTGAAAGACTGGCGGCCGGCTGAGAATGGCGACCGCAGGTGCGTTGATCGTTGAAACCTTAAGTTGGGGTGTCGCCAAGCGGTAAGGCAGCGGGTTTTGATCCCGCCATACGGAGGTTCGAATCCTTCCACCCCAGCCAACTCGAGCAGGTCCGATGTCGCAAAGTCGTGAGTTCGATGCATTGTCGATCGCCGTGTTCACGGGCAACGCGAATCCTGAACTGGCGGATGAGATCACGCGGCATCTGCACGTACCGCTGGGCCGCGCCGACGTCGCGAGGTTCAGCGACGGCGAGGTGAACGTCGAAATCATGGAGAACGTGCGCGGCCGCGATGTGTTCATCGTGCAGCCGACCTGTCCTCCTGCCGAGAACTTGATGGAGCTGCTGCTGATGACGGACGCATGCCGGCGCGCATCGGCGAAACGGGTCACGGCGGTGGTGCCGTATTTTGGCTATGGGCGGCAGGACCGGCGGCCGCGTGCGACGCGCGTCGCCATTGCGGCCAAGCTGGTGGCCAACATGATCGCCAGTGCGGGTGTGGATCGACTGTTGACGGTAGATTTGCACGCGGACCAGATTCAGGGATTCTTCGACATCCCCGTGGACAATGTGTACGCATCGCCGGTGCTGCTGGGCGATGCCTGGAAGCAGAAGTACGAAAGGATGATCGTGGTGTCGCCTGACGTCGGCGGCGTGGTGCGCGCCCGGGCGCTGGCGAAGAGGTTGGACGACGCCGATCTGGCCATCATCGACAAGCGGCGCCCGCGACCGAATGAGTCGAAGGTGATGAACATCATCGGCGAGGTCAAGGGGCGCAGCTGCGTGCTGGTCGATGACATGGTCGACACGGCGGGTACGTTGTGCCAAGCCGCGAAGGCATTGAAGGACGAGGGCGCGATAAAAGTGGTCGCCTACATCACGCACCCGGTGCTGTCCGGGGCGGCGATCGAGCGCATCACGGCGTCGATGCTGGACGAATTGGTGGTCACGGACACCATACCGCTATCGGCGGCGGCGAGACAATGTACGAAGATTCGCCAGCTGAGCGTGTCGGGACTGCTGGCGGAGACGATACGGCGCATCAGCGACGAGGAGTCGGTAAGTTCGCTGTACATAGATTGAAGTCGTTGATTGCTTGATGTTGTTGAATGGTTGGCGCCAGGGCGATTGGTCGCGACGCCCCGGTGCCTGGGTTATGTTTTAACTGGAGAATATTATGAAGACCTCTTTTGAACTCGACGCCGAGTTCCGCGAGACACAAGGCAAAGGTGCGAGCCGCCGCCTGCGTCACGACGGAAAAGTGCCGGCAATACTCTATGGCGGGCACTTAGGCGCGCGTGCACTCAGCTTGAGTCATCAGAAACTGATCCTCATGCTGGAGAACGAACGCTTTTATTCCACCATCTTGAATCTGCGCGTCGGCGCCGAGACGCAGGCCGCCATCCTCAAGGATGTGCAGCGTCATCCGTACAAGAACGCCATCGTGCACGTCGACTTTCAGCGCGTCGAGGAAAACGAAAAAATCCGCATCAGCATACCGCTGCACTTCAAGGGCGCGGCCGTCTCGCCCGGCGTCAAATCGCAGGGCGGCATCGTGTCGCATATGCGTAACGACGTGGTGGTACTGTGCCTGCCGAAGGATTTGCCGGAATTCATCGAGGTCGACATCTCCGGTCTGTCGCTCAATGAGAGCATCCACTTGTCGCAGCTCAAGATTCCCGAGGGCGTGACTCTGGTGGAAATCGCCAAGGAAGATGCGGCGGTCGTGGCTATTCACAGCCCGCGTGCGGAAGAGCCGGAGCCGACGGCGGCAGCGGCCGCGGGGGCGACCGCCGAAGGCGCTGCGGCGGCGGCACCGGCAGCAGCCGGAGCGGCGGCGGGAGATGCCAAGAAGGCGGAGCCCGCCAAGAAAGACGATGCGAAGAAGGAACCGGCGAAGAAAGACGCCAAGAAATAGTTTTCGAGAGAGTGTTCGTCGTAAGGGCCGTCGCATTGGCGGCCCTTGCTTTTTGCAGAGCTTGGATGGTTTTCCTCGGGTGGTTTTCGATGGCGGGTCTTCCATTGCGCATAATCGTAGGCCTGGGCAATCCCGGGCCCGAACATCAGGTGACCCGTCACAACGCGGGTTTCTGGTTCGTGGACCTTCTCGCGCGTCGTCACAATGCGGAATTCCGCGACTACCGCAAGTATTCCGGCGAGACGGCACGAATCAATATTTCAGGCCAGGAGATCACGCTTCTGAAGCCGACCACATACATGAATCGCAGCGGGCTCTCGGTGCGTCAGCTCAGCGAGTTCTTCAAGATACCGGCACCCGAAATCCTGGTTGCCCATGATGAACTGGACATTCCGGTGGGCAGCGTGCGGCTTAAATCCGGCGGAGGCCATGGTGGCCACAACGGCCTGCGCGACATCATCGCGCACATCGGCGACGCGTTTTGGCGCCTGCGGCTAGGAATAGGCCATCCGGGTACCAAGGGCGACGTCATCGACTACGTGCTGACGCGTGCATCGCGCCCGGAAGAGGATTTGATTCTGGATGCGGTGAATGCCGCCGCAGATTGCATGCCCTTACTTATCGAGCATGGTGCGGAACGCGCCATGACGCGGCTGCATAGCCGCACGGGAAAACTCTAATGCCCATACGCTGTGGAATCGTCGGTTTGCCGAATGTGGGCAAGTCCACGCTGTTCAATGCTCTCACCCGCGCACAGATAGCCGCGGAGAACTACCCCTTCTGTACCATCGATCCGAACGTCGGCGTGGTGCCGGTGCCGGATCCGCGTCTGGAAAAGCTGGCCGCCATCGTGCATCCGGAGCGCATTTTGCCGACGACGGTGGAGTTCGTGGATATCGCAGGACTGGTGGCGGGCGCATCCAAGGGCGAAGGGCTGGGAAATAAATTTCTGGCGCACATCCGTGAGGTCGATGCCATCGCGCACGTGGTGCGCTGTTTCGAGAATGACGACATCGTTCACGTGGCCGGCAAGATCGACCCGGTACACGACATCGAAGTCATCAATACGGAGCTGGCGCTGGCGGACCTCGACAGCGTCGAGCGTGCGTACCAAAAAGCGCTCAAGGCTGCGAAAACAGCAGACAAGGATGCGGTCAAATTGCGCGACCTGCTCGAGCGGGTGCGGGCGCAATTGAACGAAGCGAAGGCGGTACGGTTGCTGAAATTGGATGCGAACGAGCAGTTGGCGCTCAGGGATTTGCACTTGCTCACCGACAAACCGGTGATGTACGTGGCGAACGTGGATGAGAGCGGCTTCTCGAACAATCCGCGCCTGGATCGAGTCCGGCAGATCGCGGCGCAAGAGGGCGCGGTGGTGGTCCCGGTGTGCGCGGCGATCGAGGCGGAGATCGCGCAACTCGACGAAGCGGACCGGGCGGACTTTCTCGCGGAATTGAAGCTCGATGAACCCGGACTGAATCGCGTGATCCGCGGCGGATACTCCTTGCTGGGATTGCAGACCTATTTCACCGCAGGCGAGAAAGAGGTGCGGGCTTGGACGGTGCATGCGGGCGCCACCGCGCCGCAGGCTGCCGGCGTGATTCACACCGACTTCGAACGCGGCTTCATTCGCGCCGAAGTCATCGCTTACGATGACTTCATAACTTACAAGGGAGAAGCCGGCGCCAAGGAGTCGGGCAAGCTACGCTTGGAAGGCAAGGAATATCACGTCAAGGAGGGCGACGTGATGCACTTCAGATTCAACGTTTGATGTAGGTCGCCCGCGCGGCTTCGCCGCCGCCCCGTGTTGCGCAGCCGTGTTGCGCAGACGCCCCGCGTTGCGCAGACGCCCCGCGTTGCGTCGCGCCCGCGCAAAATTGCAATGCGCAATTTCAAGCAAATACACCAGATATTGCGCTTGACCGAAGTTCGCGGTGAGGGCTTTATAGAGGTATCGGACCAATTCGCGATCGCTGGAACCTTCGGAACGGAAAGAGGGGGAGTGAAGTCCGGCGGTGACTGCTCCCGGTGCTGAGTGCTCAATACGACCTGCGTTCGGAGCGTAACGAAGCGGCGATCAGCGCTACGGGCGTGAGGGTATGTCGGTGACTGCGCCCCCTTCTAACTCTTTGATTTTACGGGATTAGGCTGCAAGTTTGTCTTGACAGGGACGGGCTCGCTGCACACAATCCGCGGCTCGCTGTGGTGAAGTAGCTCAGACGGTTAGAGCACGGCATTCATAACGCCGGGGTCGAGGGTTCGATTCCCTCCTTCACCACCAACTTTAACGCGGGGAGAAGCGGCCGGTGCTGCGCTGCTTGGATTCGATGATGTTGGTCGCGCGACGAATTTCATCGCGCATCTCGGAACGCTCCTTGTCGGAACGCTCCTTGGAAGCGGCACTGGCCGAGTCATAGGCTGCCATGGCGCGTCGCCGATTCGGCCTGGCGGGAACGATGCTCTCGAGAAGATTGATCAAGAAAGGGCTGGCGGCCAGGGCCAGTGCGATCCCCACGAGGGCGAGAAATTCCAGAAGGTAGATCATAAAGCCTCCGCGCAGCGGCGCCGGTTGTTCCACTACGGGTTCATCATAGTGCCGTGGAGGCCGCGTTTATCATTGTGCGTGCGGTCTTTTGACTCTCTTTACCAATTTCCGCTGTTCTTCACGCTTCCTCATGTGCCGTGATGACGCGGCGGCGACTGAGTGCAACTCTTACATCGTAAGCGCTGCTACATCGCAAACGCCGCCAAATCGTCAACGCCGCAGAATCAGCTCCTGGGTGGCATTGTCGATCGACCAGCTCTTGAAGCGCTTTAGAAAACTCTGTCCGAGCAGCAGCGGGGCGTTGAGCGGCGCTACATCCGCCTCGACTCCGCTGACTTCGACGTTGCCGACTTTGAGTGAGCGGATGATGAAGACCTTTGCGCGCGATGTGCCGCCGTTGGCGTCTTCGAATTGGCGCGAACCTTTTATATCGGCCTGGGTGATGGCGCCGCTGCGCAGCAACGATGAAAAAACATCGGAGGGTATGCTGACGTCCGAGGCGCCGCTGTCCACCAAGAAGTTCAACTTGATGGAGTTGTTGAGTATGACCGGCGCCAGCAATACGCCACCGTTGCTCGCGAGCAGCACCCGAACCTCGCCCGAATGCGAGCCCGCGTCTTCCGGAAGCGTGACACCGGCCTCGCGGCCGGAGCGCGCTGCAAGCTGTGCTTTGAGCTCGGCGATGGCTCGCGGTTTTGCGAAAGCCATGCTGGGTTCGAGCTGCTCCGCTTTCGCCAGTTCTTTGCGTGCGAGCGCGAGCTTGCCAGCGCGGGCATACACTTCTGCTTGCACGTAGTGCGCCTTGGCGCTGTTGGGGCGGGCCGCCAACACTTGGGCGATCATGCGCTGCGCCTCATCGGCGCGGCCCGCCTGCTCTGCTAGATAAATCTGGTCGATGGTGGGCAGTGAATCAGCCGCCCAGCCTGAGGGAACGAGTGCGGCGAAAGCGAGCGCGATCGCCACGCCTTTCATGGCAGGACGCCCTGCCTGGCAGCGCCCTGAGTGGCTGCGTTCCTCATTCATGCGTCTCTCTGCTCAGCAAGAACTCGTAGCGCGGGCGCTGTTCATCGGGCTGCACGGTGATGGGGTCATCCAGATGCAGCACGGGATCGCCGCGGCCGTACTTCGGCCACAGCGGCAGGTCCGGCCGCTGGCGGCCCGACCGTTCGCGGCCCGACCGTTCGCCGCCCGACCCGTTGGGATCCCCGGTCTTCGCAAAATTCGTCCAGTAGTCCATGATTTGATCGCTGAGCTTGCGATCCGAATCGCGCCAGACGGCGCCGGGCCGGGTGTCGAGGGTTCCGAACACGTATTCAATCTCGTCCGAGTGAAAAGCTTCGGCGTCGGGATGAAACTTGCTGGGCGGCGCCGCGAGATCGAAGCGGTAGCGGTAGACCGGAGAGCTCCCTGTCCTGCGGTGGTACTCCAGCCATTTCCACGTGCCATACGCAATGAAGGAATCGCGGGCGAAGTCCGCGGCGGAGCGATGCAATTCGGCGTCCGTGGCGCTCGGATAGAGCGCCAGGAACTCGGCAGCGTGGTCGCCGAAGCGCTCGTCTGCGAGCGCCCGCCATTTTTCGTGGGTGGTGCCCTGGGCCGACCCTCCTTCATCGCGATTGAACCCTGCGAGCAGCGGCACATGCATCTGACGTCCGGCGGCGTACGTCGAGAGTACCGGTTCGACCAGGAATCGACCGTCGATGACGGGAGAGAAGCGCGCAATATTCGCCGCGGCGGCGGCGGCCATTATGTCGGCAGCCGGCACCGCCCGCGCGTGCGCCAATGACTTGACGCCCAGGGCGTCGAACAGTCTTTCGTCCTGGGGAGCGCGCGCTTGCAGCGATTCGTAAGCGTAGCTGGCGCTCGCCAGAACCGCGCCGCTTTCGCCGATGGCGCTGCGAAACAGGCCGTGTGCGGCGGGCGCGGCCATCAGTGTGCTGACCGCGAATGATCCCGCGCTCTCGCCGAAGATGGTGACCTTGGCGGGGTTTCCGCCAAAGGCCGCGATATTGCTCTTCACCCAACGCAGCGCGGCGACCATGTCCATGAGCCCATAATTGCCGCTGCTTCCCTTTTGTTCCGCGGTGAGCTGCGGCAGCGTCAGGAACCCGAAGACGCCAAGCCGATAATTGATCGTGACGAGTACCACACCCTTGGTCGGCAGGAAGTCGCCGTTGTGTCTTGGTTCGGAACTGCCGCCGCCGGCATAGCCTCCGCCGTGGATCCAAAACATCACCGGTAGCTCGGCGCCGCGAGGCGCGTCGCTGGGTACGAAAACGTTGAGCGTCAAGCAGTCTTCGGACGGCGAAGCGTCCTGAAAAACCATGTCATCAAAAACATGGCCCTGCATGCAACGGTGGCCGTATTCGGTTGCGCTCATTACGCCCTTCCAAGGTGCCGCCGGCTGGGGCGCGGCCCAGCGCAGCGAACCGATGGGAGGTGCCGCATACGGAACGCCCAAGTAGGCGCGGACGCGGCCATCATGGATCAGCTTGCCGCGAATCTTTCCGGGCTTGATCTCGACCAGCAATGGATCAGCCTGCGCCGCGCCGAGCAGCAGAATTGCAGTGACCGCAGCGAGCATCGCACGAATCTTCAGCCGAATATTCATGGGGCGGAATATAGCTTGGTTCTGGAACCACGAGGCGTTCAATCACGATGCGCAACCCTAGCAGGCCCGACCGCGCTTGCGCGAGTGCGAGTGCGCAGTTTCAGGCCTTGGATCCTGAGGGCGTCGCGGAGTGCGCGGTGCTAAAATCAGCACATCGTGCGCGCAGCATTTCGAAGTACCAGCGTAATGTCGACCACACGACGGGCTTTCTTGCGCACCGCTGTGGGCATGCTGGCGCTGCCAATGTTGGGAATGCCGGACGCGCTCGATGCTCACATGCGTCGAGCCGACTCGCAGGCGCGCGCCGTTCGGATCAAGTTCGATCGTATTTTATTCGATGCGCGGCGGGCGCAGGCGCTCAACTTCGCCGAGACCGCGCGCGAATTGGGTGCGCAGACTCGGGCGGTATCGGGTGACATCGACGACCCTTACTACGACGATCTACGGCGTCGCTGGCAGAACGCGCGAACGCCGGTTGCGGGGATTACGGATTTCAGGGTACTGCTCCTGCTGCAGATGATGGCTTCTGACGCGGGAATGCGCCCGGTCCTGCGCATCCATCATTGCGGCCAGGGCGCGTCGATGGTGCATGAGGTGTTCGGCAAAGAAGAATACCGGGCTGCCGCCGCTGCGAATCTAACCCGCGCCGGCAGCCTTTGGAGCGGTGCCGCGGCGCGCTTGGTACTGAGTCTCGCCGCGGCCCAGGTGCACGGCGCCGTGGATGTGAGCGCCGCAAACCGGCGCGACCTCGATTCGCGGATGCTGGTGACCTGGGCGATCGCTTGAGACGGTCAGCCTAGACCGGCTCTCGCCAGGGGCGGCGCGAGCAATCCAAAACGGCGCTCGCGCCGCGAGTATTCGGCGAGTGCGGCGGCGAATGCTTGTTCGTCGAAATCCGGCCAGCAGCAATCCACGAAATATAGCTCCGCATAGGCGCATTCCCAGAGCAGAAAGTCGCTGAGACGCTGCTCGCCGCCGGTGCGAATCAGCAGGTCGACGGGCACGGCGCCCGCGGCGCAGTGATCGGCGGCGGCGCAGTGATCGACTGCCGCCAGATGCTCCGCGAAGCGGGCGGCATCGGCCTCGGGCTCGAGCCTCATTCTGCGGCCGGCCTCGAAGAGGCTGTGCTGCGCAGAGTAGTCGACTGCGATACGCAGCTGCATGCGGGTGCAGTGCGCGGTCAAGCGCTCGCTGCGCTCGATGACGCGCAGCAGGTCATCGGACAATCGATCGCGGCGCCCGATGATATTGATGCGTATGGATTGCTCCAGGCAGCGTCGAGTCTGGGTGAGCAGATGTCGGCGCAAGAGCGTGAACAGCGCGCTCACTTCTTCCTTCGGGCGGCCCCAGTTCGCCGCGGAGAAGGCGTACAGGCTCAAAATTCGCACGCCGCTGCGCGCAGCTTCTTCGACGATGGCATTCACGGCCTTGGCGCCGGCGCGATGACCGGCGCTGCGAGGCAGGTGCCGT
>Ga0116227_10015226_pt1 | contig 11442 bp, 9 predicted proteins | sample S1TSphgellanicum_FD_89693 | JGI IMG/M metagenome (GOLD analysis project Ga0116227, IMG submission 89693) | Host-associated microbial communities from peat moss isolated from Minnesota, USA - S1T2_Fb - Sphagnum magellanicum MG | ecosystem: Host-associated > Plants > Peat moss > Unclassified... | reverse complement strand
CTGGGCCCATCAGCCTGGGCCGAAGCCGCCCAGATCGTCGCAGACCATTACCAAATGGCAGCCTGATTTCCTACCCGGAGGATGGGCAAGCTCGCGCCTCGCCGACTTTTTGCAACAGAGCCCGCCAGAGTACCCTTGAATCCGCCCAACCAGAACCTCTGCGGGATTGGGTGCCGTAGATGCAGGAAGGGGGAACACTTGTCTAACAGAGCTTAAACAGACCAAGAGCGCTACGGACCTCTTCTAACGTATTTTGGGTGCGCTCCACGGCTTTGGTTGTACCTTCTCTCAGCAGATTCATGACGTAAGCAGGATCTGCCGCGAATTGGGCACGGCGTTCTCGGATGGGCCTGATAAGTGTCTGCAGAACCTCCTCAAGCTCACGTTTGACGACCATGTCGCCTAGTCCGCCCTGGCGATAGCGGCTCTTTAGATCGTCAACCAGAGCGGAGTCTTCGCAGAAAGCGTCCAGATAGGTGAAGACGACATTGCCCTCAACGACGCCCGGTTCGCTAGCACGTAGATGATTGGGGTCAGTGTACATCTGGCGCACGGCATGCCTGATCTCGTCAGGCGAAGCGGAGAGCGGTATAGCATTGCCAAGTGACTTCGACATTTTGGCTTTACCGTCGATGCCAGGAAGGCGGCCGACTTTCGGAATCATGGCTTCGGCTTCGGGAAGCAACTCTCGCCCAACTTGACGGTTGAGGCGGCGAACGATCTCGTTGGTTTGCTCAATTAGCGGCGCCTGATCCTCGCCGACCGGAACTATTGTCGCTTTGAACGCCGTTATATCGGATGCTTGGGAGACCGGATAACAGAGAAAGCCGACCGGGATGTCGCGCCCGAAGCCTCGGACCTGGATCTCGGTCTTGATCGTTGGGTTTCGCTCAAGGCGTGCGACAGTTACGAAGTTCATGTAGAGCATCGTGAGCTCAGCCAGCGCTGGCAGGGCTGACTGGACGCAGATGGTAGTTCGTGATGGATCGATCCCGACCGCGAGATAGTCGGTTGCCACCTCGATAACGTTTCGGCGGACTTTCTCCGGATCGTGTGCGTTGTCGGTCAGCGCCTGCAGGTCGGCCAGCAATAGGAATTGGCGGTGCGTATATTGGAGTGCCGCGCGGTTCCGCAGGGAACCGGCATAGTGCCCAAGGTGAAGAGGCCCCGTCGTGCGATCCCCGGTGAGGATAACAGGTAATTCTGAATTCTCATTTTGCATGCAACTCTCCATAAGAATGCCGACCGTGGCAGGTGTCTTGGAGCGTGCGCGTCACCTACCCCGCGGGCGGCAACGTTAATGTCGAACGACGACGTGCCCGCTGCTCTTAGGAGCAGGGCCACCAAAGCTGGGCGGTGAAAGGCGTGATCGACATACTCTGTTTGTTACATGCGGACGGTGACGTCGGCAATAGCCGAGCTTGTCGCGAGCTGGTTATAGTTCGTCCACCGCCGTCGAATGCCAGCTGACTGGGCCGTTAAGTCGATTATCGCCGGTCAGCCAGGCGGCCTGGGACGCGCCATGGACGCCGTCCGAACCGCACGGCGGCTCACCATAGTGAGGCCGCTGGGGCGGCTTCGCCAAACGTCGATGTCGAGAGGCGGGATGCCTGCCGGACAATAGCGTTTTCCGCCTCGTCACCGATACTCAGCCGAACCCCCTGTTCCGGGTAGACCTTGACCTGTACGCCCCCGCCGTCGAGCCGTTGCGCCCAGGCTGAAGCGCCATCCTCCCAAGGCAGCCAGAGGAAATTTGTCTGGCTGGACAAAACGCGCAGGCCGAGACGCCGGAGGTCGCTCCGGAGCGCGAGACGTTCGCGGCGCACCGCTTCGACCCGCGCTTGAAGTTCGTCATGCGCGGCAATGGATGCGTCCATCGCAACCTGCGCGATGGTGCTGAAGCCGAACGGCAGCGCTCGACCCTGAACGTGTGTGGCGAAATCCGGGTTGGCGATGCCGTAGCCAATCCGTATGCCGGCGAGACCATAGGCTTTCGAGAAGGTGCGCAGAACGACGACACGGGGATGACAGCAAAGCAGGTCGGAAAGACCACAGCGGATGCGCTGGTCGGCAAACTCGATATAGGCTTCATCGATGATGATGGTGAGACTGTCTGGCAGCATCTTGAGAAAGCGGGTGAGCTCCGAAGGCCTCACGACAGTGCCAGTCGGGTTGTGCGGGTTGCACAGCACGATCGTCGCGTTCGAAGAGCCCGCGCCTGCGGCGAGCGCATCAAGGTTTTGCGCGCCATCGGCATCGACCGGAATGGGGCATTTTTCAGCGCCCACCATCTCGGCGAGTAGCGGATAGCCCTCAAAGGTCGGGACGCTGTAGACGACCCGGGAGGGATGGCTGGCGGCGAGCACCTGTAGCGCGACCCCGACCGAGCCGTTGCCGGTGATGATATTGGCAGCATCAAGACTGAGCCAGTCCCCGAGGCTGTTTTGGGCGGACGTCGGGAAGAATGCCGGATAGCGATTGATGGTATTTAACTCATCCGCGATGGCGCGCACAACGGATGGCAGCGGACGAAATGGACTTTCGTTAAGATGTAGCCGGAGTTTTTTTTCCTCCTTCGCATGTGTCATGGTGTACCTCCGTCGTGATGTTGCCAAAGCGGTGACGACTATTTTTTTTCTGCAATTAGAACCGTGAATTGGTCGGCGGGGGTTTTGTCCTTCGGGGGCGGCGGCAATGTGAACTCTTGGCTCCGCCTTCCGGCCACCTCAAGGGATCGCGCCCAAGCTCCCCACCGGTATGGTATCGAAAGGTGGATGTGCGCTTGGGCTGAGTGGGGCATATGCTTGCGGAGCTTATGGGTAAGCGCTGGTCGGAATCATGCTGGGCGCCTCATATCGGCATCGGTTGAAGTTGACACTAATTTATCATATATGACACCATAATGCGATTTCAGCAGTCATATGTGGATAATTGAGATGAGCTCGCCCAAGTCGAAATCCGCGCTTGCAAGGCTTGGCCGCGATCTACGCGCGGCGCGCCTGCGCCGCAACATAGCCCGCGCGGATCTTGCGGTGCGCGCGGGCACTTCGGCCAGCACGATCATGAGGCTGGAAGGTGGCGATCCAGGTGTGGGCATCGGCACGCTTGCCGATGTCCTCGTCGCGCTGGGCCTGATCGATCGCCTCGCCGATCTGATCGATATCCGTCACGATGAGCTTGGCCTCGCGCTGACCGCTGAAAGACTGCCGCAGCGCGGCCGCACCTTTGCCTCGACCCTGCGCCGGCAAAAAAAGAAGGGCGAGACGAAGTCCGTGTCCGATGGGGCTGAGGTTAATCCTGACGGCGTCGCCTTCTGATGGTCGACTGGTTCGCAAAGGTAGCGCTCGGCGAAAAGCTGATCCAGGTCGGAGAGCTGCGCTATACCCGCACGGGTCCACGCCAGTTCTCAGTCTTTTCTTATAATCCGGACTGGGCGGCGAGCGTGGGGGCCTTCGAGCTGCAGCCCGCCTTCCCGCTCGAAGGTGGCCCTTTCCATGCTTCGGGCCAGTCCGGCAACGTCCGCGATGCGCTGGCCGGCGTTTTCGCCGACGCCGCGCCCGACACTTGGGGACGAACGCTGCTCGAACGAGCCTATGGCGCTGGCCTTTCGGAATTCGAATATCTCACCCTTTCCGACGACAGTTGCCGGCAGGGGGCGCTGCGCCTCATCGACGATCAAGGCGCAGTCATTCAAGGCGGCGCGCCCCACGCAGTCCCGCGCCTTGTCGACCTCGAGGCGATTACCGGCATCGCCCGCGCTTATGAGCAGGGCAACGACGTCTCCGCAGCCGATATACAGGCCCTCGCGGGCGCCGGCGGCTCAGGCGGAGCCCGCCCCAAAGCCAATGTCATCGACGATGGCACGCTCTGGCTCGCCAAGTTCACCTCGGTTCACGATCAGCAGCCTGTCGAACGGGTCGAAGTCGCAACCCTTCGACTTGCCGCCTCCTGCGGCATTCGCGTGCCCGAGGTCCGCCTCGAACTCATCGATACGCCCTTTCCCGTTGCCCTCATCAAGCGGTTCGACCGACTGGGCAAGGGCCGCATTCCCTATCTCTCCGCACGCACGGCCCTGGGCAAAACCGGAGCCGAACTCGGCTCCTATACCGAGATCGCCGACTTTATCCGGCAAGCCGGGCCCGATCCGGCCGAAGACTTCCTCGAAATTTACCGACGCCTCATCTTCACCATCCTGGTCTCCAACAAGGACGACCATCTCAAGAACCACGGGTTCCTCTATGTCGGCGCGGACAAATGGCGCCTCTCCCCCATGTTCGACGTCAATCCCGCGCCCGACCGCAACCCGCACCTCGAAACTGCAATTTTCGAAGGCGGCGATCACAAACGGTCGATCCTGCAGGCCCTCGCCGCCGCAGAATTCTTCGAGATCACCGACGCGGACGCGCGCGCACTCATCCGCGACATAGCGCAGCGGATAGGTGCCACCTGGCGCGACGCACTGCGCGCGGCAGGCGTCACCGGCGCGCTCGCCAAGCATTACGAACCGGCCTTCATTCACGAGGAAGCCGGCATCGCACTTGGCCTCTAATACTCTCATTTGAGAATTATCGCCTCTCTTTTAGTCATATCTGATGATTTATAAAATCACGGCCACGCGAAGGGGGGGCGAGCGGCAGAGCAAAACCAGGGTCAAAAAGGAGCGCAACGAGCGGATTGGGGTCGTCGTTGCGCTCGAGATTGCAAATTTCACGCTTAAATTGGGCCCCGCGAAACAGTTCGTTCCGCAGGACCGGCCCCAGTCATCCTTATCCCGCTGGAGGCGGCAACGGCCTGAGCGTCCTTAAAACGCGCTTTTCAGTTCTGCATTCGGCATCTCGGCGGTGAATTTGGAGGCCTGGGCCCATCCAGGCACTCAATCGCGCCTCCCAATCTGAAGCGGGGCCCTTGGAGGAAACCGGATGAAGTCCATCGCGGGCCATCTTCCTGTCCCCAGATGGTCAATGCGCAGGCCTTAGACCATGCATCGTGGCAATCGCGCGCCGCACCCAGCGGCAAAGCTTGCGCGTGGTTGGCTGCAGGGCTCTTCTGCATCCAGCACCGGTGAGGGAAGGCAGATGAGGTTTGCATTGATCAGAAGCATAGCATTCGTCACTGTGATTGCCCCCTTCATGGCCGCCGCTGCGCCAGCACCTGCCGCGCCCGACCACGATCTCGATCCCGGTTTTCTCCAATTGATGGGCGAATTCGGCCGACCCGCCGAACCCCTGGCCCGTCGTTCATCGGCGGACGGTAACCGCGTCACCTACCAGTTTCCCGACGGGACTCGCCTGGCGGTGCGCAAATCGGATGCCGCACCAGGCAAAGCATCCGTAAGCGGGCTGATCGGTTCTGGCCGCCTCGGCCTGCCCGACAAGCTGGCACAATCGGCATGGGGCATGGCGTTCCTTCCCCTCGGCGGCACAAGCGCTGCATCCTACGAGGAGATCGAGCGATGGCTGGCTGCGTCAGGGCATAGCGTCGAACTCAATTTCAACCCGGAACTCCGGGGCTTCCGGTTCTGGGGGAGCATGTCAACGCAGGATCTTGGCTATCAAATCGGTCTCCTGTGCGGCATCGTCCGGCACGCCGGTATGCGCGAGGTGGTGAGCCGAAAAGCGGCAGATTTTGGATCAACCCTCCCTCTCCAGATCGACATGAACCCCCAACTGGTCCTGGCCAGGGCGATCGGTCGCGCGGCGTCGGGCCTGGGCGCCCATTATGACGAATTGCCGCTCGGCAACGAAATTTCACAGGATCTCCCGGGTGACCTTCAAGCCATCGCCGAACGCGAACTGACCGGCTCCATGGATTTGGCGGTCGTGGGAGACATCGATCCTGACACCGCGGCTGCATATGTCGCTAGCACATGCGCCGCAGGGGCCCGCCCCTCACAGCCCCGGCATACCCAAGCACTGGTCGCGCATTTCGAAAAAGGAGATCATCGTTGGACCTTCGTGAAATCAGGCGCCAACGAGCAATCCGAATTCGATGCCCTTATCTGGGCGGCTGCCGAATATGGGCGTGGGGATCGACACCGGCGCGCACTTGATCTCCTCGCTGATGTCCTGCGGGTACGCCTGAGTTTGCGCCTGCCTTCGCCCACCCACCGCGTCGTCCCGGTGGTCGTGGCATCAAGAGGGTTTGTGTCTGACCAATTTGGATTTTTTACTGTCGCAATCGAGCACTCGTCGGCCAGCCCCTCAAAACCGGCGGAACTGATCCAAGCCGAACTGAAAAGCTTGGTGCAAGACCCCGCGCTCAATGCCCAGCTTGTCTCGGTCACCCGACAAAGGGCCACTGCCCGCTCGGTGCGTCTCACCAGTAATCTACAATGGGCGGCCGTTCTGGCCGAAGGCCTTTCCAATCCCGAAGCCATCGCGCGATACGAACAGGCCGATACCGCCGACAACCAGATTCTGACCCAGGATGTCAGAGATGCTGCCCGCTGGTTGTCGCAGGACAGCACACGAGCCGAGATTTCCCTTCGACCACGGGAGTGATCGGGACCGGACACACGATGCTGGTTTAAACTTACCCCAAAATGCTTAGTTGGACTTGATCTTTGGCTTGTTTTTCAAACCTCCGCTGATGTTTTTGTGACGACCCCAAGGAGGGTTTTATGCATCGGCGGTTTGGTGAGAAACAGCATAGCGCGCTGTACCCAAGTTGGAGCAATCCCTTTCGGCACCACAATCAAGGCAGTTTAGCGAGTTTACAAAAAAACGATAACCTGTAGTAAACGCCCTATGGATGCTCGTCGAAACCCTTTTGCGCCCGGCGCTGGAACGCCGCCGCCCGAACTCGCAGGCCGCGAGGAGCTCCTGGAGCGGAATGCTGTGGCGCTGGACCGCATCCGGGCCGGCAGGGCGGCCCGACCCAGCATTCTGTATGGTTTGCGCGGTGTCGGGAAAACTGTCCTTCTGACACGGATGCGCGATGCTGCCGAGGGTGAGGGCTTCACCATTGTGTCGATTGAAGCCCCCGAGCACCGCTCCCTGCCAGGCATTCTTGTGCCATCGCTCCGCGCGGCACTGTTGCGTCTCGATCGAATGAAGCAAGCGACCGCAGGCGTCAGCCGCGCTCTCCGGGCGCTCGCGGGCTTCGCCAAGCTCAAGGTCAAATACAGCGACCTGGAAGTAGCGTTCGACTTCGAGCCTGAACCGGGTTTGGCCGACAGCGGCGATCTGGACGCGGATCTCACCGATCTGATCGTGGCGATCGGCGAGGCTGCACGCGAACGCGGCGGCGCCATCGTCCTTGTGATCGACGAACTGCAATATGTCCCCGAGGAGCAACTCGCGGCTCTGATCAGCGCGCTGCACCGGGCCAATCAAAAACAGTTGCCGGTCACCATGCTCGCCGCTGGTCTGCCGCAGCTTCTTGGCCAAATGGGCCGCGCCAAATCCTACGCCGAACGCTTGTTCGAGTTCATCGAGGTCGGCCCCCTGAGCGCGGATGCCGCGAAAGCGGCGATCAGCCTGCCCATCGAGCGTGAAGACGAAGCCATCGCCCCAGCAGCCCTTGATGCGGTGTTCGATCAGACGCAAGGCTACCCCTACTTCCTTCAGGAATGGGGCAAGCACAGTTGGGACACCGCCCAAGCCTCACCGATCACTGCACGCCATGTCGAACTGGCTACAGAAAGCGCCCTGGCCGAGCTCGACGCCAGTTTTTTCCGCGTCCGGTTCGACCGCCTGACTCCTGCCGAGAAGCGTTATCTGCGCGCCATGGCCGGCCTTGGCCCAGGTCCTCACCGGTCCGGCGACATCGCCGAGGCGCTTGAGGTCAAGGTTTCCAGCGTGGCCCCGACGCGCAACAGCCTCATCACCAAGGGCATGCTCTACAGCCCCGCCCATGGTGACACCGCCTTCACGGTGCCCCTGTTCGACGCCTTCATGCGAAGGGTCATGCCCTAATGCCTTTGCCCGCTGAAATGCCTACAGCATCCGCCAACATTGCTGATATTCATGGTGCAAGATCGGGGCGTTGAAACCGGTCGTTGGTTTACCTCGGTCGCGGCACGTCAGAGTGACGGGAATTGGGACTTTGCGGTCTTTCGAGCCAGCCGCCTTGGACGACGGCTTCGACCAAGAGCGGTCTTGTGTTCTGCCTTCGTCAGTTACTTGCCGCGCTCCCTTTGGTGACGAAACCGGCATTCCAGCTTGCCGCACAGCTTCAAGCAAACGGTTTTCGACGCAAGCCAGTGCACCGCCAATTAGGGGGCCGGTGAGAGGATGGTCGAAAACGTACGCTAAGCAAGGTAGCCCTTTCGGTAGTGATTATCAGCAAGGGCGACAGTGCAAATGACTAACGATGAGCTGCCGCGGATTGATCTGCGGCTGTTGCGGCAGTTCGTTGGCGTCGCCGAGGAACTTCATTTCACGCGAGCTGCCAAGCGGCTCGGTATGTCTCAGCCACCGCTGACGGCTGCGGTTCGCCGGTTGGAACAGGAAGTCGGCGCGGTCCTGATAGAACGTGGACGCAAGACGGTACGCCTCACCCCTGCGGGGGCCGTCTTGCTGGTCGAGGCAAGACGGCTGCTTGGCGCGGCCGGCGACGCGCTGGCCGCGACGCGCGACGCTGCTGCCGGTAAGCGCGGGCGGGTGCGTCTCGGTTATGTCGGTAGCGCGATGTACGGACGGCTTCCGGACCTGCTGCGAACATTCCGGCGGGCGCATCCCGAGGTCCGGATCGATTTGCATGAGATGACCACGACCGCGCAGATCGCGGCGCTTCGATCGGACGGTCTCGATCTGGCGATCGTTATTCTTCCCCTAGCTGACGAGGCAGGACTGCAGACGGTATCGTTTGACAACGATGGGCTCGCAATCGCGCTTCCGAGCGACCATCCACTGGCCACTGCCGCCACGGTCCAGCTCGGCGATCTTGCAACTGAGCCGTTCGTATGCTGGCCGCGTGAGCAAGGGCCGGGTTTCCACGATCGGATGATGCGGCTCTGCGGCGATGCAGGCTTTTCGCCGACGATCGCACAAGAGGCTCACGGAATGCATGCGGTCCTGTCACTTGTCGCGGTGGAAGCAGGCGTGGCGATCGTGCCTGCCAGTATGCACCAGGTTCGTGCGGGCGAGATCGCCTATCACCCGCTTGCTGACGATAGGGCATCGTTTGAACTCGTACTATGTCGCCGAACGGATGTGACAGATCCGGCCACCGCACGACTGGAGGCTGCGCTGCGGCGATAGCGCCAACCTATCACGGCGTTGTGTCATCGGTATTGGATTGCGCTCCTGCGTCGGCCCACCTTGGCGGGCAGGAGACATACCATGATCGATTTTTCAGGGCGGGTCGCGCTAGTGACTGGTGCCGGGCGGGGGCTCGGATACGCCTATGCGGCAGGACTTTCGGCGCGCGGGGCGACGGTAATCGTCCAGGACAGCGGCACCGATACCGATGGAGGCGGGACGAACGAAGCTGTTGCCAACACCGCAGCGGCGCGGATTTCCGCCGATGGCGGCCACGCCGTTGCTGACGCCAGCCCGATCGCAACCCGCGACGATTGTCATGACCTGATCACCCGGATCGTCGAGCAACATCGCCGGCTCGACATAGTGATTCATAACGCAGGATGGGTTGGCTATCAGGAGATCGAGCAGCTTGAGCCTGACTTTCACGGTCGCATGATGGGGCTCGGCATTGATACCTCATTGTGGCTGGCGCAGGCGGCGTGGCCAACAATGCGTGGGGCCAGGTTCGGGCGTATTCTTCTCACTACGTCCGATCGGGCGATCTACAAATCCTACGCGCAAGCTGGTCTGGCATCCTATGCGGCCGCCAAGATGGGTGCGATCGGGATTGCCAACATCCTCGCCTGCGAGGGTGAGCCGTATGGCATTACCGCAAACGTCATTTCCCCGGTGGCAAAAACCCGGATGTGGGGTGTCGAAGATAAACCAGACGAGCTGAGGCCCGAGGCCGTCGCGCCCGGCGCACTGTGGTTGGTTTCGCCAAACTGCACGGCCAGCGGGTGGGTGCTGCGTGCGGCCAACGGGCAGTTTGCGGCAACCAGATCAGAGGAAGCTGATGGTGTTTCCTACCCACGCGATCTGGCGGCGATCGAGGCCGATACGCCAGAGGCCTTAGCAACCGCCTGGGACTGTATCGCCCCCTATAGGCCCGAGCAGCGCGGTACGCTGGCGAGCAAAAGCGAGGTGGCATTCGCCAGCATGGCGGTGCTTGGTGAATGTCCGCTGTGGAGCACCAGGACGGACAGGTTGCTTTGGATCGACACCGATGGTCGAACACTGAACCGCTTCGACCCGGACACCGGGCGAAACGTCGCGCTTGGAATGCCCGATGTGGTCGGCATGATCGCGGAACGGGAGAACGGCACTTTGCTAGTCGCTATCGGCTGCGATCTGGCGACGGTGAGCGATGATGGCGAAGTGAAGCGTTTCGCAATCTTGCCGCACGAACCCACCGGCTTCCGGCTCAATGACGGCAGACTCGATGATCAGGGCCGCCTCTGGGTCGGCTTGATGAGCAATGATCTCGAAGCCGGAACCGGCATTCTCTACCGCTATGATCCGGACGGTAGCTGGCACGTCATGGATGACGGCTTCACGCTCATCAACGGTCTCGACTGGAGCCCGGATCGCCGGACGCTCTATGTCACCGATTCCCGCATTCCGGCCATTTACGCCTATGACCATGATCTTCTGACTGGGACTATCGGCAACCGCCGGGTGTTCGCCTCCTTCTGCCCCGCCGACGGCTTTCCCGATGGCCTTCTAGTCGATGACGACGGCGCGATATGGTCTACGTTGTTCGCTGGCGGCGCGATCCAGCGGATCGAGCCGGACGGGCGCTTTGGCCAGCGGATTGAACTGCCGGTGTCACGGCCGACTAGTTGCTGTTTCTCGCCGGATCGCCAGCTGCTGTACGTGACCACTGCGCGCTTGGGACTGGATGATGGGCAGTTGGAACAGGAGCCGCTGGCGGGCGCGCTACTCGTTGTGAAAGCCCGCCAATGACTGATCCGGGCACCGCAATGCGTGAACGACTGTCGATGGAGCCCGCTACGCAGGTCGAGCTTCCGATCCTGGCATGCGCGATCACGTGCGGGATGATGGTTGGCAGTCTGTACTTCGCGCAGCCGATCATCGACCTCATCGCACCGGACCTGGGTATTGGCGATCGTCTGGCCAGGCTGATCGTGACGCTCAATCAAGTTGGATAGCTATCAGCGTTACCAAAGACCGCTTCCGGCGTGAGCCGACGTTGCCGCGGCTGCATCGGAACGGCGTCAGTTGGTCGGAATTTGCCAATTCAGACGCTGCCCAGCCACCATTAAAGCCGTAAGTGCGGATTCCGAGGGCATGCCGGCCACCATTCCGATTTGATGCCGGCCGGCATTCCGAAGCGATCCCGGCCGGCGTTCCGATTAATTTCCGGCCACCCGTAAAGGGGTGAGAAGCCTGATCG
>Ga0116227_10015225_pt1 | contig 11444 bp, 10 predicted proteins | sample S1TSphgellanicum_FD_89693 | JGI IMG/M metagenome (GOLD analysis project Ga0116227, IMG submission 89693) | Host-associated microbial communities from peat moss isolated from Minnesota, USA - S1T2_Fb - Sphagnum magellanicum MG | ecosystem: Host-associated > Plants > Peat moss > Unclassified... | reverse complement strand
CTGGCCGACCTCTCCACGTCGGGCGAATGTATCCGCGTTGCCAAGGGCGGCCGCGGGGGCCTGGGCAACCAGCACTTCGCGACGAGCGCGCGCCAAGCGCCGCGCTTCGCCGAAAAGGGAGAGCCCGCCGACGGTTGCTCGCTGCGGCTCGAACTCAAACTCCTGGCCGATTGCGGAGTCGTCGGCCTGCCCAACGCCGGCAAATCGACGTTGCTCTCGGTGGCTTCCGCGGCTCGTCCGAAGATCGCCGACTATCCGTTTACCACGCTCGAACCGCAGCTCGGCGTCGTGCGCCTGGGACCCGAAGAGTCGTTCGTGATGGTGGACGTTCCCGGCTTGATCGAGGGCGCGCACGCGGGATCGGGTTTGGGCGACCGGTTTCTGCGACACGTCGAGCGCACGCGCGTGCTCGTCCACCTCATGGACGGCGCGTTGCCGGTCGACGAGATCCTCGCGGCGCGCGCCACGATCGAAAACGAACTTCGCCTGTGGAACCCCGCGCTACTCGAGCGAACGATCCTTCCCGTGCTCTCGAAACTCGATCTCCCCGACGCGCGCGACCGTTTCGAGGAGCTGCGGCCGCACATCGCGGGGCTGCGCGGAATTTCGGCGGCCACGGGCGAGGGCGTTCGCGATCTCCTCTACGCCGCGTTCCGGGCGATTGCGGAGTCCCCGCCGCAGGAGCTTGCGGCGCCCGACGTCCCGCGATTCGTCCTTACGCCGCAGGAGGCGTTCGCAATCGAGCGCGAGCCCGACGGCACGTTCGTCGTCAGCGGCGACCGCATCGAACGCTTAGCCGCGATGACCGATTTCGACACGGACGAAGGACTCGGCCGGTTCGAATCGATTCTCGCCAAGATGGGCGTGGACAAACGGCTCCAGGAACTCGGCGCGCGCGACGGCGACACCGTGCGCATCGCGGGCTACGAGTTCGACTACTCGTGAACGAGCGTCGCGCCGGGGCGTGAACGCGACCCAGCGATTCTATACGGGATTCTTCGTGGCGCTCGCCATCGTGGTCGCGCTCTGTTACGGTCTGGGCTATCGGGCGGGCGAATCGCACGCGGGTCACGAGCTTCGGGCGGGGGCGGCGCCGTGAAGCTCGGCCTCTTCGGCGGCACGTTCGATCCGGTCCACAACGCGCATCTCTTCGTGGCCGAAGCGGCGCGCGTCGAACTGGGCCTCGAGCGCATGATCTTCTTACCGACGCGCGGCGCCCATCATCGCAGCGGACCCGTCGCGTCGATCGAGCAGCGTCTCGCGATGTTGCGCGGCGCCCTTGCGCCGAACGCTCGCTTCGCGCTCGACGAAACGGATCTGGCCGACGACGCGACGGGCTACAGCGCCGATCTCCTCCCCCGCATTCGCGCCCGCTATCCGAGCGACGACTTGACCTTCGTCGTCGGCGGCGATTCGCTGGTCGATTCTCCCTGGCAGCGCTTCGACGTCGTGCTTGCGAACCTCGACGCCTTCGCCGTCGCGCCGCGGGCCGAGCGCGCGCCCGAACGCGTCGACACGCTCGTCGCCACGCTCGCCCCGCACGAACGCGCGAAGGTGCGCGTGCTGGATCTTCCGGCGCTCAACGGCTCCGCGACGCTGGTACGCGCGCAGCTCGCGCGCGGCGGCAGCATTCGCTATCTGGTCCCGGAGTTCGTGTCGGCGTATATCGCGGAGTTCGGGTTGTACCGGGCGACGGACGCGCTCGCCCGTGCGGACTGACGGCGCGACCGTCATCGGCGGCGTGGCGGCGGCAGACCTTGCGGCCGCTTACGGCACGCCTCTGCTCGCGCTCGACACGGACGTACTCGATGAGAATCTCGAACGCTTCGCGCGCGCGGGCGCGCGGACGGGCATCGACGTTTGCTACGCCGGTAAAGCTTTGCTGTTCGTCGAGCTCGCGCGGCGGATTGCCGCGACGCCGCTCGGAATCGACGTGTGTTCGCTCGGCGAATTGCTCACCGCGGAGCGCGCGGAGGTAGCGGCCGAACGCCTGGTGCTCCACGGTTGCGGCAAGACCGATGTCGAGTTGCAAGCGGCGGCGAACGGCCGCGTCGGACGCGTGGTCGTCGACAACGAGACCGAGCTCGAACGCTTGGCCGCGTTCGCGTCGCATGCTCGGCCGGTCCGCGTGCTACTGCGCGTCAATACGGGAATCGCGGTGCGGACGCACGCGTACGTCCGGACGGGCGGCGAAGATTCGAAATTCGGTTTCGCGCGCGAAAGCATCGATGCGGCAATCGCTGCCGCGCTCGCTTCACCCGGGCTGCGGCTCGCCGGCGTCCACAGTCATCTCGGCTCGCAAATCTTCGAACCCGAACCGTTTGCCGCGAGCGTGGACGTCGTCATGGAGGCGTACGGGCGGATGGCGCGGGCCGGCGCGCCCGTCGAAGAGATCGTCCTCGGCGGAGGTTTCGGCGTGGACGCGCGGCCCGGCGGAGAGAAGATCGACCTGGAGGCGACGCTCGCAACCATGGCTCGCGCGGCTCGCGACGACGCGCACGCGCGCCGGCTGCAGCCGCCGCGCATCGGAATCGAGCCCGGCCGCGCGATCGTCGCGGACGCGGGAACCTCGCTCTATCGCGTCGTCGCGGTCAAACGTCACGGTTCGCGCCGGTTCGCAATCGTCGACGGCGGGATCGCGGACAATCCGCGCCCCGCGCTCTACGGCGCCTATCACCATCCGCGCCTGGCAAATCGCGACGGGTCGGCGGACGAGGACGAATTCACGGTATGCGGGCGATCCTGTGAAAACGATCGGCTCGTCGTTGCCGCGCTGCCCCGGGATCTGGTCGCAGGCGACTTGCTCGCGCTCGAAACGACGGGAGCCTACACCTACAGCATGGCCGGCAACTACAATCGCTTTCCCAAGCCCGCGGTCGTGTTCGCGGGGGCCGGCCGGCATCGGCTCGTCGTCCGGCGGGAGCGCGACGACGACCTCTTGCGCAACGATCTCGACGGGCCATCGTAAGCCCGGCGCGGAGGCCGGAGAAACTTTACTGATGATGAAGTCCATTTCTTTGCAGACACTTCTATACAAACCGCTCCTGCAGTCTCTATACTGAAAGACACGAGACGCCGCATGCGTGAATTGCACTCGATCCTGCTGGCCAGTGCCTCGCCTCGGCGCTATCAACTACTCACCTCTCTCGGCCTGGACGTACGCGTTCTTCCGAGCGATGTCGATGAAGGAGACCGGCCCGGCTATGCTCCTCGCGAACTCGCGGCACGACATGCGGCTGCGAAAGCCGCCGCGGTCGCCGCTCGCGAGCCCGAAGCATTGATCGTCGCGGCCGATACCGTCGTCGATCTCGACGGGACGTCGCTCGGGAAACCTCGCGATGCAAGCGACGCCGAGCGCATGCTCACGGCGCTCTCCGGGCGAGGGCACATGGTTCACACCGCATACGTCGCCGTCGATGGACCGCGCGCGCGTGTCGCTCACACCGTCTCGTCCGAGGTCTGGTTCGCACCGCTCTCGTCGGAGGTCGTACGTCGCTATATCGCGACAGGCGACCCGTTCGACAAGGCCGGAAGTTACGGTATCCAGGGACGCGGTGCGGCGCTGGTCGAGCGCATCGACGGCGATTTTTACACCGTGATGGGCTTTCCGCTCGGCGATTTCGTGCGCCGGCTCGCGGAGCTGGACTACGTTTTGCCGCCCGCTTCCACGCCGGATCGCGCGACGGCCGAGCGTGCGACGTGAGTGCACTGCTCAACAGCGTCCGCTCGACGGTCAGCCCGGATATCGGCCTCGATCTCGGTACGGCAAACACGGTCGTGTACGAACGCGGTGCGGGTATCGTCGTCAGCGAGCCCTCGGTCGTCGCCTACAATACGCGGACCGATGAGATCGTCGCCATCGGCCACGCGGCCAAGGAGATGGAGGGGCGCGCGCCCGCGCACATTCGCGTCGTGCGACCGCTGCAGCGCGGCACGATCTCGGACTTTCGGGCGGCGCAGACACTCGTCGCGCGGCTGGTCGATCGCGCCCTCGCCACGCGCCCGCGTCTCGCGCCGCGGCTGATCGCCTCGATCCCCGGTTGCGCGACCGACATCGAATGCAAGGCCGTCGAGCAGGCCGTTCGCGCAGCGGGCGCGCGCTACACGACCTACGTCCCGCAAGCGGTCGCGGCTGCCGTCGGCGCGGGACTCGACGTGACCAGCCTGCGCGCGCAGATGGTCGTCGACATCGGCGGCGGAACGACCGAGATCGCGGTCCTTGGAACCGCCGGGGTGATCCGGCTCGCGTCCGTGCAAATCGGCGGCGACTTCTTCGACCACGCGATTGCGGCACGGCTGCGTACCGAGCGCTTCTCGGTCGGCACGCTGACCGCCGAGCGCTTGAAAATCGAACTCGGCTTCGCAGGCCGCCCCCGCGGATCCGCCCCGGCGATTGCAAACGGGAACAGCCTCGACGCATCCGCGCCGCGCGCGCGTGAAGTGAGCGAGGCGATCGTCGGCGAAGCGATGTTGGACGGTATCGAACGCATTCTGCGCAGCGTGATCGCCGTGCTCGAAACGTGCCCCCCCGACGTGGCGGCCGACCTGATCGAGAGCGGGATCACGCTGACGGGCGGCGGGGCTTTGATCCCCGGACTCGCGGGCGAAATCGGCGGGCGCACGAACGTGCCCACAACGGTCGCTTTCGATCCGCTCACGTGCGTCGCGCGCGGAGCCGGCGAGATCCTCGGATCGCCGACGTTGCTCGAGCGGGTTCGGCCGCATGCCGACCGGTTCACGAGGTGGTATCAATCTTTACGTATCGGGATGAGAGAAAGCTATTCGCCGTAATCGGCGTGGTGATCGTCACCGCCCTGATCGCTCTCGTCCAACTCGACGCCGCCAAGACCGGTAAACCTAGCGTGATCGCGATCGGCGTCACCTCGGTCGCGGTCGTCGCGCAGAGCGCCGCTTCCGCAACGCTCGGCGCGCTCCGCTCCGCCGGCGCCGCGGTCGCGGACGTTCCGAAGCTCGCGACCGAAAACGCGGCGTTGCGCGCCCGAAACCGCATGCTCGCCGCCGAGAACGCACGCCTGAACGAGGCCGTCGCAAGCCTTCCCGAAGCGCGCGCGATCGCCAACGAGAGCGCCCGCGAGCCCGCCGGAATCGTCGCCTCGACGATCGGATTCGATCCCGAAAACGTCTCGCGGCAGATCACGCTCGACCGCGGTTCCAGCGCCGGCGTGCGCCTGGACGACGGGGTGGTCGACGAGGACGGCGTCGTCGGGCGCGTCGTCGCCGTCACCCCCTTCGAGAGCACGGTCCTGCTCGTCACGGACGGCGCGAGCAAGGTTCCGGCCGTCGTGCAGCGCGGCCGCTGGTGGGGCATCGCGACCGGAACGAACGCGCGCATGCGCCTGCAGTACGTCTCCCAGGATGCCAAGCTCAAACCGGGCGACGCCGTCGTGACGGGCGAGGGGCGATCGTTCCACGCCGGGCTCGCGATCGGCACGATCTCGCGGGTCGACCATCCCGAAGGCGCCCTCTACCAAACCGCCGTCGTCGAACCGGCGGTCGCCTTCGGGCGCCTTTCGCGCGTCGTCGTGCTGCCCCACGGCGAACGCGATCGTGCCGAAGACCCCTAAGCTCGATGCGATCGATGCGCACGGATGAGGATATCGCGCGGACGCGCGCCTTTTGGATGGCGAACAAACCGGGGGAGACCGCGGCGCCGGCCTACGTCCCGGACCCGCCGGTGTGGTGGCATGTCGGTATCGCGCTCGCAGCCGCGCTCGTCGTGCAGTCCGCCATCGCGCCGTTCGCGGCGTTCCGCGGCGCGAGCGTTTCCTTCGTCACGCTGCTTGTGGCGTGGTATGCCGTGCGGACGGGCTCCCTCCCGGGGCTGCTCTTCGGCTTGATCGCAGGCAGTTGCGAAGACGCGCTCGCGGGTTCGACGGGTGCCGCCTGGACGTTCGCCACGGGATTCGCCGGCCTCATCGCCGGCCGGCTCGCGCGGACCTGGCTCGCCGACACCAAGATCGTCCTCGTGCCGGGCGCCGCCGCCGTGACGCTCGTCCGGTACGGGGCCTTCGCCGTCGCCATGCAGGCCGAAGGCCGGCCCCTGGCGCTGCCGCTCGCCCATTTGCACCTCGCGCTCTGGCAGAGCGCCCTCGATGCGATCGTCGCGTTCGCCTTGCTGCGCCTCGGTCCCGATCTCGGAGGCCACGTTGCGCACCGTCGCTGAATCGCCGCGTCCGTTCCCGCGCGGCACGTGGCGGCTGGTCGCGTTCGTCATCGTGGTGCTCGCGGCGCTCGCGGCGCTGATCGCGCGCCTCACGCAGGTCCAGGTCTTCGAGGGAGCGCGCTTCGAGGCAGCCGCGCGCGCCAATCAGATTCGCCGCATCCCCGTCGCCGCGCCGCGCGGCCGCATCTACGACCGGCACGGCGTGGTCCTCGTGCGCAGCCGGCCGTCGTACGTGTGCGTCATGATCCCATCCGACGTGCACGACAGCGCGCGGACGATGCGCGAACTCGCAAGCGTCCTCGGCATTCCCGAGGCCAAACTCTGGAAGCGCCTCCTGCATCACCACGGCATCAACTACAACGATTTCGATGAGGTCGCGACCTACGAGCCCTACGGACCGATCGTACTCGCGAGCGACCTGACGGCGACGCAAATGGCGCGCTTGGCCGAGTCGCAGGACCAGTTGCCCGGCCTCGACCTCGAAGCTCAGCCGGTCCGCGACTATCCTTATCACAAGCTCGGCTCGCATTTCTTCGGCTACGTCGGACAGATCACGGAAGACGAATACAAGTCGCTGCGCGGCAAGGGCTACACGCAGAACGACGTGATCGGTAAGGAGGGCCTCGAGGAGGCCTACGACCGTTCGTTGCGCGGCACGCCCGGCGGCGAGCAAATCGAGGTGAACGCGCAAGGACAGCTCGTGCGCAGTCTCGGTTTTGTCGAGCCCGTGCCGGGCAACAGCCTGATCCTCTCGATCGATTGGCGCGTGCAAAACCTCGCGGAAACCGCGCTTGCCGATCAGCTGGCGGCGACGGCGAAACTACGCGGACATCGGCTCGCGGGTGCGGTCGTCGCAATCGACCCGCGCGACGGCGGCATCCTCGCGCTCGCCTCGTATCCGAATTTCGATCCCAACGATTTCACGAACGGGATCAAGGAGTCGACGTACGCGGGCTACCTGAACGATCCGCTCCGTCCCCTCTACGACCGTGCGATCGGCGCGGCCACGCCGACCGGTTCCACGTTCAAGATGGTGACGGGCAGCGGTGCGATCACCTCCGGGGTGATCGGATATCATCAAGTCCTGTACGATTCCGGCGCGTGGAACTGTCACGGCCATACGTTCGTCGACGTGGCGTCGGGCGGGCTCGGCAATACGAATTTCGAGCACGCGCTCGCGGCCTCGTCCGACGGCTACTTCTACCAGCTCGGCTACCGCCTCGGCCACGCGCGGCTGCGGCATTGGGCCGAAGAGTTCGGCCTCGGGAAGACGCTCGGCATCGACATCCCGGGCGAATACCCCGGCAACTGGCCGACCAACGCCTGGTCGATGAAGGTCTACGGCCTGCCGCTCGAACCGAGTGACGTCTGCCAACTCGCCATCGGACAGGGCGCGATGCAAGCCACGCCGCTGCAGATGGCCGACATCGCGGCCACGGTCGTCAACGGCGGCACGCTCTTTCGGCCGCACCTCGTCGACGCGATTCGCGACGCGCACGGCAACGTGATCAAGCGCTTCGACCACGAGATCATCCGGCACGTCGGCGTCTCGGCCGAGGCGCTGCGCGAAGTCCGCGCCGGCATGGATCAGGTAACCGAGCCGTGGGGCACGGCCTACGGCGAGGACGTGCCGGGCATCGCCTACGGCGGCAAGACCGGCACGGCCGAGACCGACGGCGGGAACGGACCGAACACGACCTGGTTCGTCGCGTACGCGCCGGCCGCGCATCCGACGATCGCCATCGCGGTCTTCATGGAGCGTTCCGGGGGGTACGGGGCAAACACGGCGGCGCCCGTCGCGCGCAAGATCATCGCCGGCTACTTTTACAAGAAGCTGCCGTGAACGGGACGAACGAGAGGGCATGATCGGGTATCAGATACGTCCGTCGGCGGGCGCGCTACGTCTCACGGGCGAGGGGGCTTTCGAAGCGCTCGCGCGCGCACGCGAACTCGAGGCCCTCGGGCACGACGTGATCCACCTCGAAGTCGGCGAACCGGACTTCGACACGCCGGAGCACGTCAAGCGCGCGGGCATCGCGGGCATCGAGCGCAACGCCACGCATTATGCGCCTTCGGTCGGGATCGCCGTCCTGCGCGACGCGGTCGCAGATTATGCGGCCCGGTTTCGCGGCGTCCCGCCGTTCGTCCGCGAGAACGTCGTCATCAGTCCCGGCCTCAAACCGCTGATCTGGAACGTGATGGCGGCGCTGCTCGACCCGGGCGACGAAGTGCTCTTCGCGGATCCCGCCTATCCCGCGTATGCGGGCAGCGCCGCCTATCTGCAAGCGCGCGCCGTCCCGATTCCGTTGCTCGAAGCGACGGGTTTCCGGCTCGATCTCGACATGCTGGCGGCGAAAATCTCGCCGCGCACCAAAGTCCTCGCGCTCAATTCGCCGCACAATCCGACGGGCGGCGTGCTGACGCGCGCAGACCTCGAAACGATCGCCGAACTCGCGATCCGGAACGACGTGACCGTCGTCGCCGACGAAATCTACAGCCGCAACGTTTACGACGGCTCGTTCTTCTCCATCGCGTCGCTCGACGGCATGCGCGAGCGCACGATCCTCCTCGACGGCTTTTCGAAAGCGTATGCGATGACGGGCTGGCGCCTCGGCTACGGCGTGATGCCCGCCGACATCGCGAAGATCGTCGCGCTGATCGGGCAGAACAACTATTCGTGCACGGCTCCCTTCGTGCAGGAAGCCGGCGTCGCGGCCCTGTGCGGCAGCGACGAGCCGGTCCTCAAGATGGTCGAGGAGTTTCGCGTGCGCCGCGATGCGATCGTCGCGGGCCTCAACTCTTTGCCGGGGATCACCTGTAAACGTCCCGACGGTGCCTTCTATGCGTTTCCGAACGTCACGGGCATTACGCACGACGATCGCAAGCTCGCGTCGTTCTTGCTCGAGGAGGCGTACGTCGCGGGCCTGGCGGGGTCCGGCTTCGGGGCGGCCGGTCGCGGCTACATGCGTTTCTCGTACGCGAATTCGCTCGCGAACATCGAACGCGCGATCGCGCGCATACGCGAGGCCCTGCCGCGCTTCGTCGCCTGAGCGCGACGCCCCGCGCGACTTGATTCCGAAACGACGGCGCCTTCGCTTTCGTCACCCCGAGCTTGTCGAAGGGCGTACGGCAGCGAACACGTTTCGCCCGACAAGAGGTAAGCCGGCCGGGTCTAGCCGAGGCCCATTGCCCGTTTGACGTCGCCGAGCGTTTCGCGGGCGACGTCGCGCGCGCGCCCGGCGCCGTCGCGCAAAATGCGCTCGACGCTTGCGGGATCGATCGCCGCGCGCCGTTCGCGCACGGGCCGCATGTACGCGTTGAGCCGCTCCGCACACAGGCTCTTGCAGTCGACGCAGCCGAGTTCGCCCGTCCGGCACGTCGCTTCGATTTCCGGGACCTGCGCCGCATTCACGATGTTGTGCAGCTTGAAGACGGGACAGATTTCGGGGCGGCCCGGATCGTGACGGCGAATTTTTAGCGGGTCCGTCACCATCGAGCGGACCTTCTTCGTCGTCGTCGTTTCGTCGTCGGCGATTTCGATCGCGTTGCCGTACGATTTGGACATCTTGCGGCCGTCGGTGCCCGGCACGTCCGGGAACTCCGAGAGCAGCGCCTCGGGCTCCACGAGCGTCGCACCGAAGAGGTGATTGAAGCGGCGCACGACCTCGCGGCCGAGTTCGAGATGGGAGAGCTGGTCGCGCCCCACGGGCACCGCGGACCCGCGCACGATCGCGATGTCGACCAGTTGCATCAGCGGATAACCGAGGAACCCGTACGTTGCGATGTCTCCGCCGAGCGCGACGATTTGATCCTTAAACGTCGGGACGCGCTGCAGCCACGCGACCGGCACGACCATCGAAAGCAGCAAGTGCATCTCCGCGATTTCGGGCACGGCCGACTGAACGTACACGACCGAACGTTCCGGATCGATGCCGGCGGCGAGCCAATCGAGTGCGACGTCGCGGATCCCGGGCGCGATGTCGTCCGTGCGTTCGTACGCCGTCGTCAGCGCGTGATAGTCCGCGATTTCGAAATACGTCTCGTCGTGTTGCGCGAGCTCCACCCAATTCGCGAGAGCGCCGAAAAAATTACCGAGATGGAGGCGTCCGGTGGGCCGCATTCCCGACATGATGCGGCGCCGCAGCGACGAGGAGGCTACGTTCGAAGTCACGTGTGCAGAGATGGCACCGACCACGTGTCGCGTCCTCTACGACGCCTAATACGCAAGCCGCATGCCGCCCGCCGCGCGGCCCGCGAGGAACTTCGCGCGCACGAACGCGCGCGCGTAGACGACGGCGTCTCGCGCCGGTTCGCCGCGCGCGAGTGCGGCGGCCGCGGCGCACGCGAGCAGGCAGCCCGTTCCGCGCAAGGTGCCGGCCAGCCGCGACGCCTCGAACACGACCGTCCCGCGCTCGTCGACGAGCACGTCGATTGCGGCTCCGCCGAGATGTCCGCCTTTGACCAGCACGGCCGCCGCGCCGAGCGTGCGCAGCGCCGACCCGGCGGCTTCCATCCCCGCGACGTCGTCGACGGGCAGCCCCGTCAATTCGGCGGCCTCCGCGAGGTTCGGCGTCAGCAGCGTCACGGCGGGGAGGAAGCGCGCGACCAGCGCCGCTGCCGCGAATCGGCCACCGCCGCTCGCGGCCAGGACCGGATCGTAGACGACCGGCAGGCGGCCCGGCGCGAGCTGCGCCGCGACCGCTTCGACGGCCGCCGCATCCGGCAACGCCCCGACCCGATATGCCCGAACGCCGGCGTCTCGCAGCGCCTCGAACTGCGCGGTCACGATGAGCGGCGGCACCGCGTGGAGGGCCGCGAGACCGTGACGGTCCTGCGCGGTCACGCCCGCCACGACCGTCACGGGCCGTGCACCGCACTCGGTGAGCGCGAGGATGTCGAGCCCGAGACCGGCGGCGTTCCACGGGTCCGTGCTGCCGATCGAGCATACCACGGGCGTCACGACGCGGCGCGCCCCCAGCTTCGCACGAGGGTCCGCGCGGCCTCCGCCGCATCGGGCGCGCGGGCGATCGCCGAGATGACCGCGGCCATCGCGGCGCCGCTGCGCACGACCGCCGGGATCTCGTCCGGCCCGATGCCGCCGATCGCGACCACCGGCAGCCGCGTCGCGCGCACGACGGCGGCGACCCCGGCCGCCCCGATCGCCGCTCCGGCGTCCGGCTTCGACCCCGTCGCCGCAAAGGGGCCCACGCCGATATAGTCCGCGCCCGCGAGCTCGGCCAAGCGCGCTTCTTCCGGCACG
>Ga0116227_10015224_pt1 | contig 11444 bp, 4 predicted proteins | sample S1TSphgellanicum_FD_89693 | JGI IMG/M metagenome (GOLD analysis project Ga0116227, IMG submission 89693) | Host-associated microbial communities from peat moss isolated from Minnesota, USA - S1T2_Fb - Sphagnum magellanicum MG | ecosystem: Host-associated > Plants > Peat moss > Unclassified... | reverse complement strand
CGGCATCGAGCGCCGCGCCCGTGCCGGTGCGGCGCCAGTATCGGAGCAGGAAGTCGAGGACCATCGCCTGCGGGAACTTCGGCGCCCCCTCGAACCCGCCGACGGCGCGATCGAGCCGCGCGGCGATCCCCTGGTACGCGCGCGCGAGCAGCGGCGCCCCGAGCGGTCCCGACGCGACCGCGGGCTCGGCCTGCGCGTCGTACCAGGCGCGGAGCGCCGCCGTCGTCTGGTCGATCGCCGGACGCCGGTGGCGATACGACTCGATGATCGACTGCAGCACCCGGCGAAACGACGGCATCCCCTGGCGATCGTGCGGCGGGAAGTATGTCCCGCCATAGAACGGCGTCCCATCGGGGGTCAGGAAGACGGTCATCGGCCAGCCCCCGTGGCCGGTCATCGACTGCACCGCCTGCATGTAGATCCCGTCGACGTCGGGCCGTTCCTCGCGGTCGACCTTGATGTTCACGAAGGCCGAGTTCATGAGGGCCGCCGTCTCGGCGTCCTCGAACGACTCGTGCGCCATCACGTGACACCAGTGGCAGGCCGCATAGCCGATGCTCAGCAGCACCGGCCGGTCCTCGGCGCGGGCCCGCGCGAATGCCGCATCGCCCCATGGGTACCAGTCGACGGGGTTCGACGCGTGCTGCAACAGGTACGGACTCGTTTCGTCGGCGAGGCGATTGGGCACGGCGCGTGTGGTGAACGTAACTTCCAGTCGGTGCCCGAACCGCGAAATATCGTCGATGGGGTCGCGGACGGCGAACGCGAGTGGACGGCCGCCATCGCCCTCGTCGTCGCGGCCGGCGTCGTGCGGCTCGTGCTGGCCGCCGTCGTGCCGCTCGTGCCGGACGAGGCGTACTACTGGGAGTGGTCGCGGCGCCTGGCGCCGGCCTACTTCGACCATCCGGGCGCGATCGCGTGGCTGATCCGCGCCGGCACCGCCGTCGCCGGCGTCTCGTCGGGCGGCGTGCGACTCGGGCCCGTGGTCGCCGGCACGCTGGCGACGATCGCGCTGCTGGCGTGGGCGCGCCGGCTCGGCGGCGCACGACCCGCGTGGTACGCGGCGCTGGCGATCGTCGCGATGCCGCTCGCCGGCGTCGGCCTGATCCTGGCGACGCCCGACGTCCCGCTGCTCGCATCGGTCGCCGTCGCGTGGTGGGCGCTCGATCACGCGCTCGAGACCGACCGGGTCGCGTGGTGGGCCGTGACCGGCGTCGCGCTCGGTCTCGCCGGCGCCTCCAAGTACACGGCGATCCTGCTGCCCGCCTTCGCCGTCGTCGCCATGCTGTGGCGACCGACGCTGCGTCAGCGCCTGCTGCGTCCCGGTCCGATCGTCGCCGCGGCGAGCGCGCTCGTCGTCGTCGCCCCCGTGCTCTGGTGGAACGCGACGCATGGCTGGGTCTCCATCGGCTTCCAGCTGCACCACGGGCTCGTCCCCGCCGGCCATGGGTCGCCGCTCACGCGCGAAGGGTCGCTGCTCGGCGGCCAGCTTGGCCTCGTGACCCCGATCCTCTTCGTGCTCCTCGCCGCGTCGGTCTGGCGCGGCCTTCGGCGCGCGTCTCCCGATCGCGTCTTCGTGCCGTCGGTCGTCGCGCTCGGCACCGCGGTCTTCTTCGTCTGGAGTGCCTGGCGCCATCCCGTCGAGGCGAACTGGCCGGCGCCGGCACTCCTCCCGGCCGTCGTCGTCTTCGCCGTCGAACCGCGGCAACGGCTCTCGCGCTGGGCGCGCGCGGGGATCGTGCTGGCGGGCGTCGTCCTGCTCCTGATCTACGTCCAGGCCGTTGCGCCGTGGGTGCCGATCGCCGCCGCCCGCGACCCGGTGGCGCGCGGCGCGGGCTGGTCGGACCTCGCGGGCGTCGTGCAGGTCGTCGCGCGCGTCAATCGGCCGACCGAGGCGCCGGGCGGGACGATGTGGATCGCGGCGAACCGCTATCAGGACGCCGCCGAGCTGGCGGTGCACCTGGGAGCGCATCCCGTCGTCTTCTCGCTCGATCTCGGCGGGCGCCCGACGCAATACGGCCTCTGGCCGACGTTCCCGGAGGCCGCGCACGCCGGCGACGGGATGGTCCTCGTCCTCGACGACGATGACGGCACGCCGGGGCCGATCACGCGCCTGCTCCCGCACTTCGCCTCGATCACCCGCGGCGAGCGCGTCGACCTGCGCCGCGGTCGCGACCTCGTCACGCCGCGCCGGCTGTGGGTCCTCGGCCGCTGGCGCGGGACCTGGCCGACGAGCGCGCCGCCGCCACCCCCGCCACATTCCGGGACGATCACTTTCGGAGGGCCGGTGCCATGAGCACGACGACGAGCAGAACCGCGACCACGACCACGACCACGACGGCGACCACGACCATTCCGCGCGATCTCGACGCGTTCCTCTCCGCCAACCGCGTCCGCATCGAGCGCGAGCTCTTCGAGTTTCTCCGGATCCCGAGCGTCAGCGCCCGGTCCGAGCACGATGCCGACACCGCGCGCGCGGCCGAGTGGCTGGCGGCGTCGATGCGCAGCATCGGCCTCGTCACCGAGATCCTCCCCACCGGCGGCCATCCCGTCGTCCTCGGCGAGTGGCGCGGTGCCGGCGCGGGGCGGCCGACGATCCTCGTCTACGGCCACTACGACGTGCAGCCCGTCGAGCCGCTCGATCTCTGGACGACGCCGCCGTTCGAGCCGACGATCCGCGATGGCCGCGTGTACGCGCGCGGTTCGGTCGACGACAAGGGCCAGCTCTTCCTCCACCTCAAGGCGCTCGAGGCCCATCTCGTCGTCCGCGACGGGCTCCCGGTCAACGTCGTGATCCTCGCTGAAGGGGAAGAAGAGGTCGGGAGCGACCATCTCGGGCCGTTCGTCGAGGCGCACGCCGAGCGCCTCAAGTGCGACGCGGTCGTCATCTCCGACTCGTCGATGTTCGCGCCCGGACTGCCCTCGATTCTCGCGTCGCTCCGCGGCCTCGCCTATTTCCAGATCGACGTCGTGGGGCCGGCGAGCGACCTGCACTCGGGCAGCTACGGCGGCGCCGTCGTCAACCCCGCGACCGCGCTCGCGCGGATCATCGCCTCCCTGCACGACGCCGACGGCCGGATCGCCGTCCCCGGGTTCTACGACGCCGTGCGGCCGGCAACGGCGGCGACGCGCAGCGGGTTCGCGGCGCTGCCGTTCGATGACGGCGCCTTTCTCCACGAGGTCGGGGCGACCGCGCTCGGTGGCGAGGCCGGCTACACGACGCTCGAGCGACTCTGGGTGCGACCGACCTGCGAGGTCAATGGCCTCCTGAGCGGCTACACCGGCGAGGGGGCCAAGACGGTGCTGCCGGCGCGGGCGATGGCGAAGGTCAGTTGCCGTCTGGTACCCGATCAGGATCCGGAGACGATCGGTGGCCTGATGCGCGCCCACGTCGCCCGCGTGGCGCCGCCCGGAGTGACGGTGACGGTGCGCGAGCTGCACGGCGGGCGGCCGTGGCGGGCGGAGCCACGCGGCCCCGTCTTCGACGCCGCCCGGCGCGCGCTGGCCGCGGCGTTCCATCGCGATCCGGTGATCACCGGCGAGGGCGGCTCGATCCCCGTCGTCGCCGACTTCGAGCGCACGCTGGGCGCGCCGGTCCTCCTGCTCGGCTTCGGCCTCCCCGGCGAGAACGCGCACGCGCCCGACGAGTGGCTCAGCGTCGAGAACTTCGAGCTTGGCATGCGCGCGATTGCCACCTTCTGGGACGAGCTGGGCCGATCCGGCGCGTCGTGATTCGCGTCTAGAAGCGCCAGTCGCGGACGAGGAAGAGGCCGAAGACCTTGGTCGGGTTGATCTGGTTGAGCGTCAGGTCGGGCGTCTGCAGCAGGAAGACCGGCTGGTACGTCGCCTCGAGCGTGGTGAATCGCGCGACGCGCGTCTGCACGAGCGCGCCGGGCGGGGACTGGCCCCAGTTCGCGGCGCGGGCCTCGAGGGCGACGTACGTCGTCGGCGTCAGGTACTTCCCGAACTCGAACTGGGTCCCGTACAGGAACTGATTGAGCGTCGAGTTGCTGTAGGTGCCGATCGGCGTGTCGCCGGCCGTGATGTTGAAGACGTCGGCGTCGAGCGTGCGGGCGAGGTTCCCCTGCAGGTCCTGGGTGAACGTGCCGAGGGCCACGGTCGCCAGCTTCTCCTGCAGGTAGGTCGCGTAGTCGGTGGTGTAGAACGGACTGCCGGCGCTCGACGCGCCGCCCCCGCCGCTCCCCTGCGACAGCAGCGACGACGACGAACTGCCGAGGGCGAGGTAGGCGATCAGGTCGCTCTGCGACAGCGGCGGCTGCGCATCGCTGGTCAGCGTGACCTTTGGCCGCTGCGCCGTCCCGCTGATCAGGATCTGGATATTGAGCGCCTGTCCGGTCGGCGTCTGCACGGCGTAGGTCGCGTTGGCCTGAACGGTCGGATTGAAGTCGGCGGTGCCGATGAAGTTCGCCGTCCCCTTCGTGATGTCGAACCGCTTCGTGAGGAACGTGTACTGCCCGCGCTCCGAGTTGACGACGCCATCGAGCACGATCGCGTGTGCCTGGCGGTCGGTGCGCAGGATGAGGTCACCGTCGGTCGAGACCTCGACGTTGGCGTCCTTGTTGCGCACCCAGACCTGCGGATCGACCTGCACCTCGACGTCCATGAGCAGGTTGCGGGTGATCGTGTTGGGTGATGGGATCGCCTTCCGCACGTCGCTGATCGTCGTGTCGGCGACGCTGTAGACCGCCGGATCGGTGACGTCGATCGGGTTGCGGCCGCCGACGTCGGGGATGTAGAAGACGCCATCGGTGACGTGGATCCGGCCCGTCAGGTAGGCGGCCATCGGCGGGCCGTCGACGTTGAGCGAGTCGGTGACGATCGCCCAGCCGCGCTCCTGCGTGTTGATCACCCGCGCGTGGCGCGCCGTCTGGACGAGCGCGAGCACGGGGACCGCGGGCGTCGACAGGTCGACGAACCCGCTGATGCGGATCGGACCGCCGCTCCGCGCCACGATCGAGTCGACCGTCACCGAGTCGTTGACGGCGTGCACGTGGGCCGCGATGTCGGTGAGGCGAATGCCCAGCGGATCGATCAGGACGGAGCCGTGGTCGAGGGCGATCGTGCCGGAGAGCTCGGGTTTCCGGATCGTGCCGCCCCAGTGCACCTTCGCCATGCCGTGGCCGTGCAGATCCTTGACCGTGCCGACGAACTGGGGGATCAGCTCGAACGGAATGCTGTCGGCATCGATGTCGATCGCGACCGGCCCATCCTCGGGGAATCGCGACTGGGTCGTGTCGGCGAGCGTGCCGAGCCGCAGCGGCACGCGGCCGTCGATCGTCGCGAACGTGCGACGGCCGCTGACGGCCATCGTGCCATGCGCGTCGAGCGTCGTGCCGTCGTAGGCGAACCGGCTGGTAACGTCGGGGACGGCGATCCCATCCCAGGCCGCCGCCGCCACGGCGAGCGTGCCGGTGAACCGCGGCGCCGTCGTCGTGCCCGCGACGTCGGCGGTCAGCGAGACATCGCCGCGCACCAGGACTCGACTCTCGAGCAGCGCCGTGAGGTCGCCGACCGCGAAGTGGGCGATGTCGACGTGGAGCTCGCCGTCGCCATGCGCCGGGATCGCCCCGCTGACGATGATGTGGCCGTCGGTGCCGCCCGTCAGCGAGACCCCCTTCACGACGATGCCGGGTGGGCCCCAGGTGATGAGCGCCGGCTGCTTCGCGCTCCAGAACGTCGTGTCGAATCTGAGGGCGACCGACTCGATCTCGAGCGTATGCCCGTCGGGGTCGACCGAGAGGTCGGCGTTGACCGTGTACTCCTGGTCGTGCGTCGGTGGTCCGCCGGCGACCGACGGCAGGCCGCGCTGCCGCACGAGCAGCACCAGCGCGCCGGCCGGTCGACGGTAGACGACGCGAGCGTCGATGCTGTCGAGGGCGAACGAGCCGACGGCGACCGTGTCGAGCTGGACGCCGACGATGATCGGCGCAGCGATATCCGGCGCGGCGATCCAGGCATACTCGGCACGGGCGCGCTCGAACGACCCGCCGAGCGCGATCACGTCGGTGGCGGCCGCCCGCCCGCGCAGGTCAAACCGCCGGATCGACCCCTCGACCGTCCCGTCGGCGTCGACGCGTCCGTGGAGCAGGTTGTGCCGGATCGCGGCCGTGTCGCGCGTCGGCGAGATCGGCGACGCCGAGGCGACCACGGAGTCGAGCGGCGCGCCGGCGACGGCGCGCTCGACCTGCTGGCGGGTCGTCGGCGGCGGGGGCGGCGCGGCCTGGCGGTTCCCGCGCGCGCGCTCGACGGCCGCCATGAACCGGCGCTCGGTCGCCAGCGCGCGCGACGAGTCGGCCGCCGGGAGCCAGCGGCGGATGGCCGAGAGCGAGTCGATGGCGATCCGGTAGCGGAGGATGCCGGTCCGCCCGGGCGCGAGGCCGATCGCGCCCGTCAGCTGGGCGCTCGCCGCCGGCACGCTGAGCCGCGTGCTGTCGACCTGCAGGACGCCGTCCGCGGCGGCGACGCGCACCGTCGCGCTGTCGACCCTGAGGCTGTCGATCGTCGAGCTGGTGATCCGCGCCGACGCCGTCGCCCGCATCGTCGCCGGGTCGATGCCGCGCCCGGAGGCGGTCACGATCGCCGTCAGCGTCGTCGGCGGCGCGCGACTGCTGACGACGCTGGCATCGACGAGCGTGACGGCGACGGTCGCGTCGTATCCGTAGTCGCGTCCCGGCGCCGCGAGATCGAAGTGGCCATCGATGCGCACGCGGCCGGTCGAGTCGATCCCGGTGGTATCGGCCGCCACGGCGGCGCTGACCGTGTCCGGGCTGACGCGAAACCGTCCCTGGACGGTCAGGTCCCCGAGATCGCCGATGGCGTGCACGCGGCCGGTGGCGAGTCCGCGCAGGCCGAGCGTCGGCGCGAACCGGCCCCCCGTGCCGACGGCCAGCGGTTCGGCGGCGAGCGTCGCGTCGATCCACGGGTGGCGCGCCGGCCGACCGGCAAACCGTGCCGAGCCGTCGAGCAGGACGTGCGACGTCGCCGGGCCGGCGTGGTGGACGATGTCGGCGTCGACCGCCATCTGCGTGTCGGTCGCCCCGTCGAGACGCACGGTGCCGGTGAGCGTGCCGTGGAGCGGCAACGTGGGCCGCACCAGTCGGACGAGGGCCAGCGGCAGCGAGTCGAGGCCGATTGCGACGCCGCGGGCGATGACGACGCGTGGTCCGGGGGGACCGCCGTCGCGGACGCCGGCGGTCCCCGTCGCCGTGATGTGGCTCACGGTCCCGCGGCGCGCATCGACGAACCCGATCGCGGCGTCGACGGTCATCGCCCGCATCGTCCCGTCGATCGCGACCCGCCCGCTGAATGCGCCGTCGACCGGCGCGCGCAGCGCCGGGACGACCTGCCGGATCAGCCGCGTGTCGACATCGCTGAACTGCAGGGTCGTGTGGCGGAGCGCCATCTCGTCGCCGAGGTGCAGGTCGACCTCCCCGGTGGCGCGGGCCCGGTCGGCGACGGCCACGAGATCGGTGACGCGGAACTCCTGACCCGGATCGGTCCAGTGGATCGTGAGCGCGCCGGTCGCCCGGCCGTCAGACGGCAGGCGCGGTTCGAGGAAGGCGAGGTCGGCGAGGGCGACGGGCGCGGCCCGCGCGGTCAGCGTGATCTCCGTCGGGTGGAAGATCACGCGGGCGGTGACGCGCTCGACGTGCGACGCCGGCATCGCCAGCTCGGCGCCGGTGACCCAGAGCGAGTCACCGGTCAGATGCACGAGGGCGTGGAGGTCGGTGATCCGGGCGAGTGGGCCGTGAAAGAGCGCGAGGTCGGCGGCCAGTCGCGCGACCGATGCGGTCCGCACCGCTGTCGACGGGTCGGCGAGGACGAGGCGGGTAATCGTCGTCGTCAGGTGGGTGAACTCGATCACCTGCTCGTAGCCGCGCGGGGTGGCGACGACGACGGCCCGCGCGCTCGGCCCGAGGGCGACGCGGATCGCGCTGTCGCGGGCCTGGCCGGCGAGCAGCGAGTCCGGCGTCCACGGGCGCCGGACGAGCAGCCGCGCGTTGATGAGCTGCACGTCGGTGAAGACGATGCGGCTCCCCCACCCCGAGTGCGTCGTGTCGCCGTCGGCGTGATGCGGCGACGCGAACAGTCGGTCGACGTTCCATCGCCCGTCCGCCCCCTGGTCGAGCACGACGACCGGGTCGTCGATCCGCACGAGTCGCCCGACGATCCGCTGGTGGAGGAAATCACGCAGGTGATAGCGGACGCTGACGTGGCGGGCGGCGACGAACGGCGCGCCGGCGCTGTCGGTGATCGCGACGCTGTCGGCGGTCGCGCCGCGCAGCAGGTTGCCGCCGAGGTGGCCGATCGTGACGTGGCCGTGGATCACCGGGCCGAGGACGTGGATCACGAGTCGCCGGACCTGATTGCGGCCGACGTCGGTGTTGGTGAGCACGAGGACGATCGCCGCCACGAGGACGAGCGGCGTCGCGACCACGCCGGCGACGATCGCCGCCACGCGCCGCCCCCGTGTGTGGACTGGGGCGGAAATCATGCGTGCATTCGACGGCCGCTGAATCCCGGGCGCCGGCGTTGCTCGTCGTCGCCGTAGGTCATGCTACGACTCCTCCTCGCGCCTTGGCGACCGGGCCCAGCGTCCGTCTCGGTGCTGCGCAGATTTCCGCCCCAGTCCACTAGAACGCCTGGCCGATGGAGAGGTTGAGGACGACGCGGTTCAGCAGGCCGGTGAGTCCTCCCTCGGTCAGGGCCGGCGCGTACGTCCGCTTGCCGGTCAGGGTGACGAGCGACGCGTTGCTGCCACTCCCCTGCTGGGTGATCACCGTCAGCGAGTAGGTCGTCACGGGATTGAAGCCGATGTCCACGCGGATCGCGCCCACGGACGAATAGTACCGGATGCCCACACCGGGCGTGACCGACGCGACGGCCGGGAGATGTTCGCCGCCGACCCCCGAGCCGCCGCCGACGATCGCGCCGTCGGCGAAGACGGCGGCCCCGAGCGAGCCGACGATCGGGAACCGATACTCGAGCGTGCCGGCGACGAGGGTGTTGCCGCCGAGCGGGCGCGGCGTGAACTGCTGGTCGGAGATGGTGACGGTCCGCAGCTTCCCGGTGGCGTCCCGGTACTGGGTCTGGGCGTTGGGGTTGCAGTTCACCAGGGCGACCGACGGGCCGCAGAAGACGACGGTCGTGTCGTGGTGCGGCGTGATCGCGATGTTGCGCTGGCGGAGCGAATCGGGCGAGACGGTGAGGACGCGCGGGCCGAGCTGGTTCTCGCCGAAGCCGCGCACCGAGTTGGCGCCGCCGGCGTAGAATCGCACGCGCGGATAGAGGATGTTGGCGACGTTCGTCGAGTCGGCGGGGTTGTAGCGGCCGATCGGCGACACCCAGCCGGCGGCCGCGTGCAGCGCGAGCACGCCGGTCCCGATCGCGCTCTCGTTGAAGTGACCGATCGCGGCGAACCACGCCGCCTCGCCGAAGGCGCGATTGTAGTGGAAGTCGGAGAGCGTGGCCGACGAGGCGTGCTCCAGATCGACGTGGCCGGTGTACCCGTGCGTCGGGTAGGCCGGCCCGTCGGTGCGGTCGACATTGACGGCGAAGACGAAGGGCGAGAGCGTGTGTCGTCCGTTCAGCGCCTGGACCGATGGGCCGTCGCAGGCGCCGAAGTTGACGCAGTAGTAGACCTGCGTCGAACTCGTGTTGGTCTCCTCGAACTGGTAGCGGAGGCTGGCGGTGACCCCGGTGAACAGCGCGCGCGTGAACGTCGCGTTGGCGCCGTAGTCCGTTTCGACGAAGACGCCGGGCGCGCTGCGCCGCCGCGCGAAGACGCCGACGCCGAGCGAGTTCTTCTGCCCGAGGAACCACGGCTGCACGAGATCGGCGGCGAGATTCCAGTTGGGATCGAGGAACTGGCTGGTGGGGAAGCCCTGATCCTCGGCGAGGTGGATCACGTTCTGGAAGATGAACCGGTCGTTGAGCTGCGGCGCGAGGAGGTTGTCGGCGCCGGCGCTCAACGTCAGCTGTCGGCCACCGCCGAGGAAGTTGTACGTCGTGAGCTGGCCCGACGCCTGGAGGAACTGCACGGTGCTGAACCCGGTCGAGAGTCGGGCGCGGTGGAGCGGCGCCTCGACGACCGTGACCGAGAGATCCTTGACACTGTCGCCGCGCGCCGAGTCCGGCGTGACGGTGATCGCCGCCCGGCGGAACATCCCCGATTCGTACAGGGTCCGCTGGTCGTCGGCGATCCGGTCGCGGAGGAAGACCTGGCCCGAGTCGAAGCCGAGCGAGCGGCGGATCGTCGTCACCGAGACCTTCCGGTTGCCGGCGATCGTCACGGTGCCGACCGTCGCCCGGCGACCCGGCGTCACCCGGAATTGCAGCGAGGCAGTCGGCGTCGCGCCGCTGGCGGCGAGGGTCGTCGCGGTGTCGACCGTCGCGTCGGCATAGCCGCGGTTCCAGAGGGTCTGCCGCATCGCCGTGATCGCCGAATCGAGCGCGTACAGGTCGAGCGGCTTGCCGACATGCAGGTGGAGGAGCCGCTTCCGGGCGCGCGCGCCGAAGATCGTGTCGGGGGTGATGGCGATCGCCGAGAGGAGCGTGGGCAGGCCCTCGCTGATCGTGAAGGTGACGCGGGCGGTGGTCGCGCGCGGCGGGGTGAGCGTCGTGTCGACGACGGCGTCACGATAGCCCCGCTTGTAGTACAGGATCAGCAGTCGGAGGACGTCGCGCTTCAGCTCATCGCGATTCAGGTACTGGCGCTGGTAGAAAATGTGCGACTTGCTGATCAGGCAGAACGGGGCGAGGAAGACGCTCTTGCAGTGCGACGCCTGCGTGACGATCGCCGAGGCGAGGGCGCCCGTGCCGATGGCGTGCGCCCCGACGAAGTTGATCGACAGGACCTCGGGGCGATCGCGCCGCGTCGCGGGCCGGCCGACCTGGGCCTCGAGCCGCTGCGCGCCGCCGATCGCCGTGGCGACGATCGCGATGGCCGCGGCGACACGCGCCGGGTGACGGGGTGTGAACGACGGACGACGCACCGGCGCTGGGAATGCAATAGGCGGACCGGCCCCGTCGGGCACCGGTCCGCTCCGTCGACTACAGGCCCGAGAGCAGCGCGTCGTTGTTGAGCGTGCCGGCGATCCGCTTGATCAACCACTCCATCGCCGACTGCGGCGGCATCTGCTGCAGGCCCTTGCGCAGCGTGTAGACCGCGTCAAGCTGGTCGGGGCGGAAGAGCTTCTCCTCGCGCCGCGTCCCGCTGGTGGCAATGTCGATCGCGGGGAAGATCCGCTTCTCGGCGAGACTCCGATCGAGCTTGATCTCGCAGTTGCCGGTGCCCTTGAACTCCTCGAAGATCACATCGTCCATGCGCGACCCGGTCTCGACGAGGGCGGTGGCGATGATCGTCAGCGATCCGCCACCAGCGGCCGGCGCGACCGACCGTGCCGATCCGAAGAACGCCTTCG